>Ga0255310_10000129_pt1 | contig 14408 bp, 11 predicted proteins | sample EtOH1_T0_E1_meta_FD_201359 | JGI IMG/M metagenome (GOLD analysis project Ga0255310, IMG submission 201359) | Sandy soil microbial communities from University of British Columbia, Vancouver, Canada - EtOH1_T0_E1 | ecosystem: Engineered > Artificial ecosystem > Sand microcosm > Unclassified ...
CGGCCCGGTCGTCTGCGCGCGCCAACAATCCCTCCGCTGTGGCCAATGCGCCTCCCGCGCCCGCCTGAGGCGGGCGCCTTGTTCTATTTTCGGAACAAGTTCCTCTATTCTAGCCCGAAAGCACCGGGGCGGTTCGGGACAAACTCCTTGGGGACCTTGCCTGTCGTAGACCGTCTAACAGTGTGGAAAGGCCTTGATATCACTGGCCTGCACCCATTTTAGGAGTATGCTTAGAGGCAGTCCCACCGTACCTTGTTCCGGATTCGTAACAAGAAGCCGGAAACTCTCCATCCCCCCTTTGGAGAGGCTAGATTGATTCCCTGGGTTCTCGCGTAGGCTCGACGGTTCCTTCTGGCAGTCATGCAGAGAGCCGGATAAGAGCAGTTCCCGGAGGTTTCATGGGGGAAGAGGCACGCCAGGTCACATCGGCGCTGCGGAGGTTTTCCACAGCAGCGGCCGGGATCGCTGCGCTAGTCGGCGCATTCGTGTTGATCGGCTGGGCCCTGGACATCGCTGTCCTGAAGAGCGTCCTGCCCCACCTGGTCAGCATGAAGGCCAACACCGCCCTCTGCTTCCTGCTAGCCGGCATCTCCCTCTGGCTGGCGCAGGAACAGCAGGGAGGCTTCCACGCGCAACTCCGCCTCCGCCTCTCGCAGGCCGCCGCTGCGGCCTCGGCGGTGCTGGCCCTGCTGACGCTGGGCGAGCACTTCTCCGGTTGGAACCTGGGAATCGACCAAGTCCTGTTCAAGGAGGCACCCGGCGCCTTTCAGACCACCTCTCCGGGGCGCATGTCTCCCCACAGCGCGGTGATCTCCGTTCTCTATGGCGCGGGTCTCTTGTTGCTGGAGGCCAAGAACAAATGGGTGCGGCTGGCAGGCCCATTCTCCGTCCTGCTGGGCGGCATGATCGCCTTTGTCGCCGTCCTGGGATACGCCTACAGCGCCGAGGACCTCTACCAAATCAGCTCCTTGAACGGAATGGCCCTGCACTCCGCCCTCGCCTTTTTCGTTCTCGGGCCGGGGATCCTCGCGGCGCGTCCGGAACGCGAACCCATGTCCATTGTGACCCGGGGGTTCTCCGGACGCCTGGTGGCTCGCCTGTTACTGGCCGCATTGGTGCTGCCGGGCGTCCTGGGCTGGTTGAGCTGGCACGGCCAAGAGAAAGGACTGTTCGGCTCCGACGTGGGCATCGCCCTGCTGGTCGCGAGTGTTTCGCTGATCCTCCTGATGCTGATCTACTGGACGGCCCACTCTCTGAACCGGCTGGAGGAGGAGCGTGGGCGGGCTAGCTCGAAATTCAAGATCAGCGAGGACCGCTTGAACCTGGCTTTGCGCTCTTCGGGCGTCGGCACCTGGGACTGGGATCTCGGGGACGATTCCGTGACCTGGGACGAGCACATGGGGCCTCTGTTCGGCTTCCCGCCCGAACCTCGGCAGCCTACCTACGATGTGGCTATGGGCTCGATCCATCCCGAGGATCGAGAACGAGTCGCACAAGCTTATGCCGCGGCACAGAAGGGCGAAGGTGAGTACCGCAGCGAATACCGGGTGGTCTGGCCGGACGGAACCATCCGCTATCTGGCTTCCCGGGGAAGGGTGGAACGGGACGCGCAGGGCGTGGCGGTCAGGATGGCAGGCGCATCCTGGGACATCACCGATCGCAAGCGCTCCGAAGAGGCACTGCAGCGCTCCGAGGCCAGCTTCCGCTCCCTGGTGGACAACGCTCCCTATGCCATCTACAAGACCGACGTGAACGCCGGACGCTTCACTTCGGTCAACCCCGCGCTGGTGGCGATGCTGGGGTACGAGTCTGAAGCTGAGGTGCTGGCGCTCGATGTACCCACGCAGGTCTATCGCAACCCGGAGGTCCGGGCCCGGCTGCTGCCGGATTTGGAGCGCCTGGGGCACTTCGAAGATTTGGAGCTGGAGTGGAAGCGTAAGGACGGGAAGCTGCTCCTGCTGCGCACTTCCGGCCGCCTGGTTCAGGAAGGGAATGGGGCGAAGTTCTTCGAGGCCATCGCCGAAGACATCAGCGAGCGCCGCTTGCTGGAGCAGCAGTTCCGCCAGGCGCAGAAGATGGAAGCCATCGGGCAGCTGGCGGGAGGAGTGGCGCACGACTTCAACAATCTGCTGATGGTGATGAGCAGCTTCAGCGAGATGGTGAGCGAGGCGGGTCCGACGAATGAGAAGCAGCAGCACTACTTGCAGGAGGTGCTGAAGGCCACGCGCCGCGCCGCCGCGCTGACCGGACAGTTGCTCGCCTTCAGCCGCAAGCAGCTCCTGGCGCCCACCGTCCTGGACATGAACTCGATTACCACCGAATTCGGCAAGATGCTGCCCCGCTTGATCGGGGAGCACATCAAGGTGCAACTACTGGCCAAGGCGTCCAACACCCGGGTGGAGGCGGACCGCGGCCAGCTCGAGCAGATCCTGATGAACCTGGCGGTGAACGCGCGCGACGCCATGCCCAAAGGCGGCACTTTGATCCTGGAGGTGAACGAGGCCAGCTTTGAAGCGCCCCATATCGGGCCGGGCTACAACATCCCTCCCGGCCCCTACGTGATGCTGGCGGTCAGCGACACCGGGGAGGGTATGGACGCGGAAACCCAGTCGCACATCTTCGAGCCCTTCTTCACCACCAAGGAGCTCGGAAAAGGGACCGGGCTGGGCTTGGCCACGGTGTACGGCATCGTGAAGCAGAGCGGTGGCTTCATCTCGGTGTACAGCGAAAAGGGGGTGGGCACCACGTTCAAGATGTACTTCCCCAAGGCGGAGAAAGAGCTCTCTGCCGAGCCCGGCAAGGCGGGAGAATCCAAGGCCGCGGGCGGGACCGAGACCGTCCTGGTGGTGGAGGACGAGCAGGCCCTGCGGGTCGCAGCGCGCGCATTCCTGGAAATGAAGGGCTATACCGTCCTCGATGCCGCCGACGGCGCCGAAGCCCTGCTCGTGCATGCGCGGCACGCCGGCCGGGTCCACCTGCTGGTCACCGATGTGGTCATGCCGGGGGGGACGGGCCGCGAGCTCGCGGAAAAGCTGCAGGGCCTGGATCCGAACCTTCGCGTCCTTTACATCTCCGGCTACACCGGCGGCTCCGTCGGCAGCATGGCGGGGTTGGAGGCCGGCGCCAGCTTCCTGCAAAAGCCCTTTGCGCTTGATTCTCTGGCTCGCGCCACGCGGGCAATCCTGGACGCGGCGGGCAAGGTCCCGGCGCCTCCAGGTTCCCAAGGGGCGAAGCCATGAAGCGCAACAAGATCCTGGTGGTGGAGGATGATGCGGTTCTTCGTCTGGCCATCCGGGACTTCTTCGCGGGCAGGGACTACGAGGTGATGGACGTCGACACTTGCGGGGGTGCCACCGCCCTGTTCGACTCCTTCCATCCCGACCTGGTCATCAGCGACTATCAGCTCCCCGACGGGACCGCGCTCGACCTGCTGGCCAAGCTCAAGAGCCAGGACGAATTCGTGCCCTGGATCGTGCTCACCGGCCACGGTTCCGTCGAGCTGGCAGTGCAGGCCATCAAGCTGGGCGCTGAGAACTTCCTCACCAAACCGGTGCGTCTCGATGCCCTGCTGGTCATCGTGCAGCGCGCCGTCGAGACCCAGAAACTCCGGCAGAAGCACTTGGCAAGCAGCGCCCAGCGGAGGGTGCACTGCGAGGACCCCTTCGCGGGCAAAAGCGCCGTCATGCGGCAACTGTTCGAGCAGGCCAAGAAAATCCTCCCCAGTGATAGCTCGGTGCTGATCCAGGGAGAGACGGGAAGCGGCAAGGGCGTGCTGGCCCGCTGGCTGCACTCCCACGGGCCCCGGGCCGACGAAGCCTTCGTGGATCTGAACTGCGCCGGGCTCTCCCGCGAATTGCTGGAGTCGGAACTCTTCGGCCACGAGAAAGGCGCGTTCACCGGCGCGATCGCCGTCAAGCAGGGCCTGTTCGAAGTCGCCCACCGCGGAACCGTGTTCCTCGACGAGATCGGCGACGTGGACCTGCAGATCCAGCCCAAACTATTGAAGGTGCTGGAGGACAAGCAGTTCCGCCGGGTGGGAGACGTGCGAGACCGCAGAGTGGACGTCCGCCTGATTGCCGCCAGCCACCAGGACTTCGCCGGCCTGGTGCGGGAGAGGAAGTTCCGCAGCGACCTGTATTTCCGCATCAGCACCATCCCTCTCCGGGTTCCCGCCCTGCGCGAGCGGGTGGAAGATATTCCCATCATCGCCGGGGAGGTCTTGCGGGGGCTGGCCACCGACCTGGGTCGGCCCGAGGCCGGCCTCGAGCCCGATACCATGCGTCTGCTGTGCTCCTATTCCTGGCCGGGAAACGTCCGCGAACTGCGCAACGTCCTGGAACGGACGCTGCTCTTGAGCGAAGGAAATATGCTGCAGCGCAGGGACCTGCGCTTTGAAGTGCCGTTCGTCGAACCGCCCTCGGTGCCCGACGACATGACCTTGCGCGACCTCGAGCGCTTCCACATCCAGCGCACGCTGGAAAAGGAAGGCTGGCACGTGGGCCGGGCTGCGCAGAAGCTGGCCATCCCTCGCAGCTCGCTGTACGCCAAGATCAAGGAATACGGCATCTCCATTCCAGCCCGTGGACAGGGTGTCCAGGACTAGGACACAACTGACTCCAAAGCGTTTCTGCGCGCACGCCTCCACTTCCCATAATAGACATTGAATACATCTACTTGCGGACCATTTTGGGAATTGTTCCCGATTTGGCACCCAGCGTGCCTCTACCCATGGCATGAGCACAACAGCCAATCTCCTCACGACCACCAGCGCGGCCCAGATCCGCGAAGTGATGAAGACGAACCGCATCCTCTGCATGCAAGCCCTGGTTCTTTGCCGGGACGAGGTCATCTCCCGCTGGCTGGCTCGCGCCCTGTTCGACCTGGGCCTCGTGCCCCAATTCTTCGAAGAAGCCGAGGCCGCCCTGGAGGCCTTGAGCGCCAACCGCTTCGACCTGGTGGTGGTGGACTGCGACGATGTGGAAGGAGGCATAGCGCTCCTGCAAATGGTCCGCCGGACGGCCTCCAACAAGACGGCTACGGTCCTGGCCCTGGTCAATCAGCGAACCAACATGCAGGCTGCCTTCCAGATCGGCGCCACGCTGACTTTACAGAAGCCCTTTTCCGCCAGCCTACTGGGCATGATTCTCCGTGCTTCGCAGGGCAACATTCTGCGCGAGCGGCGCCGCAGCTTCCGTCATCCCGTGGAGATTCCCGTTTCCCTGAGCGTGGACTGCGGGCCGGAGCTGCGCGCCACCGCCATCAACCTGAGCGAGGACGGCATGGCTCTGCAGATGCAGAATCTCCTCCCCGCTGATCAACCCGTCCGAGTGCGCTTCGACCTGCCCGGTACTCGGATTTCGGTGGAGGCCGAGGGCGCCATCGCCTGGTCGGACCGCGACGGCAGGGTGGGCATCCGGTTCCTGAACATGCAGCAGTTCGTGCGGAGGCACCTCGAGAAGTGGCTGCAAAGCCAGTTCGAGCAGTTGCTCGCGGATCAGAAGAGGGAAAACGCCAGCCCGGTCCCGAGCGGACTGCTGGTGACCATGAACCGGCCCCAACCCGCACAGGTTTGAGGCTGCCAAAAGGAGGCATTCCGTGCTTTACGCAGAAGAAATGATGGCGATTCTAAAGTACTTGCTGGCGATGATCATCGCCATCAACGCGCTCTTCCTGGTCCTGGTGTTCTCCCGCCGCATCTGGCGCGGCCGCTACTTCAGGATCTATGACGCGGCGCGCCGACGCTACTCCCCCACGGTGGACGCCTTTGCCTGGGACAAGCTTCCCTTCGCCAGCGCCCGGGAAATTCTCTGCCAGGCGGACTGCCGCCCGGCCCAGGACGCGGTGCACAAGCTGCTGCTCGAGGCGCTGGACGACAGCAATCGCAGCCGCATCTCCGAGCTGCTGCTCTCGCTCGGCTATGTCCGCCGCTGGGCGGTCGCCGCCTTCGGCGAGCAGCGTGCCGTTCACATCCTCGAAAGCTCCGCGAAAAAGATCCCCCCGAGCGCGCCGCCGGCAAAGAACCCGGTTCTCGCTCTTGCTCTCCGGCTTCGGTTCCTTGCGGTCGGGCGCGCCATTGCGGTCTTCAAGCTGGGCCAACTGGCGCCGGACTTCGCTTTCTTCTTTGCCCAAGAAGCCCTCCGCGACCCCTCCTTCCAGGTCCGGAGCCTCGCCATCGTCGCCATCGGGCGCAGCCGCCATCCTGCCGGCGTCGCTTTGCTGGTAGGAGAGCTGCACGGCGCGGTGGCCGCGAACAACGAGATGTCGCCACGCTACATCAAGGCTGCCCTCCTGCACTACCAGATGGCAGACCTGGCCCTTTTCCAGCCGTTCCTCTCCCACTGCCAGCCCCGGGTGCGGTTCTTCCTGGTGGATGCCATCCGGGAGATCTGTGATCGGGCCGCCAGCCGGGCTCCGCTCCATCTCGTGGATTTCCCCCTGCGGTTCTCCCGGACGTTCCTGGAGGACCTGGTGCGAGATACCTTCGCGGATGTGCGCGCCCGCAGCGCATGCGTGGTCAAGCATTTCCAGATTCCGCAGGCCACAGCCGCATTAGGTTCGTTGTTGCGGGACCCGAACGAGTACGTTCGCATGTTTGCCTGCCGCTCCGTCCGCCAGGACTCCTATGCCAGCCTGATTCCCGACTTGCTGCCCCGACTAGCAGATGTCTCCTGGCGGGTGCGCGAGGACGCGGTGAATTCCCTGGTCGCGTTCGGCCCGCGGGGCATGCGCGCCCTGTACACGTACTTTGAGAGCTGTACCGATCTCCTCGCCTGCGAGCAGGTGGCGGAGGCCATCCAGCGCTTCGGACTCGTGCCGGAGTTGCTGGCCATGTTCTCCTCCGGCGCAGAGGACGCCGTCTTGGCCGAGGCGGTCTGCCGTCAGATGGCTCTGCTGGGAATGACCTCCAGCTTCCAGTCCGTTCTCGCGCCGGGCGTCCCCGCCCACGTTCGCTCCCGCTTGCGCGAGCTGCTGGCCGAGGCGCCCCGCCAGAGGCTGCACCTTTCGCCGAGGGAGAAGTTTGAGTTTCTTCCCTTCCCAACCCCCAACAACGTTTGGAACACCCCGGCGATCACCTACGCCGTGGCCAGAGGAGACTAGCCATGCACAACGTTTTCCTGCAGTGGATCGAATACCTCAACCAGGTCATTCTGCTCTACTTCGTGGGTATCAACCTGGTCTACACGGTGCTGATGTGCCTGGCCCTGTATGCCGTGACCTTCCACTCCAGGCTGGCCGCGGGTACGGCTTCCGTCGAGCCCGCCAGCCTGGCAGTGCGCCCGCCGGTGGCGCTCATCGTCCCGGCCTTCAACGAAGAGAGCGGGATCGTGCAAACCGTCCTGTCGCTGATGCAGTTGAATTACCCGGAGAAGGAAATCATCGTCGTCGATGATGGCTCCACCGATCACACCGTGGAGCAGCTGGTCCAACACTTCCAACTGGCCCCCATGGAGCTCATCTACCGCGAGTCGCTTCCCGCCAAGCCGCCGTGCGCCTTTTACGCCAGTCCGCGCCACCCCGGCCTGGTGGTCCTTTCCAAGGAGAACGGCGGCAAGGCGGACGCCCTGAACGCCGGCCTGAACATGGCGCGCAGCCCGTACTTCTGCATGGTCGATGCGGACACCATCATCGACCCCGATGGACTGCTACGGCTCATGGCGCCCATTGTCGAGTCGCAGGTCCACACCGTGGTCAGCGCCGGCATCGTGCGCGTGGCCAACGGTTCCCTCATCCAGAACGGCCGCGTCGTGCAGCCCCGCCTGCCCAAGTCCTGGCTGGAGCGCTGCCAGGTGGTCGAATACATCCGCACTTTCCTCTTCGGCCGGCCCGCGTGGAACCTGTTGAATTCCACGTTCATCTGCTCCGGAGCGTTTTGCCTTATGCACCGGGAGACGGTGGTGCAGGCGGGCGGATTCGGCACCGACACGGTGACCGAAGACACGGAGATGATTGCCAAGTTACATCGCCACATGCTCGACAAGGGCTGGAAGTACCGTATGGTCTTCACGCCCGCCCCCGTCTGCTGGACCGAAGTGCCGCATACGGTCTCCATGCTGGCCAAGCAGCGGCGGCGCTGGCAGCTCGGCCTGCTGCAGACCGTGGGCAAACATGACCGCATGATTGCCAACCCCCGCTATCGTCACATGGGTCTTTTTACCGTGCCCTTCCACGCCTTTCTGGAGGGCACAGGCGCTTTCATCGAAGCCATCGGCACCTTGCTCGTGCCCGTCTCCTTCGCGCTGGGCATCATTCCCCTTTCCATGTTCCTGCTCTTCCTGGCGCTGGCCGTAGGCTACGGCACCATGCTCTCCGTGGCGTCCATCCTGCTGCATGAGCGGACCCAGCACCGCTACTCCAGTCTGCGGGACGTTTTCACCTTGATCCTGTTCGCCTTCATCGAGAACCTCGGATACCGGCAGATGGTGGCTTTGTTCCGCGCCCAGGGCGTGCTGCAGTACTTTTTCGGCCAGAAGCGATGGGAGGCGGTCGTCCATGTGGGGCACGGCAGGGCCGTCAGCGCAGCCTAGGTCCAGGAAGAAACGAAGCCGGAACTCGGTTCGGCTTCTCGGATTCGATTGAAGTTCTGCGGAAGCCCCACCCGGGACGGCCCGTCAAAGGCCGGGCGGAAAAGGGGGCCGCCCCCCCCGGCCAACAACGTATACTCGCGCCATCCACGGATCTTGCCCGAAGAGATACGGCCATGCCAGACCAGGACTGGATCAAGACACTTCCAGACGGCAGAAGAGTCAAGTTCATCTACCAGGAACTGCCGGGCAGCGGCGCATTCCTCAGCGCGCAGGTGGAAGGAAATGAAGTCGTCTATTCGATCATATTGGCCAAAGTGAGAAACCTGCTGAGTCGTGAGGATGTTGAAAGGCGCTTCGAGGCAGAGCTTTCGAAGAGCTAACCACACTCGATGGGGAGACTCTGTCCAGGCCTTTCCAGCGCACGGCCACGAATCGCCTCCCCGGCCCGTACAATAGCCCCGTGAAGCAGACCGTCTTCGTGGTCGAGGACGACCGGGACATCGCCCAGCTGGTCCGCCATCATCTGGAGGGCGCCGGCTTCGGGGTGCGCGTCTTCCCTGCCGCCAACAGCGTGATCGCCGAGGCGGAGAAGCATCCGCCCGCGCTCTTCCTGCTGGACGTGATGGTCCCGGGCGGCGACGGCTTTGCGCTATGCAGCCGCATCCGCGAGCGCCAGTCGCTGGCGGGGACGCCGGTCATCTTCCTCACCGCGCGCACTTCGGAAGCCGACCGCGTGGCGGGACTGGAGCTGGGCGCCGACGACTACGTCACAAAACCGTTCAGCCCGCGCGAACTGGTGGCCCGCGTCCGGGCCGTGCTGCGGCGCTTCGAAAAGCCCCTGGGGCCGGCCCGGATCAAGGCCGGCGACCTGGAAATCGACGGCGGCGCCATGAGCCTGACCGTGCGGGGCAAGCCCGCGGCCACCACCGCCACCGAGTTCCGCCTCATCCACTACCTGGCCTCGCATCCCGGAAAGGTCTTCAGCCGCGAGCAACTGCTGGACGCGGTGTGGCGCGACGTCGCCTTCGTCACCCCGCGCTCGGTGGATGTGTACGTCCGCCGCCTGCGGGAGAAGATCGAGCGCGAGCCGGAAAGTCCCGTGTACCTGCGCACGGTGCGCGGCGCCGGCTACAAGTTCGAGGTCCCCAAGTGACGCGCCGCATCTTCTTCAAGCTGCTGGGAGCGTTCCTGCTGGTGATCCTGGCGGGGACGGTGACGCTCGACTTCGCCATCCGCCGCGCCTGGGAGGCCTCCCTGCACCAGGAAATCGAGCGCGCCCTGGTGGAGAAGACGCGGCTGTTCGCTGGCCGCGTCCAGAGCGACAAGTCGCACACCATGCAGGAAGTGGCGGATGACGCCGGGCGCCAGGCGCAGGCGCGCGCCACCATCATTGATTCCAGCGGCCGGGTGCTGGCCGATTCCGAGGCCGATCCTGCCGGCATGGAGAACCACGCCACCCGCCCCGAGTTTGCGGCGGCGCTCAAGGGCGAGGTGGGCAGTTCGGTGCGGCTGAGCCACACCGTCCACGTCAATCTTCTCTATGTCGCCGTGCCCATCCCCGGAGGCGCGGTGCGGCTGGCGTATCCGCTGGCGGCCATCGAGCAGACCACGGCCCAGGTGCGGAGCGCGCTGCTCCAGGGCTCGGTGCTGGCGCTGGCGGTGGCCCTGCTGTTGGCCAGCCTGGCCGCGCTCTCCGTCTCGCGCCGGCTGAACCGCATCGTTGGGTTCGCCGAGCGCGTGGCCGCGGGCGACCTTTCCGCGCGCATCGCCGAGGGCTCGCTCGACGAGATCGGCCAGGTGGCGGCGGCGCTCGACCGCACCGCCCGCCGCCTGGAAGACGCCTTCCATGAGGTCGAGACTCGCCGCCAGCAGATGGAGACCCTGCTCAACAGCATGCATGAACCGGTGATCGCCGTCTCCAGCGAGCGCACGGTGCAGTGGGCCAACGGGGCCATGGAGCGGCTGGCTGCCGGCCGCGCCCGGGCCCAGGCGCCGGTGGTGGAGGCGGTGCGCGACCCCGACTTCCTGGCTGCAATCACGGCAGCGCTGGAGAAGCGCGAGATCTCGACCGCGCGGGTGCGCTCCGCCGTTCCCGGCCGCGTCTTCGACGTAACCGCCGCGCCCATGTCCGGGGGCGCGGTGGCCGTGCTCCACGACCTCACCGAGATCGAGCGCGTGGAGAAGACCCGCCGCGACTTCATCGCCAACGTCTCGCACGAATTGCGCACCCCGCTCACCTCCATCCAGGGCTACGCCGAGACCTTGTACGAGACGCTCCAGAATGGCAGCGGCGCTCGCGAGTTCGTGGAGGTCATCCGCAAGAACGCGGAGCGCATGGCGCGGCTCACGGAGGACCTGCTTACGCTGGCGCGGGTGGAATCCGGCGAGCAGAAGCTGGAGTTCGCGGCTGTCCCCGCGCGCGAGCTGCTGGAGGACGCCGCGCGCGACCTGCGCGAAACCGCCCGCAACCGCGGCCTCGAGCTCAGCATCGCCGAGTCTTCGGACACGGCGGTACGCGCCGACCCCGACGCCATCCACCAGGTGCTGGCCAACCTGATCGACAACGCCGGCAAGTACGCCGCCGCGGGCGGCCGCATCGAGCTGGGCGCGCGCGCTGCCGGAGCGGCGGTGGAGTTCTACGTCCGCGACTTCGGCCCCGGCATCGCCTCCGACCACCTGCCCCGCCTTTTTGAGCGCTTCTACCGCGTGGACAAGGCGCGCTCGGTCGAAGCCGGCGGCACCGGCTTGGGACTGGCCATCGTCAAGCACATCGTGCTCAACCACGGCGGCGCCGTCCACGCCGAGAGCGAACTGGGGCACGGCTGCACTTTCTCTTTCTCCCTCCCTGTTGCTGCGATCCCGGCGGCCATCCCCAAACCGTCTTAACAGTCCTTTAACAATCCTCTGTTAGGGTTCCAGCAGCCCCCAAATGAGCCCGCACCTGGTTGTTCCTGGAAACCCGGCCCGCCCCGGGCCCCGGCGGGAGGAAACTGCCGCCCCGTCCCGGCCCAGGGGCGCTCCGACCAAGCCCCGCGGGCTGAGCGCCGGCCAGCTTGCCGACCGCCTCTTCCGCTACGCCATGCTGGCCTGCGGGCTGAGCGTCATCGCCATCGTGGTGCTGATCGTCTTCGAACTCTTCCAGGGCTCGCGCCTGGCCATCAATGAGTTCGGCCTCAAGTTCTTCATCGGGACCGACTGGGACCCGGTCTCTGGCGAGTTTGGCGCTCTGCCCTTCCTCTACGGCACCGTGGTCTCCTCGCTGCTGGCGCTGGTGCTGGCGGTGCCGCTGGCGCTGGGCGTGGCCGTGTTCGTCACTGAGATCTGCCCGCGGCCGCTGCGCGCCGCTGTTTCTTTTGCCAGCGAACTGCTGGCGGCCATCCCCAGCGTCATCTACGGACTGTGGGCCATCTTCGTGCTGGTGCCGTTGCTACGGCAGGACGTGGAGCCCTGGCTGCAGTCCCACCTGGGCTGGAGCGGATTGTTCGAAGGGCCTCCCTACGGCATCGGCATGCTGGCGGCGGGGGTGATCCTGGCCATCATGATTGTGCCCATCATCTCTTCCATCACCCGCGAGGTGATGGTGGCGGTGCCGCGCCAGCAGCGGGAAGCGGCGCTGGCGCTGGGCGCCACGCGCTGGGAGATGATCCGCATGAGCGTGCTGCGCAACGCGCGCGCCGGCATCGTGGGCGCCATCATCCTGGGACTGGGCCGCGCCCTGGGCGAGACCATGGCCGTCACCATGGTGATTGGCAACCGCCCGGAGATCGCCAAGTCCCTGCTCGCTCCCGGCTACACCCTGGCCAGCGTCATCGCCAACGAATTCAGCGAGGCCACCGGCGACCTCTACCTCAGCGCGCTGTTCGAGATCGGACTGGCGCTCTTCCTGGTCACCATCGTCGTGAACGCGCTGGCGCGACTGCTGGTGTGGTCGGTCACGCGTGGCACCCCCGCGAGGGCCCATGCCCAATAGCGCCTCGGCTTACGGAAGCGACTACGTGCGCTGGCGGCGCCGCCTCACCGACCATGCGGCCACCGCCGCCGCCGCACTCACCACGATCCTCGTCCTGGCGCCGCTGCTGGCCATCTTCGGCTACCTGATCTATCGCGGCGCGGGCACGCTGAGCTGGGCCTTCCTCACCCGGACTCCCGCGCCGGTGGGCGAGGTGGGCGGCGGTATGGCGAACGCCATCGTCGGCTCCGGTACCATCCTAGCCATCGCCTGCGCCCTGGGAGTGCCGCTGGGCGTGGGCTCGGGCATCTACCTGGCGGAGTACGGGCGCAACCGCTTGGGCAACCTCATCCGCTTCACCGCCGACGTTCTGAACGGAGTCCCTTCCATCGTGGTGGGGATCGCCGTGTACGCTCTCATCGTCCTGCGGCAGAAGCATTTCTCCGCCTTCTCCGGTGGTGTGGCGCTGGGCATCATGCTGATCCCCACGGTCACCCGCGCCACCGAGGAGATGCTGCTCATGGTGCCGCACTCCATCCGCGAGGCCGCACTGGGCTTGGGCGTGCCGGAGTGGCGCACCACGCTCTCCATCACCCTGCGCACGGCGCTGCCGGGAGTGATCACCGCGGTGATGCTGGGCTTCGGCCGCATCGCCGGCGAGACCGCGCCGCTGCTGTTCACCGCCTTCGGCAACCAGTTCTGGAACCTGCGCCCCGACCAGCCCACCGCCGCCCTGCCGCTGCAGATCTTCGCCTACGCCATCTCTCCCTACGACGAATGGCATCGCCAGGCCTGGGCGGGAGCGCTGGTGCTGATCCTGCTGATCGTGGGGACGGTCGCCGCCGTGCGGCTGATCGCGGCCCGCGGCACGGTGAAGGGAGCGGCCTGAGATGGGAGTCGGCATCGAAGTCGGCCAGCTCTCCGCCTGGTTCGGACGGACGCAGGCGCTGTTCGGCGTTTCGCTCAACGCCGCCGCTAATCACGCTACCGCCATCATCGGCCCCTCGGGCTGCGGCAAGTCCACCTTCATCCGCTGCCTCAACCGCATGCACGAGACCAACCTGGAAGCCCGGGTGGAGGGCCAGGTGCGCATCGGTGGCCAGGAGATTTACGGCAGCGGCACCAACCCGGTGGAGTTGCGCCGCCGCGTGGGCATGGTGTTCCAGAAGGCCAATCCTTTCCCCACCATGTCCATCTACGACAACGTGGCCGCGGGTCTGAAGCTCAACGGGGTGCGCAACCGCCGCCGGCTGGATGAGGTGGTGGAGCGTTCGCTGCGCAGCGCCGCGCTCTGGGACGAGGTCAAAGATTCCCTCAAGAAGAAGTCGGGCGCCAGCCTCTCCGGCGGACAGCAACAGCGCCTGTGCATCGCGCGCGCCCTGGCGGTGGAGCCCGAGGTCCTGCTCATGGACGAGCCCGCCTCCGCTCTCGACCCCATCGCCACCGCCAAGATTGAGGACTTGATCTTCGAGCTCAAGCAGCGCTACACGGTGGTCATCGTCACCCACAACATGCAGCAGGCAGCGCGGGTGGCGGAGTTCACCGCTTTCTTCCTCATGGGACGGCTCATCGAGTTCGATCAGACGCAGAAGATCTTCACCAACCCCTCCGACAAACAGACGGAGGACTACATCACAGGCAGGTTCGGATGACGCGCATCAAGTTCCACGAAGGACTGGAAGAATTAAAGCAGAGGCTGCTGGAAATGGCGGGCATGGCCGAGCAGGCGGTGGACCGCGCCATCGAGGCCTACCGCAAACGCGATGCCGCCCTCTGCCACCGGGTGTTGGAGGACGAGCCGGCCATCAACCGCGCCGAGCGCGAGATCGATGAGCTGGCGCTCGACCTGCTCGCCATGCAGCAGCCCATGGCCGTGGACCTGCGCTTCATCCTGGCGATCATCAAGATCAACGCCGACCTGGAGCGGGTGGGCG
>Ga0255310_10000130_pt1 | contig 14355 bp, 12 predicted proteins | sample EtOH1_T0_E1_meta_FD_201359 | JGI IMG/M metagenome (GOLD analysis project Ga0255310, IMG submission 201359) | Sandy soil microbial communities from University of British Columbia, Vancouver, Canada - EtOH1_T0_E1 | ecosystem: Engineered > Artificial ecosystem > Sand microcosm > Unclassified ...
GGCCTCGGCCTGCTGATCGCCTCGCGCCCCCGCACCATCGAGGGCGCCTCCGGCCTCATGAACCTGGCGATGGTGCCGATGTGGGTCTTCTCCGGCATCTTTTTCTCGGCGACGCGCTTTCCCGCGGCCGTGCAACCGATCATCCAGGCGCTCCCACTCACTGCCGTGAACAACGCGCTGCGCGCCAACATGCTCGAGGGCGCCAGCCTCGCCCAGGTCGCCCCCGAGCTCGGCATCATCGCGGCGTGGCTGCTGCTCTGCTTCGCCATCGCGCTACGGATCTTCCGCTGGCAATGACAAAGCCGGGAACTCCTGTCCTCGATACCGCTCACCTGGTCTCCCCTGGGGACAGGAGAGGCGGGCCCGCAAGTGGCCAAGCCCTGCTCGATTCGTCGCGCGGCCAATAGGTTAGCTGAAGCGTAGGCCCGGGTACGGAAAGTGCGCGCCTTGTCTTGACTCCCCGGTGAAGGACGTCGCCATGCGCCTTGCTTCCCTGCTCCCGGCCACTCTTGCCGGTCTCTGCTCCGCCACGGCGGCCGTTGCGCAGTCCGGTCTCCCGAAGGCCACCGCCGATTACCGGTCCTACTCGATCACTCTGGAGAAGCCGCAGACGGTACTGGTGTTCGCCTTCTGGTCCACCGGCGCGCTGGCGCTGATTACCCAACCCGATTCAGTGCTGCCGGTCCTCCCCGCCGGCGTTTCCAAGTTTCCGATCCTGAGGAACGGCGTCTGGATCGCCGGCGGGCCGCCCAAGCCGTACGAAATATCGAGGGGGCCGGCACAATTGTCGTGTACACCCCAGCAGGGACTGCTCAACGAGGTGCGGCAATCCCAAAGCCCCACCGAGCTTCCGCGCTGGTGCACGGAAGTGAGTTCCGGGATGACGACCGTCGTCGAGGGGATGAAGCGGCCGAACCACTTGCTGGTGCTCGGAACCGATCCGCTTGCCGCGCCGCTCGCGATCCAGCGGGCTCTCGCCGGCTTCAAGCTGCGAGGCAAAGCGGCAGTGACCGCGGCAGATCTGGTGATCGCCCTGGAACGCGCGATTCCCGGCAGCTCGTGGTGGAGCGCGATAACTCGCTGACCCGCTTCGCTTGACTGGACCCCCTCGCAGCACGAAGCTCCTATCCGAGCTGGGCCCGACCTTCAATCCTCACCCCTCATTCCTTACTCCTGGCTACCATGCGCAACCAGATCCGCCGCGAGCTCCGCCTGCTCAAAGGCTACGCCGTCGGCACGACCGCACTGCTCGCGATCCTCACAATGGCCGCGTTCCGGCAGGCCGCCCAGAAAACCCGCTTCGTCGAGATCGACGTCGAGCGCATCAACGTCGTCGAGCCCGACGGCAAGCTGCGGATGGTGATCTCCAACCGGCCCCGCTCGATCGGGCCCATCTACAGAGGCAAGCCCTTCGGCTATCCCGGAGGCAACCGCCCGGGCATCATTTTCTTCAACGACGAAGGAACCGAAAACGGAGGGCTGACCTTCACCGGACGGCGGAGAGAGGATGGGACCTACAGTTCGTCCGTCGGCATGTCCTTCGACCAGTTCAACCAGGACGAGACGCTCACCCTGCGGTATTCCGACGAGAACGGCCGCAAGGCGACCGGTATCACCATCGCCGAGCGCGATGAGCGGGACATCTACGACCTGATCATGCAGCGGGACTCGATCAACCAGATCGCCGACAGCACCACGCGGACAGCGGCGCTACAGCAGCTCTTTGGCCCCCGTAATGGCGTACCGTTGGCCGCAAGCCGCATCTATCTCGGGCGTGATCGGGCCCGTTCGGCGGTCCTCAGCCTGTCCGATCCCGGCGGCAAACCCCGGCTCCGCCTGCGGGTCGACTCGCTCGGCAGGGCCAGCGTCGAGTTTTTGGATGAAAACGGGGCGGTGACGGCCAGGCTTCCGTAGCGGACCTCGCCGCGTTCGGAGCCTGGATTTTCGCGCTTCCCGGGTCTCCGCCAAGTCCCAAGAAACATTGCAGCGATCCGGAACCTGGCTTCCGCGCCGCTTCAGAAGGTCTTCAGGGCCGGCCGGTGAGATTCGCAGAGGAAGGAGCCAGGACGGACACCATGACCAGACTCCGCGCCACCATTGCCGCCTTGTTACTGGGGCTGGGCTGTACCTATCAGGGCACCCCGGTGCCCGTGGCGGGAGACACCAACCTGCTCGCGGGCGAGTGGGACGGGACCTACGTCAGCCAGGAGACCGGCCGCAGCGGCAGCATCGTGTTTCATCTGAAGGCGGGAACCGATTCGGCTTACGGAGACGTGTTGATGATCCCGACCCAGGCGGATTACTCCCGTCCCCCGACCCTCCCCGAAAGCCCGCAGCCGTTCCACAAGCTGGGCCGCGTGCTCACCATCTCGTTCGTGCAGTGCGAAGGGGGAGAAGTCACCGGGCGGCTCGACCCCTACGAGGATCCCGACACCGGGGAGCGGATCTACACGACCTTCGAGGGCCGCTTGAAGGGAAATACCTTCAAGGGCACCTTCGTCACGCTCTACCCGACCAGCGGACATCGCACGGCCGGGAAGTGGTCGGTGGAACGAAAGCACTAGTCCCGGCGGATCTGCACGCCGCCGTTGGTGGTAGTCACGCGTAACAGCGGACCGCCGCGGCCCAGGTCGGTGGTGATCCGTCGCCCGATCTTTCCCTGCATCGTCACCGGAAAATCGATGTCGACGCCCCCGTTGACGGTGCCCGTTTCGAGGCGGGCCGAATAACCGTTCGGCACGCTGACATGGACGCCGCCATTGGTCGTCGTCGCATCGAGCCCCCTGCCGTGCCAGGTATCTCCATCCAGCGCCACGTGCAGGCCGCCGTTGGTGGTTTCCGCCACGACGTCGCCGTTCACGGCATCGAGGTGGATGCCTCCGTTCAGCGTTTCCATCCGCAGGGTGCCGGTCACGCCCGCCACCGCGAGCCCCCCGTTGTGGGCCCGCAGCTCGAGGTCGGTATGGGCGGGCACGTGCACCTCGAAGCTCACCGACCACCACTCGCGATTCCGGGTATCGGGGCCTTCGGCGTAGATCCGCCCGCCCTCGAAGTGCAGCTCCACCGCCTCGGCCAGCTGCTCGGCGCGCGACTCGCTGCGGGCGTGCACCTCGACCAGCGCGCGTACCTGGATATCGCGGCGGTTTTCACCGATCACGGTCACCCCGCCGTTGGTGCGGCCATCCACGTTGAGCGTGCCGCGCGGCGCGGCGATGGTCCGTTCGACCACGTTGCAGACCCGCTCGGTTTCCCGGTCGCCCCGCCACTGGGAACAGGAGAGCTGCCAGTCTTTATACTCGAGGCGGCGCTGGGCGCCGGCGCTGCTTGTGGTGGTGGCGAGCAGAAGGAAAACGGGCAGGGCGAGCCTGCGACGGGTGGGAACGGCGAACAGCATCGGGCCGGACTCCTGGTGGCGGTCTGCCTTGTAGACGGGGTCCGGCCCCAAATGGTTGCATCCCCTGCTACCTGCTGCCTCCTGCCTAGTTCCTGATCTTGATGTCCGCTCCCGGGCACTTGACCCGGTGGAAGCGCAGCTCGATGCTCGGACCGTCGCCCTCGTTGCGGGGAATCAACGCCCCGTCCGAGGCCATCCGGTACATGATCCGCTGCGGAAACTCCTTCTTGGCGAGGTTCTCGAACAGCACGTACTCGTCGGCGAGGGTCTTGAGGGTGTACACGTTTTCCGGCTTGCCGTCGCTGGACGCCGCGAAGACCACCGTACTGTCCACCGCCTGGATTCTGGTGAACTCGTACCCCGTAGCGTGCTTCTTGGTCAGGTAGCGCGTCGTCGCGAGCAGCAGATTCTCCGCGGGGGAGGTCCAGATCTCCTCGACCACCTGATCCTTGTCGATGTTTCCCTCCCAGCATCCCTCCATGAACTTGAGCCGTGAAAAGTCGATGGCCGGCTTGGGGGGTGCCTTGGGCTTCTCAATCGGCTTGGGGTGCTCCTGGGCCGAGAGGGCAGGGGCGGCGAGGCAAACGCCGGCGAGGACGAGCATTCCGGGGATTCGCATAAGGCTGGAAATCTACCGTTTTGAGGTTGGGAGCATAGAGAAGACGCCGGGGCGCCCGGCAGGCTGCACAAGTGGCCCCGGGCAGCCGGTTCTTGACTCGAGGGCCCTCTTGTATTATCTATTAATCCGGATGAACGGATTGATTCAATGACTGCGCCGGTGGTTTTCGAGCGCCTCAGCGCCCTGGCCGACCCGATCCGGGGGCGCCTGCTCCTGGCCTTGGAGCGCCACGAGCTCACCGTCCGGGAAATCCAGGCGGTGCTTCAGTTGCCGCAGTCGACCGTCAGTCGCCACCTCAAGGTGCTGGCCGACCTGGGACTGGTGGTTACCCGCAGCGAGGGCACCAGCAACTGGTACCGGATGCCGGCGCGGGAGCTGGAGCCCGCAGCGCGCCGGCTCTGGCATGCGGTGCGCGAGGAGGTGGCCGGCGGGTCCGGCGCCCGGCGGGATGCCGCCCGCTTGCAGCGGGTGCTCTCTGATCGCCATCTGGCCTCGCAGCGGTTTTTCGACTCGACGGCGGGCCAGTGGGACCGGCTCAAGAGCGACCTCTTCGGAGTCAGCGCGGAGCAGCTTGCCCTGCCGGGGTTGCTGGAGGAGAGCTGGACGGTGGGTGATCTCGGGTGCGGGACCGGCCATCTGGCGGCCGCATTGGCCCCGTTCGTGCGCCGGGTGATCGGCGTCGACGAGTCCGCGGCCATGCTCAAGAGCGCGCGCCAGCGCACCCGCGAGCTGCCCAATGTGGAGCTGCGCAGCGGCGCCCTGGAAGCGCCGCCCCTGGAAGCGGCCGAGCTCGACGCGGCACTGCTCATGCTGGTGTTGCACCACGCCGGAGAGCCGGGGCGTGTGCTGGCCGCGGCGCAATCGGCGTTGCGGGCGGGAGGCAAGCTGCTGATTGTGGATATGTTGCCCCACGATCACGTGGAGTATCGCGAGCAGATGGGACATCAATGGCTGGGCTTCGCCGAGGCGGAGCTGCGCGGCTGGCTCGAGCAGGCGGGCTTCACCGCAGCGCGCTATGTGGCGTTGCCGATCGATCCGAAGGCCAAGGGCCCGCCCCTGTTTGCGCTCAGCGCGCGCAAAGCCGTGGCCTAAGATCACTTTTCACTTTTCACTCTTCACTCTTCACGGTTACCAACATGACCACCATCTCCGCCCCTGCCCGCGTCCCCTTCAAGGTCAAGGACCTCTCGCTGGCCGAGTTTGGCCGCAAGGAGATTCGCCTCGCCGAGCAGGAGATGCCGGGCCTCATGGCGATCCGTGCCGAGCATCAGGGCAAGCGCCCCCTCGCCGGCGCCCGCATCATGGGCTCGCTCCACATGACGGTGCAGACCGCCGTGCTGATCGAAACCCTGGTGGAGCTCGGCGCCGATGTGCGCTGGGTCTCCTGCAACATCTTCTCGACCCAGGATCATGCCGCTGCCGCGGTGGCCGTGGGGAAGCAGGGCACCGAGGCGAAGCCGCGCGGCACCCCGGTGTTCGCCTGGAAAGGCGAGACGCTCGAGGAATACTGGTGGTGCACCGAGCAGGCGCTCATGTGGCCGGACGGTTCCGGCCCCACCCTGCTGCTCGATGACGGGGGCGACGCGACGCTGTTGGTCCACAAGGGCGCCGAATTCGAGCAGGCGGGAAAGATCCCCGCATTCGATCCCGCGAAGGACCCCGAGGAATGGGGCGTCATTCTCGACTTGCTGCGCGCCGAAGCCGAGAAGAACCCGGGCCGCTGGACCAAGGTCGCCGCCGCCATCCGCGGCGTATCCGAGGAAACCACGACGGGCGTGCATCGGCTCTACGAGATGATGAAGGCGGGCACCCTGCTCTTCCCGGCCATCAACGTCAACGACTCGGTGACCAAGTCGAAGTTCGACAACATCTACGGGTGCCGCCATTCCGTCATCGACGGGCTCAACCGCGCCACCGACGTGATGCTCTCGGGCAAGCTCGCGGTGGTCTGCGGCTACGGCGAGGTGGGCAAGGGGTGCGCCCAGGCCCTTAAGGGGCAGGGTGCGCGGGTCGTGGTTACCGAGATCGACCCGATCTGTGCCCTGCAGGCCGCGATGGAAGGCTTCCAGGTGAGCACCGTCGAGGATGTGGTGTCCAGCGCCGACCTCTTCATCACCGCCACGGGCAACTTCAACATCATCACCGCGGCGCACATGGTGCGGATGAAGGACAAGGCCATCGTCGGCAACATCGGGCATTTCGACAACGAGATCGACATGGCCGGGCTGAAGAAGCTTCCCGGCATCAAGCGGATCAACATCAAGCCGCAATACGATGAGTGGGTGTTCCCCGATGGGCACAGCGTGATGATCCTCGCCGAGGGCCGCCTGCTCAACCTGGGCTGCGCGACCGGACACCCCAGTTTCGTCATGTCGGCGAGCTTTACCAACCAGGTGATGGCGCAGATCGAGCTCCACACCAACGCGGGGAAGTACCAGAAGGAAGTTTACGTGCTGCCCAAGCACCTCGACGAAAAGGTCGCGCGGCTGCACCTCGACAAGCTGGGCGTCAAGCTCACGCAGCTTACGCCGGAGCAGGCGCAATACATCGGGGTCAGGGCGGGTGGGCCCTATAAGCCGGACCTCTATCGGTACTAGCTGCCAGGAATTCGCATGTCCCGCGCGAGGACATGGTGACCCGCCCACGAAGCGAGCCGGAGCGACGGCCCCGGCTCCGGCGACATCACGCGATCATGCTGTACGTTGGGTATCTGGGGATCCTATTGCTCGTGCTGGCGGGCTCCGCCGAGTTTATCGCGCGCCGCGCGGGTTATCTGCCGTATCACGCCCCCGCCGCCAAGGCCATCACCGTGGTGCCGGGGGGCAAGCTGTATCGGGTGGATTCGCTCCTCGGATACGTGAATCTGCCGGGGGTATTCGCGATAACTCTGCCGATGGGATACACCTACCACGTCACGAATCTCCCCAACGGCTTGCGGATCACCCATCCGCTGGACGAGTACGACCTGGAGCATCCATCGACATTCAAAAGAAAAGAGATCTGGGTTTTCGGATGCTCGTTCACTTATGGACAGACCATCAACGACGATGAGACGTTTGCGTGGCTGCTACAGAAGGAGTATCCGCAGTACGAAATCGTCAATTTCGGCACCAACGGCTACGGAACCCTGCATTCGTATCTGCAATTCAAGCAACGGATCCAGGAAGGTCGACGCCCCGCGCTCGTCGTCGTGGTCTACGCGATCTGGCACGACGAGCGCAACACCTTCCTCAGGAAGCGTCAGAAGAGTGTCGCACCGCTGAACTTTCTCGGGGTACAGGACCAGCCAACGGCAAGATTGTCCGCAGACTCACTGGTGATTTCACAGCAACTCATCGGGTATCGCCCGTGGCCGCTCATGAATCGGCTGGCCTTCGTTCATATGCTGGAGACGCGATACGATGAAATCGAAGACCGCTTTCACCACAGCCACGAGGTGACCAAGGCCATTCTGAAGCGGTTCCATCAACTCGCCGCTCAGAACGGCGCCCCGCTGCTCGTGGGGTCCCTGGGCGATCCCGCCCCGCTCGCAGCCGAGTTGCAGCCCTTGGGCATCCCGGTCACGGACATGTGGGTGGACATCGCGCGGCCGGGCTATAACAACCAGCCGCACGACGGACACCCAAGTCCAAGAGCCAACGTCGAGTATGCCAGGAAGCTGAAGCGCGGCATCGATCAGCTGTTGAGCGCTATTGCTGGTCACGGATGAGGAGATTCTCACGTCCTACCACTTGATTGTTACTTGACGGCCCGAGGCTAACCTCCCATCCTGCTAATGGAGGATCCATGCGAATTCGGATGGGTTGGTGCCTGACCGCGGCGGTTCTGGGGCTCGGAACCGGCTGCGCGAGGTGGTTTGCTCCCAGCCTGCTGCCAGAGCACGAATCCCCCCAGAACCATCCTCCCGACGGTCCCATCATCGCCCGCGAGACTCGGAGCAGGACGGGAAAGGCGCTCAACATCGCCTTCATGAAGGCGGCCCCAGTCGTCGATTGGGCCCTGCTGGGCCTGATGGTGGCGCTGCAGCCCTACGGCAGCTTGGGTGGCGTCACCAACGGATTCTGCACGGTCGGCCCTGCCTGTAAGCAACCTTCCCCCCGGGTTCCTTAATCGCTACAGGGCTCCCCGGTTCATTTCCTCCACGGCGTGGTGGCAGGCGCGCGCGGTGAGTGCCATGTAGGTGAGCGACGGGTTCTGATTGCCGCTCGAGGTCATGCACGCGCCATCGGTGAGGAAGAGATTGGGCACCTCCCATGCCTGGTTCCACTGGTTGAGCACGGAGGTCTTCGGGTCCCTTCCCATGCGGGCGGTGCCCATCTCGTGATTGGTGCCGCCGGGCGTGCTGGGCCCGGTGGCATCGGGGCGGATGTTCTTCGCCCCCGCCGCTTCCAGCAGTTCCGCCGCGGTCACGTTCATGTCGCGGTGAATCGCCAGTTCATTGCCGCCCCACGCGCAATCGATGTGCAGCACCGGAATCCCCCAGGCATCGACCTGCGTCGGGTGCAGTGTGGCACGGTTCTCCCCGTTCGGGAGCATCTCCCCGAAGCCGTTGAATGCCAGCGACCAGGGCCCCAGCTCCGTCAGCCGGTTCTTGAACTCGAGTCCGATACCTGCTCCGCGGGCCCTCGCCGACCAGCCGGCGCGACTGGCGCCTCCTTGAAAACCGTACCCGCGGATGAAATCGGGGTGCTTCGCCTTCACGTTCCGGAACCGCGGGACGTAGATGCCGTTCGGACGATTGCCCACCGTTCGTCGGTCGGTCCAGCCCTCCATCTCCCCGGTCGCTCCCCCCCACTTGATGTGATCCATGATGTTGCGGCCGACCTGCCCGCTCGAGTTGGCCAGGCCGTCGGGAAAGCGGGGTGACTTCGAGTTGAGCAGGATTCGCGCGCTCTCGATCGCCGAAGCGCACAGGAAGACCAGTCGCGCCGTGTAGGTCCGCTCGGCCCGCGTCCGGGCGTCGACGACCTGAACTCCCGCAACGCGACCGGTGCGTTCATCGAGCACCAGGCTTCTGACGATACTGAAGGGACGCAGCGTGAAGCGGCCGGTCGCCCGGGCGGCGGGAAGGGTCGCGTTGACGCTGCTGAAATACGAGCGGGTGATGCAGCCGCGGTGACACGGACCGCAGTAGTGGCAGGGAGCGCGGCCGTTGAGCGCCTCGGTGAGCACGGCCACTCGGCCGATGGTCAGCAGCCGCTCCCCGCCGAATCGCCCGGCGATGCGCTCCCGGGCATGCTCCTCGACGCAGTTGAAGGCCATCGCGGGCAGAAAGGGGCCGTCGGGAAGGTGGGCCAATCCCTCGACCCGGCCGCTTACCCCGATGAAACGTTCCACCCGGTCGTACCACGGGGCGATATCCCGGTAGCGGATCGGCCAGTCCACCGCGATCCCGTCGCGCAGGTTGGCCTCGAAGTCGAGATCGCTCCAGCGGTACACTTGCCGGCCCCAGATGAGCGACTTGCCGCCTTCCTGCCGGGCCCGGAACCAGAAGAACGGCTTGTCGGCCGGAGTGGTGTACGGGTTGTCTATGTCGTCGGTCCAGAATTGACTGCTGCCCTCATCGAAGGAGGCCGAGTTGCGCTGCGTGCGCTGGCGCGACTCGATGTGGCGCCGGTCGCCCAGGCCCCGAAACGGCATTTCCCAGGGCGGCTTGTGCTCCATGTAGTCGCGCTCCGGGGTGATGGGCCGCCCGGCCTCGAGCACCAGGGTCCGGAGCCCCAGCTCGGTGAGCTCCTTCGCCGCCCATCCCCCCGTCATACCCGAGCCGACGACGATCGCATCGTACTCCGGCTCTCGGATCTGGATCAGCATGGCCGCTCCGGTCGGGTCAGGGACGCGCCGCGGGGGCCGGCGCCTGATAGGGCGCGCACCCGTCGAAGCGCCCCGGGTGCGGGTAGCTGCCCAGCGTCTTCCGGGCCGCGGGCTCCGAGGTGAAGTACCCCCACACGGTCAGGTACTTGAGCATCCCGAACCAGTGCTGGTTGGCCGCTGCGCCGCGGCCGGCGCGGCGCAGCGCGGAGAGCTCGGCGTCGAGCGCCGTGAGCACCGCGACCTGATCGGCTTCGGAGCAGTCCGCAAAATCCCGGTTCGTGCGGGTGCGACTCCGCTGGTCGAGCTCGGGCAGGCCGCTGAGAAAGCGTTCCCGCTCGGCGGCGTCGAACCAGTCGGCGAGCATCCGATCGATGAACCCGGCAACCCCCGCGTCGGTGGCTCCCGGGGTATCGCTCGCCGGGAGGATCCGCTCCGCGGCGAGCGTCACTGTCCGAGTCGCCGCCGGGCTCAGCACCGACCCGGCCGACCCGGTGGCGTGCACCTCGCGGCCCAGCGCGAGCAGATCGTCCGGCGCCAGGCCCTCGAGCGAGGCCAACCCCGCGGTCGCGGCAAGCCATCGCAGCAGCTCACGTCGCTCCATTTGCGCACCGCCTTCCCGACCCGGCTCCGGGCCTAGACCTCGAGGCCCAGTGTCTCGGTAAGGTACCGCCGGGAGATTCCGCCTGATTCCTTCGGAGTATCCGACCGATCCAGCTCCACGATCGCCCATCCCTCGAAGCGGACCTGTCCGAGCATGGCGAACACCGCGCGGAGGTCTACCTTGCCGCGGCCGAGCTCGACGAAGCGGTACGAGCTCGGCGCCCCACCGGGCACCGGGCTCTCGACGTCTTTGATATGGAGAAAGAGCAGCCGCTCGGCATACCGCCGTATGGCTTCCGATGGGTCACCGCCGGCCTGCTGGTAGTGCGCCGTATCAAGCTCCAGCTTGAGGAAGCGGGGGTCCGCCGCATCGAGCACCCGGGCCACTTCGTCCGCCGACTGGCCGAGATTCCCCATGTGATTGTGGTATCCCAGCGGGACGCCGAGGTCGGCGGTGCGCCGGCCGATCTCGGTGAGCAGCCGCCCCATGCGGCGGAAATCCTCGGGAGTGGGCGCACGGCCCGTCGGCCGTTGATCGACGACCTGCAGGTAGAGACCGCCGGCATCCCGGACGAAACGGGCATTGCGGAGGTGCAGCGCGAGGTCCTCCGCCTCCACGGCGGGATCCAGCCGCACCAGCCCGCTGGAGAGGGCGACGAACCTAAGCGCGCGGGCGCCGAGCAGGTCACGCAGCTCCTGCGGGTTAGCACCCCAGCGCTCTACCGCGGCGGCCCGCAGCTGGATGCCGCGAAAGCCGAGCGCGGCGATGTCGTCGATCGCCCGGAGGTCATCTCCCTGCCAAGTGATGGCGGCGTAGCCGAAGCGGATCGGGCCGGCGGGTTCGCGCGCGCTCCGAAGCAGCGGCGGCAGGCCGCTCAGCGCGAGCGTTGCGCCGGCGGTGGTGGCTACGAACTTCCTGCGCCTCATCCAGCCTCTTTCTCGACCTACGGTTTCGGCGGCTTCGGCCTCCCCAGCGAGCGGTAGTACTCCTCCACGAGCGCCCGATACTCGGCCGGCGCCTGGGAGGGCGCGCCCAGCGCCGGCCGGTTGTCGCCGGCCTGTCCCAGCGCGCGGAACAGCCGGAACTCCCAGGTCTTGAGCCCTTCGATCACCGCGGCTTGCAGCTCTTCCACTCCGAGGGGATCGCCGAAACGCCGGCCCGATTCGAGCTGTCGCAGATCGCTGATGGCACGATCCAGCTCGCGCAAATCCACCCCGCCCTGCTGGGCCAGCTCGCGCCGTAGGCTCTCCGCGGCCTCCCGGCGGAGCCGGAACTCGCGGCTGAACTGCCGCGCATCACTTGCACTGAGTCGTCCATTGCCACCGCCACCACCGGGGCTGCCGTTGGCTTCGCCACCTTGATTCTGCTGTCCGCCCTGCTGTCCCCTGCCTTGCTGCCCCTGCCGTCCTTGCTGCTCGGATTGCTCCCGACCGCCCGACCGCCCGACCGCCTGACTGCCTAGTCGGTCCCCCATTCGCTGCCGCAGCGACTCCAGCCCCTGCACCAGCTCACGGGTGCGCTCCAGCGCGCGATCGCTGCGGCGCCCGGGCGACTCGCTCAGCGCACCCGCCGCTTCCTGCAGCCGGCCGGCCACGTTGCTCAGGTTTTCGCTGATCTGCTCCTCGAATCGCCGGGCATATTCGGGAGAGTTGCCCCGCATGACGTCCTTGGAGTAGAGAATGCGGTCGCGCAGCCGCGCCTGCTGAATCGCTTCGGCCGCCTGCCCGACCTTGCCGGCCGCTCCGGGTTGATCGGTGCGGGTTTCCCGCGCGATTCGCTCGGCATCCGCCTGGAGCCGTTCGACGTCGCTGGCCAAGGCGTCCTTCTTCTCGTCGAGCCGGCGCAGCCGCTCGGCCTTGTCGGCCAAGCCACCGGCCTGCGGCAGGGCGTCCACGCCCTCCGCCACGTCACGCTGGCGCGCGCGGAGCTCCTCCGCGCGCTGCTGCAGGCCGCGGATCCCGTCGCTCTGGCGCGAGGCGCGGGCGTTCTCGAGCTCGCGGGTCGCGTTGCGCAGGCGGTCCAGCGCGCTGCCGCCTTGCGCCTGGGCCCCGGCCGCGCCGCTCGCGGCCCGGCGCATGGCGTCGGCCGCTTCCTGCAGCTTCCGCGCGGCTTCGGCCAGCTGCGGCTCGTTGCGTTCGCGCGCCAGGCGTTCCAGCCGGCGGGCTTCTTCCTCGGCTTGTCGGGCCAGCTCCCGTTGAGCGCTGCCTCCCCCTCCCCCACCGCCACTCGCACTGCCGCTTCGGGCACGCAGCTCTTCCGCCATCCGCGCCATGCGCTCGTTTTCCTGCTGTTGCCGGCTCGCCAGCTGGCGCAGCCGTTCGGCGGCGGCATCCACCTCCTGCTCGGCGCTCTGACTCTGCTCCCGCTGCACCGATTCGTACTGATTGCGCAGCTTGTCGTTCTCCAGCTCGAAGAGATCGGCGAGGTCCTCCGCCCGGGCGGCACCGCCACCGCCCCCACCCCTGCCTCCCTGTCCGCCCATCTGAACCTGCACATCCCGGTACACCGCTTCGGCCCGCTGCAGCCGTTGCAGGGCGCGCTGCTCGGCGGGCAGCGCCTCGCGGGGAGCCCCCCGTCCCAGCCCTTCTTCGGCGGCCTGCATCTCGCGACTCGCGGTATCCAGCTCGCCATGGATCAGCACGAAGGCGGTGTCGGTCGAGACGATGTTGCGCTCCACCAGGCGGCGCACCAGCCCGGCAACGTCCTGCTTGAGCTTGCCCTGCGCGATGGCGAGTGTGGTGAGATCCTCCCGGCGCTGCCGCTCGGCGGTGCGCGCGCTGTCTCGCAGCGTATTGAAGGTTCCGGCCACGATTTCTCGCTGCCGCGCCGAGAGACCCTCGGGAGATTGCGCTCCCCCGCCACCGCCGCCCGCAGGGCCGGATTCGGCCTGGCGGTAGTCGCGCCCGAAGGGCCGCACTTCGAGGAAATAGATGTCGCTCGACCCGCTCCCCCCGGCCGCGTCCCGCGCCACGCCGTGATAGGCGATGAGGTCGCCCGGCTTGAGTCCGAGCTCTTCCAGAAAGATGGTGTGGGCCGCCCGCAGCTCCGGGACGCTGCGGTGCGCGGCCGAGTCGGTCAGCGTAACCCGCTGCTCCGCGCCGCCGTTCACCGAGTAGAGCAGCTCCAGGCCCGTCACCCCGTAGTCGTCCTGGGCCCGCAGCGCGATGCTGATCTCTTCGACCGACGTCACCTTGGTGTCGCGGCCGGGCTGCTCGATCGTGACGGTGGGAATCCGGTCTTCCAGCGCCTCGATGACGTATTGCACCGAGCCGGGTACCGGCGTTCCGTCGGGTGCTACCAGGTCCACCCGGTAAAAGCCGTCGTGCCTGACCGCGAAGCTCCCGGACCAGCGGCCTTGCGCGTCGAGCGCGAGCGGAATGGTGGGACCGGCATCGAGGTGAAGCGCGACGCTCTTCGCCGCCCGGGTCACGCTGGCATGCAGCAGGACGCTCGTGCCGACCACCGCGGCGACGTCGCCGCCCGGATCGAGCTTCTCCGGCGGCAGCCCGGTGTAGGCGGGGAAGCGCAGCTCCAGCGCAAGCCGCTGGATCGCGGGAAGATCGGTGACGCTGAGCCGGAATGCCGCTGACTTGACCCCGTCGGATTCGACGAAGTATTCGGTGGCGCGAGTCAGATCGAACAACCGCGCGGTGAACTCGGCCTGCGCCGAATCGCGCAGCATGGGCAGCCGCACCCACTCCGTGGCGGTGTCGGAGCGCATGACCAGCTCCGCCCCTTCGGCCGCGAACCCGTGCAGCGCGGCCCGAATCTGGATCGCACCGCCGCGCGGAACTGAGGCATTTCCCGGCTCGACCTGAATGGAAAACACCGGCGCGGCGGCCGCCTCGGACCACGGAATGAACAGGACGCGCGCCGTGTCGCGAAGGATCTGGGGGCCGGCGAGCAGCAGCGCGGCGCCCGCCACCG
>Ga0255310_10000131_pt1 | contig 14340 bp, 7 predicted proteins | sample EtOH1_T0_E1_meta_FD_201359 | JGI IMG/M metagenome (GOLD analysis project Ga0255310, IMG submission 201359) | Sandy soil microbial communities from University of British Columbia, Vancouver, Canada - EtOH1_T0_E1 | ecosystem: Engineered > Artificial ecosystem > Sand microcosm > Unclassified ...
AGCCTCTTGGCCAGCGCTACCGCGCTGACGGCGTCCTTGCTGAATCCGTCGGCCGCGATCTCCTCCACCCAGCGTTGGGTCACCGGCGCTCCGCCCACCATCACTTGGACTTGGGGGTGCAGCCCCTCGCGCCGCACCGCCTCCACCAGGTTCTTCTGCTGGCTCATGGTGGTGGTCAGCAGGGCAGAGGCGCCCACCAGGTCGGCCTTCACCTCGCGCGCCTTGGCCACGAACGCCTCCGCCGGCACGTTCACGCCCAGGTCGTGGACCTCGAAGCCGTTGGCCGTGAGCAGGATGGCCACCAGATTTTTCCCGATTTCGTGGATATCGCCCTTGACCGTGCCCAGCACCACCCGCCCGCGGAACTGGCGCACCCCTCCCCGCTTCCGCATCTCAGGTTCCAGCACCGCCAGGGCCGCCTTCATGGCCTCGCCGGCCATCACCAGATCGGGGAGAAAGACCTCGCGCTTGCTGTACAGCAATCCAATATGGTCCATGCCGGGGATGTATCCCCGCTCGATGGCTTCCAGCGGCTCCAGGCCCGCGGCGAGCGCCTGGTGGGCCAGCGCCGCAGCGCGTTGCGCGGCGCCGTCCAGGATGCTCTGCCGCAGCGACTGGAGCATCTCGTCCTGCATGGTTCTCTCCGGAAGGCGCGCAGAGGCGCCAGCGGCCGGAGTCTAGCACCGCGGCATTTTGCAGAATGTGACCGCCATCACACCGCTCGACGCTGGTTTCGCAAGGTGAACTTAACTGGGCATGCCGCAGAACGCCGCACGCTATAATGGGACTCTGCCAGCGCGCCCGTAGCTCAGCTGGATAGAGCGATTGCCTCCGGAGCAATAGGTCAGGGGTTCGAATCCCTTCGGGCGCGCCATATACTTCCTCCTGGAAGCACAGATGTTCGTTGTTCTGCGCCTGCACGGCTTGCTAGAATCCCCGCGACTTCTCTCAGCCCAGGTGACTCATGTCTTCCCTCCGCCGCCCGTTGCTCTCTTTTCTGACCGGCCTTCTGGCCGTGTGCACTCTCCTACCACAACGGGGAAGCGCCGCAGCGCAGACCGAGGACGCTACCTTCCAGATCGCCAGGACCCTGAAGAAGCCCGACGTGGTGTACGTGCTCACCAACGACGCTGAGGCCAGGCAGTTAAAACTGAGCGACGCGGACTGGAAGATGTTCATGAGTGGCCGGCTGGCCGCCGATCCGCCGCGGCGCACCGCGGAGGAGCAGCCGCTCTTCCACCAGGCCTTTGACCCTTCCACCACGGTCAGTGACGAGCTGCTGCCCGGCTTCGCCGCCCTCAACGCTATCAGCGAGGTGGACCAGATTCCTCGCGGCCAGCTGGTCGAAGTGCTGGTGCGCGAGCCGGAAAAGTACCAGAGCGAGATGAAGCTGGCGGCGGAGTCCATCGAGACCCTCATGGGCGGCGGCGTCTTCAGCGGTCTCTACGGCATCCTCAAGGAGCGCGCGCTCGACCAGTTCAAGGAGGATCTAGCCCAGCACTCCCTCAACTCCATTTACGGCGCCTACCGCGACGCGCGCCTCACCCAGCGCCTGTCCTCGGAGGACGCCTTCTCCGCTGTCGAGGAGATGGGCACCGGCCTCAGCGAACAGGGCAACCCGCGCTTCAAGCTGGAGTGGCAATGGGCTTGGGGCAGCTTCCACGACCTGCTGGAGACGTTCAGCCTGCCCTCCGACGCCGCCCAGGTGAACCGCGTGATGATGCGCTATTTCGAGAAGCGCTACCAGCAGTCCGCCTATCAGACCGTCACCATGGAGCAAGTGGTCGAAGACCTGGTGCGCGAATCGCTAGCCGAGGTCAAGACCAAGGTGGTCAAGGAGCTGAACTACCGCGTGCGCCAGCGCCTGCAGCCCTGGCACGAGCAGGTCCGCGGCTGGGGCAACCGCGCCGCCGAGATGGCCAACTATCCCACTTGCAAGTACGACCAGGCCGCCGCCTTGGCGGAGAAGGTGAAACGTGCCAGTCCCGATCACCCCTGGCTCAAGGCCAACGAGCGCATCATCCTGGATTCGCAGAAGGATGCCGCGCTTTCCCAACAGCGTGTGCGCGATGCGCGGACGTCAACGTCAAGCGGTGACTTCCAGCAGGCGCGCGTCTTGCTCGAGAAGGTCAAGCAGGATGGGACCATGTGCGACCTGGTGCTGGCGGAGAACGAACTGGATAAGGTGAAGGACGCCGAGCGCACCGCCCGCGACCGCCACCCCTCGCTCCACCCCTCCCCTTCGGCGGAGCCGGCAGGGGCGAGGGAGGAGCCAAGCGCCGCCGCCGAGAAACAGGAAAGGGAGCGCGCCCTGGAAAAGGCGGCGGGTTCCATCGTCACCGGCACTTCGGCCCCGCCTCCTCCCACGCGGCAGGAGCCGGCGGCTGCCCCGCCGGGAGACAGCGCCGCCTGCCGCCAGATCCGCGAGCGGGGCTGCCTCGCCATGTTCCCCGGGATGGAGAACTTTGCCTACTTCATGGTGGTGCAGATGGGGCCCGCCGATGCCGGCGGCTGTGTGCAGGTGTCGTTCTATCCCGGCATGACGCCCGACCAGGCCAGGCAAACTGCGGACGCCGCCTTGCGCTACAGCGCCCAGTCGCCCGTCCCCATGAAAGTCGTCTACGGCCCTGCCTCTTACAACGCAGCCGTGGACTACGCCCGCCGGCTCTGCCGCGAAAAATCCGGGACCGAAAAGGCTATGCAGATGCAACCGCGCTGAAGGGCTCCCCCCTTCCCGCGAACGAAGCGTTCACTTACCGGCCAGCGTTTGTCGCGCCGGCGCCCCGTTTCACTCCTCCAGCTCCGCCGCCCCGAAGGGCGAGCGTCCTCCCAGCGAAGTATGGAAGGCGTAGAAGGCGAGGGCCGCCATCAGCAGGATCCCCGCCAGGCTGGTGTCCGCATACCACGCCGACATCTGCGTTGTCAGCGGGAAGCCTCCCACGAAGACATTGAAGACATTGGAGGCCACCAGCGCCAGTACCCCGAAACGGATCACTAGGAACACTGTCAAGCTGAACAGGATCAGCCGGGGCACCAGGATCACGGCGAAGTCGCCGCTCCCGGTCCCCACAGAGGCCACGAGCCCGAAAAAGAGGACGAACCCGGCCGCTGCTGCCCAGTCCTTGCGCAGCAGCGTTCGGAACAGGAACAGGAGTGCCAGAGAAGCCAGGCTGGCTATGATGGTCTGATAGAGATTGCCGGCGAGCGTCGAGGTAATAGCGCGCGCGCCCAGCAATTCCCAGGTAGGCCCGCCATACGGCTGCGCGGGTGGCCGGCCCAGCCAGCCGGGAACGAACCAGGCGAATCGCACCACGCAGATGCCGACCAGGGAGAGCAGGCAGCCGAACAGCACGTCGCGCCCCACCAGGGGATCCCTGAATCCTCCGGCCAGCAGGCGGCTCCAGGAAACCAGGGTCGCGGGCCAGCGCCGCCGCACGTAGGGTTCCAGCGCCACGTAAAGCACCCAAACGAAGCTCGAGAACGCCACGCCCAAAGCCAGAGAAACGCCGGCCAGGGCGAATTCGTAGAAATTGGGGACGTGGTGTGCCCCCAGCAGCCACTCGATCTCCCATGCGGCAAGAACCGCGGTCGCCAGCCGGAATGCGCCCCGCCGATCGCCCCGGCCCAGCCGCAGGTTACGCCGGCAAAGGATGACGCTTCCCGCCAGCAGCAGAAGTCCGAAGAACGACACCACCACCTGTGTGGCCCACTCCGCCCCTGTCGGCTTGGAAGCCTGCATGCGCTCCGGGCGGCTCATCGGCCCGATCAACTGGAAGAAGACGGGCTTTCCGCGGTAGCCCGCTGCCTCGATGCGGATCGGCATCCCCGGCCGCTCAGGGATTTCTCCCGTCCACGCCGCCCGCGTGTCGCTGTATACCGGAGGTGTCCATGTGGACTCGACCGGCGTCCACTTCGAGAGATCGAGCCCCGCGGCGGTGAACAGTTGTCCCCAGTCAGGGGGAAGGGCGGGTCCGGACGACTGCTCCACCTGGGGCGGCACCACCACCAGATGCACCAGATGTCCGCGGGGGGTCAGTCGCACCAGCGTCATCCCGGAGACGTCGAGCGGAGGGTCGTCCGTCCACAATGCGCCTCCGGTGGGAGCATCCGTGGCGAAGAAGCGGGCGCCCATCGGCCGTGGGCTGCTCCGGTACCAGAAGACCATCGGGCCGTATTCCATGTTGTCCCAGCGCGTCTTCGACTGGTCGTGCTCGTTGACGTAGCGCAGGAAGTCGCCCCACTCGTAAAACCCGATGGCGCGGTCCGCGGGCACTTCGGAATACCCCACGTTCTTCAGGACTTCCTTTGCCCGCTCCGCCAGCGCCTCCGGAGGCTTCTCCAGCGGGACCCGCCGGTAGAGCTTCGACTGCCCGCTCATCACGACCGCCGCCGCCACTCCCAGGACGATCCCCGCCAGGCACAGCCACGCCACTAGCGGGCGCAGTCCCTCGGTCTCGCCCGCCGCCGCCACCATCTCCGGCGAGGGCGTCTCGCCAGCCGCCAGCGCCGCCGCCAGCGGGTCGCCTCCCGGAAGCGCCGCCGCCACTTGCAGCGCGGAGCGAGGCCGCTTGTTCGGCTCTTTCTCCAGGCAGCGCAGGATGGCCCGCTCCACCGCCGGGTCCACGTCGGTGACGTGGCTGGAAGGCGCGGTCGGCGCGGTTTCTGAATGTTTGCGCTTCCACTCCGCAAAGCTGGAGGCGTCGAAGGCCCGCTTGCCGGTGTACAGCTCGTACAGCACCAGGCCCAGCGCGTAGAGGTCGCTCTGCACCGAGGCCGGCCTGCCCTCGAGTTGCTCCGGCGCCATGTACGCCGGCGTGCCGGAGCGGTCCGCCCGCGCCTCTTCGACGGGTAGCGCCAGGCCGAAGTCGGTGATGCGCGCCCGCCCGTGCCCGTCGATCATCACGTTGGCCGGCTTGAGGTCGCGGTGCAGTACGCCTTTTTCGTGTGCCGCTGCCAGCCCGCTGCACAGCTGCCGCGCGATCTCCAGCGCCTTGTCCCCGGGCAGCCGCCCGATGCGGCTCAGCAGCGTGGCCAGGTCCTCGCCGTCCACGTACTCCATGCTGATGAAGTGGTCGCCGTTGACCTCGCCGATGTCGTACACCCGGCAGACGTTGGGATGCGAGATTTGGCGCGCGTTGCGCACCTCGCCGTGGAAGCGGTCGATCAGCGACTGGTCCTGCGAGGAGGCGTGCGGCAGGAACTTCAGCGCCACGGGTTGGCCCAGCTTGAGGTCGTCGGCGCGATAGACCTCGCCCATGCCGCCGCGCCCCAGCAATCCCACGATGCGGAAGCGCTCCGCCAGCATCGTCCCCGGGCTGAATCCCCGGCCTTCGGTCGGAGTCGGAGTGCGATGGGGCGTGGAGGGGGAGGGAATGATCCGCCGCGCGTCGAAGGGAAGTGCCGTCGGCAGCTGCGACGGCGAACTGGCCGGAGCCCCGCACGACGAGCAGAAGCGTGCCTGCTCCGGCACTTCTGCCGCGCAACTGGGGCACCGCACCATGGCCGCGGATTGTATCGCAGGACGGGTAGCGCCGGCGTCCCGCCGGCAACGATACCGTCCAAGCGGCTGGCGCCGGCGCCCTCGCCTGTGCGCTTTCGCCCCGTAGCGCCGGCGTCTCGCCGGCTGTCGCGACGGCGTCCCCGCCCTCGCAACCTTCCCTTCAGGGTGCCCCACGTTCGCGCCGCGCTTTTCGGCGCTAACGTGGGAGGCGTCAGGGCTTCAGATAGAACCCCAGGCTCTCCGGCGCGGGCAGCGTCTTCGATGCGCGATACTGCCGCAGCGCCGCCTCCACCTCGCCGATCTTCTGCTGATAGCGCAGCGCCTGCATGTCGTAGCGGACGAGGACGTTCTCCAACCAGTACGGCCGGTTCTCCCCCGCCCAGGCCTTGGCGTAGAGCCCGCGCACGCGCAAGGTTGCATCGCGCAGGTCCTCCAGCCGCGCGTTGATCCCGGTGATCTCCCGGATATCGCGATACACCCGGCCGCCGTCCTCCTGGTGCTGGTAGGCGTCCCAGTAGTAGGCGTTGATCTCGGCCGTGAACTGCATCTGCATGCCCAGCGTGTCCAGCCGCCACCCTGCCAGCTCCATGGATTCGAGCGTCTCGGGATGCAGCCGCGCCGCGGCGCGATGCCGGGCGAGGGAATCGAGCGCTTCCTCGGCCGCCAGGCGCATCTCGCGCGCCGCCGGCTGGCCCTTCTTCATCAGCGCCGCGCCCTCGGGAGTGAACGGATCCACCCAGAACCAGTCGTCGTAGGCGCCGCCCAGACCCGCCTGGTCGAGCAGCGGATGCGCGCGCGCCAGCTTCTCCGTCGCTTGCCGGAAGGTCGCATCCCCGTTGCGGTAGAAGGCCCAGTCATAGCTTCCGCGGAAGCGCTCGATGGGCGAGTCGTCCGCCTCCCAGGACGCTGCCGCGCCATACGTCAGCGCCGGCCACGTCATCCCGAACAGCGCCTCGCCATCGTCGTCCCAGGTGGTGTTCAGCACCCCCATAGCCCCGTACTTTCGCCCGTCACGCACAAAGTTATGGATGTTGACGTACGCCGCCTCCAGGTCGGGATAGAGCCGGCTCCAGTTGTTCGCTCCCGGAGAGATCATCACGTCAAAACCCGCGTCGCGGAAGGGCTTGATGATCTTGTCGAAACTCGGCTTGGGGTCGTAATCCCAGGGCACGGGGATCATCTCTTTGGGCAGGATGCCCAGCAATTCGGGATAGCGCAGCGCCACGTCGCCCCAAAACAAGAGACGCTTGTCGTACGGCTTCATCATCCCGGCCACGCGCTGCAGGTGCTCCAGGTACACCCGCCCCAGCCCCACTTGCTCCGCCTTGGCCTTGGTCCGCCCTTTACCCAGTTCGAAGGTCTCGTCGGACCCGATGTGGAATAGCGGCCCGGGGAACAGCGGCACGATCTCCGCGTACAAGCTCGCGATCAGCGCGTACGATTTCTCCTCGACCGGCGCCAGCACGTGCCCGTGCGGCGTCTCCGCCAACTCGCTGTAACGCTCGTATTTCAGGACGTGGTGCAGATGTCCGAAGGCCTGCTGCTCCGGCATCACGGTCACGTGGTAGAGCTGGGCGTAGGCCACCAGCTCCTTGATCTCCGCCGCGGTCAGCTTGCCCTCCGCCGGCGGGAGCAGCGGCTCGCTCTGGGTGTCGAAGACGTTCTCCATGTAGAGCGAGAACAGGTTGACCTTGTATTCCGAGAGCGTCTTTACCTCGCGCTTCAGTTGCTCGAGCGTGGGGATCGGTCCGCGGCTCACATCGTCGTGCACGCCCCGCCACCGCAGGGCCGGCCAGTCCCGGATCTGGACCCCCGGGCAGACCACCTTCCCGCCTTGTGGGCGGATCAGTTGCCGCAACGTCTGCACCCCGTAGTAGAGGCCCGCTCCGCCGCCCCCTGAAACAATGACCTTGGAGGAATCGGCCAGCAGCAGGTAGCCCTCTTCGCCCAGCTTCTGGTCGAAATTCTTGAGACCCTGCGCCGCCAGAGCGGTGCGCGCCCGGGCATCGTCTTCCCAGCGGACGAGGTAGATGACGTTGCGCATCACCGCCGGCATCCCCGGCGCCAGGGTGATAGAGGGCTTCCGCCCGGTGTAAAGCGCGATCTCTTCCGCCAGCATCTCCGCCGCCACTTTGTCCTCCGCGGCGTGCGCCCGCGCCACCACGATGCGCGTCCGCGCATCCACCGGGAAGCTGGACTGGGTTTGCTGGATCTCCCGCGGCTGGGGCAGCAGGTGCAGCTCTTGCCCCGCCAGCGGCAGGCTCAGCGCCAGCAGGGAAGCCCCGAGGACGGCCTTCGACCAGCTCTGCGATTGCATGTTCACATCGCCTTCAGCAGCGCCAGCCAGCGTTGCCAGGCTTCGGCTCGGGCCTTCTGATTGGCCGCCGCCCGCACCCGCGCCTTCACCGCCTGCAAGTCCTGGCTGGGGTCAGACAGCGCCGCCGCGGCCGCCGGATCTTCCCCCGCCCGCATAAAGCCGTGTCCGGCCAGGGCATAGGTCACCGCCTCGTACTTCTTGCCCGCGTTCTTCATGGCCTCGACAGTCTCGGGTACGGTGGCCCCGATGCGGGCGTCATCGCCCCCATAAAAGCCATACACCGGCGCCGTGATGCCGCTCACTTCCTTGGGAGGCCCGCCATAGAAGACGAACGCCGCGCTCAGGTCCTTGCGGGTGGTGGCGAAGCGGAACGACTGACCCCCGCCCCAGCAGAAGCCCGCCACCGCCAGCTTGCCGCTCGACGCCGGCAGCTTCCGGGCGTAATCGGCGACGCCGTTCAGGTCGGCGGTCACCTGGTCCGGGTCGAGCTTGGAATTGGCCTCCCGCGCGGCGTCCACGCTGGGGAAGTCGCTGCTCTTGCCCCCGTTCGGCCCCAGGCCGGAAAGGAAGTCGGGAGCGATGGCGATGTAGCCGTTCGCAGCCAGCTCGTCGGCCACCGTGCGCGCCCAGTCGGAGAGGCCAAAGATCTCATGGATCACGATCACCACCGGCGCCTTTTGCCTGCTTTCGGGATACACCACGAACGCCTGCACGGTCCGGTTGTCGTGTTTGATCTCCACCCACTCGCCATGCCGCGGAGACTTCTCCAGCTTCTGCTTCGCCCACTCTTGCGCCCCTGCCAGCGGCAGGCACGCCACCAGGACTAGGGACAGCACCATCGCATGTGCAGCTGTTCTTGTCTTCATGAGCCAGAGAGTCTATCAGGAGCAACCGATGGCATTCCGCAAACCTCCCCGGCATTCGCAACCGCTTGATTCTAAGCCAGTAGCTCTCGATAGCTTCCTTTGCAGGGACCGTGTGGCACGGGCGTCCCCGCCTGTGCGCTTTTCACTTTGATTTTCAATCACCCGATCACCCGATGACGCGATTACCCGATTCCCCATTCCTTGTCTTTCCCCTGGCCATCGGGTATCGTTCTCCCCCCAGCCATGGCCGTAGATCACCAGCGCACCCAGCATCTGTTCCGGAAGCTCAGCCAGCTCCTGGGCCAGAACGCCACCCGGCCGCATCCCGAGTCGGTGCACGACCTGCGCACCATCTCCCGCCGCGTGGAAGCGCTGCTCGACACCCTGGCCACCGAGCCCGATCGCAAACAGCGCAAGCTGCGGCGGCGGCTGAAGCGGCTGCGCCGTCGCGCCGGCCGCGTCCGCGACATTGATGTTCAGATCCTCGCCCTGCGTACGCTCAAGATCGGCCGCGATTCCGGCCGCAAGGCCCAGCTCGCCCGTCACCTCAGCGACCGCCGCGCCCGCCGCGAGCGCAAGCTCAGGAAGGCGCTCGATGCTGAGACCGTCCGCGACCTTCGACGCCGCCTCATCCGCGCGGAACGCACCCTCCGGACGCCTGCGCCGGCTCCCAGACCGGCTGCCGCTGCCCAGTCGGTCTCTGCGAAGGCTGCCTCGGCGGACGTCAAGCCGGCGCAAAGGGAAGAGGTCCAGCCCGTCTCCCTCGCTCTCCGGATGTTTGCCACCGTCGCCAAGCAGCAGGGAGCCTTCACCGAAGCCACGCTGCACCGCTTCCGCACCCGCTCCAAGCGCGTCCGCTACGTGGCGGAGATGGCCGGAGACGACCCCGAAGCCAAGCGCATCGTCAGCCAGATCAAGCGCATGCAGGACGCCATCGGCGACTGGCATGACTGGTTCACCCTCGCCCAGACCGCCCAGAAACTCTTTGCCGAGCCCGTGGACAGCCCCCTCATCGCCGCCCTGCGCAACGTGACCCGCGCCAAGTTCATGGAGGCCACCCGCCACGCCTCCGACCTCAAGCGCAACCTCCTGGGACGCGCCCAGGCCGCCGCCAAGGCCGCCGCTCCCAAGGCTGCGGTTCCCGCAAAGGCCCCGGTCCCTGCTAAAGCGAGGGCTCCGCATCGCGCCCACCCCCGCCCTCGCGTCCGCCGCGCCCCCTCCCGGCCCAAGCCTGCCGCACCTGCCCCGTCCGCTCCCGTGCCCGAAGCGGCGCCCCCGGTCGCTCCCGAGGGCCTCCACCCCCACAACTTTCCGGTTGACAAAACTCCAGGGTCAAGCTAAGATATATTCTGTTGTGTTATCTTATTGAGAATTACTGCCCCTCCGGGTCTCTCGGCCCGCAAGTTCTTTATTTTCAGCGGCCACGGTTCATCCACGGATACCGGTCGGAATCTAGCGCATTTTTTCTCCTAAGCCATTGATTCTATTGGATGGTGACCGGGGAAAGGGTAGGGGGCCTGGGCACCTCCCATAGGTCCCTGGGAGCCGAAGTCTTCGTGACGGGCTGGGTTCACCGCCTTGTGACCCGGCGGCGCCTGCGGCATACTAGAAGGGTTCCCCCCCCAGTGGTTTCCATGGCCCGTATCTCTCTCGAAAACCCGGCGTATTACATCAACCGCGAGGTCTCCTGGCTGGCCTTCAACCAGCGCGTGCTGGAGGAGGCCGAGGACGACCGCAACCCCCTGCTGGAGCGGGTGAAGTTCCTCTCTATCGCCGCCTCCAACCTCGACGAGTTCTTCGAGGTCCGGGTCGCCGGCCTGCTGCAACGCATCGAGGACGGCTACTCCGAGACCGGTCCCGACGGCATGCCGCCCATCGAGGAGCGCGACCTGGTGGCCCGCATCATCCACCAGGCGGTGGAGAGCCAGTACCGCTGCTGGAACCAGAAGCTGCGCCCGGCGCTGGCGGAGAAGGGCATCCGCGTCCTGGGACTGCACGAGCTCGATCCCGCGGCCCAGTCCTTCGTCGCCGAGTACTGCCAGCGCGAGCTCGACCCGCTGCTCACGCCCATCACCGTGGACCCGGCGCACCCGTTTCCCCGGGTCATCAACAAGGCCCTGTGCCTGGCCTTCCTGCTGCGCCGCCGGCGCCGCGCCTCTTCCAATTACATGGGCGTGGTCACCGTGCCGCGCGCCCTGCCGCGCCTGGTGAAGCTCCCGTCCAACGGCGAGTCGAGCGACTACATCGCCCTCGCCGACCTGGTCGCCCTGCACGCCGCCGACATGTATCGCGGCTACGACATCGTTTCCGCCGCCGCCTTCCGCGTCACCCGCAACAGCATCCTCTACCTGCAGGAGGAGGAGTCGCGCAACCTGCTGGAGTCGGTGCGCACCGAGCTGCACAACCGCCGCAAGGGCGACGCCGTCCGCCTGGAGATCGAGGCCGACGCCGACCCCGAGATCGTCGAGCGCCTGCGCTCCAACTTCGAGCTCGAGCCCTGGCAGGTTTTCCCCACCGAGGGTCCCGTCAACCTCTCCCGTCTGATGCACCTGTACCAGCAGGAGCAGAATCCCGAGCTCAAGTTCCGCAACTTCGTGCCTCGCGAGCTGCACCTCACCGCCAAGTCGCGCGACCTGTTCGAGGAGCTGCGCGCCCACGACGTCCTGCTGCACCACCCCTACGACGCCTACGACGCCGTAGTCTCCTTCGTCGAAGCCGCCGCCCGCGATGAGAACGTGCTCTCCATCAAGCAGACCCTGTACCGCACCAGCGAGGATTCGCCCATCGTCCGCGCCCTCATCGAGGCCGCCGCCCACAAGGAAGTCAGCGTGGTGGTGGAGGTGAAAGCGCGCTTCGACGAAGCCACCAACATCCGCTGGGCCCGCACCCTGGAGGACGCCGGCGTGCAGGTGTTCCACGGCCTGGTCGGCTTGAAGACCCACTGCAAGGTGGCTTTGCTGGTGCGCCGCGATCCCGACGGCGTTACCCGCCGCTACGCTCACCTCGGCACCGGTAACTACAACCCCACCACCGCGCGCTTCTACACCGACTTGAGCCTGCTCACCGCCGACGACGTTCTCACCTCCGCCGCACACGGCGTCTTCAACTTCCTTACCGCCTACGCCGAGCGCCCCGAATACGAGCCGCTGCTGGTCTCGCCGCTGGACCTGGCGGAGAAGTCGCTCTCGCTCATCGCCCGCGAAGCCCAGCACGCCGCCCACGGCCGCCCCGCCCGCATCATCGCCAAGATGAACGCCCTGCTCGACAAGAACATCATCCAGGGGCTCTACCGCGCCTCGCAGGCGGGAGTGGAGATCGACCTCATCATCCGCGGCATGTGCGCCCTGCGTCCCGGCATCCCCGGGGTGAGCGAGCGCATCCGCGTGCGCAGCATCGTGGGACGAATGCTCGAGCACAGCCGCATCTTCTACTTTGCCAACGGCGGACAGGAGGAGGTCTACCTCTCCAGCGCCGACTGGATGCCGCGCAACCTCTACGAGCGCGTCGAGATGATGTTCCCGGTGCGCGATGCCATGGTGCGCCAGCGCGTCCTGCACGAGATGCTCGAGGTCTATCTCGCCGATACCCTCAAGACCCGCCTGCTGCAGCCCGACGGCAGCTACTCCCGTCCGCCCCGGCCTCCCCGCAGCCGCGGCTTCGATGCTCAGGAGTTCCTTATCGGCATGGCCGAGGGCAAGCAGACCCTGCAGGCGCTGGTGCCCAAGACCCGCAAGCCGCGGGCTCCCCGGCCGCGCGCCGCACAAGGGGCTGGCGAGCCGGAGGCGGAAGCGGGTCCCGCGCCCAAGCCGGAGAGCGAGTCATGAGCTCTTCCGCCCTGCCCAGCACCCAGCGCAGCTTTTACGGGAATTTCACTCCCCGTTCATCTTGCTTTAACCTGCTTCCGCTGCAATCAGAGCTTCGGTCATGATCGTTTATTTCCTGCGTCACGCCAGCGCCGGGCAGAGCAAGAACGACCCGGTGAAGGATGAAAAGCGCGCCCTCGATGAGGACGGCATCGAGCAGTGCGGCTACATCGGCCGCGCCCTGGCCGCGCTCGACGTCCACGTGGACGTCGTCATCTCCAGCCCTCTCAAGCGCGCCTCCCAGACCGCCTCGCTGGTGGGCAATGAGATGGGGCACGAGGGCAAGCTGGTGATGGACCGCGCCCTGCTGCCCGAGGCCTCGTTCCAGAGCTTCCGCGAGCTGTTGAACCGCTACTCCAAGCAGGAAGCCATCCTGGTGGTGGGACACAATCCCAGCCTGAGCGAGTTCCTGGGCAAGCTGATCGGTGACGGCGCCGAGGCTTCCATCGATTTCAAGAAGGGCGCGGTGGCCAAGGTGGAAGTGGACCGCAAGATGGCCGCGCTCCACTGGTGCCTTACCCCCAAGCTGGTGCGCGTTCTTTACGAGAGCGCCGCGGCCAGTTCCCGGCCGAAGACCTCGCGAAAGTGACCGCGATTCGCCGGGCGTGAGCGAAGTGAGGCGCAAGGCGCCGGAACGAGCGGGAGACCGGCGCGGTCATCCTGAGCGTAGCGAAGGATCCCTATCCTGTTAAGAAAGCGCCGCGGCCAGTTCCCGGCCGAAGACCTCGCGAAAGTAACCGCGCTCTTTGTCGAGCGCCCACAGCTCTAGGTCGGCTTCCGCGCCGCGCCGGCTCTTGAGCGTCAGCAGCACGCGGCTGCCCTTCACTTTGGCGCGCACGCGCTTCACCGCGCGCCGCCGTCCCTGGTCGAGCGCCGCTGCCAGCCGCAGCAGCACCACCGCGCGCCGCACCGGTTCCCGGTCGTTCAAGGGAAGCACCTTGAGGGCGCGGTCCCGGATCGAAGGACGCGACTTGCCCAGATAGCGAGCGATGGCCGCGATCAGCCGCCGCTGCGCCTGGGTGTATCCGAAGATCTCCGAGTGGGCGATGATGTAGTAAGTGTGGCGGTGACGCCCCGCGCGGTTCACGTATCCGCCCACCTCGTGCAGCATGGCCGCGGCCGTGAGCCACTCTTCGTACTCTGCGGGGAGCTGGTGCAGCTCGCGCAGCTCGCCGAAGAGCTCGAGCGCCCGCTCTCGCACTTGCTGCGCATGTTCCGCGTCCGCCTGGTAGCGCGCGCCCAGGGCCACCAGTGCGTCGCGCCGGTCGGATTCGATCTGCCGCCGCGAGCGCGTGCGCCGGTCGTGCTCGGCCGCCATCTCCGCCAGCAGCCCGTCGCGCAGGCCCAGCGGGGAATAGCGGAAGCCGGGAAGGCCGCAGCGCTCCATCACCTCGGCGAAGACGGTCGCGCCCGCCACGATGATCTCCGCGCGCTTGGTGCCGATGCCGGGGAGTTTCTGCCGCTCCTCCTGGCGCAGCTTGGCCAGCTTGCCCGCCATCTTGGCGGTGACCCGCCGCGAGACCAGGACGTTTCCCGGCCGCAGGCCCTGCGCCCGCCTGCGGTTCTCCGAGAGCGCCGCCGCCGTGCCCGAGGTGGCGATCATGCGGTGGGCGCGCGCCGCTGCGACGCGCGCCGCCACCCGCCCCACCTCCTCGGCGATGAAGCGGCGCATGCGCGCCAATTCCTTCTTCTTGGGCGGATCGTGGCGCAGGAACTCGCGGGTCAGTCGCACCGCTCCCAGCGGCAGGCTGACCGTCTCCCGGATGTGGCCTTTGCGGGAGACGGTGAGCTCGC
>Ga0255310_10000133_pt1 | contig 14200 bp, 10 predicted proteins | sample EtOH1_T0_E1_meta_FD_201359 | JGI IMG/M metagenome (GOLD analysis project Ga0255310, IMG submission 201359) | Sandy soil microbial communities from University of British Columbia, Vancouver, Canada - EtOH1_T0_E1 | ecosystem: Engineered > Artificial ecosystem > Sand microcosm > Unclassified ...
GTGGGATCCCGACCTCTCGCCCTGGCGTTTCAACGTGTCGGGGGCCTGGGGAGACGAACGGCTGCCCGCCGCCGCCGCCGTGTTCACCGAGCGCGGGATCTACCGTCCCGGCGATTCGGTGTTCGCCAAGGCGATTCTGCGCACCGGATTGCTCGGAGCGCTCAAGGTGCCGGCCCGTACCGATTCCGTGAAGCTGGTGTTCCGGGACCGCGACGGCGGTGTGCTGCGCGAATCCCTTGCCGCGCCCTCCTCCTTCGGTACCGTCACCCAGACCCTCCGTCTGCCCGCTGCCGCCCCGCTGGGGTACTACCAGGTGGGGGTCAGCCTGCGCCGGCAGGGCGAATGGAAGGAGCTGGCCTCCGCGAGTTACCGGGTCGCGGAGTACCGGCCGCCCGAATTCCTGGTGGACGTGATCGCCGACACGGTCCCCAAGCTCACCGGCGACACCCTGACCGCCACGATCTCGGCGCGCTACCTGTTCGGTGCCCCGATGGGCCGCGCCAAGGTGACCTGGAGCCTGCGGCAGACCCCGATCGAGAGCTGGGCGTTGGGCGTGCCCGGGGCCGAGGGGTTTTTTGTGGGCGCACAGGGCTGGTGGTGGGAAGAATTCCAGTCGGAGAACAAGACTACGGTCAGCCAGAGCCGGGTCGATACGCTCGATGCCGGCGGTCATCTCTCGGTGCGCGTTCCGCTCGAGCTGGCGCAGCCCGGCAGTGCGGCGGACGCCACCTTTGAGGCCGTGGTCACGGACGTCAACCGGCAGACCGTCTACGCCAGCGCCTCGGTCCTGGTGCATCCTGCCGACTTCTACATCGGGGTCAAGGCCGAAGGCGATGAGTACTTCTGGAAGGCCGGCGCGCCCCGGACGCTCCGGGTCGTCGCACTGCGCCCTGACGGCCGCCACCTGGACGGGATCCCGGCCGCCGGGGTGCTGATCCGGCGCGAATGGCACCAGGTGCGCCGTGAGCACGACGGCTGGGCCGAGCTGGTGGGGGAGTGGGTCAGCGACACGGTGGCGCGCTGCCGGGTCGTTACCAGCGCCGAAGGCGGCAGTTGCAGCTTCACCCCGGCGTTGCCGGGCAGCTACTCGATCGAGTTCCGCGCCAGGGACAGCAAGGCGCGCGAGGTGGTGACCAGCTTCTTCCGCTGGGTCACCGGGCCCGGCTGGGTACCCTGGAACGACGAGTCGCAGTTCAAGATGGAGGTCGTCCCGGACAAGACGCGCTACAGCGTGGGCGACACGGCGACGGTGTTGTTCGCCTCGCCGTTCACCAACGCGGAAGCCTGGATCACCGTCGAGCGCGAAGGCCTGCTCGAGCAGCGCCGCCTGAAGCTCAGCAACGGGGCCACCACGCTCAGGTTTCCCGTCACCGAGGCGTGGGCCCCCAATGCCTATGTGTCGATCGTGGTCACCCGGGGACGCAGTGCGCCGCCCGGTCCGCTCGACGACCCGGGGCGACCCACACTGCGCGTAGGGTACGCCCAGCTGCTGGTGACCCCCGAGCGCAAGCGGCTCAGCGTGGCGCTGCGCCCCGACCAGAGTGAATACCGCCCGGGCCAGCGGGCCCGCATCGGGGTCCAGGTGCAGGAAGCGGGCGGCCGCGGGGCGCGCAGCGAGGTGGCGCTCTGGGCGGTGGACGAGGGCGTGCTGGCGCTCACCGGCTACAGCACGCCCGACCCGATCGACCTGCTCTACCGCGCTCGCGGGTTAGGGCTCCGGCTCGGCAGCAACCTCGTCAGCGTCGCGCCCCAGGTGCCCGCCGGCGACAAGGGCCGCAACCCCGGCGGCGGCGGCGGCGAGGGCCAGAGCGAGGTGCTGCGCTCGCGCTTCAAGACCACTGCGTTCTTCCTCAGCTCGGTGCTCACCGACTCCACTGGCACTGCCACTGCCACTGTCACGCTTCCGGACAACCTCACCACCTTCCGCCTGATGGCCGTCGCCGTCACCGCGGGGGACCGCTACGGCAACGGCAAATCCCCGCTGCTGGTGACCCGGCCCCTGCTGGCGCGCGCCGCGCTGCCGCGCTTCCTGCGCCCCGGCGATCGCTTCAGCGCCGGGGCCGTCGTGAATCACCGGCTGGGCGGGACCCCCACGGTGCGGGTGACCGCGCGGGCCACCGGGGTGCGGCTGAGTGGGGAGGCGGCCCGTAGCGTCACCCTCGAGGCGGGACGCGGCCGGGAAACCCGCTTCGACTTCACCGCGCTGCCGGGGGATTCGGCGACCTTCCGCTTCGACGTGGCCGGCGCCCGCGACAGCGACGCGGTTCAGCTCCGCATCCCGCTGCGGCCGCCGAGCCGCGCCGGCTCCGCCACCGCTTCCGGAATTCTGCGGGACACCGCCACCGTCGGCTTCAGCCTGCCGGGCGGGCTCGACCTCGCGCGCAGCCGGCTCACCTTGAGCGTCGGCTCATCGCCGCTCGCCCTGCTGCGCTCCTACGCCGGCTATTTCGCGGTCTATCCCTATGAGTGCTCGGAGCAGGTTGCCAGCGCGCTGGGGCCGCTGCTCGCGCTCTACCGGGCCCGCCGCACCATCGGAGCGGAAGCCGGCGATACCCTGCCGCTGCAGCGCGAGATTCGCGAGGGGATCGCCGTGCTGGCCCGCCGCCAGCGGCCCAACGGCGGGATCGGGCTGTGGAGCGCCGACGACTGGACCTCGCCCTGGCTCAGCGTCCACGTCGGCAACGCGCTGGTCGAAGCGCGTGAGGCAGGCTTTGCCGTCAATGATTCGCTGCTGGCCCGCCTGGCGGAATATCTGCGCGGCTCGTTGCGCCGCGATCCGGGCCTTGCGATGAGCATCGCGCTGCGGGAGAGCGACGTTCGCGCGCGGCTCACCGAGCGGGTCGCAGTGGCCGACTTCCTGAGCCGGGCGGGCCGGCGGGATCGCGCCCTGGAAAACGATCTGCTTCGGCAGGCCGCGCTGCTCCCGCCCGAGAGCCGCCTGACCCTCGCCATGGTGCTGGCGCGCGGGAGCGATCGCGCCGCCGCGCAGCGGCTGCTCGATCCCTTCTGGAAGGTGGTGCGCCTCGAGGGCCGCACGGTGTCGATTCCCGACTCGCTGCGCGGATCGTTCTACTTCCGATCGCTGCTGCGGCCCGCGGCCCTGTTGCTCCAGGCGACCCTCGCCGTCGATCCCGCCCACCCGCTGGTCGCACCGCTCTTCGAGACGGTGGTCACCCGCGGGCGGGACCAGCGGGACTGGTGGTGGAATACCCAGGACTACTCCGCGGCGGTGCGCGCCGTGAACGCCTGGCTGCGGCAGTTCCCGCCCGCGGGGGCTCCCGACGTGCGCGTGCGCGCCGGGTCCCGCGTGCTCGCCGGCAAGGACAGCAGCATCGCGCTGAGCGGCCTGACTACTCAGCGCGGCGACAGCATCACCCTCCGCGTCTCCCTCCAGAACGGGAAGCCGGCATCTCCGGCCTACTACTCCCTCACCGTGACCGAGATCCCGCGCGAGGTGCCGGTACGTCCGGACTATCGCGGCATCATCGTGGAGCGCTGGTACGAGGATTACGAGAGCGGCAAGCCGGTGGTCGAGGTGACCGAAGGGGAGCTGGTCCGGGTGCGCCTGCGGGTGACCGTGCCCGAGGACCGCGCCTTCGTCGTGGTGGACGACGCCCTCCCCGCCGGGCTCGAGGCGATCGATTTGACCCTGCGGACCGTCGGTGGACTGCCGGGGCTGGCGGCCGCCGACAGCAGCGCCACCGAAGAGGACGGCGGCCACTGGAGCTTCGGGCGCTGGGACGGCGGCTGGTGGACCCCGTTCGACCATCGGGAGCTGCACGACGATCGCGTGGTCTACGCGGCCCGCGCGCTGTGGAAAGGAGCCTGGTCGGCCAGCTACGTCGCGCGCGCCACGACGCCGGGCGTGTTCGTGCGCCCGCCGGTGCACGCGGAAGAGATGTACAATCCCGCCGTCTACGGCCGCAGCGATGGCGGCGTGTTCACCGTCAAGGCGCGGTCTCCGTGACCTCGCGCCGGCTCGCCTGGCTGGCGCTGCCTCCCCTGGCACTGCTCGCCGGGCTGGCGATCTGGGTTGCTCTCCCGCTCCCCGCTGGTCTGCTGCGCCAGCCGCCCGCCCCGACGCTCCGCCTGCTGGACCGGAGCGGGGCGCCCCTGCGGACCACCCGAACCTCGGCCGGCGCGCTGCAGCAATGGGTGCCGCTGGCCGAGCTCGATCCCAGCCTGCTGGTGGCGTTCGTGGCGGCCGAAGATCGCCGCTTCTTCACCCACCATGGCGTCGACCCCCGCGCGCTGGGCCGCGCGCTGCTGGCGGATGTCCGGGCCGGCCGGGTGGTCTCCGGTGCGTCCACCATATCGATGCAGTTGGCGCGTCTGCTGCGGAGCTTGCCGCGCTCACCGGGGGGCAAGCTGGCGCAGGCCCTCTGGGCCCTCCGTCTCGACGCGCACCTCTCCAAGCAGGCCATTCTGGAGCAATACCTCAATCGCGTACCGCTGGGGCAGGGAACCATCGGCGTCGAGGCCGCCGCCGCCCTCTACTTCGGGGCATCCGCGCGGGAGCTGAGCACCGGCCAGGCGGCGCTGCTGGCGGGGCTCGCCGGCGCGCCCAGCCGGGATAACCCGCTGGTGAGCACCCGGCGGGCGCTGGCCCGTCGTGCCCTGGTGCTTGCCCGCATGCGCAAAGCCGATGCGCTGAGCGACGCGGAAGCTCGCGGCGCGCTGCTGGAGCCGGCGCTGATCCTCGCTGCGGACAACCAGTTCCTCGCACCGCATTACACCGCGGCGCTGCTCTCCCGCTTGGCCGCGGAGGGCCGCGAGCCCGCCGGCGATGTTCGCACACCGCTCGATCTCCCCCTGCAGGCCGCCCTCGAGGCGGAGGTGCGTCACGCGGTCGAGACCATGCGCGGCTCCGGCGTGCGCCATGCCGCGGGGGTCGTGCTGGACAACAGTACCGGCGGCATCCTGGCCTGGGTCGGCTCGCCCGACTTCTTCGAGCCGAAGAGCGGGCAGGTCGACATGGTGATCTCGGCGCGGCAGCCGGGCTCGGCGCTCAAGCCCTTCCTCTACGGCCTCGCGTTCGATCGCGGCTACACCCCCGCCTCGATCCTCCCCGACCTGGCCACCGTGTATCAGACCAGCACCGGGCCCTACGCGCCGCGCGACTACGACCGCCGCTTCCGCGGCCCGGTGCGGGCGCGCGAGGCGCTGGGGAGCTCGCTCAATCTGCCGGCCGTGGAGCTCAATCACCGCCTCGGTCCGGCCGAGTTGCTGCTCACCTTGCGGCATGCCGGGTTCGCCTCCTTGTCACGGGATGCCGAGCACTACGGCCTCGGGCTGGCCCTGGGCAACGGCGACGTGACCTTGCTCGAGCTCGCCAACGGCTACCGGGCCCTGGCGAATGGAGGTGAGTGGCGTCCGGTGCGCTGGCTGGAGGACGCCGGCTCGAGTGGGATTCTTCCGCAACGGGTCATGAGCGCCCCCGCCGCCGCGCTGGTGCTCGACATCCTTGCCGACCCGGTGGCGCGAATCCCCGGGTTCGGACCGGTCACCCCGCTCGAGTTCCCCTTTCCGGCTGCCGCCAAAACCGGGACGAGCCGCCACTTCACGGACAACTGGGCGGTCGCGGTGACCGGCGGCTTCACCGTGGCCGTATGGGCGGGCAATTTCGACGGGCGTCCCATGGAAGGCGTGAGCGGCATGAGCGGGGCCGGCCCCCTGCTGCATCGGGTGGCCCTGCTCACGGCCGCGCGTCATTCCCCCGGCGCCTTGCCGGCGCCCGGAGCGCTCGGCGCGCACAGCGCCGCGATCTGCCGGCTCTCCGGGATGCCTGCGGGGCCCTATTGTCCCACCGCGACCGAGTGGTTCCTTCCCGGCAGCTCGCCCGGCGCCGTGTGCGATTGGCACGCGGCCGATGGTCGGGTGACGCTTCCGCCGCAGTACGCCGACTGGGCGTCGCAGACCCGGCTCGCGGCCGTCGCCGGATCGCGCAGCGCCGCCCGTTCCGCCGTTGACACGGCGTCCAGCGCCTTTCACATCACCTCGCCCGCCAGCGGCGATGTCTTTCGTTTCGTTCCGGGAGTCGACCCGCGCTACTCCACCATCGGCCTCCGCTCGGCGGGCGCACCTCCGCGCGCGACCATCCGGTGGACGGTGGACGGAAAGCCGCTGCGAAGCACCCGGCTGCCGCTGATCCCGGGGCGCCATGTCGTTCGAGCCGCCGCCGGGGCATTGCGCGATGAGGTGGTGATCGACGTGAAGGGTCCCTAGCGTTCGCGATTGACAGAACCCGCCGCCGACCGGAACTTCCGGGCGGCATCCACCCCCTCGACCCGATCTGCTGAGGTTCTGATGCGTTCGCTCTGCCTGCTCCCCCTGGCTTGCCTTGCGTTCACTCCGCTAGCCGCCCAGGACAAGCCCATGGTTCAATGGATCGCACCCGCTGGCGCCGCGGCGGCGAGCCTGCCGTTTTCCCCCGCGGTCCGAGTGGGGAACCTGCTGTATCTCTCCGGGCAGCTCGGCACCGACAGCACCGGCCTGGTCAAGGGCGGGATCGAGGCCGAGACGCGGCAGGCGCTCACCAACATCAAGAAGCTGCTCGAAGCCAACGGCTCGTCGATGGACCACGTGGTGAAGTGCCTCGTTATGCTCGCCGATATCGGTGAGTGGGCCCGGATGAACTCCGTCTACGTGACGTTCTTCCCGGTCCACAAGCCGGCGCGGAGCGCGTTCGGCACGACCGGCCTCGCGCTGGGCGGCCGCCTCGAGATCGAGTGCATCGCCACGGTGCCCTGAGCACCCTGCTGGTCGCCGCGGTGCTGGCGAGCTTGCCGGGTTGCGGGGGCGGGAAGGCGGCGGCACCGCAGCCGCAAGCCCCGGTTTCTTTCGCCGCCGCCGATCCGCGCGGTTGCCTGGTAGCTCAGGGGACCCCACCGGCGCTGCCGGGAATCGTGCGGGCCTGCGCCGAGGCTTTCGTGCGGAACAACGGCTTCACTCCGGCGCGGGCGCTGCGGGACACCTCCCTGCTGGTGCGGGAGCCCTTCGAGATCGGCAGCTGGGGTCTGCTCGGGGAGAAGCGTCGCTATACCGTCGAGCCGAAAGCGGCGCTCACCGACTGCGATGCCAGCGGATGCATCGTGTTCTTCCGCCGCTTCGTCCGCAACCAGGGCTGTCTGGCTGTGGTGATGTCCCGCGAGTATGCTCGGCTGCACTTCGGCCGCCCCGCCGAAGCCGAGCTGGTGCGGCGCTTTCCGCAGAGCCGCTGTTTCTAGTCCACGGAGGTCCCCGATGGCCCGGAACGCCTTTCGCCTGGCGACCGCAATCGGCAGCGTCCTGCAGATAGGGATGGTGCTGCTCGGCCTGGCATTCCCCGTGCTGCAGCAGGGCAATCTGTATCCGATCGGGGGAACCCTGCTGGCGCTCGGCGCGGGATTCCTCTTTGCCCGCTGGAGCATGTCTCGGGGTCTGGCCCCCGCGCTGGTGGGTGGCGCCTTCGTCGGGGGCTTCAGCAGCTTTTTGGGCGTGCTGGTCGCGGCCGTCACCGGCCAGGCCGCGCCGGGGCCGGTCATGACGGTGCTGGTCGGCAGCATCACCGGCTGCGTGGCCGGCTCGGTCGGCGGCTTCTTCGGGGTGCTCTTCCAGGGTTCGCGCCAGGCCGCCTGAGCGGGAGGCAGGGGCGAGGGCGGGGCGCCGCGCGGCCCCCCTTGCGACATCGCGGCTGTGCTTGCATAATTATGCATTATGCACAACCAGCCCCTGGCCCTGGCCTTTTCCGGCGGGCTCGACACCTCGTATTGCGTCCCCCGTCTCACCGAGCAGGGCTACGCCGTGCACACCGTCTACGTGAATACCGGCGGCGGCTCGAGCGAAGAGCGCGCGGCGATCCGGCGCCAGGCGGACGCGGTCGGCGCGGTCGAGCATCACGAGGTCGATGCGCGCGAGCCGGTGTTCGACCGCTTCGTCCGTTTCCTGATCCAGGGCAACGTGCTGCGCGGCGAGGTCTATCCGCTCTCGGTCGCCGCGGAGCGCACCCAGCAGGCCATCTCGGTGATCGAGGTCGCGCGGCGGATCGGCGCGGGGGCGGTCGCCCACGGCTCGACCGGAGCCGGCAACGACCAGGTGCGCTTCGACATCGCGCTCCGCGTGCTGGCCCCCGAGCTCGCCATCGTGACTCCGATCCGCGACGACGCGCTGTCCCGCGAGCAGGCTATCGCGTTTCTCGAGGCGCGCCGGCTCCCGGTACCCGCCAAGGCCTCCGCCTACAGCATCAACGCCGGGCTCTGGGGCACCACCTGGGGCGGCGGCTGGACCCACGACACCTGGGCCGGTCCCCCCGCCGAGCTGCTCGACCCGCCGGCCGATGCACCCTCCGCGAGCGAAATCGTGCTGGCCTGGGAGCTGGGCGTGCCGGTCGCGCTCGAGGGAACCCGGCTGGGCGGTCCCGAGCTCGTCGCGCAGCTCAGCTCCCTCGCCGCCCGCTACGGCCTTGGCCGCAACATTCACGTGGGCGAAACCGCCTTGGGGATCAAGGGGCGGATCGGGTTCGAGGCCGGCGCGGCGCTGCTGCTGATCGCGGCGCACCGCGAGCTCGAGAAGCTGGTGCTCACCAAGTGGCAGGTCTTCTGGAAGGATCAGCTCGGCCGTTTTTACGGTGACCGGCTCCACGAAGGGCAGTACTTCGATCCGGCCCTGCGGGATATCGAGGCGCTGCTCACCAGCTCGCAACAGCGCGTCAGTGGAGAGACCCGCGTGCGCCTGGCGCCGGGGCGCTTCATGGTGACGGGGACGCGGAGTCCGTTCTCCATGCTGGACCGCTCGGTCGCCACCTACGGGGAGGAGCATCGGCTGTGGACCGGCGACGAGGCCAGGGCCTTCGCCCGCATTGGCGCGATTCCCTCGCAGCTGGCGCAGCGTGCGGGAGAACAGGGCGACCGGTCACCGGTCGCTGGTCACCGGTCACCGTAATGGTCGTCACCACTCGGTTGCGGCTGGATCGCATCGCCTCCTCGACCCGCAACGCGCGACTCGCGCCCGATGTGATGGTGGGCGAAACCATCGTGGCGAAGGAGGGCTATGTCCTCGCGGTACGGCTGCTCGAGGACAAATCCACCTACAACACGGTGGAAGACCTGTCGGGGCGCATGGTCGCGCTGCGCAGCGGCGACGTGCTCGCCGGCACCCTCGGGTCCCGTCGCGCGCTGCGAGGCTATGCGGGAGAGGTACCCGAGCAGATCGCCGTGGGCGATGTGATCAATGTGCTCAACTTGGGCGGCATCCTCGGGCGTTGCACTTCCTCGAATCCCGATATCGGCCCGCCGTTCCGCGCCGAGGTGTTGGGCGCGGTGCTGGCGTTCCCGGACCTCGGCGACCGGGTCGGACGGCCAGCCACGATCGCCGACGGGGCGGTGCCGCCGGCGGAGTTGCTGGAGTGCGCCACCCCCGTGATCTACGTGGCGGGCACCTGCATGAACGCGGGCAAAACCGTCGCCGCCACCGAGCTGGTGCGGGGACTTTCCCGCGCCGGGCTCCGCGTCGCCGCGTGCAAGCTCACCGGCGTCTCGCTGATGCGCGACACGCTCTCCATGCTCGACGCCGGAGCGCTCGCGGCCCTGACCTTCAACGATGCCGGCGCGGCCAGCACCCACGCCGGGATGACGGTGCCGGTGGCGCGCGGCCTCTTCAACCGCCTCACCAAGGAGCGCACCGCCCGCCCCGAAGTCATCGTCGCCGAGCTGGGGGACGGGATCCTCGGCGAATATGGCGTGCAGGACATCCTGCTCGACGACGGCCTCATGGGACTCGCGGCCGCCCATGTCGTGGCCGCGCCCGATCCGGTCGGTTGCTGGGGCGCCCAGCAGCTCTTCACGCGGGAATTCGGGCGCGCCATCACCTGCTTTACCGGGCCCGCCACCGACAATCAGGTCGGCCGCGATTACATCGAGCGGCAGCTCGGACTCCCGGCGCACAACGCGCTGCGCGATGCCCCCGGGCTGGTCGCCACCGTGCGCGAGGCGCTGGCGGCCTCCAGCGTGGGGCAGGCCTAGATGCGGATTGCGGTGATCGGCGCCGCGGGCTACGTGGGCGGCGAGCTGCTTCGCCTGGTCCTGCAGCATCCCGAGGTCAAGCAGTGCGTGGCCACCAGCCGCAGCCAGGCGGGCAAGCCGATCGGGGAGGTGCATCCCGGGCTCGCGCTGCTCACCGATGCGCGCTTCTCGGGCGCGGCCCCCGCCGAAGTGGCCCGCGGAGCCGACGTCGTCTTGCTTTCCCTCGAGCACGGCCAGTCGTCCGAGCTGATGGCGGAGCTGGTCGACGCGGGACCTGGGCTCATCGTGGACCTCGCGGCGGACTTCCGGATTCAGGACGGCGGGCTTCACGCGCAATACTATGGGACGCACCCCGCGCCCGCGCTGGTGCATCGCTTCCGTTACGCGCTGGCCGACGTGCTGGGGACCGGCTTGCGCGGTGCCACGGCGCTCGCCGCGCCCGGCTGTTTTGCCACCGCGGCCCAGCTCGCCCTGCGTCCCCTGGCCGGACTTTCCCTGCTGGGCCCGCCCGCGATCTTCGCGGTGACCGGCTCGAGCGGCGCGGGAGTGCATCCGAAGCCGACCACGCACCACCCCATGCGGGCTCACAACCTGTTTGCCTATTCCGTGCTGGGACACCGCCACGAGGGCGAAATCCTCGAGCAGTGGCGCCGCTGGACCGGTGACCCGGGCGCCTCGGCGCGGCTGCTGGCCCACTCCGGCCCCTTCGTGCGCGGCATCTACACCACGCTGCATGCCGCGCTGGCCGAGCCGCTCGACACCGCGGCGCTGGCCGCGCGCTTCGCGAAGGCCTACGACGGACGGCCCTTCGTGCGCCTGCGGAATCAGCCGCCCGAGCTGACTCACGTGGTCGGCAGTAATCTGGCGCTGCTCCACGCCACCAGCTCGTCCGATGGCCGTGAAGTCCAGGTGACCGTCGCGATCGACAATCTGGTGAAGGGGGCCGGCGGCCAGGCGGTGCAGGCGATGAATCTCGCGCTCGGGCTGGAGGAGACCTCGGGCCTCAAGCAGGCCGGAGTCTACCCGGTATGACGCGCAACGGGCCCGCGTGGCTTCCGGTCTACACCCCAATGCCGCTCACCGCGGTGTCCGGTCACGGCTCCTGGCTGGTGGACGATCACGGCAACGAATGGCTCGATGCCTACGGAGGCCATGCCGTCGCGGCGACGGGACACTGCCACCCTCACGTCGTCGCGGCGATTCAGCGGCAGGCGGCGACGCTGATCTTCTACTCGACGGCGGTGCCGGTGCGCGTACGCGAGGAGCTGGCCGACCGGATCGCGGAGCGCTGCCCGGGCGACTTGTCCCGGGTGTTCTTCTGCAACTCGGGCGCCGAAGCCAACGAGAACGCGATGGGCCTGGCGCGGAAGGCCACCGGGCGCCAGAAGATCGTCTCGGTGGGCGGAGGTTGGCACGGACGGACCGCAGCGTGTCTCGCGGTGACCGACGGGCCGAAGTACGAAGCGGGCGCTCTGCGCGCGGGCATGCCGCTCTCCCGCAAAGTTCCCTTCAACGACGTTGCCGCCCTCTCGGACGCGCTGGATGGGACGGTGGCGGCGCTCATCGTCGAGCCGGTGCAGGGGCTCACCGGCGCCCGCGACTGCGCGCCTGAATTCCTGCGGGCGGCGCGCGCGGCCTGTGACCGCGCCGGCGCGGCCCTCATCTTCGACGAGATCCAGTGCGGCGTGGGCCGCTCCGGCGCCTTCACCGCGGCCGAAGTGTATGGGGTGACTCCCGACCTCGTGACCCTGGCCAAGGGCCTCGCGTCCGGTCTTCCGATCGGTGCCATGGTCGCCACCAGCGCCCTGACCAGCGGCGTTAAGGTCGGCGACCTCGGCAGCACCTTCGGTGGCGGCCCCGTGGCCTGCGCCGCGGCCCTCGCGACCCTCGAGGTCATCGACCGCGAACAGCTGTATCACAACGTGCGGCGGGTCGGCGCGCACCTCCGCGACTGGGCCGGCCGGCGGGGACTTGGCTCCCAGGGCCTGGGCTTGCTGCTCGGCCTGCGGGTGGCGCGGCCCGCCGCTGAGGTACAGCAGGCCCTGTTTGGGGAGCGGGTGCTCACCGGCACGGCATCCGATCCCGCCATCCTGCGGCTGTTGCCCCCACTCTCCTTCTCGATCGAGGAGGCCGATCTCCTGCTCGGCGCCCTCGGCAAGGTGCTGCAATGACGAAGCGCGATTTCCTCGACACCGCCACGTGGAAACCGGAGGCCATCGACGCCGTCCTGGGGCTCGCCGCGCGCGTCAAGCGCGGCGAGGTGCTCGGCGGACTCGAGCGCAAGGTGCTCGCGCTGGTGTTCATGGATCCCTCGCTGCGGACCCGGGCCAGTTTCGAGACCGCGATGTTCCTGCACGGCGGCCACGCGTTCGTCCTGGAGCCGGGCCGGGGCAGCTGGTCCTTCGAGACCGAAGTGGGCGCGGTCATGGAGGGTATCGGCGTCGAGCACATCGTCGACGCGGCGCGGGTGCTGGCCCGCTACGCCGATGCGGTGGCCGTGCGCAGCTTTCCCCGGGGCATCGACTGGGCCAAGGAGCGCGAGGACGGCGTGATCCACAACTTCGCCCGCTATTGCGACAAACCGGTCATCAATATGGAGTCGGTTCGTCGGCATCCCTGTCAGGGGCTCGCCGACGCGCTCACCCTGCGCGAGCGCTTTGCCGATCCGCGCGGCAAGAAGTTCGTGCTGCAGTGGGCCTGGCATCCCAAGGCGCTGCCCACCGCGGTCCCCGCGAGCGCCGCGCTCGCCGCCGCCCACCTCGGCATGGCGGTCACCATCGCGCATCCCGAAGGCTTCGACCTCGACGTCGAGGACCTGGCCGCCATCGGCGCACTGGCGCACGCGCAGGGCGGCTCGGTCAGCATCACCCACGACCGGGAGGCGGCCCTGGTCGGAGCGGACGCCGTCTACGTGAAGGCGTGGGGATCCCTGGCCCACCACTCCCGGCCCGATCAGGAGCGCCAGTTGCGGTTGCCCCATCGCGAGTGGCGCATGACCGCCGACGCGCTGGCGCGCACCCGCGACGGCAAGGGCATCGTGCTCCACTGCCTCCCGGTCCGCCGCAATGTCGAGATCGACGACGCGGTGCTCGATGGGCCGAACAGCGCGGTGTACGATCAGGCGGAGAACCGGTTGCATGTGCAGCGGGCGCTGTTGCTCGATCTGCTGTCAGCCGGCGGCCGTTAGCTAGCAGACTCTGAGGTCTTCATGACGATCGACTCCACCAAGGGCATCGCCGGGCTCAAGGGCGCCCTGCGCTACGTGCGGGCCTATCGCGACCAGGTGTTCGTGGTCAAGCTGGGCGGCGACGTGTTGAGCGACGCCGAGGCGCTCGACCACGTGGCGGGACAGCTGGCACTGCTGCACTCGTTGGGCATTCGCATCGTGGTGGTGCACGGCGGGGGGCCGCAGGCCTCCGCCCTGTTGCGTCGGCTGGGCCGGGAGCCCCAGCTGGTGGCCGGCCGCCGCGTCACCGACGATGCGGCGCTCGAGGTCGCCAAGATGGTGTATCCGGGCCTGCTCTCCACCGAGCTGCTCTCGGCGCTGCGCTCGCACCAGGTCCAGGGCGTGGGCATCTCCGGCGTGGATGCCGATTTGATCACGGCGCATCGGCGTCCGCCGGTGAGCGTCACGGCCGACGACGGCTCCACCAGCGTGGTCGACTACGGGCACGTGGGTGACATCGATCGTGTCGCCCCCCGGGTGCTGCAGACCCTGCTGGACGGACGCTTCGTTCCCGTGGTGGCGTCCCTGGCCGGGGACGACGACGGCAACGTCTACAACGTCAACGCCGATACCGTTGCGGAGACGCTCGCGATCGCGCTCAAGGCGGAGAAGCTGATTTTTCTCACCGGGGCGCCGGGCGTGCTGCGCGACCGGGCCGATCCGTCCAGTCTGGTGGCTTTCGCGGATCCCGACGATCTCGCCGAGCTGCTCAAGTCCGGAAGCATCGCCGGGGGCATGCGGCCCAAGGTCGAGGCCTGTATCCGCGCCGCGACCGGCGGTGTCGAGCGCACCCATATCATCGACGGACGGCTGCACGATTCGCTGCTGCTCGAAGTGTTCACCGGGTCCGGCGCGGGCACCATGATCGTCGGGCGCAAGGAGAAGGCGACTTACCTCGGAGTGGACCTTGCCGACGGAGACCGAGCTTCTTAGGGAGCTGGTGGCGATTCCCTCGGTAAGCGGTGCCGAGGCGGAG
>Ga0255310_10000134_pt1 | contig 14181 bp, 15 predicted proteins | sample EtOH1_T0_E1_meta_FD_201359 | JGI IMG/M metagenome (GOLD analysis project Ga0255310, IMG submission 201359) | Sandy soil microbial communities from University of British Columbia, Vancouver, Canada - EtOH1_T0_E1 | ecosystem: Engineered > Artificial ecosystem > Sand microcosm > Unclassified ...
ATCCGAAGACTGCCGGACCAGGACGGAAGGGCAGGGTTGATAGAGAGATTATTTTTCCCATGACTGAAAGTTTTGCCGAACTCTTTGAGAAGAGCCTGACCGCTGGCCAGTCCATGCAGCCGGGTTCCATCGTCCACGCGCGCGTGCTCGAGGTGAAGCCCGACGTGGTCATCGTCGACGCCGGACTCAAGTCCGAAGGCGTCATCCCCATCCAGGAATTCATGGATGAAACCGGGGCCATCAAGGTCGCGGCCGGCGACGAAGTCGAGGTCGCCCTCGAAGCCATGGAAGACGGCTTCGGCGAGACGCGCTTCTCCAAGGAGAAGGCGGCGCGCATCCGCACCTGGGACAACCTGGCCAAGGCCTTCGAGAAATCCGAGATCGTGGTCGGCACCATCACCGGCAAGGTCAAGGGCGGTTTCACGGTCGACATCGGCACGGTCCGCGCGTTCCTGCCGGGCTCGCTGGTCGACGTGCGCCCGGTGCGCGACACGACGTTCCTCGAGGGCAAGCCGCTCGAGTTCAAGATCATCAAGCTCGACAAGCTGCGCAACAACGTCGTCGTCTCGCGCCGCGAAGTGCTCGAGGCGGAATACAGCCAGGAACGCGATTCCCTGCTGGCCAACCTGCAGGAAGGCGTGGTGCTCAAGGGCGTGGTCAAGAACCTCGTCGAGTACGGCGCGTTCGTGGACCTCGGCGGCGTCGACGGCCTGCTGCACATCACCGACATGTCGTGGAAGCGCGTCAAGGATCCGTCGGAAGTGGTGCAGGTCGGCCAGGAGCTCGAGGTCAAGGTCCTCAAGTACGACCGCGAGCGCAAGCGCGTCTCGCTGGGCCTCAAGCAGCTGGGCGACGACCCCTGGGTCGAGATCTCGCGCCGCTATCCCGAGAAGACGCGCCTGTTCGGCAAGGTCACCAACATCACCGACTACGGCGCGTTCGTGGAGATCGAGGCCGGCGTCGAGGGCCTGGTGCACGTGTCCGAGATGGACTGGACCAACAAGAACGTCAACCCGAACAAGGTCGTGCACATCGGTCAGGAAGTGGAGGTGATGATCCTCGACATCGACGAGGAGCGCCGCCGCATTTCGCTCGGCATGAAGCAGTGCAAGCCGAACCCGTGGGAAGAGTTCGCGCAGAACCACCAGAAGGGCGACCGCGTGAAGGGCCAGATCAAGTCGATCACCGATTTTGGCATCTTCATCGGCCTGGAAGGCGGCATCGACGGCCTCGTGCACCTGTCCGACCTGGACTGGAACGAGACCGGCGAGGCGGCGGTGCGCAAGTACCAGAAGGGCCAGGAAGTCGAGGCCGTGGTGCTGGCGATCGACGGCTCGCGCGAGCGCATCTCGCTGGGCGTCAAGCAGATCGCTTCCGATCCGCTGACCCAGTACATGGCGGAGCACCCGAAGGGCAGCATCGTCAAGGGCATCGTCAAGAAGGTCGACATTCGCGGCGCCGACATCACGCTCGCCAACGGCGTCGAGGGCTACATCAAGTCCTCCGACCTCGCGCGCGACCGGGTCGAGGACGCGACCAAGATCCTCAAGGAAGGCGACACCCTGGAGTCCCGCTTCATCGGCGTCGACCGCAAGAACCGGATCATCTCCCTGTCGGTGAAGGCCAAGGAGATCCAGGAGGAGCAGGAGGCGGTCGAGGAGTACAAGGGCAGCACCGCTGCGGCCGGGCGCACCAGCCTGGGCGACATCCTCAAGGAGAAGATGGGCGAATAAAGCCTGTCGATTCAAGGAGTCACAAAAGGGCCGCGCTTGCGCGGCCCTTTTTTTTCCTTTATCGTCAGTCACCTACGCCGACAACGCGACCCACACCTGCATGACCAAGTCGGAACTGATTGAAAGACTGGCGCTCAAGCAGACCCATCTGATGCATAAAGATGTGGAGCTGGCGGTCAAACTCGTGCTCGACCAGATCAGCGATGCGCTGGCCAAGCGCGACCGGGTGGAAATCCGCGGCTTCGGCAGCTTCTCGCTGCACTATCGGCCCAGCCGCGTCGGTCGCAATCCCAAGACCGGCGAGTCCGTCGAGATTCCGGCCAAATACGTGCCTCACTTCAAGCCGGGCAAGGAAATGCGCGAGCGGGTGAACCTGAGCCGTACCGACTAGGAGCCCATCGCGTGGGCCGCCTGCTGGTTACCCTGCTGCTGATCGCCACCTTCTGCCTCGGTGCCGCCGTCAGCTATTTCAACTGGACGTCCGTCACTTTCCATTACCTGGCCGGCGAGGCCGAGCTGCCGCTGATCGCCCTGTTGCTCGCCGCGTTCGTGCTGGGCATGTTGTTGATGGGGCTGCTCAACCTGGCGCGCGTGTTCACGCTGTCGCGCGAAGCGCGGCGCCAGGCCCGCCAGATCCGCGACCTCGAGTCCGAACTGAAGAGCCTGCGCAACCTGCCGCTCGCCAGCCCCGCCGCGCCCGCCCCGCCGACGAGCCCGCCCGCCAACAATGCCTGACAGCCTGGCACTGGCCTGGCTGATGCTGCCGCTGGGGGCGGCGCTCGGCTGGTATCTGGCGCGGCGCTGGCCGCGGCCGCTCGAGCAGGATCGCAGCCGCTCGGAATACCTCGCCGGCCTGACCCACCTCGTCAACCAGGATCCCGACCAGGCCATCGCCGCTTTCGTGAAGGCGGTCGAGGTCGACGACGAAACCGTCGAGCTGCACCTGACCCTGGGCAGCCTGTTCCGCAAGCGCGGCGAAGTCGACCGCGCGTTGCGCATCCACGAAAACCTGCTGGCCCGGCCCAACCTGAAGCCGCTGTACCGCAACCAGGCGCGCTTCGAGCTGGCACAGGATTTCCACAAGGCCGGGGTGATGGATCGCGCCGAAGCCTTGTTCAAGGAACTGGTGGCCGGCGGCATGTTCCTGCAGCCCTCGCTCGAGAACCTGATCGGGCTGTACGAGCAGGTGCGTGACTGGCGCCAGGCGCTGGAAGCGGCGCGCCAGCTCGAGGCGGTCAAGAGCTCGAGCCTGCGGCCGTTGATCGGCCAGTACTACTGCGAACTGTCCGAGGCGGCCCGTGCGCGCAAAGACCTGCCGGAAGCGCTGCGGTTGGCCAGCCGGGCGCTGTCCGAGCATCCGGAATGCGTGCGCGCGAGCCTGCTGCAGGGGGCGCTGCACGAGGCCGCCGGCGATCTCGGCGCCGCGATCAAGTCGTACCGCCGCGTGCCGGAGCAGGACACGCGCTACCTGGGCGAGGTGCTGGAGCCGCTGCGCCGCTGCCACGAAGGACAACAGGACGTGGCCGGCTACCGCAAGTTCCTCGACGACGCCGAGGAGTTCTGGAAGCAACCGGCGGTGGTGCTGGCCAAGGCCCGGCTGATGCAGGTGCAGGGCCAGGATCCCAGCGCTTACCTGATGGAGCGGCTGCAGCGGCAACCGCAATGGCAGGGCCTCGATTTGTTGCTCGCCAGCGTCGCCAGTCGGGCTGCGCCGGCGGCGCCGTTGATCGAGGGCCTGCGCCAGTCCTTGCGCAGCGTGATGGAGCGCCGGCCGACCTACCAGTGCGTGCATTGCGGCTTCACGCCGAGCCTGCTGTTCTGGCAGTGCCCGCGTTGCAAGCAATGGACGACGGTGGTGCCGCTCGACGAGATGACGGGCTCGGCCAAGGCGGCCTGATCCGCGTTACCGGTCCGGCGGCGGGCGCTGCTGCTGGCGGGTCAGATCGCCCGAGGCGGCGACGATCTCGGAGCGGCGCGCCCTGAGCTTCGATCGATCCTGCAGCGACAGCGACGACAGGCGCAGCGCCGCATCGAGCTGGGCCAGCGCGCCGCCCGGGTCGCCGCGCTCGAACAGGTAATTCGCCATCTGGTACTGGGCCTCTACCGTCTGGCCGGCATCGCGCGCCGCATAGGCGAGCAAGCGGTAGGTCTCCATGCGCGTCCCCAGCGACTGTTCGTGCGACAGCAGGACCTGGCGCGCGGCGTCGGGCTTGCCGGCGCTGAGCAGGGTGTCGGCGTATTCGAGGATGGCCGGCGCGTAGCGCGGATGGTGCATCAGCGCCCGATTGAGGTGCGCCAGGGCCTGATCCGGATGGCCCTGCGCCAGCGCGATGCGGGCTTCAAGCAGCGTCAGGTTGGGCTGGCGAGGGTAATCGTTGAGCGCGGGTTTCAGCGTGTCCATGGCCCGTTCGTACTCGCCAAGGCGCGCCAGCGAGATGGCGAGTCCGTAGCGGTCGCCCGCGCTGCCGGCGCCCTTGCCGATCTGGCCGAGGAAGTACTCGGCGGCCACGCTCGGGCGCTCGACCGTCAGCGCGTGGGCGCGCGCCTGCATCAACGAGAACTCCAGCGGGTCCTGCACCTTCTGCTGCGGCATCGCGGCGGCGCGCATTCGCGCTTCGCTGATGCGCGTGGTGTTGACCGGATGGGTGCGCAGGAACTCGGGGATCTGGTTGCCGTAGAGCCGGCTCTGCTGCTCGAGCCGGACGAAGAAGCTGGCGACCGCCTGCGGGTCGAAATGCGCGCGCGCCATGGTGCGGATGCCGATGCGGTCGGCTTCGAGCTCGTGCGCCCGGGTGAAATTCACCTCGCGCTGGTAGGTGGCGGCCTGTCCCAGCGACAGCGCGGCAATGACGACCTCGGGGTTGGCCGAGGCGGCGACGATCGCGGCGAGCACCGCCGCCCAGGTCGCAATGTTGGCGGTCTGGGTTCCCTCGATGGCGCGGGCGATGTGGCGCTGCGTGACGTGCGCCAGCTCGTGCGCCAGCACGCCGGCCAACTCGCTTTCGTTGCGCACGGTGGTCAGCAGTCCGGCATTGACGCCCAGGAAGCCGCCGGGCAGGGCGAAGGCGTTGATGCGCGGATCCTTCATCACGAAGACGGTCAGGTCCGGCGGCTCGGCCTCGGCGGCGGCGACCAGGCGCCAGGTCAACGCGGCGACATACTCGGTGACTTCGGCGTCCTCGAGGATGAAATCGCGCGCGTACAGCTCGGCCGTGATTTTGCTGCCGATGCGCTGTTCTTCCATCGGCGACAGCGCCACGTCGGCGGGTTCGCCGATGCGGGGCAGGTCGACCGAACTGGGCTCGGCGGCGGCGTTCATCGCGCCGGCGAGGGCCAGCGCGGGCAGGGCGAAAGCGAAGGTGCGGGTCACGAGTGTGCGGCGGCGGTCGGAGGCGAAGTTTAACGCGTCCGACCTGCGTCGGCTCCTGAAATGTGATGCGCCGCCCGGCCGGACGGTCGCGGCCGGCTCAGCGGATCTTGGTCAGGTTGCCCAGCGCCAGCCCCATGCGCACTTCCTTGCCGGGGGCGAGGTGCGGCCGCCAGCTCACCATGCCCGGCGGCATCAGCAGGATCACCGTCGAGCCCATGTTGAAACGGCCCAGTTCGCGGCCGCGCATCAGCACAACCGGCGCCATCGGCGAGTAGGTGCCGGCCTCGTGTCCGTGCGGCGGCGTGACGCGGCCATTCCACGCCGTCTCGATGCTGCCGACGAACAACGCGCCGACCATGACCACGCCCATCGGGCCGAAGTCGGTCTCGAACACCGCGAACACGCGTTCATTGCGCGTGAACAGCTTCGGAATGCGGTTGACGGCGCCGACGCTCACGCTGAACAGGCGGCCCGGCTGGTAGCCCCACTCGCGCAGCTTGCCGTTGGCCGGCATGTGGATGCGATGGTAGTTGTGGGGCGCCAGGTAAATCGTGCAAAACGTGCCCTTCTGGAAGAACGCCGCGGTCTTCGACCCGCCGAGCAGGTCGCTCACCGAGTAGTCGAAGCCCTTGGCCTGGATCATGGTGCCGCTGCGGATCGGACCGAGCGCGCTGACGGTGCCATCCACCGGCGAGACCAGCACCTTGGGGTCGGCGTCGATCGGCCGCGCGTTGGCTTTGAGCGCGCGCGTGAAGAACGCGCTGAAATCCGGATAACTCTTGACGATCTCGAACTCGGCGTCGGACAAGTCGACCTTGTAGAGCTTCACGAACGTGCCGATGAGCACGTTCTTGAACCCGGCCACGCGGACGCGGGCGATGTGGAACATCAGCCACGACAGGAAATGGGTCGGCAGCAGCGAGTGCAAGACGACGTAGCAGCGGTCGAGGAACGCGCGAAGCTTCATTCGGAGGGAGCCTTGACGACGAAGATGAACTCGCTGGCTTCGCGGCCGCACTTGAGCGCCAGCGATACGCGGTCGCCAGCCTTCAGGGCCCGCGCCGGGCGGATCAGCATCAGGTGCCAGCCCCCGGGCGCCAGCGCCGAGGTTGCGCCGGGTTCGAGCTGCAGCGGCTCGCCGTGCACCATGCGGGAGATGCCGTTCTCGACCACCGTGCGATGCAGTTCGGCGGCGGCGAAGTCCGGGCCGAGCGCGCCGTCGATGCTGAGCAGGCGCGAGCCGGCGTTGCGGAGCCGCGCATAGGCCGCGGTCATCATCGCGCCCGGCGGCGCCTCGCGGATCCACGCATCCTCGACCTGCAGGCCAGGGCAGGCCTGCGCAGGCGCGCAGGCGAACAGGGCCACGGCGACGAACATTCTCATGTCGATGGACCGGCGATCCGGGACAGGTCGGCGGCGAGTGTATCGACCTTGAGTGGCGGCGGGAAATAGCCGGCGACGCGGCCCTGCGGGTCGATCAGCACCAGCGCCGCCGAGTGGTCGATCGTGTAGTCGGCCTCGCTCGCGCCGGGCACCTTGACGTAGGCGATGCCGAGGCTGGCACAGAACCGGTCGAGCATCTCGCGCTCGCCGCTGACGCCGGTGATGGCGGGACCGAAATAGCGCACGTAGGACTGCATCACCGGGGGCGTGTCGCGTTCGGGGTCGACCGACAGGAAGATCATGGCCGGGGCGCTGGCGCCGAGCCGCTGCGTCAGCACCTTCATCAGGGCCAGCGTCGTCGGGCAGACATCCGGACAATGGGTGAAGCCGGCAAACACCAGGCTCCAGCGCCCGCGCAACCGATCGTTGGAAAACGCCTGGCCGTCCTGGTCGGCCAGGGTGAACTCGGCGATGGCGCGCGGCGCGCCGAGCAGCACGCCGGACTGCAGGGTGACGGCCTTCGGCGCGTACCAGTACGAGGCGGCCCAAATGCCGGCGGCCAGGGCAAGCCCTGCCGCAAGCACCGCGCCGACCACCTGGGGTTGTTTCAAAGCGGCTCCGGGAAGCGCCGCCCGATTGCGGCGGCCGTCTGACGGCCCGCATACTAGCGAAAATGTCAGAACCCGCCCTGCGCACACTCCGCGATCTGGTGCGCTGGGGCGCCAGCGAGTTCGGCCGCGCCGGGCTGCATTTCGGCCACGGCACCGACAACGCGCTGGACGAGGCCTACCACCTGGTGACCTGGGCGCTGAAATTGCCGCACGACCTGCCGGCGCCGTACCTGGACGCGGCGCTGACGCCGGCCGAGCGCACGACCGTGGTGGCGCTGCTGCGCCGGCGGGTGAAAACGCGCAAGCCGGCGGCCTACCTGACCGGCGAAGCCTGGTTTGCCGGCCTGCCGTTCACGGTGGACGAGCGCGTGCTGATCCCGCGCTCGCCGATCGCGGAGCTCATCGACCGCCATTTCGAACCGTGGTTGCGCGAGCCACCGCGGCGAATCCTCGACCTGTGCGCCGGCAGCGGCTGCATCGCGGTGGCCTGCGCCGTGGCATTTCCGCAGGCGCAGGTTGAGGCGGTCGAGATCGACGCCGGCGCGCTGGAACTGCTGCGCGCCAACGTGCGCCGCCACGAACTCGAGGGCCGGGTCCACGCCGTCCAGTCCGACCTGTTCGCGAAACTCAAGGGTCAGAGCTACGACCTGATCGTCAGCAACCCGCCCTACGTGCCCGAGGCGCGCTGGAAGGCGATGCCGGCCGAGTACCGCCACGAGCCGAAACTGGCGCTGGCCGCGGGCGCCGACGGCATGGATGCGGTGACCCGCATCCTGCGCGACGCGCCCAGGTACCTGGCGCGTGACGGCCTGCTGGTGTGCGAAGTCGGCGGTTCTGTCCCAGAATTCAACCGGCGTTTCCCGAAGGCCCCGGTGATCTGGCCGGAGTTCGAGCGGGGCGGCGACGGCGTGTTCGTGATTTCGCGCGACGATCTCGAGGAGTGGCGCGCGCAGCCTTAAGGAGTCCGATGTCCGGCAATACCCTGGGGAAATTGTTCTGCGTCACCAGCTTCGGCGAGAGCCACGGCCCGGCGATCGGCTGCGTGGTCGACGGCTGCCCGCCGGGCCTGGCGCTGGCGGAAGCCGACATCCAGCAGGACCTCGACCGGCGCAAACCGGGCCAGTCGCGCTACGTCACCCAGCGTCGCGAGGACGACACCGTGGAAATCCTGTCCGGCGTGTTCGAGGGCAAGACCACCGGCACGCCGATCGCCCTGCTGATCCGCAACGTCGACGCGCGCTCGCGCGACTACGAGAAGATCAAGGACGCGTTCCGGCCCAACCACGCCGATTACGCGTACATCCAGAAGTACGGCCGGCGCGACCATCGCGGCGGCGGCCGCGCCAGCGCGCGCGAAACCGCCGTGCGCGTCGCGGCGGGCGCCATCGCCCGCAAGTACCTGCGCGAGAAGCACGCCATCGAGATCCGGGGCTACCTGGCCCGGATCGGCGAGCTGGCGCTCGAATTCAAGAGCTGGGATGCGGTCAGCCAGAATCCGTTCTTCAGTCCCGATCCGGCGCGCGTGAAGGAGCTGGAGCAATACGTCACGCGCATCCGCGAGGAAGGCGATTCGGTGGGCGCTCGCGTCAACGTCGAGGCCTGCAACGTCCCGCCCGGCCTCGGCGAGCCCGTGTACGACCGGCTCGATGCGGAACTGGCCTACGCGCTGATGAGCATCAACGCGGTCAAGGGCGTCGAGATCGGCGACGGCTTCGCCGCGGTCGCGCAGAAGGGCAGCACGCATCGCGACGAGCTCACGCCGCAGGGCTTCCTCGCCAACCATTCCGGCGGCATCACCGGCGGCATTTCCACCGGGCAGGACATCCGCTGCTCCATCGCGCTGAAGCCGACGTCGAGCATCGTCATTCCGGGCAAGACCATCGACATCGACGGCAAGGCCGCCGACATCCGCACCACCGGGCGCCACGATCCCTGCGTCGGCATCCGCGCCACGCCGATCGCGGAGGCGATGGTGGCGCTCGTGCTGATGGACCACCTGCTGCGCCATCGCGCGCAGTGCGGCGACGTGGTGTCGCCGACGCCGCGCATTCCCGCAACCGCCGGGCCGGGGCCAGGGCGCGGCAAGGTGGGGCAGCGGGAAGGGCGCGAGGACGACGTTTAGCGAAGCGCGCTTTTTCGTAGAATGCGCGCGCCGTGACGCACCAATCCCTGCACGCCCGACTCTCGGGCTTCTATTTTTTCTACTACGCCACGGTCGGCGCATTCATGCCGTACTGGTCGCCGTACCTCGAGGCGCGCGGCTTCTCGGCGGTGCAGATCGGCGTGGCCTACGCGCTGATGGGCGTGACGCGCTCGATCATGCCGATCGCCTGGGGCTGGTGGGCCGACGTTTCCGGCCGCCGGATGACCACCATCCGCTGGGCGGTCCTGGTGTCGCTGGCCCTGTTCATCTGCATTCCGTTCTCCAGCGGTGTCTTCGCCATCACGCTGTTCATGACGGCGTACTCGATTTTCTGGCACGCGCTGCTGTCGCAGTTCGAGGTCGTCGCGCTGATCCACCTGCTGCCATACCGCGGCGACTACAGCCGCGTGCGCCTGTGGGGGTCGGTCGGCTTCGTCGTCGCGGTGCTGGGACTGGGTCCGATCCTCGATGCGCTCGGCATCCTGCCGCTGCCCTGGCTGGTGTGCGCGCTGTTCGCGGCGATGGCGGTGTCGGCCTGGCAGGTGCCGGAAGTCCCGGCGCCGGCCGCGGCGCACGCGGATTCGACGCCGATCCTCGACGTGCTCAAGCGTCCGGCGGTGCAGGCCCTGCTGGCGGCCTGCCTGCTGTCCCAGCTCAGCTTCGCGCCCTACTACAACTTCTTCACGCTGTTCCTCGAGCGGCACCAGTACACGCGCGGCATGGCCGGCTTCCTGTGGGCGCTCGCCGTGCTGGCCGAGATCGGCCTGTTCCTGGCGATGGGGCGGCTGATCGCGGCCTTCGGCTCACGGCGCCTGATGCTGGCGGTGTTGATCGCCACCGCCGCGCGCTGGGCGCTGACGCCGCTGCTGGTGGATTCGCTGCCGCTGCTGGTCCTGCTGCAGTTGTCGCACGCGTTGACCTTCGGTGCGTACCACGCGCTCGCGGTGTATTACGTCCAGCGCTACTTCCCCGGTTCGATGCAGGGGCGGGGCCAGGCCTTCTACAACGCGGCCGCCTATGGCGTGGGCGGCTCGGTGGGCAGCCTCGCCAGCGGCTACATCTGGCAGCACCTGTCGCCGGAGGCAGTGTTCTACGCCGCCGCGCTGGCCGCGCTTGCCGGCTGGCTCATCGCCTGGCGGCGCCTGGGCGAGGCGGATGCGCCGGCGCCCGCGCACGCCGCCGCCTGATCAGAGGCCGAAGCGCTTGAAGGTTCTCAGCAGCAGCGCCAGGCCATAGCCCCACGCGGCGTTGACGATGAAGCCGCCGATCCAGAGCTTGGGATCCCAGCCCATGCCGATCGGGCGGCCCTTCATCGGCGCGACGATCAGGAACGCCACGAGCGTCGGCCCGAGCGCGCCGAGCACGACGGCGCGAATCCAGTAGGCGCGGCCGGCAGCGCCGCGCAGCAGCGGCCACAGCGCCACGCCCCACACGCCGCCCCAGAAGGCTAGCGAGATGACGGCTGGCACGCCCAGCGGCTGGGTCGGCGCCATCGACCACGGCCCGAACGGAATGGCGCCCAGCAGGTTGAAGACCAGGATCACCGCCTGGTGGAACACCAGGGTGGAAACGAATCCCGCGACGAAAGCCCTGAAGTGATTCACGTGCGCTCCCGAGTGGCCGATTTGCGTGGCGACAGTGTGCCCGGGTCGGCGGCGAGTTGCGCAATCAGGCGGCCGGCCGGCGCCGACAGCGTGCGCTGGCGGTGCCACACGGCGCCGAGCCGGCGCGACGGCGCGAAGCCGGGCGTGGCGAGCGCGACGATGCTGTCGTCGAGCATCGAGCGCGGCAATACGCTCCAGCCCAGGCCGATCGCGACCAGCATCTTCAGGGTCTCGAGGTAGTTGGTCGCCAGGCGCACGCGCGGCTGCACGCCCTGTCGTGCCAGTTCGGCCTTGATGATGCGGTGGGTGTAGGTGGCCTCGTCGGGCAATACCGCGGGAAATTCCGCAAGCTCCGCGAGCCTGACGCGCTTTTTTCGCGCCAGCGCGTGTTCGGGGGCGACCACCGCCGCCAGCGGGTCGGCCCAGGTCTCGCGCACTTCCAGCGCTGGCAAAGGCTCGGCGGGCAGGGTGACGATGCCGAGTTCGAGCTTGCCGGCGACCACCGCCTGGCAGGCGACCTCCGAGTCCATGAAATGCAGGTCCAGGTCGACCTGAGGGTAGTCGTGGGTGAAGGCTTTCAGCACCGGCGGCAGGCGATGCAGGCCGATGTGATGGCTGGTGCCGATCGACAGCCGGCCGCGAACCTCGTGGGTGAGGTGAGACAGCGCGCGGCGGCCATCCTCGATGTCGGCCAGCACGCGGCGGGCGTAGGGCAGCAGGGTCTGGCCGGCCTGCGTCAGCGTGACCTGGCGGCCGATGCGGTCGAACAGGCGCCGGCCGACACGCGCCTCCAGCCCGGCAATGCGCTTGCTGATGGCGGGCTGCGACAGGCGCAGGGCCTCGGCCGCGGCCGAGAACGAGCCGCCGTCGGCGATCTGCAGAAAGGCGCCCAGGGCCTGCGTGTCCATGGCCAACGATACCATGCAGGAATGTATTAGATGAAAACGATTCATTTGAGTTATTGATTGGCGGCGCCTACGATGCGCACCCATGAGTCCCAAGACCCCCAAGACCCTGTACGACAAGATCTGGGACGCGCACTGCGTGCGCGACCTGGGTGACGGCTCAGCGCTGGTCTACATCGACCGCCACCTGGTCCACGAAGTCACCAGCCCGCAGGCCTTCGACGGCCTGCGCCTGGCCGGGCGCAAGCCCTGGCGCGTCGCCGCAAACCTCGCCGTGCCGGACCACAACGTGCCGACGGTGGATCGCGCGCGCGGCATCACCGACCCGACCTCGCGCGAGCAGGTGCAGGCGCTCGAGGCCAACTGCCGCGACTACGGCGTGCAGTTGTTCGGCCTCAACGACATTCGCCAGGGCATCGTCCACGTCATCGGCCCGGAGCAGGGCGCGACCTTGCCCGGCATGACCATCGTCTGCGGCGACTCGCACACCTCGACCCACGGCGCCTTCGGCGCGCTCGCCTTCGGCATCGGCACCAGCGAGGTCGAGCACGCGCTGGCGACGCAGTGCCTGGTCCTGAAGAAGTCGCGCTCCATGCTCGTGCGGATCGACGGCCAGCTCGGCCGCGGCGTCACGGCCAAGGACCTCGCGCTGGCGGTGATCGGCCGCATCGGCACGGCCGGTGGCACGGGCTACACGCTGGAATACGCCGGCGCGGCCATCGACTCGCTGTCGATGGAAGGCCGCATGACCGTCTGCAACATGAGCGTCGAAGCCGGCGCGCGCGCCGGCCTCATTGCGGTGGACGCCAAGACCATCGAGTACCTTCGCGGCCGGCCGTTCGCGCCGCAGGGCGCGTTGTGGGAGCAGGCGGCGGCGCAGTGGCGCGGCCTGCGCAGCGACGCCGACGCCCGTTTCGACCGCGTCGTCGAGATCGATGCGGCGGCGATCCAGCCGCAGGTGACCTGGGGCACGTCACCCGAAATGGTGGCCGAGGTCGGCGGGCGCGTGCCCGATCCGGCGAGCGCCGCGGACGCGGTGCGGCGCGAGGGCTGGCAGCGCGCGCTGGCCTACATGGGCCTGGCGCCGAACACGCGCATCGAGGACATCGCCATCGACAAAGTCTTCATCGGCTCCTGCACCAATGCGCGCATCGAGGACCTGCGGGCGGCCGCGCAGGTCGTGCGCGGCCGCCGCAGGGCCGCCGGAGTGAAACTCGCGATGGTCGTGCCGGGCTCGGGCCTGGTGAAGCGGCAGGCTGAACAAGAGGGACTGGACGCGGTCTTCCGGGAGGCCGGCTTCGAGTGGCGCGAGCCGGGCTGCTCGATGTGCCTGGCGATGAACGCAGACCGGCTGGAACCGGGCGAGCGCTGCGCTTCGACGTCGAACCGCAATTTCGAAGGGCGTCAGGGGCAGGGCGGTCGCACGCATCTCGTTTCCCCCGCGATGGCCGCGGCCGCGGCCATCGCGGGCCACTTCGTCGACGTGAGGAATTTCTGATGCAAGCCCTTACCGTGGTCAGCGGCACCGTGGCGCCGCTGGACCGCGCCAACGTCGACACCGATGCCATCATCCCCAAGCAGTACCTCAAGTCGATCCGTCGCACCGGCTTCGGACCGTTCCTGTTCGACGACTGGCGCTACCTCACGCCGGGCGACCTCTCGGTGGATCCGGCGACGCGCACGCTGAACCCGGATTTCGTGCTGAACCGGCCGGTTCATCGCGGCGCCAACATCCTGCTGGCACGCGAGAACTTCGGCTGCGGCTCTTCGCGCGAACATGCCGTCTGGGCGCTGGCCGACTATGGCTTCCGCTGCGTGATCGCGCCGAGCTTCGCCGACATCTTCTTCAGCAACGGCTGCAAGAACGGCTTTTTGCCGGTGGCGTTGCCCCAGGCGGCGGTCGATGCGCTGTTTGCTGCGGTGGCGGGCGATCCCGGCACCGTCGTCAGCGTGGACCTGCCGGCGCAGAAGGTCCGCTGGAGCGGCGGCGAGGCGGTGTTCGAGATCGATCCGCATCGCAAGGACACGCTGGTCAACGGTCTCGACGAGATCGGCCTGACCCTGCAGCACGCCGAGGCGATTCGCGCCTACGAAAGCCGGCGCCGCAGCGAAGCGCCCTGGCTGTTCAGCTGAAAGACGCCAATGCACAAGATCCTGATCCTGCCGGGCGATGGCATCGGCCCCGAAGTGGTGGCCGAGGCGGTCAAGGTGCTGTCCGCACTGCAGGCCCGCCACGGCTTTGGCTGCGAGCTGGACTATGGGCTGATCGGCGGTGCGGCGATCGACCAGCACGGCGTGCCGCTGCCCGGAGAGACCCTGGGCAAGGCCGAGCGCGCCGACGCCATCCTGATGGGCGCGGTCGGCGGGCCTAAATGGGATGGCGTCGAGCGTGAAGTCCGGCCCGAGCGCGGCCTGCTCAAGATTCGCGCGGC
>Ga0255310_10000136_pt1 | contig 14125 bp, 10 predicted proteins | sample EtOH1_T0_E1_meta_FD_201359 | JGI IMG/M metagenome (GOLD analysis project Ga0255310, IMG submission 201359) | Sandy soil microbial communities from University of British Columbia, Vancouver, Canada - EtOH1_T0_E1 | ecosystem: Engineered > Artificial ecosystem > Sand microcosm > Unclassified ...
GGCGGCACCAGCTTCAGCAACATCAGCGGTGGCACCCACGGCGACCACCACGACGTCTGGGTGGACCCGCTCAACACCGATCACCTCCTCACCGGCGACGACGGTGGCCTCTGGTATTCCTATGATGGCGGGGACCGCTGGTGGAAGGCCAACAACCTCCCCATTTCCCAGTTCTATCACGTGAGCGTCGATCTCGACCGGCCCTACAAGGTGTACGGCGGCCTGCAGGACAACAGCTCATGGGTGGGAGAGTCGCAATACCCCGGCGGGATCACCAACAGCCGCTGGGAGAACATGTACGGCGGCGACGGCTTCTGGATGTTCCCCGATCCCACCGACAACAACTACCTCTACGCCGAGGCGCAGGGCGGCTACATCGGGCGGGTCAATCGCAAAACCCACGAGTCCCGCGACATCAAGCCGCTGCCCAACTACAAGGAAGCGAAGCTCCGCTTCAACTGGAACACACCCATCCACGTCAGCCCGACCCGCAGCGGCACCATCTACCTGGGCAGCCAGTACCTCTTCCGGTCCCGCGATTTCGGCCAGACGTGGGATCGCATCTCGCCCGACCTCACCACCAACGATCCCCAGAAGCAGCAGCAGGAGCAGTCCGGCGGCGTGACCGTGGACAACTCCTCCGCCGAGACCCACACCACGATTTACGCCATCGCGGAGTCAGCGCGGAATCCGCTGGTCATCTGGGCCGGCACCGATGACGGCAACCTCCAGGTGACCCGCAACGGCGGCGCCAGCTGGACCAATGTCGTCGCCAACATCCAGGGACTCCCCCGGAACGCCTGGGTCTCCTCCGTCGAGGCCGGCCACTTCGCTCCCGGGACCGTCTACGCCACCTTCGACCTCCACACTTTCGGCGACCTGCAGGCTTATGCCTACAAGTCGCTCGATTACGGAAGAACCTGGACCGCGCTGATCGGGGCCGGCTCCCCGGTGCGCGGCTACGCCCACGTGATCAAGGAAGATCTCGTCAACCCGGACCTGCTCTTCCTGGGAACCGAGTTCGGGCTGTGGCTCTCGGTGGACGGCGGGCGCCAGTGGTCGCGCTACAAGGGCGGCGACTTCCCCGCGGTTGCGGTGCGCGACCTGGCGATCCACCCCCGCGACCACGACCTGGTCGTCGCCACCCACGGCCGCGGCATCTGGATCATCGACGACATCACCCCGCTGCGGGCCCTGACCCCGGAGACCCTGGCCAAAAGCGCCGCCTTCCTGCAGGGCAAGCCCATCGTCCAGACCCTGTCCGCGGGCGGAGGCTGGGTCAACGGCGATGCGGAATTCGTGGGTGCCAATCCCCCGGGCGATGCCATCATCACCTACTTCCTGCAGAAACGCCACATCTTCGGCGACATGCAGCTCGAGGTGCGCGATTCGGCCGGGAAGCTCCTCGCCACGCTGCCCACCAGCAAGCGCCGCGGGCTGAGCCGGGTGGCCTGGCCGATGCGCATGCCGCCGCCCCGCATTCCGGCGGCCGCCACCGCGGCGTTCGCCACCGGGCCGCGCTTCCTGCCCGGGCGTTACACCGTGAAGCTGATCGAGGGCGACCAGGAGTATTCCGCGCTGCTCCGCGTGGTGCCCGACCCCCGGCTGACCCACAGCGCGCTGGACCGCAAGATCCAGTACGAGCTGGCCCTCAAGCTCTACGCCATGCTCGGCGAAATGACGGCGCTGGTGGATCGCATGAATGGCCTCCGGGCGGAGCTGGAATCCCGCGCCGTCGCCGCGAGCGCCGACGCATCCCTCGCCGGAAAGCTGCGCAGCGCCTCCGGCGCGGTGGACGAGCTGCGCAAGCGCATCGTGGCAACCAAGGAAGGCGGCATGATCACCGGGGAAGAGCGGTTGCGGGAAAACCTCACCGAGCTCTACGGCAGCGTGAACGGCTTCGAGGGACGCCCCGCGGCCACCCAGGTCGCCCGCACCGCGGCGATCGGCCGCGAGCTCGGCGAGATCTCCGCCCAGTTCGACGCCTGGCTGGCCCGCGAGGTCCCGCCCCTCAACGCGCTGCTCACCGGGCAGCGGCTGCCGCCGATCGAGGTGCCGCCGCGCTGACCCGGCCGACATGAGAATCCTCGCCGGCCTCGGCGGCATCGCGCTGCTCCTGCTGGTCCTGCGCGATGCCTTCGAGACCGTTATTCTGCCCCGCCGGGTGCAGCGCTCCTTCGCGCTTACCTCCCTCTTCTACCGCTCCACCTGGTACCTCTGGAGCGGTATCGCCACTCGCTTGACCGGCGGCGTGCGGGAAGTGTCGCTCAGCTGGTTCGGGCCTTTCTCGCTCCTGCTGCTCCTGGTGCTCGGGGCCTGCAGCATCATCCTCGCCTTCGGTGCGCTGCACTGGGCCGCGGGCTCCGCCCTGGTGATGCCCGGCCACACGCCCGGCTTCCTCGACGATCTGTATCTCAGCGGGACCACGTTCTTTACCCTCGGCCTGGGCGACGTCGCGCCGAGCGTGGCGCTCGCCAAGGTCCTCACCGTCGCCGAATCGGGACTCGGCTTCGCCTTTCTCGCGATCACGATCGGCTATCTGCCCGTCATCTACCAGGCGTTTTCACGCCGCGAGATCGCCATCTCCCTGCTCGATGCCCGGGCGGGCTCGCCTCCCACCGCGGGCGAGCTGCTGCGCCGCCACCCCATCGACACCGACCCGGAAGGAATGACCCGCCTGCTGCTCGACTGGGAGCGCTGGGCCGCCGAGCTGCTGGAGAGCCATCTCTCTTATCCGGTGCTGGCCTACTTCCGCTCCCAACACGGCAACCAATCGTGGCTCGCCGCGCTCACGACGGTGCTCGACACCAGCGCGCTGGTCGTGGTCGGCTGCGAGGGCCCCTGTGCGCGCCAGGCGCAGCTCACCTTCGCGATGGCGCGACATGCCGTGGTGGACCTCGCCCAGGTGTTCAGCGCGCCGCAGCCCGAGCAGTTGGGGGAGCGTCTGACCGAGGCGGACCTGGCGCAGCTGCTTCGGCAGCTCGGCGCGGCCGGCACTCGATTCGGCGCGGTGGATGCGCGGGCGCGCTTCGCCGAGCTGCGCCTCATGTACGAGCCGTACGTCGCCGCTCTCTCGGAGCATCTCGCATTGCCGCTGCCGGGATGGTCCCGGCCCGACGGTCATCGCGACAATTGGGAAGCGGCCCCCTGGAAGAACCTGTCGGCCGGACCGCAGCCGCCGGAGCACTTCTAGGCGCTGCTTGAGCCCCAGCCCAAGGGCCTGGCCATGAGAACCCCTCGGTGCTCCGCGGGGCTGCCTCAGTGCGCCGGCTTGCCCCAGTACTCCTTCAGGTGATGAATGATCACCGGCAGCCCCCGGAAGACGCAGAAACCCACCGCCACCCAGGCGATCACCCGGAACAACTCGAGCAGCGGCGCGGCCCAGCGCGAGGGCATCGAGCCCGGGGCGAAGCCGGCGAAGGACTGCGCCAGGGCTAACCCGCAGAAGGTCGCGACCTTGCTCGCCGAATAGCCGACCCGCATCGGCGTCGAGCCCACCAGGAAGCGTCCCAGCGCGGTGCGATGCTGCTGGAAGGGCGCGGTGCCCTGCCCGACGCCGATGCTGCGGAAGGCGTCGGTCAGGGTGGTCCGCGCGATCACGATCAAGGGAATCGCCACCGGGATCATGCGAAGGTCGGCAAAACACACCCACAGCACCAGCTCGTAGGTGCGGTCGGCGGCGATGTCGAGCACGCTGCCGAACAGGCTGGTCTGGCCGGTTTTGCGCGCGACCATGCCATCGACCGTATCCAGCATCAGTCCCGCGAACAGCAGAATCACGCCTCCCAACCGCAGGGCGGGCGTCCCGAAATAGAGGATCAGGACCGTAGTGAGCAGGAGGGGAAATCGGGACAGGGTGATCCAGTTGGCCAGCACGCGGCGCCTCCGGTTCTGTCCTGGGGAAAGCTCGAGCGTCGAAGAATGGACCCGCCCGAGCGGGCCGCACAAGCGCAACCGAAGCGGCCAGGTTGACGTGGCCGTGCCCGGAGCGGATGTTCCACTGCCGGCGATCCACCCTCACCACTACGCCGAGGCACTCTCGATGGCTTCCGTCCGTCGTTTCGCCTGCTTTGCTCTCTTTGTCGCCGCTCTGAGCGCCTGCCGCACCTCGGCCCCCAAACAGCCCGCACCGCAACCGGCTCCCCCTCCCGCTCCCGCTGCCGTGACGCAGCGGACCGGCGGCGGCCCCGGTGGACCGGGCCAGACGGCGACCGCCCAGGACAGCGCCCAGCGGCCTGCCCTCCCGCAGGCCGGCGCCGATCCCGTCCCGCGCCCCTACAACCGCGTCATCACCGCCGAGGCCCGCAGTCGGCCCGGTCTCTTCAAGACCCACCGGATCGGCAGCCGGCTCTATTTCGAGATTCCGCGCGGCGCGCTCAACAAGGAGATGCTGCTCGTCACCCGCACCGCCCGGGTGCCCGTCAACCAGGGCTATGGCGGACTCCAGGCGGCCCAGAACCTCGTGCTCAAGTGGGAGCGGCGCGACAACCGCGTGCTGCTGCGCAGCGTCTCCTATGAAACCGTCGCCGATTCCAGCACGCCGATCTACCGCGCGGTGCGCAACGCCAACAACGACGTCATCATCGCCGCGTTCAACGTCGAGGCCTACGGCCCCGACAGCGCCGCGGTGATCGAGGTAACCCGCCTGTACACGGCTCCGCCGCCGGAGCTGGTGCCCGCCGCCCGCTCCCGGACCCCGCCGGATGCGACGCGCTCCTTCATCGAGCGAGTGCTGTCCTTTCCGACCAACGTCGACGTCGAAGCGTCGCTGACCTATCCGCCCGGGCCGGCGGCTCCGGCAGGCGGGGGGGGCGGCGGGTTCGGGCAGGCTGCCCCGGCCGGCACCGCCACCATCGTGATGCACTGGAGCATGATCACGCTTCCCGAGCGCCCCATGCTCCCCCGCCTCGCCGACAAGCGGATCGGGTTCTTCAGCATCAACATGCTCGACTACGGCCGTCCCGAGCAGCGGGCGCAGACCCGCGAGTACATCGTGCGCTGGCGGCTGGAGAAGAAGGACCCCAGCGCGGCGATCTCCGAGCCGGTCAAGCCGATCACCTACTACATCGACCCCAATACGCCCGATTGGCTCAAGCCGTGGGTGCGCAAGGCGATCGAGGATTGGCAGCCGGCGTTCGAGGCCGCGGGCTTCCGCCACGGCATCGTCGCCGCGGACGCTCCCACTCCGGCACAGGATCCCGATTGGGCGCCGGAAGACGCCCGCTATTCGGTGATCCGGTGGTTCCCCTCGACCATCGAGAATGCCACCGGTCCCAATGTCCATGACCCGCGGACCGGCGAGATCCTCGAGTCCGACATCTATATCTATCACAACATCATGAACCTGCAGCGCTCCTGGTACTTCACCCAGGTGGGGCACCTCGACCCCCGCGCGCGCCTGTGGCCCTATCCCGATTCCCTCATGGGCCGGCTGGTAGAGTTCGTCATCGCGCACGAGATCGGCCACACCCTCGGATACCAGCACGATCAGAAGGGCAGCTCGCTCTATCCGGTAGACTCGCTGCGCCAGCCGAGCTGGGTAGCCCGGATGGGACACTCGCCCTCGATCATGGATTACTCGCGCTTCAACTACGTGGCCCAGCCCGAGGACCGGATCCCGCTCCAGGATCTCATCCCCCGCATCGGCCCCTGGGACACCTATACCACCAAGTGGGGCTATACGCCCATCGCCAACGCGCGGACCTCCGACGACGAATGGGCGACGCTGAACCGCTGGTCACGCCAGCAGGATTCGGTGCCCTGGTATCGCTTCAACCTCTCCGACTCCCGCGGCTCCGACCCCGGCGATCAGTCCGAAGCCGTGGGTGACGCCGATCCGGTGAAGGCCACGGGCTGGGGACTGCGCAGCATCAAGCAGATCATGCCGCTCGTCGTCCCTGCCTCGGTGCACGACGGCGAAGACTACGAGGACCTCGCCCTGATCTACGGCCGGCTGATCAACCAGTGGGCCACCGAGATGCGCCACGTCGGCATCATTGTCGGCGGGGCGGACGCGCAGGAGAAGTACGCCGGCCAGTCGGGTGCCCGCTATCGCCCCTGGCCGCGGGCGCGCCAGAAGGAAGCAGTGCGCTTTCTCAACGAGAACGCCTTCGCGACGCCCACCTTCTTCCTCAGCAGCGACATTCTCCGGCTGATCGAGGTGGAGGGCGCCCTGCGGCGCATCAATCAGGCCCAGGCCGGCGTGCTCGGCACCCTGTTCAACGATCGGCGGCTGGAGCGCATGGTCGAGTTCGAGGCGGTGACGCCCCGGGATGCGTACGGCCTTACCGAATACCTGGGCGACGTGCGGTCGGGAATCTGGCGGGAGCTCTCCGGGGCCAGCGTGAGCATCGATCCCTACCGGCGCGAACTCCAGCGCAGCTACCTCACGCTGGTTGCCGGCAAAGTCAACCCGGCGCCCTTCACTCCGCCGGCGGGGTTCCCGCCGCAGCTGCTCAATCAGATCGGGCCCGCCCGCGCCACCAGCGACATCCGCGCGGCCTTCCGTGCCGAGCTCCGTGCGCTCGATGCCGAGCTGGTTCGCGCCATTCCGAAGGCGAGGGTGATAACCCGCGCCCACCTGGAGGACGCGCGGGATCAGATCCGAAAGATTCTCAACCCGGAGCGGACGGGAAGCCAGTAGATTCAAGGACGCCCAAAAGGAAAGGCCCCCGATGTCGGCGCGACATCGGGGGCCTCGTTTTACCCTTCACCCTTCACTCTTTACGCCACTAAGTCCTTCAACCGCTCGCCGGTCTCGCCCTCGCGCAACCGCACCAGCGCCCGGTCCCGCAGCTGCCGGATGCGCTCGCGCGTGACGCCCATCATGCGGCCGATTTCCTCAAGCGTCCGGCTCTGGCCGTCCTCGATCCCGAAGTAGAGCCGCAGCACCTTGGCATCCCGCGGCGGCAGCGTGGCCAGCGCGGCCTCGATGTCCTGGGTCTGGCTGTTGGCCATGGTTCCGGCATCGGTGCCCTCCTGATCGGCGGCGAACCGCTCGATCCGCTCGTTCCCGTCCCCGTCCCGCGTGGGGTGGTCGAGCCGCACCGCCTCGGAATTGAGCGCGCTCAGGGACCGCACCGCTTCCGGGGTAAGCCCGGTGGCCCGGGCGAGCTCCTCGGTGGTCGGCATCCGGCCCAGCTTTTCCTTCAGCAACGTCGTCGTTCGGCCCAGACGGCTGAGATCCGCGGTGCGGTTCAGCGGCACTCGAACCGGACGGCCGTGCCGGGCGATAGCCGCCTGCACCGCCTGGCGAATCCACCACACCGCATAGGAAATAAACTTGACGCCCCGGTCCGGATCGAACTTCCGGGCCGCGGTCATCAAACCGAGGTTTCCCTCACCGATCAGATCGACCAGCGGGACTCCCCGGTTCTGGAACTTTTTCGCTACGGACACCACGAAACGCACGTTATGCCGCGCCAAGCGCTCCTGCGCGGCCACATTGCCCCGGAAGGCCTTGCGCGCCAGCTCCATCTCTTCGTCGCGGGACAGTAGCGGGACCCGGCTGATCTCGTCGAGATACAGGTCCAGGCTCTCCCTGCCTTCGTCAACCGCCTTGGCGATTTGAGCGGGCTTCACTGCGTTACGCTTGGTGCGAGGGGCATTCGCCACGTCAAAAGCCTCCTTCGTCCTTGCGCGTTTCGGCTTATCACTGGTCAGGAATCTCTTTCCAGCCCCGATAAACCCAAGCCCCGAATATATCGCGTAACCTTCGAAAAATCAATGGGTTACTAAATCAGTACCCATCATGGGCTTGCGCGATTTCTCGGTCGGGGCACACCGAATTGGCTGGGAACCGTCCTACTCTTGGCCACCAGCCGCTAGGTACCAAGCCGTCTTAGGAGACGATTATCCCGGCTGGGGGCACACGCCATCAAAGGGCCTTGAGCTCAGTCACCAGGCGGCTGAGGGAGGCCTTGGCATCTCCAAACAGCATTGCCGTCTTGGGGTTGAAGAAGAGCTCGTTCTCGATGCCCGCAAACCCCGCTCCCTTGCCCCGCTTAAGGACGATTACCGACCTGGCTCGATCCACATCCAGGATCGGCATCCCGTAAATCGGGCTTGCCGGGTCCGACCTGGCGGCCGGGTTAACCACGTCGTTCGCACCGATCACCAGGGCCACATCGCAGCGGTTGAACTCGGCGTTGATTTCGTCCATGTCATACAATTTGTCGTACGGCACATTCGCCTCGGCCAGCAGCACGTTCATGTGCCCCGGCATCCGGCCGGCCACCGGATGGATGGCGTACTTCACCTCGACCCCCCGTTTTTCCAGCTGCTCGGTCAGCTCCCGCAGCGCGTGCTGGGCCTGCGCCACCGCCAGGCCGTAGCCCGGTACCACGATCACCAGCCCCGCATAGGCCAGCCGGACGGCGGCGTCGTCCGGGGTAATCGCCCGCATGTCCTGCCCCTCGGCCGATTTGCCGGCGGCGGTGACTTTGGCCCCGAAGGCCCCGAACAGTACGTTCGCAAACGAGCGATTCATCGCCCGGCACATCAGGATCGAGAGCAGCAAGCCCGAGGTCCCGTCCAGCGCGCCGACGATGATCAGCAGGTTGTTGTCGATGGCGAATCCCATGGCGGACGCCGAGAGTCCGGCATAGGCGTTCAACAGCGAAATGACGACCGGCATGTCCGCCCCGCCGATGGGGAGCACCATCAGCACGCCCAGCCCCGCCGCGATCGCAGTAAGGATCCAGAACGCGGAACTCAAGCCCGGGTTGACCACCAGGGTGATGATCAACCCAAGCGCCGTGGCCAGCAGCAGCAAGTTGCCGAAATTCTGGAACGGCCAGGTGACCGGCCGGCCCGGCAGGATTTCTTGCAGCTTGCCGAACGCCATCACGCTCCCGGTGACCGTGAGCGCGCCCAGGAACACCTCGAATCCCAGCGCGCCCATGGCGCCCCGCGGCGTGGCGGCGCCGAGGTGGACGTATTCGTTGATGCCGACCAGCGTCGCCGCCACCGCGCCGGCCGCGTGCGAGAGCGCCACCCACTGCGGCATCGCCGTCATCGGCACCTTGATGAACAGCGGTCTCCCGATCACGACCCCGATAAAGGAGCCGATGACCAGGCCGGCGACGATCCAGTCAAAGCGCACGATGTCCTGGTGCAGCAGGGTTCCGATGATCGCCAGCAGCATCCCGAAGGCCGCCTGAGCCATGCCGCCACGCGCCTTCTCCGGCCCGCTCAGGCCCCGCAGTCCCAGGATGAAAAACACCGAGCTGACCAGGTAGATGACCTGGATGGCCAGCTCGCGGAGAGGCAGCTGAGAGGTCACGACGGCTTGCGCCCGTCGCGCTTGAACATCTTGAGCATGCGGTCGGTGATCAGGAACCCGCCCACGACGTTCACCGTGGCGCAGATCACCGCGATCAGCCCCAGCACGTTGCTCAGCCGGCCATGATCGCTGCCGGCGGCCACCAGCGACCCCACCAGTGAGATGCCGGTGATCGCGTTGGCCGCGGACATCAGCGGCGTGTGCAACAACGGAGGCACCCGGCTGATTACCTGGTAGCCCACGAAGCCCGCCAGGACAAACACGTAGAGCTGGATGACCGTCGTCAAACCCATTTGGCCCCCTGATGGCCTGATTACCTGATCGCCTGATTGCCTGATTGGCCCTGCTCTCTGCTGCCTACACGCCCGCCGTGTCCCCCCCGTGTACCAGGATCATCGGCCCCGCGATGGGGTCGTCGCGGTCGATCTCGAGCCGGCCGTCCTGGATCAGGTATTCCAGCAGCGCCTGGAGATTACGGCTGTACATCAGGCTGGCGTGCTGCGGGATCTGGCTCGGCAGGTTGAGCGGTCCGAGGATGGTCACCCCGTGTGCGACGACCGTTTCTCCCGGGCGGGAGAGCTCGCAGTTCCCGCCCGACTCCACCGGCAGGTCCACGATCACCGACCCCGCCCTCATGGTGCGAACCATGTCCTCCGTGATCAGCCGTGGCGCGGGCTTGCCGGGAATCTGCGCGGTGGTGATGACCAGGTCCTTGTCGGGCAGCACCTTGCCGATGGCCTCGAGCACCTTGCGCTGTTGCTCTTCGGCCAGCTCCCGCGCGTAGCCGCCGGTGCCTTCCGCGGCCGTACTCACGGCCTCCGCCTCGACGAAGGTGGCGCCCAGGCTTTGCACCTGTTCCTTCACCACCGGTCGCACGTCGAAGGCACTCACGATGGCGCCCAAACGACGCGCCGTGGCGATTGCCTGCAACCCCGCCACTCCCGCGCCAAGGATGAAGGCTCGCCCCGGAGGAATCGTCCCGGCCGCGGTCGTCAGCATGGGCAGCAGACGGGAGAGGTGGCTCGCACCGAGCAGCACCGCTTGATAGCCGGCGACGGTGGCTTGCGAGGAGAGCACATCCATCGACTGGGCCTTGGTCGTCCGGGGCACCCGTTCCATGGCCAGCACCGTGAGATGACCGGCCGCCGCGGCAGCCACGAACCGGTTCGCCCCGGAGCGCTGCGCCAGCCCAATAACCGTCGCGCCCGGCCGCACGCCCGCCAGGTCCTCCGGATCGGGATACTGCACGGTGAGCAGGATCTCGCTCTCCGCCAGGATCGCCGCCCGGTCGGTGATCCGGCCGCCGGCGTCGCCATAAGCCTTATCCGGGTAGCCAGCCCCCTCGCCTGCACCGCGCTCGACGAGTAGCTCATGACCCGCGGCGCGCAGCTTCTGCACGGTTGGCGGCACCAGGGCCACACGCCGTTCGTGAGGAGCGGTTTCGTGCAGGACGCCGAGGCGCATGGGAGAGGGGTTAGGGGATTGAGGGAGCCAGGGGGGGCACCCTGTCACGCGAACGCACGAACCTATACAATCCGCCCATGCCCGCACAGGTCCGCGTCTTTGCACCGGGGTCGGTCGGCAACGTCGGCCCCGGGTTTGACGTGCTCGGGCTGGCCATTGGCGGCCTGGGCGACACGGTGACGGCGGAGCGCATTGCCGGCCCCGAGGTCATCATCGCGGACCCGGGACACCCGTCCCTTCCCACGGCGGCCAACCGTCACACCAGCGGGATCGCGGCCCACTACGTCCTCCGCCGGGCCGCCGCCGACTTCGGGATTCGCCTGCGCGTCGAGAAGGGGCTACCGCTCGCGGGGGGGCAGGGAGGCAGCGCGGCGTCGGCGGTCGCGGGGGCCCTCGCGGCGAGCCTCCTGCTCGACGTCCCGCTGGAGACGGACCAGCTGCTGGCCGCTGCCCTCGAAGCGGAGGCCGTGGTTTCGGGTCGTCACGCCGATAACGTCGTCGCGATTCTCCTGGGCGGACTGGTGTTGATCCGCTCGCTCGATCCGCTCGACCTCGTCCGCATCCCCGTCCCCGCGGCCCTGCACGTCGTACTGGCCCACCCCGACCAGGCCATGGCCACCCGCGAAGGCCGGGCGGTGCTGCCCGATCTCATCCCCCGCGAAGACGCGGTGTATCAGGCGGCCCAAGTCGGCGCCCTGGTCGCGGCGGCTTGCTCGGGCGACCTCGAGCTGCTGGGCCGCGCCATCGATGATCGGATCGCGGAGCCGTTCCGGGCTCCGCTGCTCAGCGGATTTCGCGAGGCCAAGCACGCGGCGCTGGCTGCCGGCGCCCTCGGCTGCTCGATCTCGGGCAGCGGTCCAACCGCGTTCGCGCTGGTGGGCGACGCGGGGTCCGGCACCCGGGTCGCGGCAGCGATGCACGAGGCCTACGGCCGTGCCGGCATCGGCTGCACGACCCGGGTCGCCCGGCCCGACCTCGAGGGCGCGCGCCGGGTATGACGGTGCAAGTCTGCATCGCCTGCGGCCGCGAGAGCCGCGAGGATGACCTCGCGACCCGTTGCCCCTGCGGCGGGTTGCTCGAGCTGCGTCACGATCCACCCCGCGAGCGCGGCTCCGCGCTCCGCAGCCGCTTCGACAGCCGCCTGTCCATCCCGGCCGCACCGACCGCACCGTCCTCACCGTCCTCCGGCGTCTGGCGCTTCGCCGAGCTGGTGTTGCCGGGAGCCGCCGCCGTCGCGGTGAGTCACCCCGAAGGCAACACGCCCCTGCTATTCCGCCCGGCCATCGCGGACTGGGCCGGCGTCCAGGGGCTCAGCTTGAAGCACGAAGGGCACAATCCGACCGGATCGTTCAAGGACCGGGGCATGACGGTGGCGGTCACCCAGGCACGCCGGATCGGAGCCCACACCCTGGTGTGCGCCTCCACGGGCAACACTTCGGCGTCGCTCGCAGCGTATGCCGCCCAGGCAGGGCTCGCCTCCGTCGTCCTGGTTCCGGCGGGGAAGATTGCGCTCGGCAAGCTGGCCCAGGCGGTTGGCTTCGGGGCAAGGGTGATCGCGGTGCGGGGCGATTTCGACGCCTGTCTCGAGCTGGTGGAAGCCGCGGCGGAACAGCTCGGTCTCTATCTGGCGAACAGCGTCAACCCGTTTCGCGTGGAGGGGCAGAAAACCATCGTCTTCGACCTGTTGCAACAGCGCGGCTGGCGCTCGCCCGACTGGATCGTGCTGCCGGGCGGAAACCTCGGCAACACCGCCGCGTTCGGGAAAGCGCTCGAAGAAGCGCTTGCCTACGGGCTGATCGATCGCCTGCCGCGCCTGGGTGTAGTCCAGGCGGACGGGGCCGCGCCCTTTGCCCGCGGGTTCGCGGAGGGGTTCCGGGGTCGCATCCAGGTGCATGCGGAGACCGTGGCGAGCGCGATCCGGATCGGGAACCCCGCCTCTTGGGAGCGGGCGGTGCGCGCGATTCGCAGCACCGACGGCGTCGTATTGAGCGTTTCCGATGCAGAGATCCTGGCTGCCAAGGCGGTGATCGATCGGGCAGGGGTGGGCTGCGAGCCCGCCAGCGCGGCGGCGGTCGCCGGTGTTCGAAAACTGGCGGCCTCCGGCACACTTTCTGCTGGTTCCGACGTGGTTGCGGTGCTCACGGGGCATATGCTGAAGGACCCCGAGATGCAGCTGGATGCCGCCACTCGGGGCGGCCCGGGGATCCGGGAAATCGACCCGACGGTGGCGGCGCTCGCCGGCGCGATAGCAGCTCGGGGCTGATCTATATTTGGAGCGGGAGGAGCCTCATGTATCTCGGACCCGATACCGCGCTTCCGTTCGCCTCGGCCATCGCCGCGGTGGTGGGCGTTGCGGTCATGTTCTGGCATCGCACCGTGGCGGCCGCCAAGGGGGCGGTGCGCTGGATCGGACGGTTGGCCGGACGGAAATCGGACTGAGCGCGGCGCGGCAGGGTCGTTCGCCTCACCGGTCACCTCCCACTGCTACATGTAGCCCTCCCGCCGCAGGCTCTCCAACCCGCCGCCGTCCTCCAGATCCTGCGCCCGCCCGGCCCGCTCGGCCACCCGGGCGAATTGTCCGGTGCGGAGCTCCTCGATGATCTCACGCGGGTTACGCGCTTCCGACTGCACCGGCCGGGTGCAGGGCGCGCAGCCCAGCGAGCGATAGCGGGTGCCGGCACCCTGGTTGTAGTAGAGGGAGACCGTGGGGATCTGCTCCCGCTCGATGTATTCCCAGATGTTGAGCTCGGTCCAGTCCAGCAGCGGGTGGATGCGCACGTGCGTCCCCGGCGCGAACTCGGTCTTGAACTGGTTCCAGAATTCAGGGGGCTGCTCGGCCACGTCCCACAGGTTCCGGGTCGAACGCGGCGAGAAGTACCGCTCCTTGGAGCGGCTGCCTTCCTCGTCGGCACGCACCCCGACGATCACGCCGGTGTAGGGCTCCCGGTCGGGGTCGGGCTCGTAGCGGCCGGTGGCCAGGTTCATCCGGAGGCGGGGGCCCTCGCCACTCAGGGTGCGCCGCAGCGCCTCCGTCTTGAGTAGCCCGCAGCAGCCGATCCGGTCCACCGCGCCGCCCGGAAAAGTCCGTCCCGCCGCCAGCGCTTCGTCGTTCCGTCCCACCACCATCTTGAGCCGCCAATCCAGGGCCAGCCGGTCGCGGTGGGCGATCATCTCCGGGATCTTGAACGAGGTGTCCACGTGCACCAGGGGAAACGGCACGTGGCCGAAGAACGCCTTGCGCGAAAGCCACAACAGGACCGTGCTGTCCTTGCCGATCGACCAGAGCATGCAGAGCCGGGGAAAGCTCGCGTAGGCCTCCCGCAGCAGGTGGACGCTCAGCGCCTCCAGCCGGTCCAGGTGGTCCAGCTCGTCGGGTTC
>Ga0255310_10000137_pt1 | contig 14087 bp, 13 predicted proteins | sample EtOH1_T0_E1_meta_FD_201359 | JGI IMG/M metagenome (GOLD analysis project Ga0255310, IMG submission 201359) | Sandy soil microbial communities from University of British Columbia, Vancouver, Canada - EtOH1_T0_E1 | ecosystem: Engineered > Artificial ecosystem > Sand microcosm > Unclassified ...
CCGAAGCGCCTTTGCTTTCCAGACTCAGAACGCTCGCAACTCATTGCACGACTGTCGTAGCCGACACCGGCCACTGCAAGAGCCGCGGCGACCGGGACAACGAGGCACCGGACTGGGCCTCGCGATCGTGAGCCACATCATCGCCGATCACAAGGGACGCGTGTGGGTTGAAGACAACCTGCCGGGCGGAGCGCGTTTCATAATCGAACTACCTGCAGGCAAGGAGGAGTGAAGCGAGCACACCTGGTAGTGCTCCGAACTCCGAAGATAGCTGGGATTCATCGCGCTGTCGCACGCCCTTAATTCGTAAATTTCGACGACGTCGACTACATACTGTGCGGGATGGAAATAGGAGGTTTCATCTTCAAACTGGTATTTTATTCCACCTCGGAAATAGATAAGACGCGCCTAACAACTGTCTGCAGCCGATCCCTGCCAGCGTTCGGCTCGCTAACTTCGTAAGGTGACGATCCGGCCCTTCCAGGTTCCAGTGCTGGCAATGCGCAAGTTCCTGCTTTGAGCTGTTTCGTTGTACAATCAGCATTCTGGGCCGTCGTACTTGCATTGCGAGATGCGCCGCGTGCGCGGCCCTGGCGAGTTTCTTGTGAGCCGGAAGCAGCTTGATTCTGGGTGTCTACTGCTTCGTGAACGACAATCCATTACCCATCGAGAGGTGAAAGACATGTCTCAGAAGATTCTCCAAGTCAATATGAAGTTCAGCATTTCAAGAGCCGAGCTGGAGGCTGCATGGCTTCAGGCCGCCCAAACGATTGCCGACACGCAGGGACTGCGCTGGAAGGTCTGGTTGATGAACGCGGCAGAAGGCGAGGCGGGCGGTATTTACCTGTTTGAAAGTGAAGGTGCGGCACAGGCGTATCTAGAAGGCCCGATCGTGGCAGCGCTCAAAGCCAGTCCCGGTATCAGCAACATCAGCGCGAAGTTGTTTGATGTTCTGGAAAGCCATACCGCAATCACGAAGGGTCCGCTGAACTAGTGCCTATGCGGAGCCAAAGTCTTTTACAGGTATCCTTCCACGAGGCCCAGTATCACGGCAGCTTCTTTCGCGTGACGTCCGCACAAGCTTAAAGCTCGCGAACTCTCGCCTCTGTGTTTTCTCGGAGAAGAAGTTGATCGCGCAGATGGCGATCGTCGAACTGACTAGCTTACTTCTTGACATTGTTGATTTGAAGGAAAACCTAATCGGGAGTTGCGCGGTGCAGTTTAACCAGCTACAGCTCGCCATTCAGCATGATGTTATCTCTCAGCCGCGTAGCTCCGACGTAAACGGCAAGTGACACCAGCGTCGGCATGTCCGCCGGAACCAGGACTCGAGCATCAAGTCGATCGGTATCCGTGATCGCCGCGTAGTCGATGCGAGCAAGCGGCTGCGCTTCGATCATCGACCGCATGGATGCGATCAATCGCTCAGCGTCACTCGCCGCCGTTATAGAGTGACCGGCCTCTCTCCAGCGCGCGCCGGAGCACGATCGCCGCCTTCCGTTCTTCGGTGGACAGCCGCGCATTCGCCGCTGACAGAGCGAGCCCGTCCTCTTCCCTCACAATCGGACACACCACTATCTCGACATCTATTGCAATATTTCGGACCACACCCTTCACAATCGCAAGCTGCTGAGCGTCCTTGCGTCCAAAAAAGGCGAAGCGAGGGTGGACGATGTTGAGCAGCTTGTTCACAACAGTCGTGGCCTCGCGAAAATGACCGGGCAGGTGAGCCCCCGAGTGAAGGCCAGCTCTGCATAGCTAGTAGCTATATCCACAGACTCTCAATGCCTTGATCCGGAAGGATCGAAACTATGACGGCGTCGCAGGGCTCTCGCGCGCGGCTCATGAGCGGCAGATGTCCCTCATGAAGCGCGCCGTCGCCGCCATTCGAGGAATGCGATTGATTATCTCCATGGGATCCGTGAGATCGCGCGCGATGAGCCCCGAACTTAGATCTTACGAGGTCACAAACGCCCAAACACCATTCCTTATGGGAGTCACCTGCGGGTCCGGGGGTGCCCATTGCCGGCTTGATCATATTGGATTCGATTTCGATTGCAACGGGCCTGGTTTGGCTGATGTGACGGCGCCCAACCCGAGACGTAAGACGGTCGCCAGCCCCGGTCAACCTACGCGGGATTTGTCGTTCAGTAAGAGTAGAAGCGAGAGCCTCGCGCCGCCTTGATTGCTAAAACGGCCGTGTAACTTCGAACGGCTGAGAGACGGTCCCGTCCGGGTTGCGCACCACGATTGTCCCTGTCGCGCCGGGAGCTATTTTCTTAGCTCCCTTTTTGCACCTCAGAAAGTGCGTGGGATCATCGCCGTCGTTCACCGTTCCCACCTCATTACCGTTCACCTCGACGACTGCACCCATCGCAAAATTCGCCCCGAACACGAACAGTTTCTTTCCGCCGGCGGTGGCGTCGGTTATGACCGGCAGGATGGCGCTCCCGTCGCCGGTTATCGTGAACACGTCGCTGAGCACCTGCACCGCATCACCCGACTTCTTGCCGACCTGGATGCGGATCAATGCGTGAGTGGAAGGGGTGTTGGGAACCGTCCAGTCGTGGCTCGTCGTCGCAGCGTTCGTCGTGGAGAGGATCAGGTTGCTTATTGGGAACGTGGCTCCGTCATCGGTTGAATAACGCAGCTCAATGTTGTCGACGTTGGACAGGCCGGTCACGCTCCAGTTGATTGTCTGATGAGCTCCGGCCGGCAGCACAATGCCTTCAAACTCCGTTTCGAGGGCGATCGTGACTACGCTGGTCGGCGAATCGGAGGATGCGCTGCTGGTGTAGATGTAGTCCTCCTGATTCGTTCCATCGCCATTGGCCGCATTGCCGGCGAACCAAAACCTAACGGTACCGATGTCAGTGGAAGGTGCCGTCCATCGAACTTGCCATGTCCGGCTGGCCGTGCCGTTGGGAAAAGTGCCGACATCGGTATGCTCTATGTATTGCCTTGCGCCTGCTCCGGTTTCCTCGTTGACCCGGGTATCAGATCCAAGCGTCGCAAGAGTCCCGGCTCTATTCCCGTTCTTATCAAGGGCGGTAAGCTGGAAGCCGAAGCGCTGGCGGTTATTCTGCTGAACGATCACCACAACGGTGTACTGCTGTCCCGGGGTGTAAATCGCCGGGACACCAGTCATGCGAATGCTGCCGGGTCCGACGTTTGGATCGTGAAAGGTGTCGTGGCACGCAGTGCAGTTTCCCAGATCTCCCGGCGCGTTTGTGTAGCCGGAATCCGGGCCGGTAATCTTGGCGTAAGCGACAACAGTCACAAACAAGATCAGCACTAAAGCTTGTACTTTTTCCTTAACCTGTAGCCTCAACATGCCTTGTTCCGTTTCTTCCCACTAACCGAGGAATCCAACGTTTTCGTACTGCGCTCCGAGTATGGACTGCGAATCGGCGCCCAACCACTTGTCGAGTATGGTCGCATACACAGAGCGGAAGTCAACTTTAAACTTCATGTTGCCGGCGTTGTCCAAATCAGTTAGCGATGGCTGTTCGCCGTAGATCCCGCCGTGCACCGGATTGCCGATGACTATCAACGATTGCGTCGTGCCGTGATCGGTGCCCACCGACGCGTTCTCGTTGGGCCGCCGGCCAAATTCACTCCAACCCAGCAACACCACGTTGTCCGCGAGACCGTGAGCTGCCAGATCGTCATAGAAGGTCTTCACGCCAAGTGAAAACGCCTTCAACAGAGTCGCGAGCGCTCCCTTGGTCTTGTCGCGGAAGTTATCCGCCGCGGTGCCAATCTCCTGTGAGTGGTGGTCGAAGCCGCCCAACTGGACGTAGAGAAGGTTTGCATCTGAAATGGTTGTGATGATCTGGGCCACCATCTTCAGAGCCGACGCAAAACTAACAGCGGTAGCCGACGGCTGGTTGGCGGTCGGATAGGTTGCGCCCGGCGTGTAGCTCTGGACCGCGGTTCGGAGCTGAGCAGCGCCTTCTTCCGCGCCAAACCCGGCATCGGCGAGTGCCGCGGAAAAACTACCGGCAGGAAAACTGCGAGTGCTGTTCGCCTTGAACGTGTTTAACTGGTTGTTCTTGTCGCCGGCAAACCGCGGGTCAGTTTGAAACTGGTAGTTGACGAAGGGGTCGGCGCCGCCGGCCGGCGCGATGCTGGGGACGACAATCTTGTCGGCATAGAAAGCCTTCGGCAGCCCGCCGCCTCCGATCGACACAGCCGACAGTCCGGACTTGCCGATCAGCTTCTGGTCGGCATACCGGCCGAGCCATCCGTTACCAGCGCCGGTCGTGTTGGCAGTCTGCCAGATGTCCGTCGCGAAAAAATGCGAAAGATTCTGGCTGGGATAGCCAACGCCCAGCACAATCCCTACTTTGCCCCCGTCGTACAGCGACTTCAACTCACCCATCGCCGGATTCAAACCGAACGGGTTGTTTCCAAGAATAGTCGATGCGCCAGTCTCGTCTTTGAGCTCCCCCTCAGTGAAGGCAAGAGTGGGCCGCAGCGTCTTGTAACGCGAATCGGTGTAGGGCACCACGGTGTTGAGGCCGTCCCAGCCGCCACCGAGCTGAATCACGACGAAGATCTTTCGATTTGGGTCGGCCGCGATTTCCTGGCCTTGCGCCACGCCCCCCATCCACAGTTTCGGCATTATCAGGCTGACGCTGACCGCTCCCGCGCTTCTCTTAATGAATTGTCGTCTGTTGATCGCCATGACTCTCCTCCTAGTTCAACTGGAACTCCGGCAAGCACATGATCTGGTGAACGAGGCCGCGGATCTTCTTATCGACCGTTGCGTCGTCATTCACATAAGTCACGGGCTGCCCGTTGTCGCCGGTTTCAAGATAGATCCGCAGCGTTCCGAGAGCGGGGCCAACGCTCAGCGGCCCAAGCCTTGAAAGGAACTTCTTTACCGTCTTCTTACTCGCTGGCTTGGTTATCTTCTTGAGCTGTTCGTTGGTGACGAAGATGCCCGGATTGGCGGTGTTGCGGTTGCTGAGGTAAGCATTGGCGAAGTTGAAGCGCTCGAGCATGCTTGCGGTGTTGACCCATCCCAGGTTGAATTCCCAACCGGCCACGTCCGGGGGTCCAAACAGATCCTGGCCCATGTTGCGTGACAGTTGCGCCAACGTGTTCGACCCTCGCGTGTTGCTACCCTGATTGTAAGTGCCGCCGAGCATACGAATCGCGCCGACGACCAACTCGGCCGGCTGCTTTACGAGGGAGAAAAACGCCCGCTCGCTGAAGAACTCATCGGAGGTGAAGATCGCACGGACAAGCTCTTTGACCGAGTGATTATTGTTCAGATAGACCTTTGCGAACTTGTCGATCGTTGCCTTGTCGGCGGCACTGCCGGTCAACGGATAAACGAAGAAGTTGAAGAGTTTCCACGTGAGATACCTGGCTGTCGCAGGGCGCGCGCAGATTATAGTAATCACGTCCTCGCCCGAGAGGTTGCCAGTCTGCGCCCAGGGCGTACCGGGATAGATCGACTTGCTGCCGTTATCGTGTTGAGACGCATTAAGCTGGAAAGGAAACGGCTGCCGCCTCAAGTAATTCCACCCAGTAAAGGCACGGGCGACCTCCTTCACATCCTGCTCTGTATAATTCTGCTCGCCCGTCACCACGTCATTGATCCCCATCGTAAACAGCTCTTGAAGCTCGCGGCCAAAGTTCTCGTTGGGTCTCCCAAGCACGTTGGTGATGTTGTCGAGCCAGATGAGCATCGCCGCGTCTTGCGAAGCTCTCAGCACCAGATCGTCAAACCGGTCGAGCGCGCGCTGACGAAGGAGCACGTTCTGGTTCAACATGAAGAAGTCCTGCACCTTCGTGCTTGATGTCGCGAAGTGGTTATGCCAGAAGAGAGTCATCTTCTCTTCGAACTGGCGGTTGCTATTTACCATGCGGGTGAACCACCACCGTCGAATCTCACCGTTGTTGATCCCATCCTGGGTCGAGAAATCGAAGCTTGCGGCCAACAAGCTCTCCATAGCCGAGTTGTTGATCTGGTTGTAGTTGATGAGGAAATCTACTGCCCCTTCGCGCCCGCGTGTCACGAGGTCATCGATGTCTTCAGGGGTGCCGCCGAAACCCGCCCGCCTGAGCAAGTGAGCGCCTTCTTCATAGCTTAGGCTCGCCATATGTCTCTCCTCCTTGAGTTGGCTGATCGGTCGCCCGAGGCCGTCAGCGGCCACAGATTAGGTGCTGCTTCTTATGTGGCGAAGTTCGAAAGCTTTACGTCCGCAAACCGTGCGTACGGGGGAAGATCGTCTTGCTCGGCCGCATCTATGTTGCTGTAGTGCGAAAAGGGGACTAGCTTCAATCCCGCCTGTTCAGACTGGCGGGGGCAGTCAAAAGTCTGAAAACTTCGCGTTTCAGCGTTTCGACCGCCGAAACTCCCCACTAACGCCTTAGGGCTCGCTCCCATTCCGTCCGCGTCGCGAACGCCTGTGGCGAGATCGCTCGTTGGACAGCCAGTGATAGTGCCCCAAGGTGAGGCGGCCACATTATAGCGCACCAACTGGGCGTCACAAACAGCGGGTGGTCCCGGACCCGGGACTGAACAGCGAAACGCCTCTACCCGAGGAACCCAACGTTCGAATACTGAGCGCCGAGCACTGCCTTCGAGTCAGCTCCGAGCCATTGGTCCAGGATTGTCGCGTACGCTTCGCGAAAATCCACCCTGAACTTTACATTGCCGGCCGGGTCGAGTTCGGTTGGCGCAAGCGAAGGCTGCTCGCCGTAGAGCCCGCCGCGAACCGGATTACCGATCAGGAATATCGGCGCTGCCGTGCCGTGATCGGTCCCGAACGACGCATTCTCGCCCGGACGCCTGCCGAACTCCGACCATTGCAACATCAGCACCTCGTCAGCCAGCCCATGCTCGGTCAGATCGTCGTGAAACAGCTTGATCGCTTCGGAGAACCATTTCAGCAATGTGGCGTGATCGCCAACGCGCGTGTTGCTCCGATCGCCCTGCTTGTCGCCAATCTGATTCGAGTGATTATCGAATCCGCCCAACTGAACGTAGAGCAGCGATGCTTCAGGCACCGTCGCCATCAACTGGGCTACCATCTGAAGACCGGTCGCAAGCGGGTTGTTTGCCGGATAAGAAACCGATGACTTGTAGGCGCTGACCGATCTCTGGACCTGTTGCGCCCCTCTGACGGATTCGAACGCCGTGCTGTTGACCGCGCCGATGAAGCTGCCGGCTGACATCGTTCGGCTGGCCGCAAAGTTGAACGTGTTTAACTGATTGTTGTAGTCACCCGGATAGTTTGGATCGGCAAGGAAATTGTAAAGCGAGAAGTTGATGATGTTTGGAACGACGAATCGGTCGGCGCCGAGGCTCTTCGGCAAATCGAGGCTTCCAATCGAGGCCGCTGTAAGGTTCGGCTGGCCAATCAGAGCCAGGTCCGCGTACTTGCCAAGCCAGCCCCGGCTCCCCGCACCGTTGGCGTCGGCCGTGTGCCAGATGTCCATCGACAGGAAGTGCGAAAGATTCGGATTAGGATAACCAACGCCAAGCACCACGGCTACGCGGCCCGCGTCATAGAGATGTTTGATCTCGGCCATCGCCGGATGCAGTCCGAACTGATTTGAGATGATGGTTGAGGCTCCATCCGCGGTCCTGAGTTCGGTCTCCCTCAGGGCGAGCGTCGGCCGCAGGCTGTAGTAACGCGAATCCGTATATGACACAACCGTGTTGAAACCATCGTTGCCGCCCGCTAGTTGTATCACCACGAGCTTGCGATGCGGGGTGAACTCGATCTGTTCAGCTCGAGCGTCGGACAGCAACAACTTTGGGATCACCATGCCTACCGTCACCATCCCGGCGCCGCGCTTGATGAACTGTCTTCTAGTGACCCGCATCGTTAATCCTCTTAGTTCAACTGGAACTCGGACAGGCACATGATCAGGTGAATCAACCCGCGCACCTTCTTATCGACCGTCAGATCGTCAAGCGCAAAGCCGGCTGCATTGCCCTGGTCATCCCTTTCAAGATAGGCCCGGAGCGCGCCGATCATCTCGCCGCCTACGTCGAGCGGTCCCAGTGTTGATAGCAGCCTCTTTACTGTCTTCTTCGAGTTCTTCTTTGCGAAAGACCTCAATTGCTCGTGAGACAACCACAGCCCGGGCGCGTTTAAGTCGCGCGGACGATCCACCACAAGCAGATCCGCGTAGGTGAAACGGTTGAGCAGCGTGGACGTGTTGATCCACCCCAGATTGAGCTTCCATCCGGACACGTCGGGCGGATTGAACAACTCCTGGCCCAGAAATATCGAGATTGCCGCGAGCGTGTTGTTCGACGCCCCCTCTCGCGCGGACGTACCCGGGTTATACCTGGCTCCGAGCATGCGAATCGCGCCCACTATGATCTCGACGGGTGACTTCACCAGCGCAAACCGCGCGCGGTCGCTGAAGAACTCGTCCGAGGTGAATATCGCGCGGATCAGTTCTTTGATCGAGTGATTTCGGTTCATGTAGACATCGGCGAACTTCTCGATGGTAGCCTTGTCGGCGGCGCTGCCGTCCAGGGGATACACAAAGAACTCGAAGAGCTTCTTCACAAGGTACCGGGCGGTTGCGCGCCGCGCGCTAACGGTCACGATCACATCCTCACCGCTGAGATTGCCAGTCCGCGCCCAGGGAGTGCCGTCATAAATGGTCTTGATCGTGTTGTCGTGTTCGGGTTCGACCATGATGAACTGGTAGCTGTAAGGGTTTGGATCGAACCGGGGGTGAAAGAACTTCCACCCTGTGAAAGCTCGCGCGATCTCTTTCACATCCTCCTCTGTATAGTTCTGCTCGCCGGTAATAACGTCGGTGATCCCCATTGTAAACAACTCCTGGAGCTCCCGTGCGAAATTCTCGTTGGGCTTGCCGCGCACGTTGGTGACACCGTCAAGCCACAGCAGCATGGCCGGATCCTGCGCGACCCTTAAGAGCAGGTTGTCGAACTGATCCAGTGCGTGACTGCGCAACATTAGGTTCTGATTGTAGATGAAGAGATCGCCGGTCTTTGAAGCCGAGGTCGCGAAGTGGTTATGCCAGAAGAGAGTCATCTTCTCTTCGAACGGGCGACGCGTGTAGGTCATCCTGGTAAACCACCATCGCTGAAGCTCGCCTCGGTTGAACCTGGGAGAATCGACCGGATCGGAGAAATCAAAACTGTTCCGCAGCAGATCGTCCATCGCGCGATTATCGATCTGTTCATAGTTGATGAGTTGGTCGACGGCGCCCTCCCGGCCCAGGAGCGTAACTTCGTCAATCTCGACGGGACTCCCGCCGAAGCCCATCCGCCTGAGAAGATGTGCGCCCTCGTCGTATGTGATACTCGCCATCCGCTCACACTCCTACGATTCTGCGTGAAGACAAAAAACAGCAGCTTTGCCGGCAACAACCATTAGTCGATTGAGAAGAAACTCCATATGACAAACCGCACGAAACAAACGTGCCGCTAACATAACTGACGACAGCAGGCTCAGATTGTACCGCGGCGGCCGCATACATCAACACAAACGCGGGGCTAATGAGCACCCGACCAAATCCCTGTGACTTGCCACAGTTTATGTTGAACGAGAAACGGTGGGTAGTGTATTCTGTCGAGCTAGAGTTCACGTGATACGCCGCCCAGAGCGTACCGAAAGGAGAATCAGTTATGAGCGCCGTAGGTGCTTGTGCCCCGGCGGGTGACCGGACCGAGAGTCAAAACTTCTTACGAGCCCGCTGCCAAATGAATGGAAATACCCGTGATTGCCGGATCGTCAATCTGACGGCCAAGAGCGTCTTTGTCGAGAGCTACGTTCCCGAGGTTACGGGATCAAGAATCACGCTGAGCTTTCGCCTACCCAACGGCCACCTGATCTGCACGCCTGGCGTTGTCAGCGATCACAGATTCAAGGTTGGCTTCAGTGTTGAGTTCGTCGAACTTTCTTCGCGCGACCGCGAGCAGATTAACGGCCTCGTTGGGTGATCATAAATCGCCGTTGCGAGCCCTGTACTTCGGACATTTTTGTGTCTTCAACAAGAAGGGGTGGCCACTGAGGCCACCCCTTAACGATTCCCGGTCTGAACCGATCAACTCTACTTCTTTGCGTCGGCCGATGATATCTGCACGTTGTTGCTCATAAGCGTCATCCCCGTGACCCTTTGAAGATCCGCAAGGGCTTTGTTGTAGTCGGTGAGCGCACGCACGGCAGTACCGCGTGCAACTGACAAATCAGTCAGCCGCTGGAGCACGACGAAGTTGGTCGACAGGCCGGCCCGATATCTCTCCTGCTCGCCGTTATACTGAGCTTCGGCCGCCAACTCGCCCGCTTGCGCCGCTTCGTAGCGCTGCTTTGACGCCACGACTGCTTGGAGCGCGTTGCGAACGTCAACCTGCACGACTTCCACGAGCTGCCGTTGCCTCGCATCGAGTTGTCTCTGCTCCGCAAGTGAGCGTCCGAGGTTCGCTTTTGCAGTGCGATTGTTCCACGGAAAGCTAAGTCTGACTCCAGCCTGATAGGTGCGAAAGTCCTGACCAAACAGGTTCTTGAGCGACGTGCCGTAGCCTCCTATAAACCGAGGGAGCGTGGTCGACCCACCGCCACCGACGTCTACCGCATTCGCCTCCGCGCCACCCAGTCCAGTGTTGGTGTAGATCCCCACAAAATCCAACTGAGGCTTGAGCTGGTTGGTGTAGTACTTGATGTCGATCTCTTTCTGTTCCGCCTGAAGTCTCATTTGGTCGAGCTCGGGCCGGTTCTTAAGCGCCAAACCGGTCGACTCCTCGAGGTTGAATGCGAGCTCCGATTTCAGCGGTTTATCGACAGGGCTAATTTCTGAGTACCACAGCTTGTCATTCGGATCTTTCAGCAGCAGAATCTTCAGGCTGTTCTCAGCCGTGGTGATGCCCTGCAAGGCCAGGATCACGTTGCCCTTCGCTGTTTCAAGCTGAGCCTCGGTTGACCGCAGCTCGATCGGCGCCAATGTTCCGGCGTCCACCATCTTCCGATTATTGTCGAGTTGCGTGCGCGCAAGATCGACCGAGTCGCGAGCGATTTTCTCGTTGAGGATCGCATAAACCAGATCCCAGTAAGCTCGTTGCACCTGGTTGATGATCTCAATGACGCGCTGGCGGAACTGGCTGTCGGAAAGATCGAGCGACTTCTTCGCCAGTTGAATGCTGCGGCGCGACGCGTCGAGCGAAAAGTTGCGCAGCAGCGGCTGCGTGTATGTGAATGTGAGGGTCGTATTGTACTGTGGATTTAACCCATTGAAGCGGCTGCTGCTTCTCGATCGACTGTTATCAAACTCAGCGAACAGGTTGCCGCCGGTCTGTTCGAATTGCTTGCTCGTAGTGAAGTTGTAGTAAAGCGACTTGCTCGAGAGCGACCCGCTAGTTCCACCGCTTATTGTCGAGGCATTTGGGATGATCGAGCTGCGAAACCCAATCTCCGCAGCCGAAGTATAGTCGTAAAAGCCTCGAAGGGAAAACAGGCTGAACTCTGCTATGCGCACGCTCTGACGGAACTGCTCGATGTCGAGGTTGTTCTGCAGCGCCTGCGCAATGGCTTCTTGAAGCGCCAGAGCCTGAACCTCGCCGGGTCTTATGCCCACCCGATCCCGGCTGACCTCCGGAGAACCCGCAATCGGTTGGGTGATCGGATTCTGCGCCGGCGTCTGCTGACCCGTCGCTTGACGCGCCACGACCCCATCCTGGGACAATGCCGCAATCGGAGACCACGCCGCCAGCATAGCTGTTAACGATGCGACCGCCACCGTTCGGCTCGATTGTTGAAGCTTTCTCAGTAGTGAACTCATGATTCTTCCTCTCATAGCAAAGTCCAGACACCTGCTGCCGAAACTCAATCGTCGGGCTGAACACGTCTGACTTAACGATGCCGTATTGATTTTGTCAACAGTTGGATACGACATCTCGGAACCTGCCGTTTCAATTAAAGTCCTCATCGGAAAGCGGCAACCAGCCCCCCGCGATCCCACTGTCGCCCAAACCGCGAATTTAAGTGTACACTCCGCTAGCAGAATTACAAACGCTGCCTACAGGCTCATTGTTAACAGCGCTTTCTGGTCCAGTGTCAGCAACGCGCGCTTTCAAGAGCCAAATGCGTGCCACGTGACCCTGAACGGCTTAAGTCGATCAATGGTTCAGCATGGAAATGAAAAGGCGATCCCACAGCGGACATAAATGCCCATCTGTGGGATCGCCTTTTCCCAAAATCGAAGACTACCGGATCTGCCGGCGCTTCAGCGTTGGCGCGAATCGAAACTAAACCGCGCTTCAACTCACTGAAACCGCGCAAGAACGCTTATTCAATCACGATCGCCTCGGTCTTCCCTCTAAACTCGATTCGCTTCACCAGAAACGACCCGTCCGGACCGGCATCATAGGCTATCGCATTGTTGACCGCCGGCTGAGCCAACTTCGTCACTTTGTAGGAAGCCTTCAATACTTCCTTCTTCCCTTTTAGCAGCACCAGGGAGCCATCCTTGCCCTCAACGAATTTGATGGAGTAATCGCCCTTGGTCACCGCCTGTCCTGCAATCTTGCTATCGCGCGTGATTGTAACGGAGCGGCTGACTTCCTGGGCCGAAGCCGGTGAAGCAACGGCCAACCCTGCCGCCATAAAGACTCCCACGATTAAAGAACTGATCAGTTTTTTCATAGCCTTAATCTCTCCTCGTCTAATCCCCGGTTTACACCTTTCGCTTCGTTAACGACTCTTACTACGTTAACAGCGTTAAGCAATGTTCCAAAAAACTTTTAGAGTCGCAACCCATTGATCAAAGTATCAATCATCAGGTCAATTAGCTCGGTCTTCTTTACCCACGGAAAGTCCGGCATCGAGATCAACAGCGAGGTGATTCCGTGGCCGCCGGCCCACATCATCTGGGTTACCGCTTCCACGTCCGTCACCCGAAACTTCTTTGCGTTGATGCACGCCTCGACTTCCGCTCGCAGATTCCCGTACGCCCTCATTCCCATCGACCCTTCTCGGAGATGACGCTTGTCATCGCCTGGATGATGAGGATGATTGATAAATGTCAGCTTGTAATGATTCGGGTTTTTCAGACCAAAGTCGACGTAAGCCCGGCACCCCGTGCGCAGAGCCTCGATTGGCTCATCGCCCTCCAGGGTGATTGCTTCCATGCGCTTTGCCAGCTTGGCAAACGTCTCTTCGCAGACTGCATAAAGCAGCGAAGCCTTGTCTTCAAAATACAGGTAGATAGTCGTGGGCGAGTATTCGATCTTTTCCGCCACGCGTCTCATCGAGACATTCTCGTACCCCTCTTTGATAAACAACTCGCGCGCAGCGTCAAGGATGTCCTGCCGTAGTGCTTCCTTCTCACGTTCTCTTCTTTGCTTCGAACCCATGGTTACCAGCTATTTAACAACGTCCTCTCACTTAACACTGTTAAGCTTACTATGAATGGCTTGAGTGTCAAGAAGTTTTTTCGCGCGAGGTTAGTTGAACGAGACGTTGCTTGCCCGGCCTCACGTCATTTGTTAGTGTGAAACCACTATGGCGACTCTTCAGTTTCTAGGCGCAACCGGGACCGTGACAGGTTCGAAATACGTCGTCGAGACTCACGGAAACCGGGCGATAATCGACTGCGGTCTGTTTCAGGGATTCAAAGAGCTGAGACTGCGCAACTGGGAGAGTCTGGCGGTCAGTCCCTCTTCGATAACCTGGGCGCTGCTCACGCACGCTCACATCGACCACTCGGGTTACCTGCCGCGGCTTGTTCGCGACGGATTCAAGGGCCCGGTCTATGTCACCTCGGCAACGGCTGATCTCCTCAAGATATTGTTGCCGGACTCCGGGAGGCTACAGGAAGAAGAGGCCGAGTACGCAAATCGGAAGGGCTTCTCCAAACACCATCCCGCGCTTCCACTCTATACCGAACAGGACGCCGTGGCCGCCCTCAAGCTAGTCCAAAAGGTTTCATATGACGAGACCGTGCCACTGAACAAATTCCTCAGCGCGCGTTTTATTCCCGCGGGTCACATACTCGGTTCCAGCTTTATCGAGATCCAGTTGGTCGAGCCGGACCGTGCCCCGGTTAAAATAGTTTTCTCGGGAGACCTGGGCCGTTATGACGAG
>Ga0255310_10000138_pt1 | contig 14077 bp, 12 predicted proteins | sample EtOH1_T0_E1_meta_FD_201359 | JGI IMG/M metagenome (GOLD analysis project Ga0255310, IMG submission 201359) | Sandy soil microbial communities from University of British Columbia, Vancouver, Canada - EtOH1_T0_E1 | ecosystem: Engineered > Artificial ecosystem > Sand microcosm > Unclassified ...
CCGGGCGCGTTGTCGGATTCCGCCGAAACAGCGGTGTCCAGCTCGCGGGCCGCGCTGCTGAACGGACGCGCTCACGACGTGGCCGGACGACTCGAGGCCGCCGCGGTGTGCTATGAGCAGGCTGCCCGCGAGGCCGAGCAGGGTCAGGAGCGCGAAGTGCTGGTGGAGGCGCTGCGCCGACTCGGTGTGGTGCGCCACCGTTGTGAAGACGCCGTGCGGGGACGCGAGCTCTGCGCGCAGAGCTACCGCGAAGCGGTTGTGCTTGGCGATCTCATCCTGGCTGGTGAGGCGCTCAATGCCCTCGCTGGTTTCGAGTTCGAGGCGGGACAGCTCGCTGCCGCCAGGAGCGGGTTCGTTAGCGCCCTCGCCCTCGCCGGCTCCGCTCCAGCGCTGCTCGGGCGGATCGAACAGAACCTCGGCATCATCGACAGCGTCCAGGGCGAGCACGATGGAGCCTTCGCACACTACCGCCGGGCTCTGGAGGCCTTTCGGCAAATCGGCGATGAAGCGGGATGTGCCATCGCCAGCCACAACCTGGGGGTGACGGCGGGCCGGCGCGGCGACCTCGACGAGGCCGAGCGATCCCTCACCAAGAGCGCCGCCCTCGCGACGCAGCTGGGCGACTACTATCTCCGCGGCTTGTGCGAGCTGCACCGCGCCGAGGTCTCCCATGCGCGCCAGTTGTATGGCGATGCCCTGACCCGGGCGGAATCCGCCCTGGATACCTTCGACCGCCTGGGCGATCGCCGCTCCATCTCGGCGGCCTATCGCGTCATCGGAAAGGTCCTGCGCGAAAGCGGGCGCCTCGCCCTCGCGGAGGATCGCCTGCGGATTGCCCTGCGCCTCGCGGTGGAAAGCCGCTGGCTGCTGGGCCAGGCCGAGGCGGCCCGCGAGCTGGGCCACCTGTACCAATACACAGGACGGAAGCAGGAAGCGCTGGCGCTGTTCCGGGAAGCCTACGACTTGTTCGGCCGCCTGGCTGCTCGCGTGGACATCCGCGATCTGGCTCAGCGGATCACCGAGCTGGCGGAGTGACGGCGGCCGCCTGATCCCGGGTCTCCGGGCCTGGCACGCCCGGCCGGCAGGACGCCATTTCGTTAAATTACCGATCATGTCCCAATCGCCGACCGGGATTCCGGTCGTCCGCTGCCTCCGCCCGCCCCGCTTCGCGTGACCGACGCAGCCGCCGCTGCGCCGGCTGGCGCGGGACGCTCCGCCCGCCCGGGCGCGCTCCGCTGGCTCGATCATCCCGCGCGCATCACTTCCCTGGCCCTGATCGCGGGTTGGTTCGCGATTTTCTTCAGCGCCGAGGGGCCGCTCTGGCTCGGCATCGGTCTGGCCCTGGCCACGACGGGCGCGGGGTTTCTCGCCATGCGGCGCGGCGACGTGCAGAGCCGGCTGCGCCGCCAGCAGATGCAGACGGCCATCGAGGCCGCCGCGGCGCGCAACCGCGAGCTCGACCTGTTACGCCGGCTCGGCTCCACCCTGCTCGGGGTGCGCAGCAGCGGTGAGCTGCTCGAGGAAGTGGTCGCTCTCGCGGGCAATCTGCTTCAGGTACAGGGCGCCGCCATCCTGCTGATGGCGGAGGAGGGCCGCTTCCTGCGGGTGGCGGCGGGCTCGGGGCTCATGCGGCCGGTCGGGGGCAGCCTGGTGCCGGTGGAGCGGTCCCTGGCGGGCTGGACCGTGCTCAACGATCAGCCGCTCATCTGTGACAACATGGAGAGCGACCCGCGCAATTTCCCGGTGGACACCATGCCCCCGGAGCTGCAGCGTGCCCTCTGCGTGCCGCTGCGCTCTTCGGGCGTGGTCATCGGGGCCGCGTGCGGGTACAACCGGCTCGACGGGCGGCCGTTCAACGACCACGACCTGGCGCTGCTGGCCGCGCTGGCCGAGCAGGTGGCCGTCGGCCTCGACCGGGCGTTCATGCTGGAAGAGACCCGCCGCAACGAGCGCGAGCTGGCGGAAAAGAATCGCGAGCTGATCCGCGCGACCAAGATGAAGAATGAATTCCTCGCCAACATGTCCCATGAGTTCCGGACCCCGCTCAACGCCATCATCGGATTCTCCGAGCTGCTGCTCTCACCCGAGCTGGGCAGCCTCGACCCCCAGCAGCGCGACTTTCTGGAATCGATCGCCCGCAACGGCCGCCACCTGCTGGGCCTGATCAACAACGTGCTCGATCTCTCCAAGATCGAGGCGGGCCGGATGACGGTGCACCTGACCCGGCTGGACCTGCGCGATTCGATTCGGGGCGCGGTGACCGATACCGCCCCGTTGCGCATGTCCAAGCAGCAGACCTGCACCGTCGAGGAGAGTCCCGAGCCGCTCGAAGTCGTCGCCGACCATGTCCGGGTGCGGCAGATCCTCTTTAACCTGCTGTCCAACGCGTCGAAGTTCACGCCGGAAAAGGGGAGCATCAGCCTTTCCGCGGTGCGTACCCCCGTCCCCCTCCCGATCCCCGGCGACCGGATGGGTGAGAGTCCCCGGCTGATCTCCCGCGATGCCGTCTGGGTTTCGGTACGGGACAGCGGCATCGGGATCCGGCCGGAAGACTCCGAGAAGCTGTTCAAGGTGTTCAGCCAGGTGGACAGCTCAGCCAGCCGGCAGCAGCAGGGCACCGGCCTGGGGCTCGCCCTCTGCAAGCAGTTCGTGGAGATGCATGGCGGGGCCATCGGCGCGGAGTCGATTTTCGGCGAGGGGAGCACCTTCTGGTTCATCCTGCCCATGGAAGGCCCCATTCGACAGCCGCAGTAAGGCCGTAGTACATTCCTCCCATGCTGCGCACCTGGGTCACCCGCCTGGTTTCCGCCTTCTCGGTCATGCTGATCGGGATGGGGGGTGGCAGCCTGCCCGTCCTCGATGGGGTGCTGTTCCATTTCCGGGGGCCCGCCACGGACACCCCTGGCGCCCACTTTGAGGCCACGAGTGCGTGTCACGCGGACGGCTGTGCCGTCAGGTCGACGGCGCAGCAGGTCCGCCTCGCCCCGGCGATCGGCACGCCCGAACAGTTGGCCCCGAGCTACGACCTCACCCCCGCGCCGCGGCTCCGCCCGGTGCTGCTCTCCCGAATCCCTTCCGGACAACCGCTCTCCAGGGCCCCTCCTCCGCTCGGCTGATCCCGGCGTTTTGCTGCGTTTTCGGTTCAACTGAAGGGGAGAATAGATGCGAACACTGCTTACCGCGGTGCTGCTCGCGCTGCTCGGGACCACGGCCGCGGCCCAGCGACCCGACAGCACCAGGACGGACTCACTCCGCCAGGGGCGCGGGCCCAGAGGGCTGGATTCTCTCGCGGCGGTGATTCGTTCGCTGCAGGCGCGGATCGACAGCCTGGCGGCGGCTGGACAACAGCCCCAGGCTCCGCCGCAGCCTGCTCGCACCAGCGGGGCCTACATGAACATCGGCTTCGACGGCCTGGCCGACTTCGGCTGGTCGACCGAGCCGAACGTCGGCTCGCTTCAACTGGGCGATCACGATCCCGTCGTGCGCGGTTTCACCATCCCGAACATAGAGCTCTCGCTGGACGGGGCGGTGGACCCCTACTTCAGGGGGTTCGCCAACATCGTCTACAAAATCGACCCGAGTGGAGAAACCGGTCTCGAATTGGAGGAGGCCTACTTCCTGACCACCTCGCTCAAGTGGAATCTTCAGTTGCGGGGCGGCCAGTTCTTCACGGAGTTCGGCCGCCAGAATCCGCAGCATCCGCACTCCTGGTCGTTCGTGGACCAGCCGCTGGTGCTCAACCGGATGTTCGGCCCCGACGGGCTGCGCAGCCAGGGTGCGAGACTCTCATGGCTGGTGCCGACGAAGTGGTACACCGAAGCCATGGTGAGTGTCCTCAACAGCGCGGGCGGCACCACCTCCAGCTTCCGCTCGGATGAGTCGGCGGAGATTCACGGCGGCACACCGGTAACCCGGTCGGTGGACGGTCTGACGGACTTGCTGATCGTGCCGCGCCTCGCCGCGTCGCTCGACCTGACCGCGACCCAGACCCTGCTGTTCGGGGCGTCCGCCGCCTTCGGCCCGAACAACTCGGGTCCCGGGACCAGGACCCAGATCTACGGCGCCGACGTCTACTGGAAGTGGAAATCGCCGCGGGCCGCCGCGGGCTTTCCATTCGTCTCCTGGCAAACCGAGGCCCTGTTCCGCCGCTACGACGCGGCCCAGCGTGCGTCGGCGGAGGACCCCGGCGTCACCCTGCCCGAGGAGCAGCTGCGCGATCGCGGCGTCTATTCGCAGCTGTTGTGGGGCATCAAGCCGCGCATCGTGGCCGGCCTGCGCGGCGATTACGTCAGCGGCAGTCCCGCCGCGTTCGATACGGAACTTCGCGCCGAACGGTATCGGGTGTCGCCCAACCTGACCTGGTATCCGACCGAGTTCTCCAAGCTGCGGCTGCAATACAACTACGACAACCGCAAGGGCGTTGGCAGCGATCACTCCCTGTGGCTGCAGTTCGAGTTCATCCTCGGCGCGCACGCAGCGCACAAATTCTAAAGGCGAACGGTATTCTCATGCACACCTTTGGCACCTTCAAGCTGGCCGCGACCGCGTTGCTCGCCCTCTCGGGTATCGGCGCACCGGCCCCCAGGAAACTCAACGTCGTGGCGACCACCCCCGACCTGGCTGCGCTGGCCCGGGAGATCGGCGGCGAGGCGATCACGGTGACCGCACTGGCCAAGCCCACGGAAGACCCCCATTTCGTGGATCCCAAGCCCAGCCACCTCATCACCCTCAACCGGGCCGACGTGCTGATCGAGGGCGGGGCCGAGCTGGAGCTGGGCTGGCTGCCGCCGCTGCTGGACAACGCGCGCAACGCGAAGATCGCCGCGGGCGCCCCCGGCCGTATCGTCGCGTCCCAGGGTATCCACATGCTGGAAGTGCCGGCCACCTTCGACCGCTCCAAGGGCGACGTCCACTCCATGGGCAACCCGCATTTCGTGGTCGACCCGCTCGACGCCAAGATCGTCGCCACGGGGATCGCCGACCATTTGGCGCAGATCGACCCGGCGAACGCCGCAGCGTTCCGCGCCAACCTCAAGCGCTTCAGCACTACGGTCGACCAGAAGCTGGCGGAATGGCAGAAGTTGCTCGAGCCGTACCGCGGGACCAAGATCGTGACCTATCACAAGGACTTCGTGTACTTCGCGGCGCGGTTCAATCTGGAGATCGTCGAGGAGCTCGAGCCCAAGCCGGGCATCGCGCCGTCCCCGGCGCACCTGGCCAAGGTCATCAGCACCATGCAGGCGACCAAGGCGCACGTGATCCTGGTCCAGCCCTACCAGAACCGCAAGACGGCGGAGACCGTGGCTCGGCAGACCGGTGCGACGGTGCTCGATATGCCTCAGCAGCCCGGCGCCATTCCGAATACTCCGACGTACTTCGACGTCATGGATCACCTGGTGCGGGCTCTCGCCGGCGCGCTGGAGACCAAGCCATGAATCCCGGGGATTTCCAGGTCGCCTGGGAGATCATGAAGTGGCCGTTGGCCGCGTGCCTCATCCTGCCGCCGCTGCTGGTGTATCTCGGGCTCCACGTGGTGCGGCGCGAGGTGATCTTCGTGGACCTCGCGCTCGCCCAGGTAGCGACCCTGGGCACCTGCATCGCCCTGCTCCTTGGCCACCACTTCAACGATCGCATCACCTTCTGGATCTCGCTCGGGGTGACCTTTCTCGGCGCGGCATTCTTCAGCTGGTCGCGTACCAGTCGGAGGCGCAACGTCCCCCAAGAGGCGATCATCGGCATCACCTTCGTCGTGGCCGCCGCGGGAGTCATTCTCCTGCTGAGCCGGGTCGCGGGAGGAAAAGAAGAACTGGAGCACTTGCTGACCGGTGACATTCTGAACGTCACCAGGGCGGATGTGGGCCAGCGCGCCCTGATCTTCGCGGGTCTGGCGGCGTTCTATGGCGTGTTTCACGGGCGCTTCGCCCGGATTTCCTCCGATCCCGAGCAGGCCGAGGCGCAAGGAGTCCGGGTGCATCTGTGGGACTTCCTGTTTTACGCCGCGTTCGCCCTGGTGGTCGTCAGTTTTGTGCGCCTGGCGGGAGTGCTGCTGACCTTCGCCTATCTCATCGTGCCCGCGGTCTGCGGGGTGATGCTGGCTCGGAGCTGGCTGCGCCGGCTGCTGGTGGGCTGGGGAATCGCCGCGGCCGCCAGTTTGCTCGGACTCTGGGCGTCCTATCGCCTGGACTTGCCGACCGGAGCCGCGATCGTGGTGATGTGCGGGGTGCTGCTGGCGCTGGTAAGCGTGCTTGCTGCGCTGCGACGGGCCTGACTCGGCGCCGGGCGCCGGCCGTCAGCGTACCGACGTCCGCTCCCGCGCCCCCGCGCCCCGGCGCAACAACTCCAGGTGCGGCGCCAGCACGTCGGCGAATTGTCGCGCGATGGCGGCGGCGCGCCGGCTCGAATCAAAGCCGCTACTGCGCACGCCAAGGGTGCCCATTGTGCGCCCCGCGACGCGCAGCGGCACCAGCACCTCGACCAGGCCATCCACGTCACGAAGCTGCCACTCCCGTTCCCCCTCCAGCACCGGCGCTCCCTCGAACCCTGCGACCGGCATAGCGGGGAGGTCGGCCAGCGGACGCGGCGCCGCGGGATCCAGCACGATCAGATCCTCCTCGCCGCGCCGCAGGTGGAGCGAGATCCCCTGGTGCGGCAGCAGCTGGCCCAGCTCGACGGCGAATCCGGCCAGTCCCTCACCCAGGTGCGCGGTTCCGGCCAGAATGTCCGCGGCACGGCTGAGGGGAAAGTCGTGTGTCCTGGCAGGCTCGCTGGCGGCATCCGGCCCCGGCGCGCGCAGGCCAGCGACGCGCGGCGCGAGGATCAAACCCGCGAGCGCAAGCAGATCTTCGTCGTCGGGCCGGTAGGCGTCTCGGGCCACGCTGCCCAGCAGGATGTACCCCGCCGTCGCGCCCGCAACGTCGAGCTGCGTCCCCAGGACCGAGCGCGCCCCATGAGCGGGTCCGGTGCCGGTTCCCATGCTCCAGGAAACTTCGTGCTCCAGCTCGCCGAGGTCTTCGAGCAGCAGGCTCCGCTCGCCGGCGAAGCGCGCCACCAGCCGCGCAAAGGGCTCCGCGCCGCCCCCCGCCGTGCTCCACCGCCGGCGCGGGGTGCTGCCGCTCAGGGGCACGAACGCGCCGTCCGCGGCGCCCGGCACCAGGATCTCCAGCCGGTCATGTGGCAACAGCGCATAGAGAATCCCGCTCACCCGACGCACCAGGTCCGGCCCGCTTACTGATTCGCACGCGGCGCGGGCAAGCACTTCGGGCAGCTCCTCTCGCGCGATGAGCGGCTCGACTGCCGCATGCGTCGCAGCCGATGGCGTGGCCTCGGCCAGTTGCGCCATGGCGGGTGCCAGCCGTCCCGCCAGCCGGTACAGCGCCACCGCTTGTCCCGGTCCGAAGCCGCCGCGCGCGAAACTGCCGAGCAGCATCACCCCCACGTCGCGCGCCTCGTGGCGGATCGGGACCGCGATCGCGGAGCCGTACTGCGCTCGCCGCAGCACCTCTTCCAGCCCGTAGAGGTCGTCCTGCAGCAGCTGCGGGGCGGGAACCGGGACCGTCACGTGGTCCTGCGCGAGCGCCTCGGGGCCCAGGAGGACCACCCCGCCCGCTGCGGGGAAAAGCCACAGCGCGAAGATGTCGTTGGGAACCTCGACTGCCGTCGTCGCCGCCAGGGCGAGGTGCCAGGTGGCCATGGCCACCGGATCGGGCGCGCTCCCATCCCCCGGCAGGATGGGAACGAGCGGGTCCCCCTGCCAGGCGCTGGGATCGGTGGTCGCGAACGAGCCGGTCGACGACATGCTCGGCAAGGGAGCAGGAGACATGCCCGGCAGAGCCTACCGTGCAACTCCTTGCTTGGCAAGTAATTGAAAAACCTGGACTTGACCCTGCCGTTGCGCCGCTCCGGCCTCGCTGGTGCGAAAGGCCTATGGATTACCGACTTGGCCCGTTTTGATGCAGCCGCGAAACACTATACCCCTGTAGGGTATAACTACTGCGTCGCCCGGACGGTGTCCCGCGCGAGGGTCCGCGCGGCATACAGGACGATCAGGGCTCCGATCAGCGAGGCGATCGGCAGCAGCAGGATGGCGCGCTGCAAGCCGAAATTGTCTGACAGCACGCCCACCAGCGGAAAGGCGATCGCGTCGCCTGCCAGGTGGATGAACATCAGGAACGCCCCGACCACGGTGGTGGCGATGCGGGGTGGAGTGACGTCGAAGATCACCGCGGTAAGGGGACCGTTGTACCAGGTCAGGAAGAAGAACGCCGCGACGAATACCGGGATGAACCAGCGCATGTCATGGATGAAGAGCAGCCAGATCGCGAGCGGTGATCCGATGATGAATCCGATGCCGGTGGTGATGATGCGCGCCGCCGGGAACCGGTTGCGCAGCAGGTCCGCGACCACCCCGCCGATCACGGTCCCCGCGATGCCCGCAATGAGGCCATAGGATCCCAGCAGCAGGGAAGCCTGGGCGGTGGAGAGGCCGCGCTCCCGGGCCAGGAACGTCGGGGCCCACCCGACCAGCCCATTCATCCCGAAGGAAATCAGCGCGCCACCTCCGAATACCGCGACTAGCGTCGGAGTGTTCAGGATCCTGCGGGCGACGCCTTCGAGTTCCCGGACGGTCGCGAGCAGCGCGTCGGGTCCCTGGCGCGACGGTACCACGGGCCGGGTCGGGTCCTTGATGCGCAACACCAGCGCCGCGATGAAGAACCCGGGCAGCCCGAGCACCAGAAAGGCCACCCGCCAGCCATAGTGATGCTCGAGCTGTCCGGTGATCAGAATCCCGAAGACACCTCCGACCGCCAGCCCGGCCATGAACAGACTCATCGCCAGCGAGCGCCGGCGCCCGGGGAAGTAGTCCGCCACCAGCGAGGCGGACGCGGTGGCGGCGAGTGCCCCACCCAGGCCCACCACCGCCCGCGCGAACAACAGCGAGCCGAACCCGTCAACCAGGCCCGACAGCGAGGTGGCGATGCTCCACAGCGTCACCCCCGTCGCGACCACGACCCGCCGCGACCCGAGGTCGCTCGCGATTCCTGCCGGGACGGAAGCCAGCGAAAACACCAGCACGTAGGCCGATGCCAGCCAGCCGAGATGCACGTCGGTTAGCCCCAGGTCGCGTCGCACCGGCTCGAACAGCGCGTAGATCGCGTTGCGTTCGAGGTAATTGACCAGGTTGATCGTCGTGAGCAGCGCCAGCGCGTAATAGGCGTAGGGGCGGCTGACGCCGGTGGCCTTGGATTCTTCGGTGTAGCTCATGGGGGCGTGAATATAGCGCGGCTTGGACGGCTTGCGGTTTCGGCCGGGACGGTGCGGCGACTCTCCTGGTGATCAGACTGCGGGAGTAGCCTCGGCCCCCGGAAGGCGCCGCTGTTTCCCCTGACCTCGCCCCGCCGCGATGATCCGGGCGGCCTCGGCGGGATCGTCGGTCACATGGAAGAGCCGCAGATCGCCTGGATCCACTTTGCCCTCGGCGGCCACGGTGCGCTCCAGCCAGTCCACCAGCGGCCCCCAGTAGGCGGTCCCGAAGAGCACCGTGGGATGGACCGACATCTTTCCGGTTTGCATGAGGGTGAGATACTCGAACAGCTCGTCCAGGGTGCCGAATCCGCCGGGAAACGCGACCATCGCGTGGGAATAGCGCGCCAGCATCATCTTGCGCACGAAGAAGAAGCGGAAGAACACGCTGCGGCGCACCCACGGATTGGTGCCCTGCTCGTGCGGCAGCTCGATATTCACCCCGATCGACAGTCCGCCCCCTTCGACCGCGCCCCGATTCGCCGCCTCCATGATGCCGGGGCCGCCGCCCGTGATGATCGGGTAGCCGGCCTGCGCCAAGAGTCTCGCGGTCTCGGTGGCCTTGAGGTACAGGGGATCACTCGGGAGCGTGCGCGCGGAGCCAAGGAAGGTGACGGCATCGGTGACATCGCCGAGCCGCTCGAAACCTTCCACGAACTCCCCCATGATCCGGAACACCCGCCAGGGATCCCCCTTGCGAACATCATCGGCCCGCTCGGGTGGGGCGGTGCCGAGCAAAACTTCGTCTTCGGTCGGGCCGGCAGGTGGGGCGCTGTGGATGAGGGGACGGTCGGGCACGGAGAGAATATAGGTGGAGCCAACAGTGATCAGCTATCGGCTACCAGCTAACCGCTTTCAGCTACTACCTTTCAGCCGTTGGCCGTTAGCCGTTTGCCCCTAACCCTCCTCTATGCCCCGGTCCTGGCCTCGGCTCACCCTGCGCCTCGCTGCCCACGCCGCGGTCCGGCCACGGCTTGGCGTGGACCTGCTGCGGACCGCCTGGGCCTTTCGCCGGCGCGGCTGGTGGCGCGTCCCCCCCTTCCTCCCGCTTCCCGATCGCGCCTACCTGCGCTGGCGCATGTACACCGCGTACGGCGATGAGACGGCCGTCCCGCCCCTCGAGGACGTGATCGGCTTTGCGCGCTGGCGCCGGGAAACGATGCACTTGTGAAGCCCCACGTCGTCATCGTCGGGGGAGGCTTCGCGGGTTTGTACCTCGCGCGCGACCTCGCCCGCGTCGCGGTCCGCGTGACCCTGATCGACCGGACCAACCACCATTTGTTTCAGCCGCTGCTCTATCAGGTGGCCACCGCCGCGCTTTCCGCTCCCGACATCTCGTCGCCAATCCGCTCGGTCCTGCGCCGCCAGCGCGACACCGAGGTGCTGCTGGGCGAGGTCTCTGCCGCGGACCTCGCCGGCCGCAGTGTCCTGCTGACGGACGCAAGCCGCGTCGCTTATGACTACCTCGTGCTCGCCCCGGGGGCGCGCCATTCCTATTTCGCGCACCCCGAATGGGAGACACTCGCCCCGGGCCTCAAGAACCTGGAGGACGCCGGCGAAATCCGGCGCCGGATTCTGCTCGCCTTCGAGCGGGCCGAACGGGAACCGGATCCCGTCGTGCGGCAGCGCCACCTCACCTTCGTGGTGATCGGGGGAGGGCCCACCGGGGTCGAGGTCGCCGGGGCGATCGCCGAGGTCGCCCGCTTCGCGCTGCGGCGGGACTTTCGGCGGATCGATCCCCGCGACGCCTCCGTGCTCCTGCTGGAAGGCGGGCCCCGCCTGCTCGCGACCTACCCGGCTCCCCTTTCGGATCGCGCCAAGCAGCAGCTGCGCCGCCTCGGCGTGGACGTGCGCACCGAAACGCTGGTGACGCGGATCGAGCCGGGATTCGTCCATGCCGCCGGCTGGACCATTCCGTCCGATACGATCATCTGGGCCGCAGGCAACCAAGCCAGCCCCCTGCTGCGGACGCTGGGCGCCCCGCTCGACGGCCAGGGCCGGGTGCTGGTCGAGCCCGATTGTTCGGTACCTGGTCACCGCGAAGCCTTCGTGCTGGGAGACGCGGCGGCCTATCGCCATCAGCCGGGGTATGAGAATCTGCCCTGGATCTGTCCGGCGGCGATTCAGATGGGCCACTACACCGCGCGCGCCATTCGGGACGACCTCGCCGGCCGGCCCCGGCCGCCCTTTCGCTACCACGACAAGGGCCAGCTCGCCGTGATCGGGCGGGCCCATGCCGTCGCGGACCTCCGCCGCATCAAGGCGTGGGGCCTGCCCGCGTGGCTGCTGTGGGTCTTCGTGCACATCTTCTTCCTGATCGGCTTTCGTAATCGGGTGATCGTGATGTTCGAGTGGGGCTGGTCGTACCTGACCTTCCAGCGCGGCGCGCGGGTGATTACCGGCGAATGGCGGCCGAACGGCGGTGACCAGTGACCGGTGAACGGTGCACGGTGAGCAGCGATTCGGCTTCGACGCGAGAGCTGCAGACGATTGCGAAGCAGCTTGGCTTCACCGCCTGCGGGGTGGCCTCGCTCGAGCCCAGCCGGTACGCCGACGCGCTCGACCGCTGGCTGGCCGCCGGCTACGCGGGCGGCATGCGCTATCTCCATCGCCAGGCCGGGAAGCGAAAGGCCCCAGCGGAGATTGTCCCCGGAGCGAACGCCGCGGTGGTCGTGCTGGAGAATTACCTGCCCAAGGATCAAGGGTCGGGGGTCAGGGAACCGGGGCGTGCCGTTAAGATCGCCAAATACGCCCGGGGCACCGATTACCACATCGCCTTCCGGCGCCGGCTTGGTCTGCTGGCCGAATGGCTGCGCGCGCAAGGCGCCGACCTCGCCGAAACCTGGGTCGATGCGGGACCGGTGCCCGAGCGCGAGCTCGCGCAGCGCGCCGGACTGGGCTGGATCGGCAAGAACACCATGCTAATCCGCCCCGAGGCCGGATCGTATTTCTTCATCGGCACGATCTTCACCGATCTTGCCCTCGAGCCGGCTCGCGGGGCCGACTATGACCGCTGCGGCAGCTGTACCCGGTGCCTCGACGCCTGCCCGACCACCGCCTTCGTCGAGCCGCGGGTCCTCGATGCGACCAGGTGCATCTCCTACCTGACCATCGAATCCCGACTTCCGACTCCAGAGCCGCTGGCGGGGATGCTCACGGGGTGGGGCTTCGGCTGCGATATCTGCAACGACGTCTGTCCCTGGAACCTGCGGTTTGCCGCGCCGGCCTCCGCGCCGGAGTACCAGGACCGCGAGGCCATCGCGAGCGAAGATCCGGCCTTTTTCGAGCGCATGGACGAAGCGGAGTTCGCCCGGCGGTTCGCGGATACCCCGCTGGAGCGTCCCGGGCTCGCCGGCATGCGGCGCAACTGGGCGGCGGCCTTCCACAGTCTCGAGGAGCTCCCGTGATCGAGCGCGTCCACTCCTTCGCCATCTTCGTCAATAACCTGGATCGGGCGACCGAGTTCTACCGCGACACGCTTGGCCTGCCGGTGCACAAGCAAGGCAGTTTCGGCCTGGAGCTGTTCCTGGAGCCGCCGCACCTGGGAGTGCACCCCGCGGTGCACTCCAACGCGAAGGCGCTGGTCGGCCGGCACACCGGGATCACCTTCCAGGTGCCGGGTCTGCTGCATTTCTGCGGAATGCTGCACGAACGAGGCGTTCGCTTCGTGAGCGAGCCGACCCGGATGGATTGGGGCGTGATGGCGATGATCGCCGATCCGGAGGACAACATCTTCGCGCTGTGGGACGATAGCGCGCCCGCGGAAGGCTAGAGGCTCGCGAGGACCTTCTTGAAACGGGGGTGCTCGCGGAGCGATTGGAGATCCGAGTCGTTCTCGATCCACTCCCGGTAGGCATATCCCCGCAGCACGGCCTGCTCCAGGCAGTCGAGCGCCTTGTCGCCTTCGCCGATGAGTGCGTACACGCAGCCCACGTTATAGAGCACCCCCGAATCTCCCGGATCCACCGCGAGGGCACGCTCCAGCCATTCGATCGCTCGCTGCTTGTCCCCCATCATGCCGACGTCACCGGCGCCGAAGTACAGCGCGCGCGCGTCGTCGGGGTACAGCTCGAGATGCTTCTCGACCTTCGCGACCGTGCGGCGCCGGGCGTTCTCTTCTTCCTCCTTGCGGCCGAGTCCGGCGTAGACCTGGGAGAGCAGTCCCAGGGCCTGGAAGTCCTCCGAACGAACCTCGCTCGCCTTCTCGAACCACCGAGCGGCCGGCTCCAGCTTGCCCTGCTCGAAGCAGGCGCGGGCGTAGAAGTAGTAGGCCTCGAAGAGCGTCGGATCGAGCTTGATGGCAATCTCGAACTCCGCCTCGGCCTCGCCGTAGCGCTTCCGCAGCGTCAGGGCCAGTCCACGCGAGGCGTGCGCCTCCGCCAGGTCGGGAGCCAGCTCGAGCGCCTTCTGGCTGGCACTCTCCGCCTGGCTGAGATTGGCGTCACTGCGGTCCCACCAGCGGTAGAGCATCGAGCTGCAGTCGGCCATGCCGGCGTAGGCGCGCGCAAAGGTCGGGTCGACTTCGGCGGCGCGCTGAAACATGCGCCGGGAAAACTGCAGGCTCTTCTCCCGGTGCTGATGCTGGAATTGCCGGGCGCGGAGGTAGTACTCGTAGGCCTGGACATTCTCCGGTCGCGCCTGCTCGATGGCGCGCTTCGCATCATCGCTCAGGACCACTCGCAAGGCCTTCACGATGTTCCCGGCGATCTCGTCCTGCACGGCGAAGACATCCTCCATCTGCCGATCGTAGCGGTCGGACCAGAGGTGGTAGCCGTCC
>Ga0255310_10000140_pt1 | contig 14072 bp, 10 predicted proteins | sample EtOH1_T0_E1_meta_FD_201359 | JGI IMG/M metagenome (GOLD analysis project Ga0255310, IMG submission 201359) | Sandy soil microbial communities from University of British Columbia, Vancouver, Canada - EtOH1_T0_E1 | ecosystem: Engineered > Artificial ecosystem > Sand microcosm > Unclassified ...
AATAGCAACCTCAATCTCGCGGAGTGGATCCATGCGCCGACGACACGACGTGCTGCCGCTCGCTCTCCTGGCGCTCACGATTGCGGGCTGTCACAAGGCCAAGCCCGACGTGGGGGCGCCCCCGACGCAGACCAGTAACCCGCCGCCCCCGCCGGGCACCATGCCCCCGCCCCCCCCGCCGCCCGCCGCCACCGGCGACGCCGCGGCCGCGACGACGGCCCGCCTCGCCGCCGAGCTGGGGAACGTGATCCATTTCGACTACGACCAGGACGTCATCAAGCCGGAAGACCGGCCGGTGTTGGATGCCAAGGCCGACATCATGAAGGCCAACCCGGCGCTGCGGGTCCGGATCAGCGGTCACGCCGACGACCGCGGCTCCGACGAGTACAACCTGGTGCTGGGCAACAAACGGGCCCTCGCGGCGAAGCGGTATCTCGAGAACAAGGGGATCGACGGCAGCCGGATCGACGTGACGTCGCTCGGTGAAGAGCGCCCGGTGGACCCAGCCGCCAACGAGACCGCCTGGGCCAAGAACCGGCGCGACGAATTCGAAATCCTGGCCGGCGGCGACCGGCTGGTCGCGCCGCGATGACCCGGACCGGCGCGGCGGGGATCGCCGTTGCGGTACTCGCCGCGCTGTCGGGGTGCGCCACCAAGGGACAGGTCAAGTTGCTGGAGGGCGAGCTGCGCTCGATGCGGATCGAGACGGCCCGGCGGGATTCGGCGCGCGCGTCGGCCCTGGCCGCGATCATCACTCTGCAGCAGCGCATCCTCGATTCCGTTGCCGCCGGGCGCGAGGCGCTCAAGAACCTCGATGTCCGGTTCGCCAACGACATGACGGACCTGCAACGCCAGCTGCTCCAGGTGCAGGAGCTCACCGGGCAGAGCCAGCTGCGGCTCACCCAGCTCAAGGCCCAGATCGATCAGCGGGCGGAACAAGCCGAAGTGAGCGGGCTGGCGCGCCCCACGACGCCGGGGGACACCGCAATGCGCGGGGGCAATCCGGCGCCCGCGGTTCCGACCGCCGACCAGATGTATCGCAGTGCCCGCGACCAGCACGGGCGCGGCGCGCTGGCGACGGCACGCATGGCGTACCAGGAGCTGCTCAAGACCTATCCGGCCGATCCCCGGGTGCCCGACGTGCTGTTCTATATCGGGGAGACCTTCGCCACCGAGGCCCCCGATTCGGCGGTCGCCTACTACTCCCAGGTCCCCACCCGCTTTCGGACCTCGCCGAGAGCACCCACGGCGTTATACCGGCTCGGCCGTCTCGAGGAAGCGCGCCGCAATCCCGCGGCGGCGCGCAGCTATTATGACCGCCTCATCAGGGACTATCCCGCCTCCGACGACGCCGACCTCGCCCGAGACCGCCTGAAGAACCTCCGTCCCTGAGGACGGGGCCGACCCCCATGCCACGTTCCGCGGGCGAGATGCCGTTCCTCGATCACCTCGAGGAGCTTCGCAAGCGCATTCTGCGCAGCCTCCTCGCGGTGGTGGGGTGCTTCGCGCTGGGCCTCTGGCTGGTGGACCGGTTCAAACTGCTCGATGTCCTGAAGCAGCCGATCGCCCCGTTTCTGCCTTCCGGCCAGCTCACCGTGCTGTCGCCCACCGAGCCGCTGATGATCGTGCTCAAGCTGGGCTTCATCGTGGGGCTGGTGCTGGCCTCGCCGGTGATCCTGTGGCAGTTGTGGGCCTTTCTTTCCCCCGCGCTGTACGAGAAGGAGAAGAAGACGCTGGTGCCCGCGCTGTTCGTGGGGCTGGGCCTTTTTCTCGGCGGGGCGGTGCTGTCGTTCGTCTTCATCGTGCCGCAGGCGCTGCGGGTGCTGCTGAGCTTTCAGAAGGGCTCCTTCAATCCGATGATCACGTTCGAGGCCTACTTCTCGTTCGTGATGCAGCTGGTCCTGGCGCTGGGACTGTCCTGCGAGCTCCCGCTGCTCATGGTGATCCTGGCGGCGCTGGGGATCGTGGCCACGCCGATGCTCAACAAGATCCGGCCCTACGCCATCGTGGGCAGCTTCGTGGCGGGCGCGATCCTCTCGCCCGGCGCGGACGTGCTCTCGATGTTCATGCTGACCATCCCGCTGCTGGCGCTGTATGAGATTGGCGTGGCGGGGGTCTGGCTGGTGCAGCGCCGCCGGCTCAAGGCGGACGCGGCGCGAGCCGCGGGTGCCGCGGTCCTGCTGCTGTGCTGCCTGGCCGTGCCGGGACGGGCTCAGCAGCCGGTGCCGCAGCGCCCCCCGCTGGGACAGCTGCCGCCGCGGACCGGCGTTCCGGGCGACACCATCCGGCAGGCGGCCGGCCGCAAGCTCGACTCCGCGAGCGCCCGCCGCCTGGGGCTGCCGTCCGCGCCCAAACGCGGATTTCCCCCGAGCGACTCCATCCTCTCCCAGTTGCTGGACCTGGAGGGATACGCCGTCACGCGCTACCAGGCCGACAGCGCCAGCGTGCGGGCGGTGGATCGGCAAGTGGATCTCAACGGCAACGCGATGACGGAACGGGCGGGCTCGGTGCTGGAAGCGGCCTCGATCAGGTACCAGGAAGGGGCTTGCAGCGTCGAAGCCCGCGGAGAGCCGCATCTGTTTCAGGGCGGACAGGTGCTGATCGGGGAGAGCGCGCGGTTCGACACCTGCATCGAGCGCGGGGTGGTGCAGGATGCGCTCACCAATTTCAGCGAGGGAGGCGCCAACTGGTTTGTGCGCGGCAATCTCGCGGTGGACTCCAGCCGCAGCCGGCTCTATGGCGGCAGCGCGGAGATCACCAGCTGCGACCTGCCGATCCCGCACTACCACTTCGCGACCCCGCAGGTCAAATGGGTGTCCAAGTCCGTGATGGTAGCCCGGCCGGCGGTGCTCTATGTCCGCGATGTGCCGATCGCCTGGATCCCGTTCCTGTTTCAGGATACCAAGCCGGGGCGTCGCTCGGGTATCCTGATTCCGCAGTTCGGCTTCAACGACATCGTGCGGTCGTCACGGGGATACAACCGGCAGGTCAGCAACATCGGCTACTACTGGGCACCCAGCGATTTTTTCGACGCCCAGGTCCAGCTCGACTGGTTCAGCAAGCGCTACCTGTCCTACGGCCTCACGGTGAATTACAAGGTCCGCAACCGGTTCATCCTGGGCGGAGCCAGCTACGCCGTCCAGCGCAGCTCGGGGGGCGGGGTCTCCCAGTCGGTCAATTGGCACCACAGCCAGCAGTTCAGCGTCTCGAGCGACGTGAAGCTCGATCTCACCTACAACACCAATTCAGCGCTGATCGCGCAAAACTCGCTGGACCCGCTGGTGGTCACCCGGGACATCCAGAGCCGGGGCAATTTTACCAAGCGATTTCCCTGGGGCAGTATCAATGCCGGCTTGAGCCGGCGCGAGAGCATCAGCAACGGTAGCGGCGACATGTCGTTGCCGACCCTGACAGTGTCGCCTAACCCGATCGATTTCGGCCGCAGCGTCACCTGGTCGCCCAACCTGAGCTTCACCAACACCTACAACTTCAAGACGCCCCTGGGAACCCTGCTCACGCCCGCCGGTCCCGGGGTGGTGGACACCGCGAACCTTACCGGCAGCTCGCGGGTATCCAATTTCGACCTCGATACCCCGCTGCGGATCGGCGGCTTCAAGTTGCCCCTCCACCTGATCGTCGCGGATCGGGATTCCACCGGGCGCTCCTCGAGCACGTTCAAGGTCCCCAATGACAGCACCGCGGAACCGAACGATTCCATCACGGTGACGCAGGTCCACAACGGGGGCTTCAGCACGACCTTCGACTGGACCACCTCGCTCTCCCTGCCGATTCTGTTCAGCTCGACCTGGAAATTCACTCCGAGTCTGGGCATCGCGAACGCCCTCGGGTCGGCGCCGTTCGCCGTCCGGAATACCCTGACCGGCGGAGGCTTCGTGCACCAGGGCAAGCGGCTCAGCCTGGGAGCCTCGATCGCGCCCACCTTTTTCGCCTTTTTCCCCGGCATCGCCGGCTTTTCCAAGATCCGGCACAGCATTTCGCCCATCATTTCCTACAGTTACTCGCCCGCGGCATCGGTCTCCCGGGAATTTGCCCGGGCGCTCGCGGGGGCCGGCCGGTCGCTTTCCCTCAGCAGTCCCGCGAGCCAGAACCTGTCGCTGCAGCTGAGCCAGAACTTCGAAGCCAAGGGGAAGCCGGCGCCGGGTGACACGCTGGGCCAGAACCTCAAGAAGGTGCGCCTGCTGAGCGTGACCACCAGCGCTTTTTCCTACGATTTCGAGCAGGCCAAACTGCCGGGGCGCACCGGCTGGGCGACGGCGCAGATGAACAACACGGTGGCGAGCGACCTCGTCCCCGGCTTCACCCTGAACATCAGCCACGACCTGTGGGATGGGCCCGTCGGAGTGAAGTCCTCCAAGTTCAAGCCGTTCCTCGCGAACGTGAGCACCCAGTTTTCCATTACGGAGAACACGCTGCGCACGGTGGCCTCCCTGTTCGGGCTGGGCACCCGGCCGACCGGCCCGCAGCAGACGCCGCCGACCGGCACGCTGGGCACCGGCGGGGTGCCGCCGGCGGGAGATTACCGGGGCAACACCCTCCTGCAGCCGATGCAGAGCCTGAGTCGGGGTGCCATGCCGTTCTCGGCGAACGTCACGCTCAATATCTCGCGCACTCGCCCGCTGGTCGGCCCCGACGGCAACACGATCCCGGGCCAGAACAACAGCAGCATCGGGCTCAATACCCGGTTCTCGCCGACCCGCTACTGGGGGGTGACCTGGTCCACGCAATACAACACCGCACAACATGCGTTCGAGTCCCAGGATCTGCAGCTGGCTCGCGACCTGCACGAATGGCGCGCGGCGTTCAATTTCAGGAAGCTCCCCAACGGGAATTTCAGCTTCTTTTTTTCCGTCTTCCTCATGGATCTTCCGGACATCAACTACAAGTACAATCAGACCACGATCAAGCGGTAGCGGCGGCCTCCCGCCGTCCCCGCTTCCCGACTAGCTTCTGCCCCATGGCCCAGTCAACCCACGCGCTCGACGGCCGTTCCCTCACGGTCGCGCACTTGGTGCGCCTGGCGCGCGATCCGGCGGCACCGGTCGGCGCGGCCCCCGAGGCGCTGACGGTGCTCGCGGCAGGACGAGCGCGCGTCGAGCAGGCGATCGCGCGCGGCGACGTGATTTACGGGGTCAACACCGGTTTCGGGAAGCTCGCGAACGTTCGAATCGAGCCGGGTCAGCTGGAACAGCTCCAGATCAATCTGATCCGGAGCCATGCCGCGGGGATCGGCGCGCCGTTCCCGCCGGAGCTGGTGCGGGCCATGTTGTTGTTGCGCGCGAACGTGCTGCTGCGGCCCACCAGCGGCGTGCGGCCGGCCCTGCCCGCTGCGGTGCTCGCGCTGCTCAACGCGCGCGTGGTGCCCTGGGTGCCGGAACAGGGCAGCGTGGGGGCGAGCGGTGACCTCGCGCCGCTGGCCCACCTGGCGCTCGCGCTGCTGGGCGAAGGTGACGTGCTGGGCTCCGACGGTGTGCGCCGGCCGGCGCGGCCGGCGCTCGAGGCCGCCGGCCTAGCGCCGTTCCGCTTCGCTCCCAAGGAAGGGTTGGCGTTCATCAACGGCACCCAGGCCCAGACCGCGGTGCTGGCGCTCCTGGTGCACGACGCCGAGGTGTTGTGGCGCAGCGCCCTGGGCGCCGCGGCGATGAGCCTCGAGGCGCTGCGCGGCACGCCCACGCCGCTCGATCCACGGATCCATGAGCAGCGAGCGCACCACGGCCAGGTGCGCGCCGCGGCGCTGCTGCGGAAGCTGCTGGAGCAGAGCGAGATCCGCGAATCGCACCGTGACAACGATCCGCGGGTGCAGGACGCCTATAGCCTGCGGTGCACGCCCCAGGTCCTCGGCGCGGTCGGCGATGCGATCGCCTTCGCGCGGCAGGTCGCCGAGGTGGAGCTCAATGCCTCGACCGATAACCCGCTGGTGTTCGACGACGGGGCGATCCTCTCCGGCGGCAATTTCCACGGGCAGCCCGTTGCGCAGGCGCTCGATTTTCTCGCGATCGCCCTCACCACGCTCCAGGCGCTCGCCGAGCGACGGGTCGAACGACTGGTCAATCCCGACTTGTCCCAGGGCTTGCCCGCCTTCCTGACCGCCGACGCGGGCCTGGCCTCGGGGTACATGATGGTCCAGATCAGCGCGGCCTCCCTTGTTGCGGAATCGCGCACTTTGGCTCATCCCGCCAGTATCGGATCCATTCCCACCGACGCGAATCAGGAGGACTTCGTTCCCATGGGGATGGCCGCCGCATACAAGGCGCGTCGCATCCTCGCCAATGCCCAGCTGGTGGTTGCGGCCGAGTTCCTGTGCGCCGCCCAGGGTCTCGAGTTCCTCCGGCCGCTACGCCCGGGCCGGGGGGTCGCCGAACTCTACCGTCTGGTCCGGGAGTTGCCGGACGGAGTGTCTGCCCTTGGTCAGGATCGTCCGCCGGGGCCGGACCTGGAGCGGTTGGCCAAGGCTGTCGCCCGCGGGGCACTCGATCCGGAGCCGGCGGCTCCGCCTCCCGCGTAGTTGCCACCCACCGCGCCCCGCCCGTATCTTACGTAGCTGCAAGCTGTTTGGCCGTCCGACTCCGGGTCTCCTGCGAGGCCGATGAATCTCGACAAGCTCAAGGAAGCCGCTCGTAAATTCGAGCAGCGCGAGGAATGGCGTCGGGCCATCGATGTCTACCTCCAGGCCATCCGCGAAGCGGAGGAGGCCGGCGAGGAGGGCACCCAGGACCCGGGGCTCTACAATCGCGTGGGCGACCTGCAGCTCAAGGCGGGCGATATGCTTGCCGCCCTCCGGGCCTACGAGCAGGCGGCCGAGCTGTACGCCGACCAGGGTTTTTTCAACAACGCCATCGCCCTCTGCGGCAAGATCCTCCGCGTCAATCCCAGCCGGACCGCGACCTATCTTCGGCTGGCCCAGCTCCACGCCCGCAAGAATTTCGTCGGCGAAGCCAAGAAGAATCTGCTGGAATACCTCGAGCGGATGAACGGCGTCGGTCAGCTCGAGGAGGCTTTCACGGCCCTCAAGCTGTTCGCCGACCACTTCTCGGCCAATCCCGATATCCGTCTCATGCTGGTGGAGCTGCTGCGTGCTTCCTCCCGCAATGAGGACGCCAAGGAACAGCTGGAAAAGCTGGCGGGAGAGCTGGAAGCACGCGGCGAGACCGGGGCCGCGCGGCGGACCCGCGAGCGACTGCAGGCCATAGGGGGCGGAGCCGAGCAGGGGAAAGCCCGCAACTCGGTTAACAACGATCTGGTATTCCTCGATACCGGCGAGAGCCACGCCGCCGCCGGGCCGGCCGCGGTCCTCGAGCCCGCGCCGGAGCTCTTGGTCGATGAGCCGACGATCGAACCGGAGCCGCTCGGCGCCGACTCCCTCGACGCCGATGCGGCCGCGGGCGACAATGTCTTGCTGTTCGAGTCGGAAGTGGAGGAGAGCAGCGGGTTCGACCTGGAAGAGGCCATCGGTGAGGTGGAGGACCTCGCCGGCCTGGTGACTTCCGAGGTGGCGGAGTCGGACGGGCCGCCCGCCGAGGCGGAGCCTCCGATGTACGACCTGGAGGAGGCGGAGCCACCCCAATTCGCAGTGCCCGCCCAGGACCCGGTCATGCTGCAGCTCAACGACGCGCTGGCGGCAGCCGATTTCGACTCGCGCATCGAGCAGGGCTCGACGCTACGCGACCGTGCCCGCGATATGCTGGACGCGGGGGACCGGGACGGCGGGCTGCGCGGGCTTGAGGTAGCCCTGCTCCAGCTGGAGACGGAATCGCGTTGGGAGGAGGCGCTGGCGGTCTGCGCCGACCTGGTTCGGCTGGATCCAACCGCCATCCCGCGTTATCAGAAACAGGTCGAGCTTGCCTACTACGCCGGCCGCCGGCCCATTCTGGTGGCGGCCTACGTCGAACTCGCCGACGCCCTGATGCGAGCCGGCGCCAGCGAGCACGCGGCGCAGGTGTACCATCGGGTGCTGGATCATGACGTGTCGAACCTCGCCGCCCGTTCCGCGCTGGCCGTACTGGAGCCCGATGTGGTGGCGCCCGTCGGCCGGGCGGGGCAGGCCGAGGAATTCGTGGATCTGGGTGCCCTGATCCTGGGGGAGGAGCAACCCCGCGACACCAGGATGCGGGTGGGACGCAGCGCACCGGTCGAAGACGAAGACCAGGCGTTCCAGGAGGCGTTGGCCGACTTCAAACGCGGAATCGAGGCCAACCTCGACGCGGACGACTTCCAGGCGCACTACGACCTGGGGATCGCGTTCAAGGAGATGGGGCTGGTCGACGAGGCGATCGCGGAGTTTCAGAAGGCGCTGCGCTCGACCGAGGGCAGGCTGCGGACCTCGGAGCAGTTGGGGATCGCGTTCTTCGAGCAAGGGCAGTTCGGGATCGCCGAAGCGGTCCTCCGCCGGGCGGTGAATGGGCTCCCCGGGAACGAAGACGAGAAGATCGGGTTGCTGTACTGGCTGGGACGCGCGCTCGAGGCGCAGGCCCGGGGCGGGGAAGCTCTGCCGCTCTACGAGCAGGCGCTGGCGGTGGATATTCGCTTTCTGGACGTGCGCGAGCGGGCCAAGCGGCTCGCCGCCGAGCCGCGGGCATGACCTCCGGAACCGCCCCGGTTACCCTGGCCGACCTGCAGACCGGCATCGAGCCCCGGTTGGGGGAGGTGGGCGAGGAGATTCGGCGGCTCATCGAGGCGGATTTTCCCCTCATCGCCCAGATCAACTCGCACCTGACCCAGATGCAGGGGAAGATGTTCCGCCCGACGCTGCTCCTGCTGGCCGAGGCCGCTACCACGCAGGAGCCGGATCCGCGCGCGGTTTCGCTCGCCGCCGTGGTCGAGCTGATTCACCTCGCGACCCTGGTGCACGACGACGCCGTGGATCATTCGGTGCTGCGTCGGGGCATGCCGACGCTCAACGCGCTGTTCAGCCACCAGATCGCCGTCATCATGGGGGACTATCTCTATTCGCGGGCGGTGATCGAGCTGGTCCGGCTCGCCGATCTCGAGGCGCTCCAGGTGCTCTCGCGGGTGACCAACGAAATGACCGTCGGCGAGATGCGCCAGCTCCTGGCCCACGATCCGCTGGCGTTCTCCGAAGACGACTACGACCTGCTCATCCGCGCGAAGACCGCCTCCCTCATTTCCGGGGCCTGCGAGGTCGGGGGCTTGCGGGGCAGTCCCGGCGAGCGTGAAGCCATCCGGGTGTTCGGGGCCGGACTCGGCATGGCGTTCCAGATCATCGATGACTTGCTGGACTTTACCGGCGCCGAGGCCGTCACCGGCAAGCCTGCGGGACTCGACCTGCGGGAGCACAAAGTGACCCTGCCGTTGATCTACGCGCTGCCGCGGATGTCTCCCTTCCAGCGCATCGCGGTGGAGTCGCTGATGGGCAATCCCGAGCCGGGCGATGCCGATATCGCCGCGGTGGTCGCCGCGGTCGCGGAGCGCGGCGGGCTCGACTACGCCCGGATGCGGGCGCAGGCGTTTTGCGCGAGCGCCGAGTCCGCGCTCGAGGCGCTGCGGCCCTCGGCGGCGCGGGAGCAGTTGCGCGCCAGTCTCACCTATGTGCTGGAGCGCAGTCACTGATGGCTCAGGGTCCCCGCCGGCCCCGCTTCTACCTCCTGGTGCTGATTATCGGCTTCCTGGTCGGCGGCTATTTGAACGCGTTCATCAAGTCGGTCCTGCCCGACAGCCCGACCAAGAGCTTCTTCACCTACGCCGTCTCACCGGAGTTCGGACCTGTTCCGGTCAACCTCCTGGTTGTACACTTCACCATCGGGCCGGTCGGGCTGGAGTTGTCCCTGTTAAGCCTGCTCGGCGTGGTCCTGGCATACCTGGTCGCCAAGTCGCTCTTCTAGCCGGCCGCAAGAGGGCATATGGGAAATCTCGGCTTCACCGAAATCATGATCATCCTCGTGGTGGTGCTGCTGGTGTTCGGAGCCAAGCGCCTCCCCGAAATCGGGGCGTCCATGGGGAAAGGCATTCGCGAATTCAAGCGGAGCATTTCCGAGGCGGGCGACGCGGTCAGCCAGCTCCCCGAAGACCGATCGACCCCCCCCCGGCACATCGATGCGCCGCCGCAATCGCAGCCGACCAGCGGGGAGCCCAAGCGGTTGTCGCAGTAGCAGGAGGGCAGGCAACCGTGCAACAGAAAGGGCCCCGTCACCGGGGCCCTTTGCTTTTCGGATTCCTGATCTCCTCCTCCCCGGCTTCCCCGCTCCCCTATTGCGGCGCCGGCACCGTCGTCTGGGCGGCGCTCTGCGCGTTGGTCTTGAAGATCTCCGAGCGGCGGTCCACCACCTTGGCGCTGGCCCGCAGGGCATCGACGTAGGCCCGCACCCTGTTTTGCCGCGCTGCTTGCAGCGCCTGCGCGCGGGTCTGGGCGAGGTTCTTCGCAAAGTCGGCCGAGTCGGCCGGGATCCGCTCGATCCCCTGGAAGAGATAGACACCGTCCTCGGCGGCGACGGGTCCGGACACTCCCTGCTTGGGCGCAGCGAACGCGGCGCCGATCAGCTCGGGCTCGGGCAAGCCGGCGCTCAGCCGAGCCACCGGTCCGATCTCGCGATACGAAATGCCGGAGCCCTCCACCAGCTGCTTGAGCGGGGTGCCGGACTGGACCCGCTGCGCGAGCCGCTTGCCGAGCTCCTTGGCGGCCGCGCGCTTCTTTTCGAGGCGGACGCGCTGCTCGACGACCTCGCGGATCGCGCCGAGCGGGGGCACCCCCTCCGCCTGAACGCTGTCGAGCCGGAACACCAGGTAGGCGCGCTCGCCTTCGATCACGGGGCTCTCTTCGCCGACCTTGGCTTGGAACGCCCAGACACTGGCATCGGGAACCTGCCCGCCCTCGGGCACCACCAGCCTGGCCCTTTCGTTGATCGGGCCCAGCTTCCCGATTTGCATTTTGAGGGCACTGGCGGCGGTATCGAGCGCGGATGGCTCGAGCCGGTCCGCCGCGAGCTGTTCCAGCGAGTCGGCACGGCGGTCCAGCCGGTCTCGGTGGGCCCCGGTCACCTCGATGGGCACCAGGATGTGGCGGGCCTTGAAGCTGTCGCCCTTGCGGCTCTCGACCTCGATCAGGTGATAGCCGAATCCGCTGAGCACCGGCTCGGAGAGCGTATTCAGGGGGAGCGACGTGGCGGCGGCCGCGAAGGCGGAGTCCACGCCTGCCTTACTCATCTCGCCCAGCTCGCCGCCCTTTTGTCCCGACACGGTATCCGACGATTCGCGACGGGCAACCTCGGCGAAGGGAGCCCCCTTCGCGATCTCCTCGCGCAGCCCCCGAATCCGTTGCAGGGCCGTCGCGGTATCCGATGCGTCGGGCAGCCGCGGCAACGCGAGATAGCTCACGAAGGCGGCATGCGCGAGTTTGAAATCATCGCGATGGGCCCGGTAGTACTCCTCGATTTCGGTTTGGCCCACCGGAGCCGCGGAATCCGCAATGACCGTGGGCGGATCGATGACGAGCACGCCCACCTTCACGGTTTCCTTCTCGTCGCGATAGCGTTCCCACAAGGCGGCGTCGGAGACGTACACGTCTCCGATAATCCGGCGCAGCAGCTTCCCGCGCAGCAACTCCTGGCGGTAGCGCTCCTCCAGATAGGGAATGACCTGCTGACCCGCCGAGGAAGTCAGCCAGCGCTGGTACTTCGCCACGTCAAACCGCCCATCCGTCTGAAACTGATCGTCCTCGAGGATTTCACGCGGAGGAGAAACCCGGATCGCTTCCGCGATTTCGGCCGGCGTCGTGCGGAGCCCGTAGCGCTTGTATTCGGCACGGAAAATGATCTCCTGAACCGCCTGCTCCCAGACCTGATTCCTGACCTGGTTGATCTCCTCCAGGGAGAGCGAGGCACCGGTTTGGCGCTGTCTGGAGTCGATCGCCTGCTGGACACTGGCCTGAAAGGTCCGGATGTCCACCGAAGTGCCGTTGACCTTGCCGACGGAAGTCCTTGTCAGCAAGCCACCTCCGCCACTCAGGCCGCTGAGGTCGACAACCAGCCAGGTGAAGAATGCAATCGCTGTCACCAGGATCAGTGGTTTGGCGATGCTGCGAAAGAATTGCATCATGAGAGGGGACCGCTCCGGGCTTGCTAAGGGTATGAAGCCCTAAAGCTTAACCGGCCGGACGGGGCATCTCAAGGATGGCATTCCGTCCGCCACGTGGCCAGCTTTGGTGGCGGCGCCCGAATTACCACAGGGACGAGGCGGGACATGGCGACGAACAGCGAAATCGAGAAGCTCGAGCGCCGCTGGCAGGACAACCCCCTGGGGCTCACCTTTGCCCCCTTGGCGGAAGCCTACCGGAAATCGGGGGAGGTCGCCAAAGCGCTCGAGTTGCTCGAGGTCGGGCTCGCCCAGCACCCCAATTACGTCCCGGCGCACATCGTCCGCGGGCGCTGTCATGTCGATGCACAGCAGAACGCCCAGGCCGAGCAGGCCTTCCGCCGGGTTACTGAGCTCGATCCCGAGAACGCCATCGCCCTGAAGGGCCTCGCGGATCTCGCCGAAAGCGAGGGACGCGTGTCCGAGGCGATCGCCCGCCTGGAGGCGATGCTGGAGGTGGACCGCAACAACGAAGACGCGCGCGGCCAGCTCGATCGGTTGCGCGAGCTCCCTCCGCCTGCTGCCGTCCCACCCGAGGCGGAGCCGCTGGTGATTGGAACCGAGCTGGACCTGGCGTTGGGCGGCGAGTTCCAGTTTCCCGAGGACGCCGGGTCGCTGTCGCCGAGCGACGAGTCGTTCCCGGACATCGTGCTGCAGGCGGCTGAGCTGGAGAAATCGCTCCCGGTGCCGGAGGATGCTCAGGGATCGGACATGATCGAGGAGCCGGACCCCGAGGCGGCAGTCGGGAACCATTCGCTCGATGGGGAGCCGATTCTGGCTTCGCTCGCCGAGCTGGAGACCCTCGAGCTCACCGAGCATGCCCCCGAAGTCGAGCTGGTCGCCGAACCGGAGCCAGCGAGCGAACCTGCAGACCACTCGGAGCCGGCCTTGGAGCCCGACTTCGAGCCGGTCGCCGAGTTGAGCGCCCAGCCCGCCACCTCCGCCGCGCCCGATTGGGAAACCGCGCCGGAACCCACCGAGCCGGTCTTCGAGGCGGCTGCACCGCAACTCATCGAACCGGAAGCCGGGGCGGAACCCTGGTCCGAGCCCGAGACCGAGCGCGCATCGGTAACCGAGCCCCAGGCGGCCGAGGCGGGCGCTGGGCCGGAACTGGAGCCGCTGGAGCCTGAGCCCGAGCCGGTCGCCCAGAGCGAGCCGGAGCTCGTGGTAACCGAAACGATGGCGGAGATCTTCCTGCGCCAGGGGCACCGGGAGCTGGCCCTCGCCGTCTACTCGCAGCTGGCCCAGCGGGACCCCGGCAACGAAAGAGTGGCCGACGCGTTTTTCCAGCTGCACGCCGAACTGGCACCTCCGCCGGCGCCGGTGCCGCCGCCTGCTCCGGCCTCCGAGCCACAGCGCTACGCCGCAGCCGTGACGGGCGGGCGCTCGGTCGCACAGCGCTTTGCCGAGCTGCTCTCCGCCACGCGACCGACCGTCGCACCCCCGGTCCATCCTCCGACCTTTGAGGCGGCGCGCCGCCCCCTGGGAGAGGCCACTCGGCCGTCACCCGAATCTCTCAGCCTGAGCTCCGTGTTCGGCGAGGAAGCGGCGCCCGCGGGCCCCGCAGGCGGTCAACTCAGCCCGGCAGCCGCGGAACCGAGCTTCGAGCAGTTCTTCTCGCCCGCCGAAGGTAGCAGTGCCGAGGCCGAGCTGCCGCGCTCACCGGAAGGCGGCGCACCGGCCTTGTCGTCGATGGCCCCCGAGGACCTGGAACAGTTCAACGCCTGGCTGCGTGGTCTGAAGCGCTAGATGCGGGTCACGGTCCTCAACGGTCCGAACCTGAACCTGCTGGGTAGCCGCGAGCCGGAGATCTACGGCACTACTACGCTCGCGGAGATCGAGACGATGCTCCGCGAAGAGGCCGCGCGCCTGGGTGCCTCGATCCGCTTCGTGCAGACTAATCACGAGGGCACGCTGGTCGACGAGATCCAGCGGTTGCCCGGCACCGCGGATGGCCTGATCCTCAACGC
>Ga0255310_10000141_pt1 | contig 13967 bp, 18 predicted proteins | sample EtOH1_T0_E1_meta_FD_201359 | JGI IMG/M metagenome (GOLD analysis project Ga0255310, IMG submission 201359) | Sandy soil microbial communities from University of British Columbia, Vancouver, Canada - EtOH1_T0_E1 | ecosystem: Engineered > Artificial ecosystem > Sand microcosm > Unclassified ...
GGGAAGAATCGGGGCAGCGCATGCCGCGGGCCTCGACACGTATCTCACCGGCGAAGGGGCCCACCACACCTTCTTCGACGCGATGGAGCTTGGCGTGAACGTGATTTACGCGGGTCACTACGCGACCGAGACCATCGGCGTGAAAGCGCTCGCGGCGCATCTCAGCGACCGATTCGGGTTACCGTGGGAGTTCCACGACCATCCCACCGGTCTCTGAGGATGGTCAGGTGAGCGCTGCCTCCGCGCCGGCCCTGGAGCTGCGCGGCATCGTGAAGTCCTTCGGCTCCGTGCAGGCTTTGCGCGGAGCCGATTTTGTTCTGGCTCGCGGAGAGGTCCACGCCCTCTTGGGCGAGAACGGGGCGGGGAAGTCCACCCTGTTGCGGGTTGCCTACGGCATGCTGGCGCCCGACGCCGGAACCCTGCGCCTGCACGGTCGACCGGTCAGCCTCCGCACCCCGCGCGCCGCGCGAGCCGCCGGCATCGGCATGGTGCATCAGCATTTCACCAGCATCGGTGCGCTCACGGTGCGGGAGAACATCACGCTGGCCGTGGGCAGGCACGGCAGCGAGCCCAAGGGCGGCATGACCCGCGAGCTGATGCGTGGGCTGGAGGCGCATGCCCGGGTCGACTCGCTGGGGGTCGCCCTGCGGCAGCGGCTGGAGATCGTCAAAGCCCTCGCGACCGGCGCCGGCATCCTGTTGCTCGACGAGCCCAGTGCGGTGCTGGCCCCGAGGGAGGTCGATGAGCTGCTTGGCCAGCTTCGCCGGTTTGCGCACGAAGGAGGCGCCGTGGTTCTCGTCACCCACAAGCTCCCCGAAGTGCTGGCGGCCGCGGACCGGGTGACGGTGCTGCGCGACGGGGTGACCAGGCTGAGCGGGCGGGTCGCGGATCAGAGCGTGGAGGGTCTCGCGGCGGCGATGATTGACCAGGCGGAAGGACGGCCCGACGGGAAGACCATAGTCTCGTCGCCCGGCGGAGCTCCCGCCGTGACCCGCGTTGGAGGCGTCGCCGTTTACGCCGGCGAGCTCATCGGCATCGCCGCGATTGAGGGCAACGGCCAGCGGGAGCTGCTGCGCCGAATCGGCGGGGTTGAGAGGATCCCGGTCGCCCTGGTACCAGAGGACCGGACGACGGAAGGCCTCATCCCGGCAATGTCGATCACAGAAAACGTGGTGCTCGGCTTGAGCCGCGATGCTCGCTGGTCCCACGGCCCGCGGCTCGATTGGGCCGCGGCACGAGGGTTCACAGCCGAGTTGATTCGCAGGTTCGGCATCCGCGCCCCCAGTCCGGAGGTGCCGGTAGGTATGCTCTCCGGTGGCAACCAGCAGAAGGTCATTCTGGCGCGGGCGCTGGAGGGGAGCCCGCAGCTCCTGGTGGCGGAGAATCCTACGCGCGGCCTCGACATCCGGGCGACGTCCGAGCTGCATGAGCGGCTGCGGGACGCGGCGCGCGGCGGGACGGCCGTGATGGTGTATTCGACCGACCTCGATGAAGTGCTCGAGCTGGGACAACGAATCCTGGTGGTTTACCAGGGTCAGGTGACCGAAGCTCCGCCGGGCGCCGACCGGCGCGCGGTCGGAGACCTCATGCTGGGGATCCGGCGTGAGCGCTGAGCGACTGCGACGATTGCTTCCCGCGGCGGCGGCGCTGGCCGCGGGGTTCCTGGTACTCGCGCTCGGACTGGCGGTCGCGGGTTATGACGCCCCGCTCGCACTGGGGGCCCTGTGGCGCGGCGCGTTCGGGTCGTGGGATGCGCTGTTCTCGGCGACGCTGACCCGCGCGGTCCCGCTCAGCGTCCTCGGGCTGGGCGTGGCCCTGGCGTTCCGGGCCGGGGCCCTCAACATCGGCGGCGAAGGGCAATTCTACGCCGGTGCCATGGCGGCGACCTGGGTCGGATTGCAGGTTGCGGGATGGCCCTCACCCCTGGCGGTTGCCGGCGTCTGGCTCGGCGCGGCGCTGGCCGGCGTGCTGTGGATCGCGGTCCCGGTGCTGCTCAAGCTGCGCTTCGGCGTGCTGGAGGTGATTTCGACACTGCTGCTCAATTTTGTCGCCGAGGCGGTCGTGAGCTATGCGGTAACCGGCCCCCTTCAGGAAGCGAGGCATGTCTATCCGCAAAGCGATCCGATCGCCATCGCGGCTCGACTCCCGCTGCTGCCCGGCTCGCGCCTCCATAGCGGGATTCTGCCGGCCGTTCTCCTCGCCATGGGACTCTGGTTCGTGTTCAACAAGACCATCTGGGGCTTCCAGCTCCGGGCAGCGGGACTAGGCCCCCGCGCGGCGGAAGTGAGCGGCAGGATCCCGGTCAAACGGGTGCTGGGCTATGCGCTCCTGTGGTCGGGGGCCTTTGCTGGATTGGCCGGAGGGCTCGAAATCTCCGGGGTCACCTACAGCCTCTATCAAAACCTCTCCCCCGGGTATGGTTTCACGGCGATCGCCGTCGCGCTGCTCGCCCGACTGCATCCGCTCGGGGTGCTCGCGTCGGGAGTCCTGTTCGGCGCCCTGGAAGCAGGCGCCCAGGGAATGCAGCGCGAGGCGGGAGTACCCGCAGTCACGGTCGCGGTGGCAGAGGCAGTCATCATCCTGGCGGTCCTGCTGGCCGAAGTCCTCAACCGGCGGCGCGCGGTAGCCCACAGGCAAGTCGCGTGAGCGAAACGGCCGCAATTCTGACCGGCTTTCTGGCCGCGGCGATCAGAATCTCGACGCCGCTGTTGCTGGCGGCGACTGGGGAGCTGCTCACCGAGCGCGCCGGCGTGATCAATCTCAGTATCGAGGGTGCGATGCTGGCCGGCGCGCTGGCTTCCGCAATCGGGGCAGCGGCCGGCGGCCCCTGGGTCGGGGTCGTCGCGGCCGTTGGGGCTGGGCTGCTCACCGCGCTGATGTTCAGCGCCGTAGCGATTGGGGCTCGGGCCGATCAGATCATCACCGGCACTGCCGTCACACTTGGCTCGGTCGGCCTGACCGGCGCGCTATCGAGGGCGGCATTCGGAGCGAATGGGCCCGGGCTTTCCATCCCCACGTTTGCGGCCTGGCCGGTGCCCGGATTGCACTCCATCCCGGTCCTGGGGCCCGCGCTGTTCGAGCAGTCGGTGCTGACCTATCTGGCTTGGGCCCTGATCCCGGCTGTCGCGTGGTTCCTGTTTCGCAGCTGGTGGGGCCTTGCACTTCGGGCCACCGGAGAGTCCGCTGAGGCCGCCCGTGCTTCCGGCGTCCCGGTGCGACGGGTTCAGCTGCTGGCGACACTGACCGGTGGTGCGCTGTCCGGGCTCGCGGGGGCTACCCTGGTACTCGCGCAGGTGGGGACCTTCGCAGAAAAGATGACGGCGGGCAGGGGATTCATCGCGATCGCAATCGTGGTGCTGGGGCGCTGGCGACCTGGCGGCGTATTCCTGGCGGCATTGCTGTTCGGGGCTGCGAGTGCGCTGCAGTTTGCGTTGCAAGCCATGGGGCTTGCGGTGCCGTATCAGCTGTTCCTGGTGATGCCGTACCTGATTGCCCTGTTGGCGCTGGCCGGCGCCGTCGGAAGGGCGAAGGCCCCGGCAGGGCTGGGAACCTAGCGGAAGCTCCTTCTCAGCTCATCGATCACCGCCAGCCGTACGTCCCTCAGGGTTTTCACCAGGCGCACCCCGGGATGCTGCAGAGTCAGGTACGCCAGATTCTGCTCTCCGCCGCTCACCAGGAAATCCGGCAACACGACTCTGTAGTGCCCGGCGGGATCGAGGAGTTTGCCGGCGAGCCACCAGCCCGCGGGGCCAGGCTCGACGTTCACGCGCAACAGAAAACCTCCTATCCCGCGATTCGCATCGCCCTGCTCAAGCACCTGCTTCAGCAAGTCTCCCCTCAGCTCGACCTCGAGCAGCCGGCCCCCGAAGGGGAGCAGGCGGATCACGTCGTATTCGGTCAGCGGTCCAGGCGGCAGCACGTCGTCCAGTCGGACCGAGCCGCTGTTGAGGAGGGCCAGATCCGCGTCGGGCGCCTCGGCGAGCAGGGCGCGCGTCAGCAACCGGGTGAGCTGGTTCTCCCCTGCGCGGATGATCACGGCGCGGGCGTCGAGCGCGACGGGCGCCGTCGCGACCACGCGGTCAGGCTCAAGGCCATCGGCGCGGAATGCCGCATAGCCCAGCTGCGTCCAGCGGCTCGCCTCCCCGGCCACCGTAGAGCTCTCGGGAATCGAGTCAGTGATGGGCAGCAGTCTCCAGGTCACGAAGGGCCGCTTGCCTGGCAGCAGCGTCAGGTCCACGATGGCCACGGTGCGGGCGTTAGCGTCCGCCTTGATGACCGGGGTGAGGCGAGCGCCCCGACGGATCACCCAATTCTCGTGCTCGTGTCCGCCGAGGATCAGATCGAGCTCGGGCAGCGCTTCCGCGAGGGCGGCGTCGGTCTGCAGGGTCAGGTGAGTCAGCGCCACGATGGCGTCCACACTGTCTCGGATGCGCGCGGTCTCCTCCCGCAGCGCGTCGAGCGGCGGGCGATAGCGCAGGGTCGGCCGGCGAACCTGATCGATGGTGGCGGCCACGATGCCGAGGCGCGCGACTCGCCCCCGCGCGTCGGTGAACCGCAGAATGAGATGGCGCGGCATCCCGAGCAGGGGCCGGCCCAGGGAATCCGTCACGTTGCTGGTGAGGTACGCGAAGCGGGATTCGGCGACGCGCCTGGCCAGCTCCGCGTCGGACAAGTCGAACTCGTGGTTGCCGAGCGTGGCGACGTCGAGGCCGGCGGCGTTGAGCACCGCGATCATCTGGCGGCCCCCCAGTCGCTCGCCGTTGACCCGCGCGGTGCCGAGCGCCGAGGGCGAGACAAAGTCGCCGCCCAGCAGCATGCGCGTGTTGGGATTCTCCCGCTTCAGCCGCTGCAGCACCGTCGCCACCCGGGCCAGTCCCCCCGCTTTGCCGCCTTCGACCGGTGTGATCTCATAGACGTCGTTGAGGTGGAGCAGGGTAACGTGGACGGCTCCATCGGCGGCCGATGTCGGCGCCAGCCCTGGATTGCGGGCGCAGGCGGTGACGGCAGCGAGCACGAGCAACAGCCGATTTAACATGCGGCTCAGTCCTTTCGGGCCAGGTCGACGATCAGCGGCAGGTGATCCGATCCCAGATCCGGCCCCACGACGGCGGCGAGCGGGCGCCAGCCGGCGCAGCTCAGCACGTGGTCGATGCGGAGGGAAAAATGCGGCAGGACCCGGGTCCAGCCAAAACCATGGCCGACAGCCGAAAAGGCGTTGCGGCAGCTGCCCCAGTTCGCGCGGTAGATGGTGCTCTCGACCGGCATATTGAAATCCCCCGCGACAAGGAGCGAAGCGCTCTGCTCATGCAGCCAACGGCTGAGGCGGCGAGAGCCGACCTCGCGCACCAGTACATTGCGCTCCATGGACGCAATACGGCCTCCATAGCGCAGCGGCTCGAGGCCTTTGCGAGGCGTTTCGAGGTGGATGATCCCCAGGTCGATCGGCGCGGTGGGGGTTCCGAGGCGGTAGAAGACCGCGCTGCCGGTGCCGCCCTGCTCGCCGGTCAGCACGCGCTCCAGCGTTCTGGCCTGGAGCACCGGGAATCGGCTGGCCAGGCAGAGGCCCTCCGAATGGCGCAGGGTCCAACCTGCGGGCCAATAGGTGGGATCCAGTACCGCTTCGGCGCATTCCTGGAACACCACGATGTCGGGGTGATACGGCTCGAGGCTTTGCGGGACCGCCAACAGCCGAGGGTTGTCGGCCCCGCGCACGTTGAAGGTGATGATGCGCAAATCGCGCGGCGTCGAGCCGGTCAGCCAGCCGCGCCACCCGAGCCGGTACCCCAGCACCGGACCGAACCCGACCAGGACGCCAAGTCCGAGTGGCAGCAGGAGGCGAGGGCGAGTAAACCCCATGACGAGTGTGAGGAGCGGAGCCGGAAGCAGCACCGGCCAGCGCGGAATGAAGAGGAGCACGGTCGCGAGCCACCAGGCGTCTCCGCCCAGCCAGAGTAAGGTGGCCCAGGCGATGGTGAGGGCGAGATATCCCCAAGCCAGGATGGCGAGGACCCTTGCGGTCCGACCGGACACCTGCAGGGGACGGAAACGGAATCGCGGCAACCGTAAACGGCGGGCGGGGGGCTTGGCGGGGCCGGTGGCCGGCTTGGCGGGCGCCGTGATCGGCAAGATCCTGCCGCAGCGACAGCGGATGGCTTGGCCGACGTGGGCGGGGTCGGCGAAGAAGAGTTGACCGCAAGGACAGCGGACCTCGAGTTTCAGATGGCCTCGATGTATTGGGCGCGGGCGGAAGGAATATGGCTGGCCCGCGCGTCATCGGGGGATTTCGGGAGCGTGCCGCGGCGTGGACGCATCCGAGGGATCCGCGCTAGGTTTCCGGCACCCCTCGCCGGTTACCGGAATCCAAGGGAGCCCTGTGCCGCCTGCTGCCGAAACCGCATCGCCGTCGCAACCCAGCATCGGGTCACTGCTGCTCCGTGCCGGTCTGCTGACCGGCTTTTGCGATGGCCTGTTCTCGATCAGCCTGGCCGTGCTGGCGTACCACTCCACCGTGCAGCGGCTTTTTCAGGGTGTCGCTTCCACCCTACTCGGTCCGGGTGCGCTCGACGGCGGCCCGAGGACGGCGATCATCGGCGTGCTCATGCATATCGGGGTGGCCTTCGGGTGGTCCACGGTCTTCCTGCTCCTCCTCCTGCAGTCAGCCGCAATCCGGGCCCTGCTCGCCCGTCCGTACGGCGTGATCGCGGTCGCGTCGCTGTACGGGCCGTTCGTCTGGCTGGTGATGTCGCTGGCCGTGATCCCCCTGCTGCGGCATCGCGCGCCGGCAATCAGCCTTCGGTGGTGGATCCAGCTGGTCGGTCACTTCCCATTCGTTGGGCTGCCGATCGTGGCCTCCATCGGCAGGGGACTGAGCCGGGCGGCCACGCCAGGGCAGCGGGGAGAGGCGCATGGCTAGCCTGGCGGATCTGCTCTCCAATAATCGGCAATGGGCCGAGGGCGTCAAACGCCGGGACCCGGGGTTTTTCGATCGCCTGGCCCGGCAACAGGCGCCGCGCTACCTGTGGATCGGCTGCTCGGACAGCCGGGTTCCCGCCAACGAGATCGTCGGCCTGCTGCCGGGGGAGCTGTTCGTCCACCGGAATGTCGCCAACATCGTGGTGCATTCCGATCTGAATTGTCTCGCGGTTCTCCAGTATGCGGTCGAGGTGCTGCGGGTCGAGCACATCATCGTTTGCGGGCACTACGGGTGCAGCGGGGTGGAGGCCGCCTGGAAACGGACCCCGCTCGGCCTGATCGACAACTGGCTGCGCCACCTGCAGGACGTGGCGGAGCGGCATTCCCAGCGGTTTTCTCGCGCCATGACCGAGGCGCAATGCACCGACCGGCTCGCCGAGCTCAACGTACTGGAGCAGGTGGCCAACGTGTGCCGTACCACCGTCGTGCTGGACGCCTGGCGCCGGGGCCAACCGCTGTCCGTGCATGGATGGATCTACCGGCTTCAGGACGGCTTGATGCGCGACCTCGGGCTGTCGGTGGCGCGGGAGAACGCGCTGGCTGAGGAGTATCGGCGCGTTCTGGCCACGGTTGCCCCGGGGACGGCAACCTAGCCCGCCGTGACCAGGTGGACGGGGCTCCTCGTCGCCGCGCTACTGCTGCGCTCCGTGCCGGGGCACGCGGCCCGGCAGGCCGCTTGCACGCCGCTGGATTCGATGGCCCCCTGGGCTCGCGTCAACCGGGCCTGGAGCGCCGAGGCCGGTACGCGGTGGAGCAACGATTCGCTGCGCCAGGTCCTCGTGTCGCTCGCTGCGCGCGACCAGGCCGCGCGGAAGGATCTCGGCTCCCGGGTGGGCGACTCGGCCTATGCGCGAGCGCTGGGTGCGCTCGACGCAACGCTGGCCACCGCCCTGGCGGCCATCCTGGATCGCTATGGGTTGCCCACCCGTTCCCTGGTGGGGGCTGCCGGCGCGGATGCGGCGATGTTGATCACCCAGCACAGCTGGTCGCTCCAGGAGCGCGTCCTGGGCCTCGCGCTGAAGGCGGCGCCAGACGAGATCTCGCCGCAGGCGCTGGCCATGCTGGAGGACCGCGTCCTGGTCCACCAGGGGAAGTCGCAGCGCTACGGTACCCAGTTCAACCTTGGCGCCAACGGGGTCTTCCATTTCGCGGTCACCCATGACCTGGCGGGACTCGAAGCGCGCCGAACCCGGATGGGCATTCCCCCCTTGGGACAATACGTCTGCCTGATGGAGGAGGCGGGCATGCGGATCGACCGCAGCTCGCTTCCCCCAATGCCGGGAGCTTCGGGCCAGCGCAAGCCGCCAGCTTCACTCGGGCCGCAGCGCCATGGTCTTTGAGCTCTTTCGCGCGACTGAGGTCCTCGGGCGAACCCCGGCCGTCCTGCGGGCGCTCCTGCAAGGCATCGATGCGCGATGGACGCAGGCCACCGAAGGGCCGGAGACTTTCAGTCCCTTCGATGTGGTGGGGCACCTCATCGACGGCGAAGAGACCGACTGGATTCCCCGCGCCCGAATCATCCTCGGCCGCGGTCCCAGCCCGACTTTCGAGCCCTACGACCGGTTTCGCCATCGCGCCCGGAACCGGGGCCGCAGCCTGGAATCTCTGCTCGAGGAGTTCCGCCGGCTGCGAGATGCCAATCTCGAGCTGCTCGCTTCCTGGCACCTCAGCGCGGAACAACTGGGGTTGCCCGGGGTCCATCCGAGCCTGGGACCGGTCACGCTGCACCAACTGCTCGCCGCCTGGGTGGTCCACGATCTGGGCCATCTCGCCCAGGTCGCGCGGGTGATGGCGAAACAGTATCGCGAGGAGGTGGGTCCCTGGGTGCCCTACCTCCCGGTGCTGACGGATCGCGAGGTGCCGCGCTCCTGACGCTAACCCGCGCGGATTCCGGCACGGCAGGGGAGACCGGCTCGACATCCGGCCGCGCGGCGGTATCTTTGGATCCTTCCTTTCCAACGCAAACATGGCGCTCTCCTGGACCCTCCCGTCCGGCACGGTCGTGGTGCACCGGTGGCCGCTACCCGAGGGGTTGTGAACCGGCGCTCCGCACGCCTCCCGTTCTGGTGCCTCCTCGGCCTTGGTGGGGCCGACTGTGTCAGCCACTCAATGGCTGCCCCTCGACCCGCCAGCCCCGCCTCGCTCGCCTGTGTGCTCAGCGAGCTGGGGCAGCGGGGCTACGAGATCCGCGTGCAATCATCCGGTTCGCTGTGGTACCAGGCGGTGCGCATCCGGCGGGGTGTCGGCGAGGAAATCTGGATTCGGCTGGTGGACGACGGGGCCAGGCCCGCCTGGCTCGATCTCCGGGCCAGCCTGTGGAGTCAAGCGTCCCCAGCGCCGACGCTCGACGGGCGGCCGATCTCGGCCCTGGCGACGGCAGCGGAGGGGAGTGAAGAAATGCGGACGGTGCGCGAGCGTTGCGGGGGACGTTGAGATCCGGGTTCCTGCGCTGGGTCCTGGGAGCGGCCCTGCTGGGTCTTGCCATTTCCGGCATCCTCTCCGGCCTGTTCCGGCTACCGCGGGATCTCTTCATTGGGCTCCATGCCGCGGCGGTGCTGCTCTTTGTCGCGGCGTATCTTCGCCGCGAAGGCATCGATGCTCGGCCTCGGGGCCACCGGTCCAACCGGCAGGCAGCTCGTGTGGCGTGCGCTGGAGCAGGGGCACAGCGTCACGGCGCGGGCCCGCCGCACTGTGGCACGGCGCCGGACGCACCCTGGTTTTTCCGGGTGATGTTTCGTGTCATGCTGGCGGACATCTACGCTGACAAGGCGATGGGCGAGCGGAGCATCGCCGGCAGTCGGATCAACTGGACAATCCTGGCTCCCGTGCTGCTTACCAACCGCCCCGGCACCGGACGTTTCGGGCTGGCGGAGCATCGCGCGATCCACGGGATCGGGAGGATCTCGCGGGCGGATGTCGCCGACCGTATACTGCGCTGCAGCGAGGATGCAGCGACCTTCCGGAAACGGTGGTCGTGAGCGCGCAGCCTTGAGCGGAGGCCGGCCTACGCATGCGGGTGCGACAGACCATCATCGCGATACTGCTGGCACTTGGCCTGGGAGGATTGGCGTGGTCTCTCCTCGACCTGTACTCGATCGATGGTCGCGACGCCGATTTTCTCCCGCCGGTCCGGGAGTATCTCCGCGCGGCACTCGCACTGGATTCGATCCGGCTGGTCGGCACAGGGGCCGCGCAGCCCGCCGTCCGCACAGCCTTGGACGCCGCCCGTGCGAAGCCCGTCATGCTGCGCGCCCTGCTGAGCGACCTTCGCCTGCGACAGGCCAGTCACAACGGAACCCAAACCGCGCTTTTCTTCAACGCCCCGGCGCTGGCCCGTTGTGCCGAGTGGCCGCTGACCGTGTTCGTCGAGGGCACTCCTGGGGCAGCGCGGATCCGGGAGATCCGGCTGCCTTGCGCCCAGCCGTAAATCAACCTGCCGCGAACCACTCGGCGGCCCGAACAGCAAGGCCGGCATGCGCCAGCTGCAGATCGCCCTGATCGGTGACTATGACCCAACGGTGACCGCTCACCAGGCGATTCCGCAAGCGCTGGCGCTCTCGGCGGAACGCGCGCGCGCCGACGTTCGGGGCCGATGGATCCATAGCGCGGAACTGAGCAGCCTGGCCCCACTCTCGGTTGACGGCGTCTGGTGTGTGCCCGCGAGTCCGTACGCCGACACCGCGACGGTCCTGGGGGCGATCGGATCGGCGCGGGAAGCGGGCACGCCATTCCTGGGGACTTGCGGAGGATTCCAGCACGCCGTGTTGGAAGCAGCCAGCGCCCTGTGGGGTCTGGCCGCTCCCGCCCATGCGGAGCTGGACGCTGCGGCCGCCGATCCCGTGATCGCGCCGCTCAGTTGTTCGCTCGTCGAGGTCAGCGGAACGGTCCGGCTTGCCCCCGGGTCACGCCTCGCCGGCGCGTACGGCCGGCTGGAAGCCGAGGAGCAGTATCACTGCCGCTACGGGTTGAGTCCAAAGTATGCCGCCCGACTCGAGGCTGGTCCGCTGCGGGCCACGGCGTGGGGCAGCGCGAATGAGGTCCGCGCCGTGGAGCTCGATGGGCACCCGTTCTTTGTCGCGACCCTGTTTCAGCCGGAGCGGAAAGCACTGGCGGGGTGTGCCCCGCCGCTGATTACCGCCTTCGTGCGTGCGATCGTCGCGCGCGTCGCGGGCTGACGCCGATGCAACATCGCGCCGGCCTGGGCTTCCGGGTCAAAACAGGGTACGCCACCACGATCGTCCTGACCGGGCCGACCGCTGCTCCGAAATTCCTGGCGCGAGAGACCGTTCTGCTGGCAGACCTCGACGTCGACGATTCGCGACAACCGTATCATGCCGTTTTGGAACGCGGGGAACTGGCTGGCGCGGCCGTGGTGATCAACGCCAGGAACGCTGCGACGGCCCGGGCGCAAATGGCGCTGCGAGAACTGGCTCAACTGGCAACCCGCCAGGGCGCGAACGCTACTGCGATCGGGTTGGTGGTGGGGAGCGTCGTAGATCCCTTCACGCTCGGCAACCCGCACATTCGCGCCCACGCGCTCGAAGGTCAGTTTTACCGGCAGGGGCTTGAGGCCGCCGCAAGCGATGCAGGCATGCGCAGCGTCGTGTTAGTGGAGCGGGCCGCCTTCGCGACCGCAAGCCGCTCATTGCGGCTTGATGCGGCCCGGCTCGAGGAAGTGCTGGCCGGCCTCGGCAGGGGCGCCGGTCGGCCGTGGCGCCGGGAGGAGCAACTCGCCACGCTGGCGGCCTGGGTGGCCCTGGCGTCCTGACCGGTCGGGCACGACCGCCCCGTTTACACGGTCTGGGACAAGCTCGACCGCGTCCTCCCGGTGGAGCTGCGGGACGCTGGCGGCACGCTTCGATCGGATGCATGACCTCCAGGATCGGTTGGCGCAACGTACCCGGACCGATAACATCCAGCCGGTCAACCCTGAGAGGTGTCGGTGAGTGACGACGAGCCCTTCCTGCTCTGCTCGGCGTGTTATGCGCCCTGCCCGGCGTCGGAAGCTCACGTCGTTCCCCGGTGGCGGCCCGAGGTTCCCGGGATGATCACCGCGTACCGATGCGGCAACTGCTGGCTCGGCTCCCTGGCTGAGCTGCGGTCCGTGCTGAGCTCCGCGCCGGAGGCTCAACTGGGCTTCTGTGATTTCCTGGCCCGGCGCGGTTACGGGAAGGATGCCGCGGCCCTGCGCGCGGCTCCCGCCGGGGAGCGGCTGACCACCCTGCTGGCGGTGGTGGACGCTCTGCAGACCGAGCGGCTCCGCTTTGACCCTTGAGCCATGACGGGAATCCGCCGGATTCGGCGCACTGCAGTCCGAGGCACCACCGTATTCTCTCAGTGTTCTTCCAATCAAGGAGCACCCCATGCCCGGCTTTTCCCTCACTTTGCGCCGCGTCCCGATGCTGGGGCTGGCCGCCTTGACCTTCGCATGCTCTTCGGGCGGAGGGATCGACGGCAAGTATTACAACAGCCGAACCGGCGAATTCGCGATGGAGCTCAAGGGCGGTCAGGTGCTCACGATGCAGGGCCAGGAGGGGCGGGCGATGACTTATGAGGTCCGGGGCGACAGCTTGGTCATCCACGCTCCGCAGGGGGGCATGGCGGATCTGATGACGTTCGGCATCGAAAAAGACGGCAGCTTGAGCCTTGGCATCCTCGGCTCGCTGACGAAGAAGCGTCCGTAGGGTCCGGCCGTCATGGCATCCGCAGCGCGCCGGCAAGTGGCGCTGATCCGTGGCATCAACGTGGGTCGCGCCAAGCGAGTCGCCATGGCGGACCTGCGGGTCCTGATGACCGAGCTGGGTTATCGAGAGGTGCGCACCGTCCTCAACAGCGGGAACGTCGTCTTTACCTCCCCACCGGGGCGCGGAGCCGACGCGGCGGCGCGGATCGAGAAGGGTCTCGTGCGCCGGCTCGGCATTTCGGCGCGGGTGATGGTGCTGACGGCGGCCGAGCTCGACGTGGTAATCGCCGAAAACCCGCTCACGAAGATCGCGCAGAATCCGAGCTGCTTGATGGTATTCGTGTTGGGCGACCCTGCCGATCGGGCCAGGCTGAAACCGCTTACCGAGCAGGCGTGGGCTCCCGAAGCCTTGGCGGTCGGTCGCCGGGTGGCCTATCTCTGGTGCCCCGAGGGCATCATCGCGAGCCGGCTGGCAGGAGCCGTCGGCCGGGTCCTGGGAGACGCCGTCACGGCCCGCAACTGGGCCACTATGAACAAGCTGCACATCCTGATGGGTCCCCCTGCCGGAGGACACGCCGGTTGAACAAGCCGCAGTGGCGCGGCACCAGGCGGGGACGCATCTTCCGGATATCCACCTTCTACGACCGAGAGGTGAGCGCGCATGAAGTCCCTGATCCTGTCCATTGTCGCGAGCTGTCTCGTCCTTGTCCCCACGGCCGGGGCACAGTCGATAGCCGGCGACTGGGATGCTACCCTCCACACTCCGGGCGGGGTTCGCACCGTCCGCATGGTGTTCCAGGTGAAAGGCGACACCCTGACCGGCACGGTCAAACGACCGGCTGGCGATGTCGCGCTGACCGGAACGGTCAAAGGGAGCGCCGTGAAGTTCAGCTACACCATCGATTACAACGGGAATGCATTGGAGATCACGATTACGGCAACGCTCACCGGGGATTCGATGCAGGGGACGGTGGATTTCGGCGGGGTGGCGGAGGACGAATTCTCCGCGAAACGGGTGAGCGGAGGGCCGGGTACGTCGTGAACTCGCGGCCTATCTCAAGCCTCCCTGGTGCACACGGCTCGTGGCCCTGCCTCCCCCGCGACTGATCGGGCTGCCGTATGATGCCAGCTCCTCGTTTCTGCGCGGCCCTGCGGAAGCTCCAGCGCTGATTCGCGAGGCCCTGTGTTGCGCAGGGGGCAACCGCTGGACCGAAGCGCTTCACAATTTGGCGGACGCGGGTGGCCTTAGCGATGCCGGCGATCTGCCCCTTCCAGAGCACGCGGACGCACGGGACCGGATCGAGAGCGGGAT
>Ga0255310_10000142_pt1 | contig 13959 bp, 13 predicted proteins | sample EtOH1_T0_E1_meta_FD_201359 | JGI IMG/M metagenome (GOLD analysis project Ga0255310, IMG submission 201359) | Sandy soil microbial communities from University of British Columbia, Vancouver, Canada - EtOH1_T0_E1 | ecosystem: Engineered > Artificial ecosystem > Sand microcosm > Unclassified ...
GATGATGCCGCAGCGCGCGTAGGTGGATTTGCCCACGCACACCGTCAGCACGTCGCGCGGGATCTTGAAGTACTCCACCGAGCGCGCCAGCGCGAACGAGTTGGGCGGGATGATGGCGCACTCCGACTGCAGGGTCACGAACGACTTCTCGTCGAAGTTCTTGGGGTCCACCATGGTGGAGTTCACGTTGGTGAAGATCTTGAACTCGTCCGCCACCCGCAGGTCGTATCCGTAGGAAGAAAGCCCGTAGGAGACCACGCCCTGGCGCACTTGCTTCTCCGCGAAGGGGTTGATCATGTCGTGCTCCTGCGCCATTTTGCGGATCCAGCGGTCACTCTTGATGGACATAGCTCTCCTTGAGGAAGCGGCCCGCCTCGGGCGGGTTTCGGATGAAAAAAAGGGCGCGGCCATCTTAAGCGTGAATACTGTCGTTGACAATGCCCGCTATGTCCTTTAGCATCCGCGTCTTGACGCTGGCTTCCGGCCCCGACTGCGTCGGGGCTGCGCCCGCTCTGGGAGAATCCGTCTGTGATCAAGCTCGACATCATCAACGAAGTGGTCAACAAAACCGGCATCACCAAGACCAAGGCCGAGCTGGCGGTGGAGACGGTGTTCGACGGCATGAAGAAGGCGCTGGCCAAGGGCGACCGCATCGAGCTGCGCGGCTTCGGCGTCTTCAACGTCCGCCCCCGCAAGACCGGCATCGGGCGCAATCCCCGCACCGGCGCCGAGGTCAACATCCCTCCGGGAAAGGCCGTCCGCTTCAAGCCCGGGAAAGAATTGCAGTCCATCGAGTAATACCCCGGGGCCGTCCCGCAGAAGATGTCCGAGCCCACACCGCCGCTTTCTTCCACCTACGAGTACTTTCGCCCCTTCGAAGTCCTGGTCCTGCCGCCGCCCAAGCGGCGCTACTGGCTGCACGCCCTGCTTCTGCTCGCCACCGTCTTTACCACCCTGGTGGGCGGCGCCCGCCTGCAATTCAACTTCGACCACAACCTGCCCGCCTTCGCCTCCGATGACGACCTCTTCCCCCTGCTCTGGGCCGTCGCCGACCCCCGGCGCCTGCTGCTCGGCGTTCCCTTCTCCGCCGCCCTCATGCTCATCCTGCTCACCCACGAGATGGGACACTTCCTCTACTGCGTCCGCAACCAGGTGTACGCCACCCTGCCCTACTTCCTCCCCATCCCCACTCCCATCGGGACCCTGGGGGCGTTCATCCGCATCCGCTCGCCCATCCGCACCCGCGCTGCGCTCTTCGACATCGGCATCGCCGGACCCATCGCCGGATTCGTGGTCGCGGTCGGCACGCTGGTAGTGGCCTTGCTTCTCTCTCCACCCATGCCAGCGGACATGCCCCCCTCGGACATCCAGTTCGGACATCCCCTGATCTTCCATCTGGTCCAGCGCATCCTGGCCGGGCTGGGAATGGTCTCCGCGCCGCTCGACGGCCTGCACCTTCATCCCGTGGCCATGGCGGCCTGGGTAGGGATGCTGGCCACCGCGCTCAACCTGCTTCCGGGAGGGCAACTCGACGGCGGCCACATCGTCTACGCCCTCTGGCCCCGCGCGCACCGCTGGTGGACCCGCGGCACCGCGCTGGTCCTTCTGCCGCTGGGATTCCTGTGGCAAGGCTGGGTGCTGTGGGCCCTCATCCTGCTGGTCACGGGCACGCGCCATCCCGCCGTCCCGCCCACCCCCGGACTCTCCCGCGGACGCCTGGTGCTGGCTGTGCTGGCTTTGGTGATCTTGCTCCTGACCTTCATGCCCGCGCCCGTTTCCGGACACGGGCTGCGCTGAGCCTAGCCCGCCACCTTCTTGGCCGGCGGCCAGGAAAGTTTCCTCAGAACGTACACGCCAAGGATTGGAAGCAAGAGAATGCCGCCGAACATCGCGGCCAGGAAGATTGTCTCGCCCATCGAGTTTTTCTTGGGGTCCGCCCACACCCCGATTCCCAGGATCAGGAAGAACCAGACGATCGTCGCTACAGGGAGGGCGACGGCCTGGAAGGCTTTGCGGGGACTGCCCTGAGCCAGGTTGACTGCCGCGACCACCACGCCTAGCGCCAAGATGCCGCCACAGAACCATCCCAGCACGTAGCCCATGTCGTCCAGATCAGCGGGTTCTTGGGCTGCAAGAAGAGAAGGAGTCTCCAGCACTTCGACCTGCCTTCTGTGGAACCGGCCACACCCTATGCCTCGGCGAAGCGACGTGTCAACAACCAGAAAGGAGAACCGCCTGCTCCTTCGGCGGGGCACGGCTTCAGCCGTGCCGAAAAGGCTGGGTTAGACAGAGGGCTTTAGCCCCTAGGGAAACACGGGCGCCGTTCGCCCTTTGGCGAACCGCCAATCGCCGCTTCACAGCAAGCTCAGCGCGTCCACGTCCACCACCACGTTGCGCGAGGGGATCTTCTGCTCCGCCAGCCTCCTCTGGAGCGCGCGCAGCGTCGCGTTCAGCCGCTCCCGGCTTTCCGCCTTGAGCACGAAGTGGTAGCGATAGTCGCGCTTCAGGCGCGAAAGCGGGGCCGCCGACGGTCCCAGCACCCGCAGCCCCGCGGCGCGCCGCTTCTCGAACCAGCGCTTGATCGCCCCGGCGTAGCCCAGCGCCTCCTCCAGCTTCTCGCTGCGGATCAGCACATTGGCCACCGCCGTGAACGGCGGATAGTGCATCCACTTGCGGTAGCGCAACTCCTTCTCGTAGAAGCCGGCGTAGTCGTGCCGCGCCGCGAACTGGATGGCGTAGTGCTCGGGATGATAGGTCTGCAGCACCACCCGCCCCGGGACGGTCCCGCGCCCCGCGCGCCCCGCGACCTGCGTGAGCAGCTGGAAGGTGCGCTCGGCGGCGCGGAAGTCGGGGAAACCCAGCGCGAAGTCCGCGCCCACCACTCCCACCAGCGTGACTCCATGGATGTCGTGTCCCTTGGCGATCATCTGCGTTCCCACCAGCAGGTCGAGTTCCCCGGCATCGAGCGCGTTCAGCACGCGCTCAAAGTCGCCGCGCCCGCGCACCGTGTCCCGATCCAGCCGCCCCACCCGCGCCTGAGGAAAGGCCCCATGGATGCGCTCCTCCAGCTTCTCCGACCCCGTCCCCAGGAACTGCACGTACTCGCTCGCGCACTTGGGACACGCCTCCGGCACCGCCTGCTGGTATCCGCAGTAGTGGCAAAGCAGCCGGTTGCGCCCCTTGTGATGGGTGAGGGCGATGGCGCAGTTCTGGCACTCGACCGTCTCCCCGCAGGCGCGGCACAGCACCACCGCCGAGTATCCGCGCCGGTTCAGCAGGATCATGGCCTGCTCGCCGCGCTCCAGCCGCTCGCGGATCTCCGCCACCAGCTTGCGGGAGAACAGTTGGTCCTCGCCCGTCGCGCGGAATTCCTCGCGCATGTCCACTACCTCGACTTCGGGCAGCGGACGCTGTTCCACCCGCTCGCGCAGCTCCAGCAGCGCGTACTTGCCGCGCTGCGCGTTGTAAAAGGATTCGAGCGCCGGCGTCGCCGAGCCCAGCACCACCGCCGCCCCCGCCTGCTGGGCGCGCAGGATGGCCACGTCGCGCCCGTGATAGCGCGGCGTCTCCTCCTGCTTGTAGGAAGGGTCCTGCTCTTCGTCCACCACGATCAGCGCCAGGTTCTGGACCGGGGCAAACACCGCCGAACGCGTCCCGACAACGATGCGCGCCTCCCCCTTGCGGATGCGGTGCCACTGCCCGGCACGCTCTCCCGCCGTCAGCCCGGAGTGCAGGATGGCCGCCTGCTCCCCGAAGGTGGCCTGCAAGCGCGCCGCCGCCGCCGGCGTCAGCCCGATCTCCGGCACCAACAGGATCGCCGAGCGTCCCGCCTCCAGCACCCCCTGCAGGGCCGCCAGGTACACCGCCGTCTTCCCCGAGCCGGTCACCCCGTGGATCAGCGACACCGAAAACTTCTTCGAAAGGACGGCAGCGTCAATGTGGGCGAGCACCGCTCGCTGCTCCGCGCTGAGGGAGAAGTCCTCGGGCCGCAGCGTCATCCCGGAGAGCGAGAACGGCGCCGCCTCTTCCACAATCTCCACCAGCTTGCGCCGCACCAGCCCCGCCAGCGTGCTCTTGGGAAGTTCGAGGCCGGAGAGCATCTCCAGCGGCAGGCGCCCGCCGGCCGCGGCCAGCGTGTCGATCAGCGTTTTCTGATTGGCGTTGAGCTTGCCCGTCACCTCGCGCAGCAGCGCAATGCGGCGCTGCGGGCCCGCCTGTGGCGGGCGCGCCGCCGCCGAGTCTTCTCGCACGATCCACTTCTTGCGGACCAAGCCCTCGAGCAGCCGCCGCGAGGCTTTCGTCGCGGCGCGCAGGCTGGCTTCCCGCGCGCTGTCGCGCCCGTTCAGGTAGTCGAGCACGGCATATTCGGTCATCTGCTCGGCCGGGGTGCGCCGCGAGCGCAGCGACGAGCCCCCGTGCGCCGAACTGTGTAGCGCCTCCTGGCCGATCGGGGTAATGCGATACGCGCGCGCCCGCCGCACCTCGGCCGCCAGCGGCAGCATGGTGCGGAAGACCTCGCCCAGCGGCGCCAGGTAGTACCGCGAGATCCACTCGCCCAGCTTCATCAGCCCTTCATCCAGGGCGGGTTCGTCGTCCAGAACGCTGAGGATGTTTTTTGCCGTGACCTTGGGGGCGCGGTCGTGCAGCGCCGTCACTACGCCCGCCAGACGCAGGCTGCGGAAGGGCACCAGCACGCGCGTTCCCCGCACCGGCGCAGCCGGGCCCACGCGGTAGGTGAACACGGTATCCAGCGGGACGGGCAGGGCGACGTCGCAGAACTCGGGCATCAGGAAGAGATTATCCCGGCGGCGGGAGGCCGGACTCTATTTCTTTGGCGCCTGCAAACCGAGGTACTCCATCACCATCTGCAGGTCCTTCCACGCTTCTTTCTTCTGCCGGGGATCGCGCAACAGGAACGCGGGATGGTAGGTCACGGCCAGGCGTGAGCCCCGGAAGTCGTACCAGCGCCCGCGCAGCTTGGCCATGGACTCGTTCATGCCCAGCAGGTTCTTGGCGGCCACCGCGCCCAAAGCGACGATCACCTTGGGCCGGATGGCGGCGATCTGCCGCAGCAGGAAGGGAGAGCAGGTCTCGCACTCCTCGCGCTCCGGGGTGCGGTTGCCCGGCGGGCGGCACTTCACCACGTTGGCGATGTATACGTCTTCGCGCTGCAGGCCCATGGCCGCAATCATGCTGTTCAGCAGTTGCCCGGCGCGGCCCACGAAGGGCAGGCCCTGCGCGTCCTCGTCCGCTCCCGGGCCCTCGCCTACGAACATCAGCTCCGCTTCGTGATTCCCCGTGCCGAAGACGATGTGGGTGCGGTTTTCATGCAGGCCGCATCGCTTGCAGTCGCCCAGGTCCTCGCGGATGAGCGCGAGCGCCTGCCTGCGGTCGTGGACGGCGCTCTCCGGCGGCGGTGGGGCCGCGGCTTCCAGGATCGAAAACTGTGCCGGCAGCGCGGCCATCGGGGCCACCGCCTCCGGCGCTGCCTCCGCAGGCGGGCCGTGGGTCGTCCCCCGCCGGTAGAAATCAAAGATCCCCAGCTCCCGGTAGTAGCGGATGCGGGCGGCGACTTCCTGCTTGGTTTGGGGGTCGAGCGGGCGGCTCATGCCTTGGGGCGCCGGCCGGGCACGACGGGATGGGAGCGCTCCTGGCGGAGGCGGACTACGGCGTCCAGCACCCGGTGCGCCACTTCCCACTTGGTGGTCTCCGGGACCTCGACCGTCCCCGAGGGCGTCACGATAGTGACGGCGTTGCGGTCGGAGTCGAAGCCGATGCCCGGCTGCGATACGTCATTGACCACCATGGCGTCGGCCGCCTTGGACTCGAGCTTCTTCCGGGCATTCGCCAGCGCGTCTTCGGTCTCGGCGGCGAAGCCCACCAAAATCTGCGTCGTCTTCCTCGCGCCCAGCTCCGCCAGGATGTCGGCGGTGGGCTCGAGTTCCAGCACCAGGTTCCCCCGCCGCTTGATCTTCTGCCCCGCGGCTTCCTTGGGACGGTAGTCAGCGACCGCCGCCGCTTTGATGACCACCGAAGCGTCCAGGAAGCGCGCCAGCACGGCCTCGCGCATCTGGCCGGCGGTTTCGACGGGTACAAGCTCGGCGGCGCCGGGCGGCTGAAGGTTGGTCGGTCCGCTCACCAGGATGACGCGCGCGCCGCGACGCAGCGCGGCTTCCGCCAGCGCATAGCCCATCTTCCCGCTGGACCGGTTGCCCAGATACCGCACCGGGTCCACCGGCTCGCGCGTCGGCCCGGCTGTGATCAGCACGGTCTCGCCCGCCAAATCCTGCGCCGCTCCCAGCGCTTCCAGGGTCGCGGCCACGATGGCTTCGTTCGCCGCCAGGCGCCCCGGGCCCAGCATGCCGCAGGCGAGATAGCCGGCCTCGGGCTCCACCACGCGCACGCCGCGCTCCCGCAGAACCTTGAGGTTCGCCCGCGTCGCCGGATGCTCCCACATATTCACGTTCATGGCCGGGGCCACGATTACGGGCGCGGTGGTGGCAAGAAAAAGCGTCGAAAGAAAATCGTCGGCCAAACCGTTGGCGAATTTCGCCAGGGTATCGGCCGTGGCGGGAGCTACCAGCAGCGCGTCAATGGACTGGGCCACGGCGATGTGCTCGACCGCGGACTCCAGGTTGGGCGTCTCCACGCCGCTCGAGAACAGATCGGTGATCACCTTCTCGCCGGAGAGCGCGGCAAAGGTCAGTGGCCGCACGAACTCCTGTGCCGCGCGTGTCATCACCACCTGCACGCGCACGCCGCGCTCCTGCAGCAGGCGCACTAGCTCCGCCGCCTTGTAAGCAGCGATGCCGCCGCAGACACCGAGGGCAACCTTCATAGGGACTATTGTAAACCGCAGGCTGGAAGGAAGGCGCTACCGCTTGCCCAGCGCCTGGTCGATCATCTCGCTGGCCACGACGGCGGCGGGCTTGGAATCGCCGATGATGTAGGGCACCTTGCCCGCCTGCACCTCGTCCTGGGCGATGCGGCAGGGCTTGCGCGAGTGGGTGTCCACCATCGGCCGGGCGCCCGATTGGATCTGCCGCGCCCGCCGCGCCGCCACCAGGATGTAGCGATAGTTGCTGTCGAATCCGTCCATCAGCTTCATTTTCGTTACCTCGAAGGGCTGCCCGGGTAGGCCGGGGTGGAGAGCGCGAAGGACGCCAGGATGGGCTGCAGCTTGATGTGCATCTTCTCCTGGCGGCATTCCTCTGCGATGGCGGCCATTCGCTGATCCTCGGCGGAAAGCTTCCGTCCCGAGCGCCGCATGCGCTCGCTGAGCACGATAGCCTTCAACTGCTCGATGGATCGGTCCAGATGGTCGTTCACCAGAATATAGTCGTAGTTGGGGTATTTCTCAACCTCACGGGCCGCGGCCAGCAGCCGTCCCTGCACGTTGGCCTCCTGGATCTTCTCCGCGTAACTCCGATCTCGCAGCCGCTTCTCCAGCACCTGCTTGGACGGCGGAAGCACGAAGATGGCCACGGCCTCCGGCAGCTTCGCCTTGATCTGCTCTTCGCCCTGCACGTCGATGTCGAGCAGCAGATCCTGGCCGCTCTGCCCGGCTTCGCGCAGGAAGCGCCGCGGCGTGCCGTAGAAGTTGCCGTGCACCTCGGCGTGCTCCAGGAATTCATCCTGCGCCAGCATCTTCTCGAACTCCTCCCGCGCCACGAAGTAGTACTCCCGGCCGTCCTGCTCGCTGCCCCGCTGCTTGCGCGTGGTGGAGGAGACGGAGAACAGCAGCCCCGGCACCTGCTGGCGCAGCAGGTTGGCCAGGGTCGTCTTGCCCGATCCCGAGGGCGCCGAGATGATGAACACGGTGGGCTTCATTCGACGTTCTGCACCTGCTCGCGCAGCTTCTCGATCTCCGCCTTCATGGCCAGTCCCAGCTCGGTGATCTGCAGCCCTTCGCCCGCCAGGCCCGAGGTCTTGGCCGAAAGTGTGTTGGCCTCGCGGTTCATCTCCTGCAACAGGAAGTCCAGCTTCTTGCCGGCTTCGCCGCCCGAGTCGAGCAGCCCCAGGAAGTGCCGCAGGTGGGCGCGCAGGCGCACGATCTCTTCTTCCACGTCGCTACGTTCGGCCAGCAGCGCCGCCTCCTGCAGCAGGCGGTCGGGTTCCACCTTCCCGTTCAGCAACTCCTGCATGCGTGTCTCGATCTTCTTCATGTAGGCGGGAGTCACCGCCGCGCGCAGCTTTTCCATCCGGTCCACGGCTTCGCTCAGCCGCGCGGCGCGCTCGCGCAGCTCGCGCGCGATCTCCTGGCCCTCGGTCTCGCGCATCTGGTTGAGCTGGGTCACGGCCTGCTCGAGCGCCGCCAGCACCGCCGCCTCGAAACCGCTATCCGGCGCCGGAGTCGCCGCGGTCAGCGCGCCCGGCAGCTTCAGGATGGCGTTCAGATCGGGCTCGGCCTTGACGTCGAACTGCAGGGCCGCCGTCTGGTACGCATGGATGTAGGCGCCGACGAACTCCTGGTTGACGGCGAGCGGAGCGGCGCCGCCGCGCTCCAGCGACAGCGTCACCTCCACGTGGCCGCGCGCCAGGCGCTCTTTCAGCGTCCGCCGCAGCTTCGACTCCAGCGCGTCGCACTCCGCCGGCAAGCGCAGTTGCAGGTCCAGGAAGCGGTGGTTCACCGCCTTCAGCGACAGCGTGAAGCCGCCGGGCGCGCCCGCAGCGCTTTTCACCTGCGCGTATCCCGTCATGGAGCGGATGGGAGCCTTCATGGCGCCGCCACCTTGGGAGCGTCGGCGTCCACGAACTGCAGGTCATAGAGGCGGCGGTAGGTGCCGTCGCGCTGCATCAGGTCGTCGTGCGTGCCGACGTCGGTAATGGTGCCGTTTTCCAGCACGGCGATGCGGTCGGCCCGGCGCACGGTGGAGAGCCGGTGCGCGATCACCAGCACCGTCCGCCCCTGCATCAGGTTGCCCAGCGCCGGCTGCACCAGCGCCTCCGACTCCGAGTCCAACGCCGAGGTGGCCTCGTCCAGGATGAGGATGGGAGCGTTCTTCAGCAGCGCCCGGGCGACCGCGATCCTCTGGCGCTCGCCTCCCGAGAGCCGCAGTCCGCGCTCGCCGATGACCGTGTCATAGCCCTCGGGCAGCGCCCGGATGAAGTCGTGGGCCAGCGCCGCCTTGGCCGCGGCCTGCACCTGCCCCAGCGCGACGTGCGGCTGGCCGTAGGCGATGTTGTTGCGCACCGTGTCGTTGAACAGGATGGTCTCCTGGGTGACGATGCCCACCTGCGCGCGCAGCGAGGCCAGCGTGACCTCGCGCACGTCGTTCCCGTCGATCTTCAGACTGCCGCTGGAGACGTCGAAAAAGCGTGGGATCAGGTGTGCCAGGGTGCTCTTGCCCGCGCCGCTCGAGCCCACGACGGCTACCACCTCCCCGCACTGCACTTCCAGGTTCACGTCGCGCAGGATGCCGCGCTCGTCGCTATCGCCTTCGTAGGAAAAGCCCACGTTCTCGAAGCGCACCGCCCGGCGGAAGGGCGGCAGAGTGGCGGCATGGGGTTTTTCCCGGACCTCGTCCTCTTCGTCGAGGAACTGGAAGATGGCCGCCGAAGCGCCCAGCGCCTGCTGGAAATTGTTGTTGTAGATGGCGAACTTGCGCACCGGATCGTAGAGCTTGAACACGGCCACGATGAAGGCCACGAAGATGCCGGCGGAGAAGTATCCGGTCTTGATGTGATCGCGCCCCAGCAGCAGCAGCAGGGCGATGGCCGCCGCGCCCACCAGGTCCATCACCGGGCCGGTCAGGGCGAAGGCCAGCACCGAACGCAGGTTGGCATGGAACAGCCTCTTCGCCGCCCCGCGGAAGCGCAGGCTCTCCCACAGCTCCATGCTGAACGCCTTCACGATGCGGTTGCCGGTGATGGTCTCATGCAGGATGTTCTGCACGTCGGCCAGCTTGTCCTGGCCGCGGCGCGTGGTCGAGCGCACCCGCCTCCCGATCCGCCGCGCCGACAGGAAAATGAAGGGGATGAACAGCAGCAGCACCCACGCCAGCCGCCGTCCCAGCAGCACCACCACCGCGGCGGTGAACAGCAGGATGAAGAACTGCTGCAGGAACTCCCCCAGCACCGTGGACATGGCGAACTGCACCCTCTCGATGTCGTTGATGATGGTGGAGAGCAGCGTACCCGTGGTGTGCTTCTGGAAGAACGCCACCGAGCGCTTCAGCACCGCGTCGTAGATGTGGTTCCGCAGGTCGGTGATCAGGCCGAACCCCGCGTAGTTCACCAGGTAGGTGCCCAGATAATCGCAAATGCCCTTCAGCGCGGTGGAAGCCACCAGGGCAAAGGCCACCACCGTCCAGGCGTTGTGAAACTGCGCGGGGACGAACTGCTGCAAGTAGATGGTCTCCCCGCCCCCGGGGATCTTGAACAGCACGATGTTCTCCGACCCCGAGGCCGGATTCAGCACGCGGTCGAGCATGGGCCCGATGAGCAGCAGCCGGAAAGCGTCCAGCAGGCCCACCAGCGCCATCAGGACCACCGAGGCCCCCAGGTGCAGCCAGTACGGTCCGACGTAGCGCAGCAGGCGGCCTAGCTGGCGCATAGTGGCCCGGCCTCAGCCCGGAAAAGCGCGATGGGAGTGGTCTTCAACAGGGTGACATTCTAACGGAATCGGCGGGGATTCCGCCCTGGCTCGTCCCTCGCCGCCCGCCGCTCCGTCAACGCGGCAGGTCGCGATGGATCACCTTGGCTTGATGTCCCGCCGCGGCCAGCTTCTTGCGCACGTCCTCGGCGATCATCACCGAGCGGTGCTGTCCTCCGGTACAGCCGAAGGCGATGGTGAGGTAGCTCTTCCCTTCCCGGATGTAGTGCGGCATCAGGTACACCAGCAGCTCGGAGATGCGGTGGATGAACTCCCGCGTTTGGGGGAACGAGCGCACGTACCGGGCCACCTTGGGGTGGCGTCCGGTGAAGGGGCGGAGCTTGGGTACGAAGTGCGGGTTGGGCAGGAAGCGGACGTCGAACACCAGGTCCGCGTCCTGGGGCACGCCGTGGCGGTAGCCGAAGCTCACGCAAGAGATGCGGATGTTCTTTTCCGCGGACTCGCGCTGGAATTTCTGGGTGACGTAGGCGCGCAGCTCGTGCACGTTGAAGCGCGAGGTGTCCACCACGATGTCGGCCAGGGCCCGGATGGGGCGCAGCCGCCGGCGCTCGGCCCGGATGCCCTCCTTCAGCGGCAGAGCGCGTCCCAACGGATGCGGCCGCCGCGTCTCGCTGAAGCGGCGCAGCAGCGATTCGTCACTCGCCTCCAGGAAGATGACCGTGGTGCTGAGCGTCTTCTTGACCGACTTCAGCAGGCCGGGCAGCCGGCTGAAGTTCTGGCCCTCGCGCACGTCCACCACCAGGGCGGTGCGCTGGATGTCCGTGGAAGCGCGCGCCATCTCTGCGAAGCGCGGGATCAGCGCCACCGGCAGGTTGTCCACGCAGTAGTAGTCCAGGTCCTCGAAGGCCTTGAGCACCGAGGCCTTGCCCGAGCCGCTCATGCCGGTGATCAGCACCAGTTCGGTCCCGGCCCGGCCCCGGCGCCGTTTGGACCCGGCCTTTTTCCGGCGCGCCATGGCCGCATGGTATCACCGGCCGCGCGCGCCCGATACGCCCTGATTTGGGAGGCGACGGCCTCGGACCGAGCCCTGCGCGTCCGCACCGATTTTCGGAGGGGCACGACTTCAGTCGTGCCGCATCCGGGCCCCAGGGACTTGTCCTCCCGACCGAGCCCGAGGGAGGCCCCCCGCGGGGCCGGGCTGAGGGCGAGCGGAGGAACCTGCTTTTCGCCCTTGGGGAACGGGATTCGATCCTCACTTCGCGCCCGCTTGTTGCAGCGCCACTACCACCTCCGCCGCGTCCTTGCGGCGCAGCGCCCGCTGCAGCGCGGTGACGCCCGCCGGAGTCCTCGCGTTCACGTTGGCGCCTCCGGCCAGCAGTGCCTGCGTCGCCTCCAAGCGGCCTTCGCCCGCCGCCTCCATAAGCGCGGTGCGGCCGTCACGCGCCGCTCGGTTGGGGTCGGCGCCCGCCCCCAGCAGTGCCTTCACCGTCCCGGCATCGCCTTTGTTCGCCGCCACCATGAGCGCCGACATCCCGCTGGGGGTGGTGGCGTTGGCTGACGCCCCTCGTGCCAGCAGGATCTGCACGGTCTCCGTGTCGCCATTGTTGGCCCCCAGCATGAGCGAGGTCCATCCGCTCCGGTTGCGCGCCTCCACCTCCGCGCCCCGTGCCAGCAGGAGGCGCACCACCTCCGTCTGCCATTGCGAGGCGGCGTGATGCAGCGCCGTCCAGCCCCCTGCGTCGCGCGCCTCCAGCCCGCCCGCGGGCTTCGCTCCCGGGGGTGGGGCCCCTGCCCGCCTGGCGAACCGGGCCTGCGCGTCCAGCAGCAAGGGGACAATCCGGCTCTCGCCCGCCGCGGCGGCGAACATGAGCACGGTGGTTTGGCCACGGTCGCGGCAATTGGGATCGGCGCCGGCTGCGAGCAGAGCCTGTACCACCTCCACCTGCCCGCCCAGGCTGGCGGCGATCAGTGGCGTCCAGCCGTTTTCGTCGGCGAGGTTGGGGTCAGCGCCCTTTTCCAGCAGCAACTGCAGCAGCGGGAGCTGGCCGCGGTCGGCGGCAGTGATGAGCGCCGTCCACCCGGCTTCGTCCTGGGCATTGAGATCGGCGCCGGCCTCGAGGAGCGCCTGCGCCAGCTCCGGGTTCGAGCCCTCGGCGGCGATCATCAGCGCCGTGACCTGGTGCTCGTCGCGGGCATCGGGATCGGCGCCCGCGGCCAGCAGCCGCTGGACCGCCGCCAGGTTGCCGCCTTCCACCGCGTCCAGCAACTGGTCGGCGAGCCGCTCTCTTTTCTCCTCGGAGAGCGCCGGCTTGGTCCTGGGTTTCTTCGTAGCGGACGCAGAGGGCGCCGGCTGAGCCGCCGCCTTGCCCGCCTCCGCCTGCGGAGATGTCGCGGCCGGACTTCCTGAACTCTGGCCGAGGCCTGTGGAAGGAAGCAGTAGCGCCAGCGCGCAGCACATCATTCTGCGCGTCAGGGCGCGGCTCGATGCCGGGAGACGGATCACGGGTGTTGTTCTAAGCCAGTTTCGTACCAGGGACTTTACTTTTTACCTTTTCCTTTTTACTTCTTCCCTTTTCCTCTTGCCCTGCTACGGCGCCTCGATCAACTCCATCTTCCCGTCCTTCATCCGGTGCAGCACTTTCACCCGGCCCTGAGGGTCGCGGAAGACGAAAACGTCGCGGTCGCGGAACTCGGCCTCCTTGATGGCTTCTTCCAGGGTCAGCGGCCGCAGGGCAACGGCGTCCTGCGCGCGCACCACGTGGACTTCCGGCGCGCGCACGCTCGAGGGAAAGGAATGGACCAGGACGGCCCGCGACCTGGCGAGAGACTCGCCCACCGCGGTCCCGCCCTCCTCTTCTTTCTCTTTGGCGGCGCCCGGCCATTTGTGCGGCGCGCGCTTGCGCGGATGCCGCTTGCGCGTCCGCCACCGCGCCTTGTACTTCACCGCCTGGCGGTGGATGCGGTCCAGCGCCTCCACCACCGCCGCCGGCATGTCCTTGGCCTGGGCCAGCCCCACGATGGACTGGTCGCGCACCGTGATGGTGATCTCGGCGATGTAGCGGTGCTTCTCCGTCGCCAGAACCACGTGCGTATCAAAGTTGCTTCCCAGGATCTTTTGAAGCTTCGCCAGACTGTGCTCCACCTGCTTCCGGACTGAGGGGCTCACCTCGTACTGTCTTCCGGTGTACTCGACGTTCATTTGACTCCTCCTCTGGGTCCCTGCGGGACCCCGGTCTGGAACCAACTGCAACGTTAGTTTTTCGCTCTGCGCTGGTGGGTGCTCGGGATGCGCATGTCTTCCCGGTACTTTGCGACCGTGCGGCGAGTGACCTGGATGCCCTGCGACTGGAGGATGCGGGTGATCTGCTCGTCGGTCAACGGCCTGGCGGGATCTTCGTCCTCGA
>Ga0255310_10000143_pt1 | contig 13958 bp, 13 predicted proteins | sample EtOH1_T0_E1_meta_FD_201359 | JGI IMG/M metagenome (GOLD analysis project Ga0255310, IMG submission 201359) | Sandy soil microbial communities from University of British Columbia, Vancouver, Canada - EtOH1_T0_E1 | ecosystem: Engineered > Artificial ecosystem > Sand microcosm > Unclassified ...
GCTGCTCAATACACATTGCCACCTCGACCATGTTTTCGGAAATAAATTTGTACACGACACCTGGGGACTTACCCTCCACATTCATGAAAAAGAAAAGCCTGTGTTGGATTTTGCGCCCCAGGCCGGGCTGATGTGGCAAATGCCTTTTGAGAATTATGATGGGGAACTTGTTTTTATAAAAGAAGGAGAGACCATTAAGTCAGGCGATGACCAATTAGAAATCCGTTTCACTCCTGGCCACTCGCCGGGGAGTGTTTGTTTTTATTATGAACCCGGAGGTTTTGTTATCGGCGGCGATGTTTTATTTAATATGAGCATTGGCCGCACCGACCTGCCCGGTGGAGATTATCAAACTTTAATCAACAGTATTCAAACCCAGCTATTCACTTTGCCGGATGAAACAAAAGTATATTCCGGGCATGGACCAGTGACGACGGTGGGGTTTGAGAAGATGAATAATCCTTTTGTAAAGCTCTATTAGCGGAGAAGTATTCCCCTATCCTTGGAGAGGGGTTAGGGGAGAGGTCTTGAATAAAAAGGAAAATGAAAAATCCGTTTGTGAAGATGTATTAGAATTGCCGAAGCTTCAACTCCTTCCTTACTTTTCTGTAACTTTCTATTACCTAACATCGAACCATGAACAGGCTGCTTTTGACAGGGGTCTTGTTGGTCATATTTAATTCTTTCGGGATCTCACAACCTGATCAGGATTATTTAGAAAAAAAACGCTTGCTTCGGGAAATTAACTCCCTTCAGAGACGTAAGCAAATTGACTCTTTATTAATCGTAATAAAAAGAAAAAAGGAAGACACGTTTCGTTCATTCAGGGTCTTCTATTCTTCGGATTAAATAAAGCCGTCTGCGAGGGGTTTGCTGTGTGCCGGATAGGAACAGAGCAGCAACCCCTCGCCGATATGATCTTTTCAATCTTGAATTTAATAATTTTTTTACCGTAGATTCCAATTTGTGCGGGGTTGTGCCACCACACATTGGCCTTGCCGGCAAACCCCGCACAGACAACCTCCTTTTGAATGTTGATTATTTCGGAGACCCCGAAGGAACGGAAAGAACATTTATTTGAAATTGATTTAAGCAACTTTTGAGTAAAAAATTTCCCAATCAACGGCAACCGCTGAAATTCCTTCCTCTCAATCTTTACCAAAACAAACCAGAAATAATAACAGGGATCTCTTACTTATTGTACAGGGTCATAAACTGCCTGGGGGTTATTACAGGTAATTGGGGAGTTGTTTTTTTGAAATCTTTAGTATTGGAACTGATAAAATAATCAATGCCTTTTATGTGCTGGGCCGTGTAGTATTGAACTGCATCTTCAAGGTCAGGGAAACCTGAATGTATTGCGTCTAAAAATATTTTTTCAGTACAGGAAATCAGAGAAAGAGTTTTGAGCAAGCTCTCTGTTATTTCAATAATGACTGAATAATCAACCTTTGCTTTTTTCAAAAAATACATCACATTCAGCAAACAGGAAGCTGAGGTATACAATTTCAATGAAGTTGTTTCAGGCTGTTTCAACAAAGATTCACAGTCGGGATAATATTCGGTGCGGTGTAAAATAGCATCCAGAAACACATTGCTATCTACAAATACAGAGTTCATTGTTTGCTTTTTTTGCCCGTAGATTTCATTCTTTTTTCGCTTTCTTTCATATAATCTTCATAACGCCATTGCCTCACCATTTCTTTATAATCAACCTTCTCAGGCAACTTGATTTTTTTCCTGTACGGCTCCATTAATTTGTTAATTTGATCTATTGCAGTTTCTGTTTTATTTTCTTTTTCAATAATGCTGTTCAGGTATTCCTCCACCATCCTGCTGATGCTTTTACCCCGCTTACGGGAAATTCGCCTGGCCTTCAGGACCGTCTTTTCACTGATGCTTAATGTAAGTTTCCGGGTCATGGAATATAATTTTGACCAAGATACGTATAATTTTAAAATGTACGTATAGTAAATGGAAAATTTTATTCTGCCTGATAAAAAACATTCGTTATTTTCTATCAGTTGTTAATAGGAAGGCTTAAAGTATCTCCCAATCATAGGAATCTTCTCCAATTCCTTCCTCTCAATCCTCGAAACAAAAAAAGCAAACAATAATAAAAGAAGAGTAGCGCTGCCGATATTGAACCATATGTTATCCCAAAGCATCAGCAAACCACGGTGAGTTAAATAGATTAACGTAACTAAACCGAGATAAGCAATCAGTTTTTTCTTTACATAAGGAACAGGATAATATTTCTGTCCGAGTATATAACTTATGATCATCATGAAGAAGTAACAGCAAAAAGTAGCCAGCGCTGCACCGAGATAATGAAGTTTGGGAATAAGAATAATGTTTAAAGCAACAGTGATAACGGCCCCGGCAAAGGTGATAATGGCGCCGTACATATTTTTATTGGTGAGCTTATACCAGATGCTGAGGTTGTAATAAATGCCAAGAAAAATATTTCCCATCGCCAGTATGGGTACAATATACATACCCTCGCCCCAGTCTTTTGATTTGCGGGTAATGATCCATTCCAGCACATCGCGGTACAAACCGATGAATAAAAACATAAAGCAACAGGCTAATACAAAAAATTTCATCACCCGTGCATAAGTGCGGGGCGCATCCTCTTCTTTTGAGCGGTTAAAGAAAAACGGTTCTGCGGCCATACGGAAAGCCTGGATCATCACCGTTACCATCACAGCAAGGCGATAGAGGTTACCAAAAATTCCCAATTCTTTATCAGCTTGTGCAGGTGATACGTCAACCACATGCCGGTACACCAGCCGGCTCAGCATATCATTGATCATTCCTCCCAACCCAACAATAATTAAAGGGTAGCTGTAATGCATCACTTTTTTCCAGAGTATCGTATTGAATTTGAATTGCAGCCCACTGAATTCTTTCCATAACAATAAAAAAGTAAAAATGCTGCCACAAACATTTCCAAGCAGGTAAAAACTGATCGGGTCATTTCCATCATAAATAACACTGATAAAACCATCAGGATGATTTTGCACATACCGTGGGATAATGCCGAGGAAAAGAATCACTACAAGGATATTCATTACAATACCAGCTAAACGGACAAAAGCATATTTCCTTGGCCTTCCCTCCTGTCTGAGTTTTGCAAAAGGAAGTGTGGCCAGTGTGTCAAAGAAAATGATCCAGCACATCCATGTCACATATTGCGGGTGTCTATCCAGCCCTGCCGCATCAGCAATGGGTGAACGGAAGAAAAAAAGTGAAGCGGTAAACAACAGGGTAGTAAAGAATATAGAAATTGAAAGAGTGTTGTATAATTTCATTTTGTCTTCCGATTGGGAAAACCGGAAATAGGCAGTTTCCATACCATAAGTAAACAGCACATTAAGAAAAGGAATGATGGCATACACCTGGGTCAGATCGGCCGTGGTACCCGGCTGTTTAAAAACAAAAGGAAGGCTGAGGTTCATCAGGTAGCCGAGAAAACGGCTGGCAATGGTGGGTACACCATACCAAAGAGTTTGCCCTGCCAGTTTTTTGATTCCACTCAAGAGGATTGGATATTTCAACAAAAATAGCTTTCTGTTTTGTAATTAGTAAACAACCGGGTGCTTTAACAAGGCTGCAACCCCTGTGCACCCATAGGCGGGCATTTGCCATTTGACCTATCTTTGAAAAAAATAAAGCAATGAAAAAATTTGTTCTTACAACCCTTGTTTCTCTATTTGTAATAACAAGTTCTTATGCGCAGGCATACGAAGACAAAATAGAATATAATAAAGTAAAGCAGGCTTGCCTGACAATTGAATATAATTATCCCCCTGCAGCGGTAGAAAATGCAATTATCGCAAAACTGGACAAATTGGGATACAAAGGAAAGGAGGAGAAGGGAATGTTTAATAAAGACAAAGGGTTCAGGGTATATAAGGATGCCCTTATTTCAGATATCAGTTCATCCCGTTATGATTACATCATCAACATTGACAAGAAGAGCCGTAAAAATGACGATGAATCAGTTTTATATTTAATAATAATGAAAGCAGGTAATAACGCATTATCAAAACTGAATGGACGGGAATTGGGACATGCAAGATCTTTTTTGGATGATTTATTACCCGATATTGAAGCCGCCAACCTGGAATTACAAATAACAGCACAGGAAGAGGCGGTGAGCAAAGCTGAAAAAAAGTTAAAGAGTTTACAGGATGATAAAGATGAAATGGAGAAAAAAATCAAAAAACTTGAATCCGATCTTGAAGACAATAAAAAAGACCAGGAGAAGCAGAAGGACGAAATAGAAAATCAACGGAAAAGCCTGGAGGAATTGAAAAATAAAAGAAAATATAACTGAGCATTAATGCTGGTGTACAAATTTTGTATCTGTAACCAGCGTTGAATCCGTCAGGGTTCTGAGGAAGGCCACTACATCAATGATCTGGGAATCGTTTAACTGGATTCCATTTGCCAATAAAGGATCAAGATTAGGATTTTGCTGAATACCATCCCGGTAATGTTCCAGGCATGCTTTCAGACTATGAAACCGTCCATCGTGCATATAAGGATAAGTCAGCGATACATTACGTAGCGAAGGCACACGGAATTTTAATGAATCTTCTCTTTTCCCCGTCACCATCATTCTTCCGTTGTCTTCAGGTATATAGGAAAGTTTGGGAAGGCCGATGTTCCTGTATGAATAGTCGGTGAACATAGGCTCCGGGTGACAGGTGGCACATTTTGCCTGGTAAATTTCATAACCCCGTTGTTCATAATCAGTGAATGCCGCCTGTCCTTTTTTGTATTTATCAAATTTTGTATTGCCCGAAACAAGTAAAAGAACAAATTGCGATAAAGCTTTTTGTATTCTTGGCAATGTAACCGTGTGTGAACCGAAAGCCTTTTGGAAATAATGATTGTAGGAAGTATCTCTTCTCAGTTTTTTAAGTACATGGTCAATGGTCTCCGCCATTTCGTTGTGAGCGGTAATGGGTTGAATAAATTCTGATTCCAGGGAAGTAAATTCTCCGTCAGCATGAAATTCTTTTTTCCATGCGAGGTTAAAAAGAGGCGATGCATTTCTCAATGTATGCTGATCATTATACCCATGGCTCCGGTCTTGATCATATGTTCCAAAGACAGCAATCTGGTGATGACAACTTACGCAGGGGTAATTACCGTCAATTGATAACTGGCCATCATAGAATAGTTTGCGGCCCAATTCAAAACCCTCCTGAGTCAATGGGTTTCCTTCAAAATTATAAACGGGAGCAGGGAAATTTTCCTGGTAAACAAAAGCCAAAGGAGTTGGTGCTTCGCTTTCGCTGATCTTTTTGCATGAATTAATTAAAATGCTTCCGGACAGGGTAAACAGGATTAATATGCCGATCAGTTTCCACTTCATCTGGAAGTAAATTTAAATAAATAACCGTAGGGATTAAAGGTTGCGGAAGTCAATTTTCCTGCGCCCTCCTTTGATGTCTGCTTTTTTCTTTTTGGATTCCAGTCTTTTTTCTTTTGAGGCTTTACTGGCGCCGGTGGCGATGCGTGGTTTTTTCTTTTGGAGGGCCTGGTAAACCAGTTTGTTCATCTTTTCCAACACCTCATGTTTATTGGCCAACTGGGTGCGGTGTATTTGAGATTTTACCATTAATAATCCTTCCGAATTGATGCGATTGGAAAGCTTGAGAAGGAGAATTTGTTTCTGCTCATCCGAAAACAATTGCGAATCGGCAATATTGAAATACCCAATCACTGCGGTCTCCACTTTGTTTACATTCTGCCCGCCCTTACCTCCGCTGCGGGTGGTTTGGAAAAAAATTTCTGGAGCTATATCCGGTATGGAGTGTTTATTGTTTATAGTTTTTGGTTTTTCGTTGATTATTTATTGTGAATTTAAGCGCATCAGGCAAGTGAAAACCGTATCAAATTTAAGAACCATAAACGATAAACTATAAACCATAAACTTTTATCTTGCGGTATGCGAGTCGTCATACAAAGAGTAACTAAAGCCAGTGTAACCATCAATAAAAAGATTTATTCCGAAATCAAAACCGGGCTGCTGGTGCTGCTGGGTATAGAAGATACGGACACAAACGACGATATTGAATGGCTTTCATCAAAAATTGTGAACCTCCGCATTTTTAATGATGCCGATGGGGTGATGAATGTATCAGTAAAAGATATGGGAGGTGAAATTCTTGTGGTAAGCCAGTTTACCCTGCATGCTTCCACTAAAAAAGGGAACCGGCCTTCTTATATCCGTGCCAGTAAACCGGAAATAGCCATACCGATATATAAAAAATTTGTTCAACAACTTTCATCTGATCTAGGCAAAAAAATTTATACCGGGGAGTTCGGGGCTGATATGAAAGTGGAATTAATAAATGATGGGCCGGTGACAATTGTGATGGATACGAAGAACAGAGAATAGATGATAATTGGTTAGATGAAAGATGATAATTTCTTTAATTGGCTATTCACTATTTCACCCCAATCTTTTCTGTATATCTTTTCCCGTTCACCAGTTCTATCATCAGGAAAAAGATTTTTTCTTTTATGCTTATATCAAATGAATAACTGGTATTATTCAGATTGTTCTGTTCAATAATCCGATGCCCGCCCGAGGTCCAGACCAACATGCTTTTTATATTGGTCTTGCTTTGAACAGTGATTCTTTTCCCGTTGGTAAGAATTTTATAGGGCTTAGCCTCACTTGTTACAGTGATCACAGGCTCTTTGGGATTGATGGGTTTCTGGCTGTATAAAATCTGGGTGCAGCAGAAAAGTACCACTATGGGTAATAGTTTCAGGATAGCTGATCGTGTCATAGAATACCAAATAAGATAGTTCAGGAAATTGGTTAATAATTTTTCAGGAGGGTAGGGGCGTTTGAAACGCCAATAATCATGCTATATTGCAGAAAGGGAATTAAAAATTTTGTTATGACTATTCAGCAAGCCCAGCAGCAGGTGGACCAGTGGATAAAGACTATCGGGGTCCGTTATTTCAGCGAACTGACCAATATGGCTATTCTAACCGAAGAGATGGGAGAACTGGCCCGCATCATGGCCCGTAAATACGGCGACCAGAGTTATAAAGAAAGCGATAAAGGAAAAGATATTGGGGACGAAATGGCCGATGTGCTGTGGGTTTTGATCTGCCTGGCGAACCAGACCGGCGTGGATTTGACGGAAGCCTTGAAAAAAAATTTTGAAAAGAAAAGTAAAAGAGATGCTGAGAGGCACCGGCAAAATGAGAAGCTCAAATGACCGCCTGTTACGAGGAGCAAACTGAAGTTTCAATATTTTGGTTTAACTTTTATCTGTAAATGACCCTGACACCAAAGCGAATAAATGTTCTGTAAAGTGGAATGAAAAACTGCAATGAGTTCACTGGATAAAATAGTAGAGATCGAACGATCAGTTAATATTTATCAGAACAGCGATAATGAACTGGTAGAGGAAATTATTATTGATATTCCGCTCGAAAAACTTAAGGAAATTGTTACCGCCAAAGAAGAAGACCCATCTTTATACGAGGCTTACCTGTTAAATGATCAGCAATTAGAAAAAATCAACCTGCTCCTGGAAAAGAAAATTGAACCTGACTTCACTCAATTCTTTTATGTTTTGGAAGCAGCGGGTATTTATGACTGGTCGGCGAACTGACCATCAGGTAGAATCCGGATATATGGGATAAATGTTGCAGTAAAAGCCTGGTCAACCTTATAAAACGTCATCATAATATTCCTCATAATCATTGAAATCCTGAAAATCCCGGTTCTGACTTATTTTTGCCCACTATGGCAAATGATACAAACAGGTTCCAGGCAATTATCTCGCATTGTAAAGAGTACGGATTTATATTCCCCAGCAGTGAAATCTATGATGGATTGCAGGCTGTATACGATTATGGACAGTGGGGCAGCGAGCTGAAAAAAAATATCAAAGATTACTGGTGGGACAGCATGACCCGCATGTACGAAAATATTGTCGGCATTGATGCCGCCATCTTTATGCACCCCACCACATGGAAAGCATCCGGCCATGTTGATAATTTCAACGACCCGATGATTGACAATAAGGACAGCAAGAAAAGATACAGGGTTGACCATCTTATAGAAGCTTTTAGCGATGAGCTACGAGCTGCGAGCAAAGAAAAAGAAGCTGATGATATATTGGCAACAATGGATGCTTTGCTTGCCAAAGATGATTTTGCAGGTTTGAAAAAACTTATTGAAGACAACAAAATAAAGTGTGCCATCAGTGGCACCAGCAATTGGACCGACATCCGCCAATTCAATCTGATGTTTTCAACAGAATTCGGTTCAAGTGATGCTTCTGAAATCCCTCCTTCGGGGGGTGGGGGGGCCAACAAGATTTATTTACGTCCAGAAACGGCGCAGGGTATTTTCGTAAACTTTCTCAATGTGCAGAAGACGGGGAGGATGAAAATCCCTTTTGGTATTGCACAGATCGGGAAAGCATTCCGTAATGAAATTGTTGCCAGGCAATTCATTTTCCGCATGAGAGAATTTGAACAAATGGAAATGCAGTTCTTTATTCCCCCGGGCACACAAAAAAAATGGTATGAATTCTGGAAACAGGAAAGACTGAAATGGCATTTAAGTTTGGGAACCCCTGCTGATCAGTATCGTTTTCATGATCATATTAAACTGGCTCACTATGCTGATGCTGCCTGCGACATTGAATATAATTTCCCCATTGGTTTTAAAGAAGTGGAAGGTATTCATTCAAGAACAGATTTTGATCTGAAAAATCACCAGGAGTACAGCAAAAAGAAAATGCAGTATTTTGATAATGATATTGACCCTACTACAGGAAAACCTTTTGGCAATTATATTCCTTATGTCATTGAAACTTCTATCGGTCTTGACAGGATGTTCCTGCTGGTGATGAATCAGGCTTATACTGAGGAAGATCTCAGTACCGCAGAAAAACAGGACGGTCGTGTGGTTTTAAAACTTCCTGCAAAACTTGCGCCGATGAAACTGGCAATATTGCCACTGGTGAAGAAAGATGGATTGCCAGAGATTGCAAGAAAGATTATGGATGATTGTAAATCTTCATTCCGCTGTTTCTACGAAGAAAAAGATACTATCGGCAAACGTTACCGTCGCATGGATGCCATTGGCACTCCGTTCTGTGTTACCATTGATCATCAGACAAAAGAAGATAATACCGTTACTCTCCGTCATCGTGATACGATGCAGCAGGAAAGAATTCCTGCAGATAAGGTCATGGAAATTGTTTTGGCGGCCATTGCCTGATAAAACTCACATCAATCAGCCCTAAGGCTGACTTTTATCATAAGCCAACAGCTGTCATTCAGAGTACTTTCGGTAAAATTACTTACCTCAAAATCTCTGAAATGGAAACCACTGCAACTCCTTTAGTTGAAAAAAGATCAACTGGTAAAGACAACAAGTCTTTTTCCATCATGGATGGAAATGAAGCGGCCGCTTATATCGCTTATAAGACAAGTGAAGTTTGTGCTATCTATCCTATCACACCATCGTCGGCAATGGGAGAGTGGGCCGACGAATGGAGTAGCAACGACAAAAAAAATATTTTCGGCGAAGTGCCCAAAATAATAGAAATGCAAAGTGAAGCCGGTGCTGCCGGTGCCATTCACGGAGCATTGCAGGGTGGTGCATTGGCATCTACATTTACCTGTTCACAGGGTTTGCTGCTGATGATACCTAATATGTACAAAATTGCCGGTGAATTAACTCCGGCTGTTTTTCATATTGCTGCAAGAGCTATTGCCACTCATGCACTCTCCATTTTTGGGGATCACAGCGATGTAATGGCAGCCCGTACAACCGGTTTCGCACAGTTGTTTGGAAGCAATCCGCAGCAGGCCATGGATATGGCAATGATTGCAACAGCTGCTACACTAAAAGCAAAAATACCTTTCCTGAATATTTTTGACGGGTTCCGTACATCGCATGAACTGAACCAGGTGTCAGTAATTCCTGATGATGTTATCCGTAACATGATAGATGAGCAGGCCGTGAATGAACACAGAAACCGTGCATTGAATCCGGAACATCCATTTGTACGGGGCACTGCCCAGAATCCAGATGTATTTTTCCAAAGCCGTGAAGCATGCAGTAAATATTACCGGCAGGTTCCCGGTATTGTTGAGGATACAATGAAGAAATTTGAACAACTCACCGGTCGTTCATATAAGTTGTTCGATTATTATGGGCACCCTGAAGCAGAACGAATCATTATCATCATGGGTTCCGGCTATGGTCCGGTACATGAAGTAACAGATTACCTCAATGACCGGGGAGAAAAAGTAGGATACCTGGTTGTACATCTTTTCCGCCCGTTTTCTGTCTGGCATTTTATTGAAGCCATTCCGGCCACAGTCCGCAGGATTGCCGTACTGGATCGTTGTAAAGAACCCGGAGCTATTGGTGAACCATTATACATGGATGTCATTGCTGCCCTGCACAAAGGATGGAAATTTCAAATGCCTGAAATAATTGGTGGCCGTTATGGCCTTGCATCAAAAGAGTTTAATACCGGTATGGCCAAAGCCGTGTTTGATGAATTGAAAAAGAATTTTCCGAAAAACAATTTCACCATCGGTATTGATGATGATGTAAACCATACCAGCCTGGATTGGGATAAAGATTTTTCTCTGGAGCATCAGCATTTATTCCGCGGATTATTCTTTGGCCTCGGCGCCGATGGAACTGTAAGCGCCAATAAGAACACAATAAAAATTGTTGGCGAAGTAACCGATAATTATGTGCAGGGATATTTTGTATATGATTCAAAAAAATCCGGTTCACTTACCGTATCGCATTTGCGGTTCAGCGAAATCCCGGTTCGCTCCACTTATCTTATCAATTCAGCCAACTTCATTGCCTGCCATCATTTCAATTACCTGAAAAAATATGATGTGCTGAAAGATGCTGAAGAAGGAGCGACGTTCTTATTAAATGCTCCCTACCCTGCAGAAGAAGTATGGCATCAGCTCCCGAAAAAAATACAGGAAGAGATCATTCATAAAAAATTAAAATTCTATGTGATCAATGCCTCCAAAGTGGCCAGGGATACCGGCATGGGTTCACGTATCAATTCAGTTTTACAAACCTGCTTCTTTGCTATTTCCAATGTAATGCCGAAAGAGGAAGCCATTCAGTACATCAAAGATGCCATTAAAAAAACCTATGGCCGCAAGGGAGAAGAAGTGGTACAGAAAAACTTTAAAGCGGTTGATCAGACGCTGGAAAATCTTCACCAGCTTGATTATTCAAACTATATAATTGGCGAAAGAGAGATAGAAGCACCCATCAGTGGCGATGCACCGGACTTTGTTCAGAATGTTTTGGCAAAAATTATTTCCGGCGATGGTGATAATTTACCGGTGAGTGCATTCCCCGTTGACGGTACTTATCCATCCGGCACTACCAAATGGGAAAAAAGAAATCTTGCCGAGCAGGTTCCGGTATGGGACCCGGATTTATGTTCACAATGTGGTAAGTGTTATTTTGTTTGCCCGCATGCAGCAATAAGAGTGAAAGTATATAACAGCGAATTTTTAGCCGACGCCCCCTCTTTCTTTAAACATACTGACCCGGTAGGAAAAGAATTTTTCAAAGACAAAGAAGCATATACATTACAGGTGGCGGTTGAAGATTGCACAGGATGTAAACTGTGTACTGAAATTTGCCCGATTGAAAGCAAAACACAACCCGGTCATAAAGCAATCGATATGAAGGATGTGATTCCGCTGAAAGAAAGTGAAAAGAAAAACTGGGACTTCTTCCTTTCATTGCCGGATATTGACAGGACAAGAGTAAACAAAGGAACTGTGAAAGGTTCTCAGCTATTGGAACCTTTGTTTGAATTCTCAGGCGCCTGCAGCGGTTGTGGGGAAACCCCTTATCTGAAACTGCTGACACAATTATTTGGCGACAGGATGATTACCGCCAATGCTACCGGCTGCTCATCCATTTTTGGAGCAAACCTGCCAACCACACCATGGACAACCAATAGCGAAGGTCATGGACCGGCATGGGCCAATTCATTGTTTGAAGACAATGCTGAATTTGGTCTCGGTATAAAACTTGCCACGGATAAGAAAAGAGAAATAGCCATCCGGTTATTGAAAGAATTGCGGGAGGAAGTGGGAACTGAGCTGGCAGATGCAATCTTAACCAATGCAGAAAACAACGAGGCTGAAATGATTCAGCAAAGAAAACATGTAAACGAATTAAAAAACCGATTGAGAGATTTAAGAAGAGAAGATTCATTCCGACTGTACCAGGTGGCTGATTTCCTGGAAAAGAAATCCATGTGGATTATTGGAGGTGATGGGTGGGCTTATGATATCGGTTTCGGCGGACTGGACCATGTACTCAGCACTGGTGAAAATGTAAATATACTGGTAATGGATACAGAAGTGTACAGCAATACCGGCGGACAAAAATCCAAAGCATCACCGATTGGGGCCAGTGCAAAATTTTCTATCAAAGGAAAAACAACCGGCAAAAAGGATTTAGCGATGCAGGCTATTGCACATGGCAGTGCCTACGTTGCACAGATCGCCATGGGTGCAAATGATGTACATGCATTGAAAACAATTCTTGAAGCAGAAGCATATCCCGGTCCTTCCATTATCATTGCTTATAGCCATTGCATTGCGCATGGTTATGATATGTGTCATGGCAATGAGCAGCAGAGTCTGGCTGTAAAGACAGGGTACTGGCCGTTATTCCGCTATAACCCCATGAAAGAAAAAGGCCAGCGCTTCGCACTGGATTGCAAACCACCTTCTGTACAATTGAATGAGTTTCTCTATCATGAAAACCGGTTTGCCACAATAAAAAATAACGACCCTGAAAAAGCAACAGAGTTTCTTGCTTTAGCCAATGAAGGTGTACAAAGAAGATGGGAAACTATTGAAGCATTGAAAGGTTTGTAATATGGCTTGCCCTCCGAAGCTTTAGTGCAGGAGGGGAAACTATTGAAGCATTAAAAGGCCTCTGATAATTGTTGTCATGTTAAAAGAAAAAGGAATCATTAAACTGGTTCCTTTTTTATTTGAACTCCAAAGCTTTTTTCATTCAATGAATCTTTAGCGTTGTTGGAAGCGTAGGAGGATGTCCTCCATAAATTTTCTTAATTCATTTACCCGCTGCAGCGTGGTTATATACTCTTCTTCGGAGCCCTTTGCTTTTAATTCAAACAGCTTTTTCAGTATTTTTCTTAACCTGCTGTTGCGTTGCAGTTCCTGTTCATTACTGAAAAGTAAAACGCACCAGTTTTTTAAAATATATTGCAATTCCTGCTCATGATAATTTTTTATCTGCAGCAGTTTTGCCAGCCGGATGAAGGAACGATCCCTTGCCGTTTTACGGTTATTATTGTGCTGTGCTTTCAGTATTGCAGAATAGGCTCTGCTCAGATCAGTGGCGTCGAATCTCACCGGTTTTCTTTGTAATACCAATTCCAGTCTTGAGGCTGCCAGTTTTTCCAAAACTGAACGGGGGCTCCGGTAATTCCTTGCAGATTTTATTTTCTGCGCCTCCTCTTCCGCCAGTTGCTGCTGTTCTTTGCGGATGGGTCGGAATCCTGCATGATAATAAATCCAGAAGGCACCCGAATGAATACCATCGCTGTTTTCTTTTCCAAGCTGGTAGGGGTCAACACTGAAACGGTTTAATTGATAAACTTTACTATGCAGTTTTAGTACCTGCTCAAAAATATATTGTGATTCGCCGCCACGGTAGGAGGGAAAAACGTTGAGCCCGATGCGGCCACTATCGAACAGTATCCATGAACCTGCATATGCTACAGGCAGCCCGTTTTTAAATACTACATATCCCATATAGCAGTCAATGGGACTTCTGCGCTCAGGAATCATACCCATCAATGTAATGGAAAGCCCCCGTGTCAAACGATAATATGAAACATAAGGACAATCGG
>Ga0255310_10000144_pt1 | contig 13957 bp, 9 predicted proteins | sample EtOH1_T0_E1_meta_FD_201359 | JGI IMG/M metagenome (GOLD analysis project Ga0255310, IMG submission 201359) | Sandy soil microbial communities from University of British Columbia, Vancouver, Canada - EtOH1_T0_E1 | ecosystem: Engineered > Artificial ecosystem > Sand microcosm > Unclassified ...
CTGTGGTTATCACCTCTGCTGAGCGTGCCAAGAGCCTGAAGAAAAAGCCCGTTTACATCCTAGGTACCGGCGTCAGTCATGATCACGCGATGATGATTACCGAGATGCCAGAGCTTACGGTTACTCCGGGCGTCGTTTCTGCCAAACAAGCCTTCGAACATGCGGGCTACAAGCCGAAAGATATCGACTTGGTGATGACGTATGACTCCTTCACCATCACGGTGTTGATGTCGTTGGAAGACATGGGCTTCTGCGCTAAGGGCGAGGGCGGCGCCTTCGTTGAAGACGGTAAGCTTGGACCGGGCGGCTCGCTGCCTACCAACACCAGTGGCGGTGGGTTGTCTTACACCCATCCTGGCATGTACGGAATGTTTCTGCTGGTAGAAGCAGTACGTCAGTTACGTGGCGAATGCGGTCCGCGTCAAGTCAAGGATGCCAAGCTGGCGGTGGCTCATGGCGTTGGCGGTGTACTGTCCGCATGCTCCACAGTAATCCTGGGCACGGAGGAAACACTATGAGCCGTTTGATCATGGGTATGTCCCGGCACGCGTTGCCGTTCTGGGAAGCCACCAAAGAAAAGAAACTGGTTATTCAATATAGTCCTGAAACCAAGCGTTATTATCACTACCCCCGCGAGGCGGTGGTGATTTCACCAACGACCTTGGAAGTTCAGTGGAGGCAGGCATCGGGTAAGGCGGAGGTTTATTCCTTCAGCGTTATGCGTAAGCCCGGCAACCCTTCCATGGCGGCAAAAGTCCCCTACGTGGTGGCTATCGTCCAATTGGAAGAAGGCGTGCGGATGATGACTAATATCGTCAACTGCCCGATAGAAAACGTCAAAATCGGTATGAAAGTCAGACTGACCTGGGAAGAGCTGAAAGATGGCATGCATTTGCCAGTTTTTGAGCCGGCTTGATCCGAATAAGGATCACGCTATGATCTTCTGACGGGATTAAAACGGGCACGGCGCTTAAGCACTGTGCCCGTTTTTTTGTACACTACGCCCATGATTCTCAAAAGCTTAAATCACAGGAAAAACGCATGCTAAATCAACTAAAAAGACGTAAATCCGTGGCCGATGCCGTCAGTATGGCTGAAAAAAACGGTCTGCATAGAACCTTGGGCAGCTGGGATCTGATTGCTTTGGGAATAGGTTGCGTGATCGGCGCGGGTATTTTTGTGCTTACCGGCATTGCGGCGGCAACTAAGGCTGGCCCGGCGCTTCCGTTGTCTTTTATCGTTGCCGGTTTGGCTTGCACATTTGCGGCGCTGGTTTATGCGGAACTGGCTTCTATCGTGCCGGTTTCTGGCAGTGCCTACACGTATTCTTATGTGACGCTGGGTGAGTTTATCGCCTGGATAATCGGCTGGGATCTTATCCTAGAGTACGGCGTCGCTGCGGCCGTGGTTGCTATCGGTTGGTCTGGGTATCTTCTGCAATTAATCAGGAGCTTAGGGATCGACTTGCCGGACATGTTAACCAAGGCGCCGCACGACGGAGGGTGGATCAATCTACCGGCGGCGCTGATTATTTTGATAATGAGCGCCATTTTAGCCAGAGGAGTTCGGCAGAGCAGTACGTTTAATATCGTGATTGTAGCCGTCAAATTAATTGTTATTGGCATCTTTCTGGCCGTAGCCATACCGGAGGTAAAAGTCGAAAATTGGCAGCCGTATATGCCTTTTGGCTGGACCGGCGTGATGGGCGGCGCCGGCTTGATTTTTTTCGCTTACATCGGCTTTGACGCGGTGTCTACGGCGGCCGAAGAAGCGCGCGACCCCAAACGCGATTTGCCGAGGGGCATTATCGGTTCACTGCTGATTTGCACTTTGATTTATATCGTTGTGTCGGCGGTGCTAACGGGTGTGGTGTATTACACCGATCTTAATGTCAGCTATCCCGTGGCCTATGCGCTGGAGCGAATAGGGCAGGGTGGCTACGCCAAAATTATCAGTATCGGGGCGATTTCTGGCTTAACCTCGGTATTGCTGGTGTTATTGTATGCGCAAAGCCGTGTTTTCTTTGCCATGTCTCGCGATGGGCTGTTGCCGGCAATGTTTTCTCGCGTTCATCCACGTTTTCGCACACCGGTTGAGACGACCATGGTAACGGGTGTGCTGGTAGCCCTTATCGCGGGTCTTACACCTATCAATACGGTGGCAGAGCTGGTGAATGTCGGTACCTTGGCGGCCTTTATTCTGGTCTCCATTGGAGTGATTGCGCTGCGCTACACTCAACCGGATCTCCACCGGCCGTTTAAGACGCCATTGATGCCCTTAACGCCGATTCTGGCCATCGTGTTTTGTGGCTATCTGATTTACAGCCTGGATGCCCTCACTTTGTGGCGTTTTGTGGCCTGGATGGCGCTGGGTGTTATTGTCTACTTCGGTTATTCTGCTAAACGTAGCCTGTTGCAGGCACGTCACTGAGCGTGTTAATGAGGTTCGTACTATGAAAATGCCGCCCTGCTTTCGATGGATAATGATTGCTTTGCTCTGTCCGATAATATTGACTTTGCCGGGTTGTAGTAGCGGCGAAGACGATGACGGCGGCAACACGTCGCCTTATTCGGTCGGCGGTACGGTGCGTGGCTTGGATGGTGCGGGACTGATATTGCAGCTCAACGGTGTTGAAAATTTGAATGTGTCTATTGATGGCCCATTTAATTTTGCCAGTCAGGTCAGTGGCAATACCAGTTATAACGTTACCGTGAGTGCGCAGCCTACGAGTCCAAATCAATTCTGCACAGTCGGTAAAGGCAGCGGCAACGGTGCCAATGGCAATGTCAGTGATGTGATTGTGAATTGCTCCAGTGTGATGCCCGTTTATCAAGAAAACGGCAGTAATTGGTTGGATCACGTGATCAGCAGTAATACTGCCGCTGCATGTACTCTCGATGTGGCCAATGATGGGTTAGGTGCTTGTATCCACGGTGGCGAGCTGCGGACTTGGACGTCTAACATAGCTGCTAGCGATTGCACCGGCATTACCGTTAGTGACATTCTGGGCGTATTTAATTGGGTTTGCGAGATTAATAGCGGCCTCTTGGTGGCCAGGTCTACCGGTCTTAAAAACGGTAAAAAGCTATCTGATTTGATTGATTTTACGGCTGCTCCACCGCAGTGGAAACTTAATCATGTGATACTGACGGGCGCGAGTACTTCGAGTACCCCCGAAATCTGGTGGGCCAATCCCATCATCACTACCAGCGGTGGCGGTGGTGGGCTTACTCAAACCGGCGGTATTTATCTGATAAATGCCAGCACCACCGGTGGTTATACCTTTCGTACCAATAAATCAGCATTGGTGATTAATCCGAGTGCAACGCTGACCTCTCCAACCAATACATACGCGGTGTATGGTCAAAATCTGCAATATCTTTGGCTGGAAGGTAAAATCAACGGCAATGGTGTGGGTGGGGGCGTGCTTTTTTCGAGTGTCGCGGCGTCGGTACTCCGTGGTGTGACGGTCAGTAGCTCAATCAATCACGGTATTGAACTGGATTATTCTCAAGGCAATCACCTGATAGATGTTGTCTCCAATTTTAATGGCTCAAACGCCTATGTAGGGGCAGGAGTTTATCTTTATCAGTGCTGGAAAAACGCGTTAACCAACGTATCTACCAGCAGCAATCTCGATTGGGGCATTGTTTTAAACCTCTCGAATAACAACCGATTAACTGGCCTTGCTACCAGTAACAATGGAAGCCATGGCTTGCTGTTTTTAGATGCGGCCCATAACGTTGCAGCCAATGTCACTGCAGCCAACAATACGAGCAGAGGCGTCTTCTTAACCAATAGCACTAATACTACGCAACCCAGCGTCAATAACCTGTTAATTGGGGTGGTATCGGCAAATAATGGCATTGCGGGCGTTGAAGCCTCTATAGATAGTAATAACACCTTGGCTGATATTGCGACGGCTCATAATGTCTACTCCGGCGTTGGGGTATTTAGTACAGATAACTATTTCACCGGATTGCTGAAGGTGGGTGATAACAATGGTGGCAATGGTGGTTTTCAGTGTACCGGTGGTAGCGGAACTGGAATTGAAGATGATTGCACTAATGAAGGTGCATCATCAAACGCCACGCTGACAACAAGTATCACCTTAGCAACCAGCTTTGCCGGAAAAAATCCATCTGGATCGCCTGTAGGCCCGGTAACTGTAGGAATTAATAGTAGTGGCACTTTCCCATCCAGCGATAACCGTGGCCCGTGCGTTGCCGGAACATGTACCAATTGGAATTGGGGTTTGAGAAGTACCGATAACGTATTGCGCGATGTTCGTGATAAACCCGCCGGCAGTGACGTTTTGGCACATTATGGATCGTTTTTTCTACGTCGTGCTGTAGAAATCAGCGGTGACGGCATAGGTAACGACGATCTGCTGTGTCAATCAAATGAAACCTGCTTGTGGACCAAAAATATCGGTGCTTATCAGGGGCATGGTCCACTAATCTCTGCGGGCAGTTTTTCTGCCGGAACCTTGACGGGTATTAGCTTGCTGGAGTTTACAACCAATGGCAATTGATGATCTAAATTTTTGCCACATCCTCAGCTAAGATTTCCAGCTTTGGTCCAGCGCTGGAACCCAGTGCCAGGGTAGATTTGAGCGCGCTTAGAAAAATCACGGCCAGCACGCTTTGCCCGCCGTCGGGGTGGGCTTGAGCCTCGATCAATGTGCCCATGCCGGCTTCTTCATCTTCTGAATCAAGTCCAGCAGAAAAAATCGGGGTGCCTGGGGCAAATATGTCGTTTGACAACGTATGGCAGCGAAATAACCGTCGCTGGACGTTGCCGCGAGTCCGGGTGCGGGTGACGATCTCTTGGCCAGGGTAACAGCCCTTGCGAAAGCTCACGGCGTTTAGCCAATCCAGATTGAGCATTTGCGGGATGAATTTTTCTTGGGTTTCCGGGTAGATAGTCGGTATACCCGCCAAAATCTCGCCAAGTTGCCACACTGCGCTATCAACAGGCGTGCATGTGGCGGTCAGTTGATCTCTGAGTGTTTGTATTGCGGAAGCTTCACCGATCAGCAAAAATCTCGGCGGCAGGCCGGGAACACGGATAACGACGATGTTGTTAGCAACAACAAGCGCATCATCATTCTCCGGAAGCGCGCCGAGGCTATCCTTTAGCGCGGATATCACATCCGGTCCACCTACCCCGATCCGAACCAGGCTGTCGGAGACATCGGCAAAGCTTACTTTTGCCCGCATCACGTACATTCGCAGGCGCGCCAGGATAGGGACCAAGTTTTGACGCGGCAGCAGTAGACAATACGCTTCGTCGCGCTGAAACAGCCGCATCATCGTCAATACTTTACCCTGGGCGTTGAGATAGCAGTTGAGCTGGCTGTGTCGAGCGTCAACGGCACTCACATCATTAGCCAACTGGCCTTGCAAAAAGGCAAACGCCTCCGCACCCGTGGCAGAGATGAGTCCCCAGTGGGATAAATCGGCGATGATATTTTTAGTCATGGATTGAGCGTTCACGCCTTGCTCCACGGGCCGTTTTCTTGCGCTCGAAAGCTTTGCCCGGTAATGCCGCGACTGGCTGGCCCCAAAAGAAATAAATAGGGATGAACTATATCCTCCGGAGAGGGGATGACGTCGTCGAGACGACCGGGGTAGATACGTTTAAATAAATCGGTTCTTACTGTGCCCGGATCCAGGCTGTTAACTCGAATTGAGGTGTTGGCCTGGGTTTCTTCGGCCAGAGTTTGCATCAGCCCCTCGGCAGCAAATTTGGACACGCCGTATGCGCCATAATAAGCCTTGCCGTGGCGCCCAACCGCATCGCCGGTAAATAATATCGAGGCATCCGGTGCCGCCGCTAATAAGGGTAAGCAGGCAAGCGTCAATAGAAATGGTGAGTTAAGATTGATCTGTAAGGTTTTATACCATTCCTGCGGAGAATAATGCGACAGCGGCGTTAAGCCTGCCAAATGAGTGGCGTTATGCAGTAAGCCGTCGAGCTTACCGAATTCTTTGCCGATATTATTGATCAGGCTATCGCATTCCTGGGAGTTCATTAGCTCCAGATTTAGCGGCGCTATGGCGGGCTCCGGCCCGCCCGCTGCTTTGATGGCGTCGTAAACTGCCTCCAGCCCGGCGACTCGTCGACCAACCAAAATAACCGTCGCCCCGTGACTAGCGAGGGATTTTGCAACGGCGGCGCCAATTCCGCGACCGGCACCGGTGACCATGATGACACGACCAGATAATTCCTTACTTTTTGACGCTTTTCCCTTCATGCAAACGGATTCTCCGAACGGTTTAAATTTGCGACTATTGTACGAGCTCAGTCTGGACAATTCAGCTTCTTAACATCAATGTGTACGATGATTAAAGATAGACGGTAGGGGAGGCGATGTATCATGGCATTTTATAGTCCTGTAAAGGACACAATCGTCGTAAATCGTCGGCAGTTCTTAAGGCTGTCCGCGCTGGCGGGTGGCGGTTTTTGTCTGGCGATATCTCTGCCCGGTTGCACGGATTCCGGCGATCTCGCTTCGCCAAAAAGCTTCCAGCCTAATGCCTACTTGCGCCTTGATGAAGACGGCAAGGCGACAATTTATGTGCCTGAAAGCGAAATGGGGCAGGGCGTGATGACCGCGCTGCCGATGCTGGTGGCCGAAGAGTTGGAGATTGCCTGGGATAATGTTCACGTTGAACGAGCACCGTTGGATGCCGCCTATGGCTGGCAAAGTACCGGCGGTAGCAACAGTGTGCGCGATGCCTGGTTGCCGATGCGTCACGCTGGCGCGGCTGCCCGCGAAATGTTGATCGCGGCGGCGGCAAAACGCTTTGCTGTGCCGGTACAAGAGTGCGTCGCCAGCGAGGGAAAAATAATTCACGCTATCAGCAATCAACAAGCCAGTTACGGCGATTTGATTGGTTTGGCGGCGCAGCAGGCGATACCCAGCGAACCGCGACTAAAATCCGCAGTGGAGTTTCGCTACATCGGGCGTACCGTGCCGCGCCCCGAGGCCATAAGCAAAGTAACGGGCAACGCTATCTATGCTTCTGATATGGCGGTACCGGATATTTTGACGGCCACGATACTACACTGCCCAATGTTTGGCGGCCGCCTCAAGCGTCTGGATGCACACGTAGCTTTGAATATACCGGGTGTGCAGCGTGTTTTGGAAATCAGTACCGGCATTGCCGTGATTGCCGACGGCTTTTGGCCCGCCAAAAAAGGCATGGATGCCTTGCAAGTGGAGTGGGATTTACCGAGCGAGCCGGTGAAAAATTCGGCCGAAATTTGGCAGCAACTACGTCAAGGTCTAGAGCAACCCGGCGTGGTCGCGCAAACGATTGGCGAACCAAGCGCTTTGCAGAGTGGGCTAAAATCAGTTCAAGCGGATTACGAATCACCGTTTCAGGCCCACGTCACCATGGAGCCGATGAGCTGCACGGTGATCATTTCTGATGATGGATTTGACATTTGGGCACCCACCCAATCCCCCAGCGAAGCCCTCGACCTGGCCAGCCAGACAATCCTCTCCTCATCCGCTCGATTGATGGCCAAAGCCAGCCAACGCTTGAGTTTAGGCAAAGCATCTATACGCTTGCACACCCCGTTACTCGGCGGCGGATTTGGTCGCCGACTGCAACAGGATTATGTGATCGAGGCGGTGGAAATCGCCAAAGCCATGAACCGCTCGATACGATTGATCTGGACCCGCGAAGAGGACATACGCCATGATTATTACCGCCCGGCAGCGGTTAGCCGGATATCGGCCACACTTGATGAATCCGGTCAACCCTTGAGCTGGCAATACAAACTTGCCGGGCCGTCGATCCGCGACTCGCAAAAACCGGGATCTCTCAGCGATGGCATGGATCGCTCGGCCTTGTCTGGGGCCTTGGACTTGCCCTACGCTATTGCGTATCAGCGTGTCGAATACGGGTTGGTCAAAACGCCGCTACCCTTGGGGTATTGGCGATCCGTCGGGCATTCGATCAACGCTTTTGCCAAGGAATGCTTTGTTGATGAGCTGGCCCACGCGGCTCGTATCGATCCCGTGACTTACCGGCTAAGCTTATTAAGCAGTGAGTCGCCACTGTCTGTGGTGTTAAAACGAGCGGCCAAAGAGTCACAATGGGGGCAGGTAGGCAAAGGGTGGTTCCAGGGAGTGGCCATACACAGTTGTTTTGGCAGCCATATCGCGATGGTGGCAGAAATTACCGTGATAGCAGGAAAAATCAAAGTTCACCGAGTGGTTTGCGCCATTGATTGTGGCACCGTGGTCAATCCCGATATAGTCAAAGCACAGATAGAAGGCGGGGTGGCGTTTGCCCTTAGTGCGACTTTATATGGTGAAATTACTCTTAAGAACGGTGCGGTAAACGAGAGCAACTTTAACGACTATCCTGTGTTAGATATCACTCAGATGCCTAACGTTGAAACTTACTTTATCGATAGCCAGGAAGCACCCGGTGGCGTGGGTGAGCTGAGCGTGCCGGTTCTGGCTCCAGCTGTTGCCAATGCTTTATTTGCGGCGACGGGCCAACGGGTTCGCCGCTTACCTTTGACGATTTGAGCATCAAAATGACCACGCTGCTAAGACTGCTGCAAACTCAGGCAGAAACCCGGCCCGAGCGTTGCGCCATTAAACATCGACAGCTTCCAACCCACTACGGTGAGCTTTGGTTGGGTATACAGCGTATCGCCAACGGCTTAATTGAAGGTGGTTTTAAGCCGGGTGGGCGAGTGGCCGTGTTGCTCGAAAATTCACCGGCCTATGCCGCTATTTATTACGGCATTTGGGCGGCCGGTGGTATTGCGGTGGGGATGAATACCGCAGCACGCCCGATGGACATCGCGGGAGCTTGTCGGCACTGCGACAGCCGTTGGTTATTTGTGGCAGAGAACCATCCCGGCCTTGAGACATTAAAGCAAGAGCTCTCAAATCAGACGCAGATAATCGTTATCTCCGCGCCACTGGGCCTTGATCAACTACCCTGGCCAGGCGAGAGCATAAGCAAGAAAGCTAGTCAGCGCAGCCCAGCAACCGATGCAGGGCAAGCCGCCTCCATCATCTACACTTCGGGGACCACGGGCCGCCCCAAAGGGGTGACGCTGAGTCACCACAATATTTACAGCAACATCCAAAGCATTAATGCCTACCTGCAACTGGGTCCACAAGACCTCACCAGCGTGGTCCTGCCGTTTTTTTATTCTTATGGCGCGTCGATCCTGCATACCCATCTGGCGGCGGGAGCTGGGTTGCTACTCGAAAACAGCCTGGTTTATCCCCATCAAGTTATCGAGCGTATGGCAGCAGAAAAAGTCAGTGGATTTTCCGGTGTGCCCGCCACGTTTTACTTACTGGAAAAAAGGGTCCAACTCGAAGATCACGATTTATCGGCGTTGCGCTACCTGACTCAAGCCGGAGGCCACATGGCGGCAGATGCCATTAATCGCTGGCGTCTACGGCTACCACACGCAAGATTCTTCGTGATGTACGGGCAAACGGAAGCAACGGCCCGGCTAACCTATCTTGCACAAGGAAGCGCATCAGAAAAATCAGGCTCCGTGGGGCAGGCAGTTAATGGAGTGCAGTTGTCCATAAGCGATGCGGGCGAAGTCTGCGCCCGTGGCGACAATGTCATGCTGGGTTACTGGCAAGATGAAGAACGGACGCGGGAAGTTCTAAGAGACGGCTGGCTACACACGGGCGACCTGGGTTACTTAGATAGTGAGGGGTTTTTATACCTTAAAGGCAGGGCGGTGGAGCAAATAAAAAGCGGCGGTCATCGCATTGACCCTGCGGAAATTGAACAGGCATTGGAGCTACAGAGTGATATTGCCGAGGCCGCCGTGCGAGGAGTTCAAGACGATGTACTTGGCGAGATTATCGAGGCCTATGTCGTTATCAAACAAGGCTGTAAACCGGATGTTTTGTCACTAAAGCGTCATTGCGCTCAATATCTGGCCAGTTACAAAATACCAAAAATTTTTCAATTTGTAAGCCAACTACCCAGAACCGCCTCAGGAAAAATTCAACGCCACCAACTGGGCAATGTCGAAATGGCGCCCTCGACAGGAATCGAACCTGTAACTGACCCTTAGGAGGGGTCTGTTATATCCATTTAACTACAAGGGCATTACCGACAGCCGTGCGAAGAATACCGCTTTTCTGCTGTTGCCGGAAAGCCCCAAAATCAAATACTAAAATGCCCGACTAAGGTTCTTAATTGTTCAGTCAGACGGGTCACTTCGTTGCTGGCAGACACGTTCTCGCTGGCACCTTGGGCGGCTTGCTCAACACCCCCTGCAATGGCCTGAACAGAATCGTTAACATTAAGCGTTGCTGTACTGCCTTGATCTGCGGCACTTGCGATCTCTGCACTCATCGTATCGATAATATCCATCATTTCGGAAATATGATTTAGAGCCTGGCCCGCACTTACCGATTTTTCCACAATCACACTGGTTTCGTTGCGACTGTTGTTCATCGCAATCACCGCCTCTTGAGTGCCCTGTTGCAGGCGTTCGATCATATCCTGAACTTCGCTGGTTGACTCTTGCGTTTTTAACGCCAGACTGCGGACTTCGTCGGCCACCACCGCAAAACCTCGACCATGTTCGCCGGCGCGAGCCGCTTCAATGGCTGCATTAAGCGCAAGTAGATTGGTCTGACGGGCAATATTACGAATCACCTCCACCACCGATCCAATGCTACCCGCGTACTCGTTTAGCTTATCAATAACCTGTGCAGATAATTCAATTTCTGTAGCCAGTTTAGTCATGGCTTCAATATTATCTTTGACGATCGTATTACCCACACTGGTTTCTTGCTTGATGGTGTGAACTTGTTCCAACGCCAGGCTGGCGTTTTTGGCAACGTGATCAACAACGGCTGACATTTGCTCCATTGCGCCGGCCATATCTTTAGTTTGTTGCTGCTGCACACTGACTTGCTGATGAATCTGTCCCGAACCCACTCTTGTCTGTTCTGCGCATGCAGATAACTTTTGTGAACATTCACTGATAGAGTTCAGAATATCGCGCAAACCTTTAACCAGGACATTGGTGTCATTCGACAAATCACGCAGTTCATCCCTTTGGTGAATCTGGACGGTTTCACGTAAATCTCCCTTGGCCAGTAAGTTGACTACACGTGTAATTTTAGTCAAAGGGAATCGAAAATTGCGGATTACCGAATATCCCAAAAACGCCGCAACGCACAGAAAGGTACCCAGGACAACGAATATCAAAGCAATCGAGTTAAAAACTAATGCTTTGGAGGATACTTCCATATTCGCTTTATATTTATTCGTTAACGGTACTAATTCATCCACAGCGGCTCTGTTTTGACGGTATAACTCGGCAAGTCTAGCCATAGAACTGTCCATCGTTGCCGTGTCTCCCGCAGTTAAAGCCGGGAAAAAATGCTGATTGGCTTCGCTATAGAAAGATTCCGCAGGCACGGCAACTTTGACAGTAATCAAATCAAATAGCTCTGTCGGCAGATCACTCTTAAGCCAACGTTGATGGGTAGCTTGGTATTCTTGAAATGTTTGATCAAATCGACGTTGCAGTTTTAATCGTTCGTTGGGAGATGCCGTGCGTACTTGGTGAGTCAACAAAAATGCCTCCACGATGTATTGTGGGGGAGGCAAAATATCGGCCACCAGATCGTTAGCCTGGATGATTTGTCGATATTGCGGCCCCGTAATCATTACCGAACTAATCATTCGGTATGACCAGGTACACAGAATTAAAAATACACCAAGCAACAGTAAAAACTTTTGCGTCAGTGAAAATTTTTGCTGCATAGGCAATGCCTTTTCAGATAAATCACATTATCGATTTAAAGGTAAGTCATCCATGTAGCGGCCATGACTCACTTTTCTATAGATTGATTGCCTATCGATGCGATGAAATATTCATTATTTAACATAATATGTATTATGCGACATAAAATATGGGATGCTCCCAGAACGTGATACATTTTTGCCAAGCGTTAACGCACCACCGCGACACTGAGCAGGAAGCTGACCATGAATGAAAAAATCTATCCCGTGCCAGCAGGCTTGGCGACCAGCGTTACCCTCGACAAAGCGACTTATCAGCGCATGTATCGTCATTCCGTAGACGATCCCGAAGGTTTTTGGGCTGAGCAAGCCAAAACCTTCTTGCACTGGGATAAACCCTGGCAGCGTGTTTTGGACTGGGATTATCACCAGGCCAAAATTCGCTGGTTCGAAGGAGCCAGGTTAAACGTCTCTGTTAATTGCCTGGATCGCCATTTGGCGACTCGCGGTGATCAAACGGCGATCATTTGGGAAGGCGACGATCCTTCACAACAGTCTCGAATCACTTATCGTGAACTGCATAATGAAGTCTGCCGGGCGGCTAATGTCCTGCTTAGCTTGGGTGTAAAAAAGGCTGATCGGGTCTGTATCTACCTGCCGATGATCCCGCAAGCTGCCGTAGCCATGCTGGCCTGTGCACGGATTGGCGCGGTGCATTCGGTGGTGTTTGGTGGTTTTTCACCCACGGCTTTGGGTGATCGCATTCGTGATTCCGAGTGTCGCGTTGTGATCACCGCCGACGAAGGCCTGCGTGGAGGCCGCACCGTCCCACTCAAAAACAATGTTGACGAGGCGTTAACCCACTGTCCCAACGTGCAACAAGTCCTTGTGGTACGGCGCACCGGCGGCAAAATTTCTTGGCAGTCAGGCCGCGATCATTGGTATCACGAACTGATCGAAAAGGCCTCTGCCGATTGTCCTGCGGTAGCCATGGATTCTCAAGACCCGTTATTTATCCTATACACCTCCGGCTCAACAGGTAAACCTAAGGGGGTGGTCCATGCGACCGGCGGATATTTGTTGCATGCCGCCCTCACCTTCAAATACGTTTTTGATTATCGGGATGGCGAAGTTTTCTGGTGTACCGCCGATGTCGGCTGGATTACCGGGCACAGCTACTTTTTGTATGGGCCGCTGGCTAATGGCGCAATTACGCTGATGTTTGAAGGTGTACCCACCTACCCTGATGCCTCTCGCAACTGGCAGGTTATCGATAAGCATCAGGTGAATATTTTCTACACAGCGCCGACAGCAATTCGTGCTCTGATGGCTCAGGGTGATGAGCCCGTGAAGAAATCCAGCCGTCAGTCTCTGCGTCTACTGGGCAGTGTCGGTGAGCCGATCAATCCAGAGGCCTGGGAGTGGTATCACCAAGTGGTCGGTGAACGTCGTTGCCCCATTGTTGATACTTGGTGGCAAACCGAAACCGGCGGTATTCTTATCTCCCCCCTACCCGGCGCGACGCCACTCAAGCCAGGCTCGGCGACTTGGCCGATGTTCGGCGTTCAGCCTGTGTTATTGGATGACCAAGGCCGCGAATTAGAAGGTGCCGCTTCGGGTAATCTGGCGATGAAGTTTCCTTGGCCAGGCCAAATGCAAACGGTCTATGGCGATCACCAACGTTTTTACGACACCTATTTCTCGCAATTCCCTGGCTATTATTTTACCGGTGATGGCGCTCGCCGCGACGCAGATGGCTATTATTGGATCACCGGACGCGTCGACGATGTGATCAATGTGTCTGGACATCGTCTCGGCACGGCTGAAATTGAAAGCGCGCTGGTCCTTCACCCCAAAGTCGCAGAGGCGGCCGTAGTGGGCTGTCCGCACGCGGTAAAAGGCCAGGGTATTTACGCCTATGTCACGCTGATTAAGGGCATCCAGCCCAGTGATGTACTTAAGGAAGAGTTGCGCGCCATGGTAACTAAAGAAATTGGCCCTATCGCCAAGCCCGACCTAATTCAGTGGTCCCCTGCGCTACCCAAAACCCGCTCTGGCAAGATCATGCGGCGTATTTTGCGTAAGATTGCTGCTAACGAGCTTGATAATTTAGGCGATACATCAACACTGGCCGATCCCGGTGTGGTTACGGAGTTAGTCGATAATCGAGTAAGCTGACCAAC
>Ga0255310_10000145_pt1 | contig 13904 bp, 15 predicted proteins | sample EtOH1_T0_E1_meta_FD_201359 | JGI IMG/M metagenome (GOLD analysis project Ga0255310, IMG submission 201359) | Sandy soil microbial communities from University of British Columbia, Vancouver, Canada - EtOH1_T0_E1 | ecosystem: Engineered > Artificial ecosystem > Sand microcosm > Unclassified ...
TCGACCTGCTGGGGCCGCGCGGCATCATCGCGCTGCACATCTCGAACCGCTACCTGCGGCTCGAGCCCGTCGTGGCCAACCTGGCGGCGGACCGCGGCTACGCGGGCCTGCTCCAGCACGGCGACACCGGCGACGTGCGGGGCGGGGTGGAGGCGAGCTGGGTCCTGCTCGCCCGGCGTCCGGAGGACTTCGGCGAGCTGGCGTCGGACTCGCGGTGGACGGTGGCGTCGCTCCAGCCCGAGCCCGCGGTCGGCACCTGGACCGACGACTTCCACAACCTGCTGTCGGTGTTCAAGTGGTGAAGAAGCGCCGGCGGCCACGCAGGATCTCGCGCGCCGCGTTCCGGCCGGGCGAGCCCATCACCCCGCCCCCCGGGTGCGCGGCGGCCCCGCAGAGGTAGAGGCCCGCCACCGGGGTCCGGTAGCCCGCGTGGCCGGGCACCGGGCGCAGCGAGAAGAGCTGGCCCGGCGTCATCGCGCCCTGGAAGATGTTGCCGCCGGTGAGCCCGAACACCCGCTCGATGTCGAGCGGGGTCAGCACCTGCCGCGCGAGCACCGAGCGGCTGAAGTTGGGCGCGTACTCGTCGAGCAGCGCGAAGCACCGGTCGGCGAAGGCCTCGCCGATCTCGTCCCATCCCGGGCCGCGGAGCGCGTAGGGCGCGTACTGCACGAAGATGGACATCAGGTGCTGCCCGGGCGGGGCCACCGTGGGATCCACCACCGAGGGGATCGTGCACTCGAGCACCGGCCGCTCCGACGGGCGGCCGTACTTGGCGTCGTCGAACGCGCGCTCGATGTAGTCCAGATCGGGGCAGATGTGGATGGTGCCCCGGTGCTGGGGGCCGGGCGCAGTGCCGGGACACGCGGTGAAGCTCGGCAGCTCGCCGAGCGCCACGTTGATCTTGAGCGACGCGCTCTCGTACGAGATGCGCGACACCGCGTCGCGGAAGCCCGCGGGCAGCGCCTCCGGGGGGAGGAGCCGCCGGAAGGTCACGTTGGCGTCCGCGTTGCTCGCGACGATCCGGGCGCGGCATTCTTCCCCGCTCTCGAGCACCACCCCGGTCGCCCGGCCGTCGCGCACCGTGACGCGGGCGACCGGGGCCTCGCAGCGGATCTCCACGCCGAGGTCGCGGGCCGCGCGCGCGAGGGCCTGGGTGAGCCCGCCCATGCCGCCGCGCACGTAGCCCCACACGCCGCGCCGGCCGTCAGTCTCGCCCATGACGTGGTGGAAGAGCACGTAGCCGGTGCCCGGCGTGGACGGGCTCGCCATCGCGCCGATGATCGCGTCGGTGGCCAGCGTGGCCTTGAGCTCGGTGGATTCGAACCAGCGATCGAGGATCGTCCGCGCGGGCCCGGTGAGGAGCTCGACCGCCTCCGAGGCCCCGTCGCCCAGGCGGGCGAACGAGCGGCCCAGCCCCAGGAGCCGGAGCAGCCCGCGCGGGCCGGGGCGCAGCAGGTCGGGCGGGGTCATGTCGAGAGTGGGCTCCACGAAGGCGGCCACGCGCTCCAGCATGGCCTCGTACTCCGGATACCGGGCCGCGTCGCGGGCGCTGAACCTGGCGATCTCGGCGCGCGTGAGGGCGGCGTCCGGCCCCAGGGTGAGCGAGCGGCCGTCGGGCAGCGGGGTGAAGGACGAGGGGCTGCGCGGGAGCACCTCGAAGCCGTGGTCGCCCAGGCGCAGATCGCGGACGATCTCCTTGCGGAAGAGGCTGTTGACGTAGGCCGCGGTCGAGACCTTGAAGCCCGGGAAGGTCTCCTCGGTCACGCACGCCCCGCCCACCAGATGCCGCCGCTCCAGCACCAGCACGCGCAGCCCCGCGCGCGCCAGGTAACACGCGGTGACGAGCCCGTTGTGCCCCGCGCCGATCACGATCGCGTCGTGCGGGTTCCCCGGGGCCCCCGTCACTCGATCACCTGGTCCGCGCGGAGCACGAGCGAGTGCGGGATCGTCAGGCCGAGCGTCTTCGCGGTCGTGAGGTTGACGATCAGCTCGTACTTGGTGGGCTGCTCGATGGGCAGGTCGCCGGGCTTCGCGCCCTTGAGGATGCGATCCACGTAGACCGGCAGCCGCTGCGCCCAGAGCTCGACGATGTTCGGCCCGTAGGCCATGAGGCCGCCCGCTTCCGCGACCTCCCGGAAGGGCGCCACCGTCGGCAGCCGGTGCTTGGTCGCGAGGTCGGCGATCCGCTGGCGCTCCGCGAAGAACGCCGAGCTCGACAGCACGAGGAGGGCGTCGGCCCCGTCCCGCTTCAGCGCATCGAACACGCCCTCGTACCGGGACGGCTCCTGCACCTCGACCACCTGGGGCTGGAGGCCCAGCGAGCGGGCCGCCGTCTCCGCCGCCCGCACCTGGCTCACGCCGCCGGGGCGGGGCCACGCGAGCACGCCCACGTGCCGCATCCCGGGCAGCACGAGCTTCAGGAGCTCGAGGCGCTTGCCGGTCAGCTCGGGCGCGTGGAGCGTCACGCCGGTGAGGTTCCCGCCCGGGCGGGCCAGGCTCGCCACCCAGCCTTCCTCGACCGGATCGTCCACCGCGAACGCCATGACGGTCGGGATCGTGCGCGTGGCGGCCCGCACCGCCGGGATCGCGGTGTTGCTGACCAGGATCACGTCTACCTTGAGCGCGACGAGCTCGGCGGCCAGCGCGGGCAGCCGCTGCATGTCGCCGCGCGCGTAGCGCTGCTCGAGAACGAGGTTCTGGCCCGGCACCCAGCCCAGGCCGCTGATCGCCCGCCCGAACGCGCTGATCCCGGTGCTCGGGTTGCCCGGGGAGAGCACCCCGACGCGGTACACGCGCCCGGGCGCCTGCGCGGAGGCGTCTCGCGCCGAGGCAAGGAGACTCCCGGCGACCGCGCCGAGGAAGGTCCGCCGGTTCATTGCGCGGCCCGCCGCGATCCGCTACGGTCACCACCGTCATGACCTTCGAGCCGGTCACCCCGCGACTCGAGCCCCTGTGCCGGGCGACCGTGGCGATCGCCGCGCCGCTCGTGGTGGGCGACACGCCGCTCGGCCTGCGGCGCGTCATCCCGATCACCGGCGGTCGGGTCGAGGGCGCGCGCCTCTCCGGCGAGATCCTGCCCGGCGGCGCCGACTGGCAGGTCGTGCGGGCCGACGGCGGGGCGGTGCTGGAGGCGCGCTACACGATTCGCACGACCGACGGTGCGCTGGTCTACGTGCGGAACGTGGGCCTGCGGTGCGGGCCGCCCGACGTGCTGGCGCGGCTGGGGCGCGGTGAGCCGGTGGATCCGGCCGCCTACTACTTCCGCACCACGCCCCGCTTCGAGACCGGCGCGCCCGCCCACGCGTGGCTCAACGACGTGATCGCGGTCGGGTCGGCGGTGCGGCGGGCGGACGCCGTGATCCTGAACTTCTACGTGGTGACCTAGCCGATCGGACACCGTCTCGGCGGGAAGCCGGCGCGACTACCGGATCACCCGGCCCGCTCGGCTCACGATCGCGGACGGGATGGTGATGCCGAGCGACGCCGCGGTCTTCAGGTTGACGGCCAGCTCGAGCCGGGTGGGCCGCTCGACGGGCAGGTCGGGCGGCTTGGCGCCCTTCAGGATCTTGTCCACGTATACCGCGACGCGCGTGTTGACGTCGGCCAGGCTCGGACCGTAGGACAGCAGTCCGCCCGCCTCCACGATCTCCGGCCACTCGTACATCGCGGGCAGGCGGTGGCTGGCCGCGAGCTGCAGGATCCGCTCCCGGTTGCTCGAGAGGATCGGGTCGGTCGTGACGAAGAGCGCCCGAGCTCCGCTCCGCGTGATGGTCGCGAAGGCGTCGGGATACTGCTCGGGCAGGCGCGCATCCGCCACGTGGATCTCGAGCGCCATGCTCCGCGCGGCCGTCTCGGTCTCCTTCGCCTCCGCCGCGCTGCTCGGATTGCGGAGATTGGCGAGCACCGCGACCCGGCGCAGGCCGGGCAGGCACTCGCGGAGCAGCTCCAGCCGCTTGCCGGCCAGCTCCGGGAAATAGGTGGTCACGCCGGTCACGTTGCTCCCGGGACGGGCGAGGGTGGCCACGAAGAGGCCGGCAACCGGATCGGTGCCGCTCACCATCACGATGGGGATCGTGGACGTCGCGTTCTCGGCCGCCCGGATCGCGGGCGACGAGACCGCGACGATCAGGTCCACCCCGCTCCGCACCAGGTCGGCGGCGAGGTCGGGCAGGCGCTCGAAGTCCTCGTTGGCCGACCGGATCTCGAACCGGACGTCGCGCCCTTCCGCGTAGCCCAGGTCGCGCAGGCGCTGGCGAAGCTCGATCATGCCGCCGCGGGCCGACACCGACGAGGGGGTGAGGTAGCCGACGCGGGGGACGCGCCCGGCCGGCTGCTGGGCGGAGGCCGCCCGGGGGAGGAGCAGCGCCCCCACCGCCAGGGTCGCGACGAACGCCCGCCGGTCCGCCACCGCGCACGAGCCCTTGGTCATTAGGAGTCCCCCGCTCACCCGTCGTAGAATAGCCCGAACCGGGAGCAGGTCAACAGCCGCGGGGGCCATTCTTGGGACGAGCACGAATCCTGGTGATCGACGACGAGCGCGCGGTGCGCGACCTCATCTCGGACGCCCTCCTCATCGAAGGCCACGACGTCCACACCGCCGAGAACGGCAAGGAGGGCCTCGACCTCATCGGCCAGTACCGCTTCGACCTCGTGTTCTGCGACCTGCGCATGCCCGAGATGGACGGCCAGCGCCTCTACGAGGAGGTCCAGCGGGATCATCCGCGGGTGCTCAAGCGGATCGTCTTCGTGACCGCCCAGGCGAACTCGTCGGACTATGGCCCGTTCCTGCGCGAAACCGGGATCCCGGTCATCGAGAAGCCCTTCACCTTGAGCCAGCTCCGGCAGGCCGTCTCCAAGATGGTGGGGCTGACGCGGTAGACGCCCGCTCGGTCAGTCCTGACCGAGCGACTTCAGGAAGTCGGCGTTGGTCGCGGTGAGCTTGAGGCGCCCCAGGAGCGCTTCCATCGCCTCTTGCGGCTTGGTCCCGGACAGGGCCCGCCGCAGCATGTGGATCTTCTTCATGTCCTCCTCGGAGAACAGCAGCTCCTCGCGCCGCGTCCCGGACCGCATCAGGTCGAACGAGGGGAAGATCCGCCGGTCGGCCAGCTCGCGCGAGAGGTAGAGCTCCATGTTGCCGGTGCCCTTGAACTCCTCGAAGATGATCTGGTCCATCCGCGAGCCGGTGTCCACCAGCACGGTCCCGATGATGGTGAGCGAGCCGCCCTCCTCGATCTTGCGGGCCGCCCCGAAGAACGCGCGCGGCATCTGGAAGGCGCGGCTGTCGATGCCGCCCGACATGGTGCGCCCGCGCGAGGAGAGCTCGTTGTTGTAGGCGCGCGTCATGCGGGTGAGCGAGTCGAAGAGGATCAGCACGTCCCGCTTCTCCTCGACGATTCGCTTCGCCTTGTCGATGCACTGCTCGGTGACCTCGATGTGGCGCCGGTAGGGATTGTCGTTGCTGGAGGCCACGATCTCGGCCTGCTTGCCGATCTGCATCTTGAAGTCGGTGACTTCCTCGGGCCGCTCGTCCACCAGCAGCACCATCACCACCACCTCGGGATGGTTGGTGAGCACCGCCTTGGCGATCTTCTGGAGCAGTATGGTCTTGCCGGTCCGGGGCGGGGCCACGATCAGGCCGCGCTGCCCTCGGCCGATGGGCGCGATCATGTCCAGCGCGCGCATGGAGAGCTCGTCCCGGGTGGTCTCGAGCTTCAGCTTCTCGTACGGCTGGACCGCGGTGAGGCCTTCGAAGATCGACGGGGTGGGCCGGGCGGCGGGACGGGGCGGCATCGGACCACGCGGGCCGCCGCCTTGGCCCGGCCCTTGGCCTTGTCCCGACCCCTGCCCCTGGCCCGACCCCTGCCCCTGCGGCGGTCGGTTCCCGGAGTGGCGCCGGTGGCGAGATCGCCTACTCAAGTGGGACGCTCATTGGCGCAAAGCCCTTTCCGTCACAAACATTAGAGGTGAACCGTCACGCCGGTCAATCGGCGCCGCGGTGCGGGGGCACGCGCGGGGGGCCCCGCTGCGGGCAGGCCCATGACTGGGCCCAAGTGTACCGGAACACGTGCTCGGCCACCAGAGAATCGGGAGCCCGTCGCGCCGGGTATTCTTACCGGGTCATCCGTTCCAGGAGCCCCGGGCCAACCGGCCCCCCTCGTCCGCCAACCACGCACGGCGGCGCAGCATCGACGGCGGCACACGGCTTGCTCCTCTCCGCGCCATGCCCATGCGGTGGCGATCGGTCTGCATCGTCGTGACGCCCGGCTCCGGCGAGGGCCGGGCGCGAGGCGTCGCGCGGAGACTCGCCCGTCTGCTACGGCGCCGGGGCGCCGCGGCCACGATCCAGGCCTTCGGCGATCTGCCATCCCTCACGGAATGGGCGAAGACCTGCGGGCCGGAGTTCGACGCGATCTGCTGCGTCGGCGGCGACGCCACCCAGAGCGCGGCCGCGCTCCTGGCCCGGCGCCACCGGATCCCGTTCGTGCCGATCCCGACCGGCTTCGGCAATCTCTTCGCCCGCGTCTTCGGCCACCCGTCGTCTCCGCGCCAGGCCGCGCGGCTGCTCGACGAGGGCGAGATCCGGCTGGTGGACGTGGGCGTGGCGGGCGACGAGCTCTTCCTCTCCCACAAGAGCTACGGCTTCCTCGACCAGGTCCAGGAGGCGGTGGAGGAGGGCCGGCGTCAGCCGCGGGACCGCGTCTGGCGCCTGCTCGCCTACTACGGCACGGCGGTGCGGGCGGTCTGGCGCACGCCGCTCGCCCCGCTCGGCGTCGAGGTGGACGGCGCGCTGGCCGCCGACCAGGCCGTGCTGGTGACGGTGGCCAACGTGGAGACCTATCGCGACTTTCTCAGCCTGACGCCCGCCGCCTCGCCCATCGACGGGCGCCTCGACGTGTTCGTGCTCCCGCGGACCTCGAAGTGGGGGCTCGGGTGGCGCCTGCTCCGGCTCAAGCTGCGGCTGCCGGGACGCTGGACGGGCGTGTCGGTCTACCGCGGGCGCGAGGTGGTGATCGTCAGCGAGGCCGGTCGCGAGACGCTCCGGGTGGTGCGGCGGGTCCTCCCGCTGCTGCTTCCCCCGGGCGCGATCGAGCAGCTCAAGCGGCGTCAGGTCGAGGGCGAGGAAGAGGTCCCGCTCGAGACCGTGGCCTGAAGGGCGGCGCGCTTCGCCCGCCGGGTCATGGCCGCGAGCGCGAGCATGCCGATCGCGATCCACACGACCTGACGCGCCCGGCGCACGAAGCTGAACGCGAGCCCGGCGCCCGCTCCCAGGCCCATGGCCTCGAAGGCGGCCGCGTTGGCGCTCTCGAAGGCGCCGAGGCTCGCGGGCATCAGGAACGTCGCGAAGCGCACCCCCGCCCCGAGCGCCTCGATCACGGTGGCGGTCACGAGGTCGGCGGGCACGCCCAGGAAAACGAGGATCACGAAGGCCTCGACGGCGCCGAGGAGCCAGCCGGCCAGGTGGAAGCCGGTGGACCAGGCGAGCCGCCGCCAGTCGCGCCGATAGTAGTCGCGTAGGGCCGCGTCGAGCCGCTGCGCCGGGTCGCCGCGGCCCACCACCCCGAGCCACTCGAGCAGCCGCCCCGCGCGGCCGACGATGCCCATCACCTGGACACCCACGAAGCCGGCCACCGCCGCGACCTCGACCACGAGCAGCCAGATCATGGCGCCGATCACCCGCGAGTCGGGGGCGAGCAGGCTCCAGGCGAGCGCGACCCCGATCAGGAGGAAGAGAGCCTGCGCGATGGTGATCGTGGTCTTGGCGATCACCACCGACGGCACGCTCTCCTCGTAGGTGACGTCACGACGGATGAGCCAGGCCTTCACGGCCTCGCCACCCACCGAGCCGACCGCGGTCACCAGGTTGAGCGCCTCGCCGGCGAGGCGCGCGCCGTAGAGGCGGTGAAAGGGCGCCGGATCGCGCGAGAACGCGAAGCGCCAGCCCAGGGTGTCCACCGCCATGATCGCGGCGTACGGCAGGCAGACCAGCGCGAGCTGCCACCACGTCAGGCGCGCGAGCGCCTCGAGGATCGGGGCCGGCCCGATGCGGGCGACCGAGAACACGATCGCCGCGACCCCGAGCACGAGCAGGACGGCTTTCACCCGGCGCATGCCGTGTGGAGGGTACAACTTCCGTGCCACGTCCTGCCGCCCGCTTCGGCCGTGTGGCATGATGAAAGACGTGAAGAGGGTCATCCGGTACCGGCTCACCGCGGGAGCATGCGGGCTCCTGGCCGCCTATCTGGTCCTGGCGCTCGCCGCGGCGCAGCATCAGTTCCTGCCGCTCGACCGGAGCATCCGTGAATGGGTGCAGCCGATGCGGAGCGGCTGGCTCGACGTCTCGATGCAGGCAGTCTCGTTCCTGGGCGAGCCGGCCGGGCTCATCCCGCTGATCCTGGTCGCCTCGACGGCGCTCTGGCGGGCCAGCCGGCGCTGGGCCCTGCTCCTGCCGGTGCTCATGGCCGGCACCGGCCTGCTCCAGCTCGCGGGCAAGTGGGCCGCCGATCGGCCGCGGCCCAACGCCGCGCCGTGGGGCTTCCCGAGCGGTCACGTGCTGAGCCTGGCCGTCTTCTTCGGCATCATCGCGTTCCTGCTCGTCACTCTCACCGGGCGGCGGCGGCGCTGGCGCGTCTCGGCCTGCCTGGCGTGCGGCGCCGCGGTCGGGCTGGTCGCGGCGAGCCGCATCTACCTCGACATGCACTGGCTCTCCGACGTGCTCGGCGGCTTCACCCTGGGCACCGCCTACCTGCTGATCGCGATCGGGACGGCCCGGACCCTCTTCGACCGCGCCGCGCCCCGGCCGGCCGACGCGGGGATCGAACGGCTCGAAGCCGGCCCGCCCGCGTGACCACGCCGCGGTCGGACGTGGTCGGCAGCCTCCTCCGTCCGGCCTACCTCCGCGAGGCGCGGCAGGGCGCGCGCGAGGGCCGGGTCCCCGCCGAGGCGCTGCGCGCGGCGGAGGACCGCGCGGTCCGCGACGCCATCGCGCTGCAGGAGGCGGCGGGGCTCGACGTGATCACCGACGGCGAGCTGCGGCGGTCGTCGTGGGTCATCACGATCCCGCTGCGCGAGGAGGGCGCCGCGCGCGCGCCGCTCGCCGGCTTCGAGTTCCTGCCCGCCGATCCGGGCTGGTGGTCGCTGTGGAAGGAGCCGGACGGCCGCCGCGCGCAGGTGTGGACCAATCCCACGCGCCCCTTCGTCACCCGGCCGATCGAGGTGGTGCGCGACGTGGTCTCCGACGAGTACGCGTTCCTGAAGGCGCACGCGCGGGCCCGCACCAAGTTCACGATCCCCTCCCCGAGCTGGCACCGCATCTTCTGGCACCGCGAGTACTCGCGCGCCGCCTACCCGACCGCGGAGGAGTTCCTGCGCGCGATCGCCCGCTACCTGCGCGAGCACGTGGTGCCGCGCATCGTCGCGCTGGGCGGCGACTACATCCAGATGGACGCGCCCAACTACGCCCAGTGGCACGTGGACCAGGCGAACCGGGCCGCCTTCGAGTCGTGGGGACACGACATGGCCGCCGAGCTGGTCGCCGACGCGGAGATCGACGACAGCGTGTTCGAGGGCGTCCGCGGGGTCACCCGCGCGATCCACATCTGCCGCGGCAACGCGCCGGGCGGGCGATGGCTCGCCGACGGCGGCTACGAGGCCATCGCGGCGGAGGTGTTCCCGCGGCTCACCCGCTACGACCGGCTCCTGCTCGAGTACGACACGCCCCGCGCGGGGCTCTTCGGCCCGCTGGGCCACGTGCGGCCGGACGCGACGGTGGTGCTGGGGCTGCTGACCACCAAGCAGGGCGCCCTCGAGGACGCGGGCGCGATCGAGACGCGCCTCCGCGAGGCGAGCCGCCACCTGCCGCTCGAGCGCCTCGCCCTGAGCCCGCAGTGCGGGTTCGCCTCCGGGGAGGCGGGCAACCCGCTCACCCCCGAGCAGCAGGCCGCGAAGCTGCGCCGGGTCGGCGAGGTCGCGCGGCGGGTCTGGCCCGCGTCCTAGTCGGCGGGGACCGCCAGCGGCGGCGCGTGGCGCGCGGGCATCGCCTTCGTCACCGTCGAGTACTTCGCGCAGCCGTAGAGCCGGCCCGCCACCAGCAGGCACGCGAGCGCCACCATCGGGGTGCGGCCGATGCCGATGGCCTCGCCGTGCATGACGCCGTAGCATGAGCCGGATGGGCCTGATGCGCCGCGGGAAGACGTCGCATCTCCGCCGTGCGTGGTGCGTCGTGCTGACCACCGTCCTGACCACGATGGCGCTGACGGCCTGCGCCACCGGTCCCCCGGTCCCGCCCGCCTATACCCAGGACGAGCTCGCCGCGCGATGTTTCCGGACGGGCGGCTGGTGGCACGGCGTGCCGCCGGATTCCCTGTTCAGCGGATTCTGCGAATACTCGGCGCCTCGGTTTCCCTGAAGCCGGCGAGTCGAGGAACGGCCATACCGAGCCGATCCGGGACGAGGCGTGGCACGAGAGATGCTCCACCCGAGTGCGAGGCGAGACCCTATTCAGGGAGGACGCACATGCTGGGACGACTCCTGGTTGCCGCACTGACCGGACTGGTGGTGTGGAAATACCGTGATCCCATCCGTGACTACGTGAAGGGTAACGCGGGACCCACCCGGGAACGAGTGGATGGACTGCTGCGGACGGTGCAGGAGAGGTCCGAGACACTCCTCGATCGAGCGAAGCAGGAGCTTTCTTCCCGGCTCGAGAATGCGCGGGAGAAGGTCCGCGCCGGAGCACCGGAGGCAGCAGGCCGCGGAAGACCTACCGAGTAGTCGTTACGGCGCGTGTCATGTCGCGGCGGCGGAGCACCCCGGCGAGCACTCCCCCGGTTCTGGGGGCTCCGTGAGCACTGGCGTTCAGAGCTGAACGGACACGCTGCCCGGGGCGGGCTGGGCGATGCCCCCGCGCACCGCGCCGCCCTTGATGCTGCCCCAGAGCGTCTCGAAGCCCTCGGGGAGGGGGCGGCTGTTGGGCGGGGCCAGCCAGAGGCGCATGAGCAGCCGATCGCGGCCGGGCTCGGGCGCGTCCTCGTAGGCGGTGCGGCCGTGGTAGATGACGTGGTTGTTCAGGAGCTGGATGTCGCCCGGCTCGAGCGCCATCTCGTACCCGAGCTCGTCGCAGACCGCGGCCAGCAGGTCGAGCGCCTCGTCCTGGGCCGGGGTGAGCCGCGGGATCGTGGGGATCGTCTGCGCCGCCTCCACGAAGGTACGCGAGTACTGGGTGGTGAACTTGCCCTCGCGCATCGCGAAGATGGGCATCGCGTAGATCGACGCCTCCCCGCCCGCTTCCTCGCCCTGGCGGCTCCGGTAGTAGTCGGAGCAGAGCAGCGCGTGCAGGTCCGGCCGCCGCGCCAGGATCGCGTTGCTCACCGCGGGGACGCTGACCACCCGGCTCGTGCCGCCCCGACGGGCCGACCGCACGCAGAGCAGCCCGACCACGTCGCAGCGGTCGGTGTGCCAGCGCAGCGGGCCGCTCGAGCGCGCCTTGGCGCGGGAGGTGACGCCCTCGCCCTTCGGGACCGCGGGCTGGACCACCTCGCCGTAGAGCCGGACCTCGTCGCGCACCTCGCCGATGAGCTCGCCGTGCGCGTTCTGGCGCACCGCGGTGCCCAGGTGGCAGCCGAGCCCCCACCAGATCGCGCGAAGCTCGTCGTCTCCGTACCGCTCGACCGGCAGCCCGCGCACGAGCGCGAGGCCGCGGCCCCACTCCAGATCGCGATTGACCTGCGCCAGCTGGGCGGAGACGCCGGGCAGCGGGAAGTCCTTCTTCCGGATCTCGCGCCAGTCGACGCCGCGCGCCTGCACCGCCCGCAGGGCCGCGTCGATCTCCTCCACCGAGGCCGGCGAGAACCGGTGGATCCAGTCGGTCGAGCCGGCCAGCTCCCGTCCGTGCCAGACCATCGGCCCGGCGATCGGGGTGTCCCTCAAGGTTCGCGTCATGGCCACCAAGGCTAGCCGAGCCACCCTCGCATCCGCAAGCCCGGCTGGCTTAGAATCGCGCCATCATGGCCAGGCCTCGCGGTGGGGTGGTGGCCGGACTGCTGGGGTCCGTGCTGGCGGGGCTGCTCGTGGGCTGTGCGGGCCCTGCGTCCGCCCCCTCCCTGATCACCACCGCGCCCAACGGGGCCCGGGAGGAGATCCCGATCTCGATCGCCAAGCCCGATGGCCCGGGGCCGTTTCCGGCGGTGGTCATCATGCACGACTGCAGCGGCCTGGGCCCTCGGTCCAGCGGCGCCCCGGGACGCTGGGCCCGGGAGCTGGGCGCCCGCGGCTACGTCACCCTGATCCCCGACAGCTTCACCACCCGGGGCCACCCGGACGGCGTCTGCACCGACGCTTCCCCCGGCCGCGGTGAGGTCGCTCCGAGCCGACGGGTGCGCGACGCGTACGCGGCGCTGGCCCATGCCCGCGTCCTGCCCTACGTGGACGGCCGGCGCGTGGGCCTCATGGGCGGCTCGCACGGCGGATCGACCACGCTCGCCTCGATGACCGCGCCGGAGAACGCCTGGGACCTGCTCGCCCGCGAGAAGGCCGCGGGCTTCGCGGCGGCGGTGGTGCTCTATCCGAGCTGCGGGGTGCCGCTCGGCACCTGGCGCGGGGATTCGGGCACGTATCGCCCGATCGCCCCGATCCTGATCCTGATCGGGGAAAAGGACAACTGGACACCGGCCGCTCCCTGCGTGATGCTGGCCGCGTCCACGCGCACAAGCGAGCATCCGGTGACGATCACGGTCTATCCGGGCGCGCATCACTCCTTCGACAGTGACCGCCCCGTGCGCTTCGTGGCCGCCCGGGTGAACCGCAATGCCCCCGGCGGCCGCGGCGCCACCACCGGGGGCGACCCGGCCGCCTGGGCCGACAGCATTCGCCGGGCGGCCGCGTTCTTCGGCGAGCGCCTCAACCCTTAGGAGGAGATGCCTGGTGACCACGTCAGGGTCCGCGCGCTGGGCACGGCTTGCCGCCTTGATGGCGGCCTATGTCCTCGCCGGCAAGCTCGGGCTCCTCTTCGCCTCCGTCCACGCCAGCGCGACCGGGGTCTGGCCGCCCACCGGCATCGCGCTCGCCGCCCTGCTTGTCCTGGGCGTGCGGATGTGGCCGGCGGTGGCCGCCGGGGCCTTCCTCGTCAACGTGACCACCGCGGGGTCCGTCGCGACCTCGCTCGGCATCGCGCTGGGCAATACCCTCGAGGCCGTGGTGGGCTGCTGGCTCGTCGACCGGCTCGCCAACGGCCGGGGCGCCTTCGAGCGGCCGCGCGGGATCTTCGCCTTCGCGGCCGCCGTCGTCCCGGGCGCGGCGCTCGCCGCGACCATCGGCGTCACGAGCCTCGTGCTGGGCGGCTTCGCGCCGCGCGCCGACGTCGCCGCGATCTGGATCACGTGGGCCCTCGGCGACATCACCGGGGCGCTCATCGTGGCGCCGCTCCTGATCCTGTGGACGGCGGAGTACCGCTCCCTCGCCCTGCGGCGACAGCCGATCGAGGCGCTCGCGCTGGTGGTGGCCGTGGTGGGCACCGCCCTGGTCACCTTCGGCGGGCTCGCCCCCGCCGGATGGCGCAACTACCCGATAGCGTTCCTGGCGATCCCCCCGCTGCTCTGGGCCGCCGTCCGCTTCGGTCGCCGCGAGGCGGCGGCCGCGGTGGTCGTGCTCATGGCGATCGCGGTGGTCGGCGCGACGCGGGGCCACGGACCGTTCGCGCCGCTGCCCCCGACCCACGCGCTGCTGATCTTGCAATCCTTCGTGGCCACCATGGCGCTGATGACCCTGGTGGTGGCCGCGCTGGTGCGCAGCCGCGAGCGCGAGAGCGATCTGCTGCAGGCGATCATCGACCGGATTCCCGTCATGATCACGATGTACGACGCGAACACCCGCGTCCTTCGGCTGAACCGCGAGTTCGAGCGGCTCACCGG
>Ga0255310_10000146_pt1 | contig 13904 bp, 12 predicted proteins | sample EtOH1_T0_E1_meta_FD_201359 | JGI IMG/M metagenome (GOLD analysis project Ga0255310, IMG submission 201359) | Sandy soil microbial communities from University of British Columbia, Vancouver, Canada - EtOH1_T0_E1 | ecosystem: Engineered > Artificial ecosystem > Sand microcosm > Unclassified ...
ATCAATGGCCCCGCCAAATACGGGGAATTTTTGCTTGGCAAAATCTTTTATCACTTCAATAGCTTTATACGCCTGTTGCTCTGTAAGTCCCTGCGCCACCAGGCGGTCAACGAGTTCTTTCATAAAGTTTATTTATATAAAAAATGGCCAGATTTTTTGTCTGACCAAATATCCTGATAATCTTTTTAATCCTTTAAATCTTGGTTCTACGCCACTTTCAGCAAACTGATTTTACTGGTTTCAAACTTCCTGCTGGCATATGCCAGATCAAGCACAAAAGTTTTTTCTCCGGTGCTGGGCATTTCAAACATGGCATCAGTTAAAATGCTTTCGCAAATACTGCGCAAGCCCCTTGCACCCAATTTATACTCTACGGCTTTTACTACCATAAAATCCAGTACTTCATCTTCGATAGTAAGTTTTATGCCTTCCAGCTCAAACAATTTTTTATACTGCTTTACCAGTGCATTCTTGGGTTCGGTAAGGATAGCCCTTAGTGTAGCAGCATCCAGCGGATCAAGATGTGTAACAACAGGCAGTCTGCCCAGCAACTCAGGTATAAGTCCAAAGGCTTTCAGGTCTGGTGCATTCACAAAGCGCAGTAGATTCTTCTTCATGGTTTCCTGCTGCTCTTTATCCACGTTAAAACCAATAGTATTCGTTTGCACCCGGCGGGCTATTATCTTATCAATTCCATCAAAAGCACCACCACAAATGAAAAGAATATTCTGTGTATTGATTTTAATAAGTTTTTGTTCGGGGTGTTTGCGTCCACCTTGTGGCGGAACCAGTACATCTGTTCCTTCCAGCAGTTTCAGCATTCCCTGTTGCACACCTTCGCCACTTACATCACGTGTAATGGAAGGATTATCTCCTTTGCGGGCAATCTTGTCTATTTCATCAATATATACTATGCCGCGTTCTGCAACGGCCACATCATAATTACAAACCTGCAATAGTCTTGTCAGGATACTTTCCACATCTTCACCCACATAACCTGCTTCAGTGAAAACAGTAGCATCCACAATCGCAAACGGAACATTCAGCATCCGGGCAATGCTTTTTGCAAGGAGTGTTTTACCTGTACCTGTTTCACCCACCATGATAATATTGCTTTTTTCAATCTCTACATCACTGGCCGGCGTTTCAGACGATTTTTGCTGCAGGCGTTTGTAGTGATTATAAACAGCTACTGCCAGAACTTTTTTTGCATCGGCTTGGCCTATTACATAATCATCGAGGAATTTCTTTATTTCTACTGGTTTTTTTACAGTTAGCTTAAAGGCGGAAGAAGATTTCTCATCTTTCACCATCAGTTCCTGCTCAATAATTTCACGGGCATGTTCGACGCAGTTTTCGCAAATATGACCTTCCTGACCCGCAATAAGTATTTTCACTTCATCGCGGTTGCGGCCACAAAAACTACAGTGTAAAGGATTTTTTGCCATGCTTATTTATTGTGTAACGGATTACAAACGTTTTCGTAATTCACAAAATTATAAAACCGCCCTGATTAGAGCGGCTTTATTTTATTGATATGGGTTAATAACTTAGTTAAGAGGTGTTTAAAGCTTCTCTATAATTCCATCTACAATACCGTACTCAATTGCTTCTTTGGCATTCATCCAGTAGTCCCGGTCAAAGTCTTTCATGATTTGCTCCATGGTTTTACCACAGTTGGCTGCCAGGATTTTTGCCCCAATTTCTTTCACCTTTCTTGTTTGAATAGCCTGAATCTCCAAGTCGGCACTAACACCCTGTATATGCCCGCCAATAGATGGCTGGTGGATCATCACCTCTCCATGCGGGTAGATAAAACGTTTTCCTTTCACGCCGCCACTCAGCAAAATACTGCCCATCGAAGCTGCCAGTCCCATACAAATTGTACTAACCGGGCTTTTCAACATCTTCATTGTATCATACATTACCATACCACTGGTGACCACTCCTCCGGGACTGTTAATGTAAAATTTTATTTCCTCCCCCGGTTTATCTGCATCCAGTAACAAAAATTTTGAAACAAGTTCCTTTGCCGATTTATCATCCACCACACCCCAGAGATACACACTCCTTTTTTCGAAAAAATATTTTTCCAGCCGCTTATTCAGCATTTGCAATTCATCTCTTTTGTCTTCTCTTTCCTTTTCATCATCATCATCATCGTTTCTCCAATCGGTGTATAAGAATTGGTTTCTATTCATAAATCATTTTTTTGTTATCAGCGTTTATAATTCTACCCGGCTCAAGTTCCCTCTTTAGAGGACATAGGGTTAATCTTTTTTCAGCTTTCTTGGATTAATCACCAGCACCTCATCTACCAATCCATATTCTTTTGCCTCGGGTGCAGTCATCCAGTGGTCGCGGTCAAAATCTTTTTCAATCTGCTTTATATCCTTGCCTGAATGATAACTGATGACTTCGTACAACTCACCTTTCAGTTTTTTTATTTCTGCTACAGTAATTTCAATATCACTGGCTTGTCCGCCAATAGCGCCGCTCGGCTGATGCATCATCACTCTTGCATGTTTCAATGCAGCTCTTTTGCCTTTTGTCCCTGCCGCTAAAAGTACAGAGGCCATTGATGCAGCCACACCAATGCAGATAGTCGCTACATCAGGAGTAACATATTGCATGGTATCATATACACCCAGACCGGAATATACACTGCCACCCGGGCTGTTGATGTACATATTAATATCTCTTGTACGGTCTGTTGAATCCAGGAATAACAACTGGGCGGTTACGATATTCGCTACTTCATCATTGATAGGATAGCCAAGAAAGATGATGCGATCCATCATCAGGCGGCTGTACACATCCATTACAGCCACATTCATGGGTCTTTCTTCAATGATGTTGGGGGTAAGACCCGTTACCATTTGTGAAGCGTAACTGTTCAGGGTGTTGCTGGAAATTCCGCGGTGCTTCACCGCATATTTTTCAAATTCCGATTTAAAACTCATATACTGGTTTTGAAGTAAGTTCAGTCATCAAATATCCGTCCAAATGGCAAAACCACAAAATCGGTGACATGAAGTACTGTAATCAAGACGAATTGGCACAAAAGAAAAAGGCTCCGGTGTCAGCCAGAGCCTTTAAACTTTTATACCATTCAACCTTTAAACGATTAATGGTGGTGATGCTGGTGCTCTTCCTGCATTTTTACAAATTCGTTCAGGTTGATTTCCTTTTCTTCAGCATTTACCTTCGTCTCGGCCCATTCAAATATTTTCTGATTCTGAATGCGGCTATAAGCATCTTCAATATACTTACGGTCTTTCATCATTTTTTCTATATAGTCTTTTATCCAGGGTTGTTCTTCATCCATGGAACCCATTCCTCCCATATAGCCAAATAATTGTTGTTTGGCAAAATTGCGCAGCTCATCAGGTTGGACCTGGATATTATTTTCTGAAACTATCTTATCACTGATCAGGGTCCATTTCAACTGGTTTTTGAAAGTGGGAAATTCTTTCTCCACTTCTTCATCCGTTCTTTCACCCTGAGCTTTTGCCGAAGAGTCGCCTTGTGTCTTCATCCACTTTCTCAAAAAAGCTTCGGGGAATTCGATTTCTGTATGATCGAATAATTCATGGTAAGCCATGTGCTGCAGTTGATTTCTTGCCTGCCCATCCCAATAAGCCTGTATTTCTTCCTTGATTTTATTTCTGAACTCAGTTTCCGTTTTCACTTCAAGGTTAGGGTAAAGCTGGTTAAAGAATTCTTCATTCAATTCTCTTTTTTCCAACAGGCCAACTTTAGTAACAGTTATTTTGAAATATTTATCTGCAGCAGCTGGATCTTCTTTATCTAACCCAAGATCGCCAATGATCCATTCTCTTTCTTTTTCATCAAACGCATTTTTCAGTTGTACTACTTCACTGTCATCTTTTTTCCTGCCCATCCATTTGCTGCGGAAATTTTCTGCAAAATATTTTACCAGTAATGAATTGTCTTTCCGGATACCGGCTTCCACTTCATTTCCTTCTGCATCCGTTTCAGCAAAAGTTACATTCAGCACATTCTCTCCGGCTGTTACCGTTTCCTGGTCGGTCATGTTGCCATAACGGTTCTGGAGGCGGGTAATTTCATTATCAATCATCTCATCAGTAACAATTACTTTATGCCGGGTCATTTTAGTTTTTCCGAGATCAGCCAGTTTGAATTCAGGTTTCATACCTACTTCAAAATGGAAAGTGTAATCAGCCGGGTTATTCATGTCCAGTTGGCGCAGATCCATCTCCATGGGAAGGGGCTGGGCAAATATGTCCAGCTTTTCAGTTTCCATGTATTTGATCAGTTCACGATCAATACTGCGCATCACTTCATCAGTAAAAACAGAAGCGCCATACATTTTTTTTATCAGGCTAGCCGGTACCATTCCTTTTCTGAAACCGGGAATATTTGCTTTTTTGCTGTACTCTTTCAATGATTTTTCAAATGCAGGGAGGTAATCAGTTTTTTCCAGCTTTACGGTCAGCTTGTCATTCAGCAGTCCGATGTTTTCTTTTGTTACTGTTGCCATAAAATCGTTTAAAGGTTTAATCAATTAAAGGGTTAAGGTTTTTTATACTCGTTATTCAACATAGAAAGCGTATTCCTGTTGACAGAACTTTTAAACGATTAAACCTTTCAACCTTTTGAACCTACTACGTCCGGATGGAGGGACTCGAACCCCCACACCTTACGGCATCAGATCCTAAGTCTGACGTGTCTACCAATTTCACCACATCCGGGAGGAAAATTCCAAAAGTCAAATTCCAAATCTCAATCTTCAGGGTTCTGATTAGAATTTGGTATTTGTAATTTCATTTTGGGGTCGCAAAGCTAAGTCTTTTCATCTAAAAAAAGCGACCGTTTTTCAGTAAATTCGCTGTTCATGGACACCATAGCGCAGTTGCCAAAATATAATCTCAATGAGGAGCAGGAAAAGAAACTGATCCTGAGGGAATACCGTGCCCTGCTGCGTTCGCTGAAGACAAAACTGAAACCCGGAGACCGTAAGCTTATACGTACAGCATTTGAAATGGCAGTAGAGGCGCATAAAACTATGCGGCGAAAAAGTGGCGAACCGTATGTTCTTCATCCGATTGCCGTAGCAAGAATATGTGTAGAGGAAATTGGGCTGGGGGTACGTTCTACTATTTGTGCCCTGATACACGATACAGTAGAAGATACTGATGTTTCCCTTGAAGATGTGGAAAGAGAATTCGGCAACGAGATTGCAAGAATTGTGGATGGGCTGACAAAGATTTCCAATGTTATAGATGTAAATGCTTCGCAGCAGGCAGAGAATTTCAAAAAAATTCTGCTGACCCTGACAGATGATCCTCGGGTCATTCTTATAAAACTGGCTGACCGTCTTCACAACATGCGTACCCTTGATCATATGAAAAGGGAAAAGCAACTGAAGGTAGCATCAGAGACAGTATATGTGTATGCACCGCTGGCACATCGTATGGGTTTATACAATATCAAAACGGAGATGGAAGACCTGGCGATGAAATACCTGGAGCCGGACGCCTACAAAGAGATTGCTCAAAAACTGGCAGAAACAAAAAGAGAACGTACCAAATACATCAATGAGTTCATCAGGCCTATCAAAGAAAAACTCGAAAAAGAGGGTTTTGAATTTGAGATTTACGGCCGCCCCAAGCACATACATTCCATCTGGAATAAAATGAAAAAAAAGGAAGTGAACTTTGATGAAGTGTATGATCTTTTTGCCATCCGCGTTATTCTTGATTCATCACCTGAAAAAGAAAAGGAGGATTGCTGGAAAGTATATTCATTTATCACCGACGAATATACTCCTGCACCGGAAAGGTTACGTGACTGGCTCAGCAATCCCAAGAGCAATGGTTATGAGGCACTGCATACTACGGTAATGGGTCCGCAAGGCAAATGGGTGGAAGTGCAGATTCGTTCAAGAAGAATGAATGAGATTGCAGAAAAAGGCCTGGCAGCACACTGGAAATATAAAGAAGGAAGCAGTGATGAAAGCCGTTTTGAAAAATGGTTTCAGCAGATAAGAGAAGTCATCACGAACCAGGATACTGACTCAGTTGATTTTCTCCAGGATTTTAAAACTAGTTTCCTTGCGGAGGAAATTTATGTTTACACCCCCAAAGGGGATGTAAAAATGTTACCCGTCGGTTCTACGGCACTTGATTTTGCTTTTGCTATTCACAGCGCTATTGGTGTAAAAACAATTGGCGCTAAAGTGAATCACAAACTGGTTCCTATCAGCCATAAGTTGCGAAGTGGCGACCAGGTAGAAATCATTACCTCCAATAAACAAAAACCTTCTGAAGACTGGTTGACTTTCCTGGTTACATCCAAAGCAAAGGGCAGAACCAAGGATGCACTGAAAGAAGAGAAAAGAAAAATTGCCGAAGATGGAAAATACACTGTTCAGAGAAAAGTAGAAGGAATGGGTGCTGCTTTTAACCAACACAATATTGATGAGGTGATGACCTTTTATAAATTAAGTTCCCCACTTGATCTTTTTTACCAGGTGGCAGTAAAGAATATTGATCTGAAAGAGTTGAAGGATTTTAAATTGTATGGGGATAAACTGGAAGCGCCAAAGCCGGTAAGGATACAGGAAATAAAAGCTGAGGGAGTACCGCAAACTATACATAGAAAAGATGCAGAACTGATCATCTTTGGAGAAAGCAGCGATAAAATTGTTTATAATCTTGCTAATTGTTGTAAGCCCATTCCGGGTGATGATGTATTTGGTTTTGTGACCACCGGTAAAGGTCTTACCATTCACCGTACTAATTGCCCCAATGCTGCAAAGCTGTTGTCCAACTTCGGACATCGGGTAGTAAAAACCAAGTGGGCCAAAAACAAAGAGATTTCTTTCCTTACCGGTTTGAAAATTGTAGGGATGGATGATGTGGGTGTGATTCATAAAATTACCAACCTGGTATCGGGAGAATTAAAAATAAATATTGCCGCACTTACTGTAGAGGCCAAGGAAGGATTATTTGAGGGTAATATCCGCCTTTATGTACACGATAAAGAAGAACTGGATATCCTAGTACAGCGATTAAAGGACCTCCCCGGTATAGAATCGGTTGAACGGTATGACACCGAAGCAGCATGATAGAATAGTTCGGGGATAAACTGGCGTTGTCCAGCTTACCTGCACCTGTTTATAGATGGTGTATCTTGGTAACGAAACAAGCCTGTTTATTGCCCAAAGAAAAATAACGATCTTAATTTGCCGTCAACCGGGTGTTGTGGAAAACTATTTAAGTGTATTTCTTTTTCATGATGTGCAAATGAGTTGATGGCTTATTTTTGCCCCGCTTCAGGCAACCCCGACAAAGTTTGCTGAATAGCATAACAAAAGATGAATGGAGCGTCGCAACATAAGTTTAATAGTAGTTTGTGTAGCTCAGTTCAAAAAATATAAATATGGTTGATGTAATTCTTGGTTTGCAGTGGGGAGATGAGGGGAAAGGAAAAATTGTAGATTTTTTTGCTTCTGGGTATGATATTATTGCCCGTTTCCAGGGCGGCCCGAATGCAGGGCACACTTTATATGTGCAGGATAAAAAAATTGTTCTTCACCAGATTCCTTCCGGGGTCTTCCATGAAAAAAAGATCAACCTTATTGGTAATGGTGTGGTGCTTGATCCTGTAACATTGAAAAGAGAGTGTGAAACAGTAGCATCATTTGGTGTTGATCTTAAAAGAAATTTATTTATTTCAGAAAGGGCACATCTTATTCTTCCAACACACAGGGCACTGGATAAAGCATCCGAGCTTTCCAAGGGGAAAGAAAAAATCGGCTCGACATTGAAAGGTATCGGGCCTACCTACATGGACAAAACGGGGCGAAATGGTTTACGGGTAGGAGATATTCTGGATAAAAACTTCAGGACTGAGTATGCTAAGTTGAGAAAAAAACACCGGCAACTGCTCGATGCTTATTCTTTTGACGAGGATATCACGGCTTGGGAAGAGGAATTTTTTGAAGCAGTAGAACTGCTGAGAAAACTGAATATCGTTAATGGGGAGTATTTTATCAACGGGCAACTTTCTTCCGGAAAAAAAGTGCTGGCCGAAGGGGCACAGGGAAGTATGCTGGATATTGACTTTGGCACTTTCCCTTTCGTTACTTCATCCAATACTATTTCAGCTGGAGTTTGTTCGGGACTTGGTATTGCACCGCAAAAAATAAATGATGTGTTGGGTGTGACAAAGGCTTACTGTACAAGAGTAGGTGGTGGGCCATTTCCTACCGAACTTGACAACGAGACCGGTGAATTGCTGCGGAAGACAGGGAATGAATTCGGCGCTACTACCGGCCGGCCACGCCGTTGTGGCTGGATTGATCTGGTAGCGTTGAGATTTGCCTGCATGCTTAACGGGGTAACAAAAATAATCATGACCAAAGCGGATGTGCTGGATGCATTTGAGGAATTAAACGTTTGTACGGCGTATGCCATAAACGGGAAAGAAACGGAGGAAATTCCCTTTCAGATGACAAGAATGCAGATAGCCCCTGTTTACAAATCATTTCCTGGGTGGAAGACAAATTCTTCTGTGCTGAAAACAGCGGCGGAATTACCGGGCACCATGCAGCATTATGTCGGCTTTATCAATCAATACCTGGGGGTGAAGGTGCATTATATTTCCAACGGGCCGGGCCGGGAGCAAATCATTTCACTATATTGAGGAAGGATTAATTTCATCGCAAAAAATAATTATAAAAATTTGGCGGTTTAAAAACTTCGCTGAAATTTTACACCGATTAATCTTATTAGACTATGGCAACGAAATCTGATAAGGATCATAAATCCTCCGGGAAAACTAAAATTCCATCCGGTAAAGACATGGACAAAAAAGTGTCTTCCAAATCAAAGAAAGATTCAGAGGAAGATGATGATGATTTGGAGGAAGAGGATGATACCGTGGTAAGCCATTCTTCAAAAAAGAACAGCAAGGCCGTGACATCAAAAAAGGGTAAAGAAGATGACGATGATGAAGCCGATGCAGAAGAGGAAAAGGATGATTGGGAAAAACCGGAGGAAGAAGAAAGCTGGGATCCTGATTTTGACGAATTTGATATTCCTAAATCTACAGGCAAGAAAAGCAGTGGTGTCGGGAAGAAAGGCGTGGAAGAAGATGATTTAAAATTTGATGACGACTTCAAGGATATGGACCTGTTTAATGATAAGGATGAGTATGATGACGAAGAAGATGACTATTAAAAATTTCTTTTCTGCTTTTTTACATTGAACGCAACCAATACCACCTGCTGTTTTACAATTACTGATTTTAATGAGGGTAAGAAAAAAATGCTGAACTGGGTATCCCGGTTCAGCATTTTCTGTTTTCTGGATAACCACCAGTACCAGATGGAACCCCACTCGGTGGAATGTTTACTGGCGGTTGGTACAAAACGAAAATTTACTTCGCAACAAGGGAATACGTTACAATCACTACAGTCATTTATTGAAGAAAAAAAAAGCTGGTTGTTTGGCCATCTTTCTTACGACTTGAAAAATGAACTGGAGCAACTCAGTTCTGATCATACAGACCATCTTGAATTTCCTGATGTTTTTTTCTTTGAACCGCAGATCATCATCCGGCTGACGGAAAACGAAATGATGATTGAAGTGGATAAGGATGCCGAAAATATTTTCCGGGAAATTATGGCCACGACTGCGGTTGTGAATTTACAATCGCAGAAACGTGAGTTGAACATTCGACCAAGAGTTTCAAAAGAAGAATACACAGGCATTATACAAAAACTGAAAAGCCATATACTACGCGGCGATTGTTATGAGATAAATTACTGCCAGGAGTTTTATGATGATAATGCAATAATAGATCCTGTAAAGGTTTATGAAAATCTCAGCAGGATTTCTCCCAATCCTTTTTCAGCTTTATATAAACTGGAAGACAAATTCCTGATCTGTGCCAGCCCGGAAAGGTATTTAAAGAAACAGGGGAATAAAATACTGTCGCAACCTATCAAAGGAACTTCTTCAAGATTTCTTTCGGATGAAAATAAAGATGAGCTGAGCAAAAAAGAACTTTTTAAAAGCGAAAAAGACCGTTCTGAAAATGTAATGGTGGTTGATCTTGTACGCAATGATCTTTCCCGTGTTTGTAAAGAAGGAACGGTGAGGGTGGATGAGTTGTACGGCATTTATTCTTTTCCGCAGGTACACCAGATGATCTCTACTGTAAGCGGTGAGTTGAAGGATAATATTTCTTTTACGGAAATTATCAGAGCCACTTTCCCCATGGGCTCTATGACCGGGGCGCCAAAGAAAAGAGTGATGGAGCTTATTGAAAAATATGAAATGACAAAGCGAGGAATTTTTTCAGGGGCTCTTGGTTATATAGATCCCAAAGGTGATCTGCCTACCGGACAGGCAGGTTTTGATTTCAATGTAGTGATACGAAGTATCATGTATAATAGTGGGAAAAAATATCTTTCTTTCCAGGCTGGCTCGGGCATTACCTTTTACAGCGATGCGGAGAAAGAATATGAGGAATGTTTGCTGAAAGCGGAAGCGATGAAAGCCGCATTAATCTATATGACCTGATAATAAAATGGGGTTATTATTATTTCCCCGAAGTTTTTTTCGGAGGTTTCACAGGCAGGTCAAGCGATTGCCTGAATGATCGGAGCAATACCTGGATAGATTCATTCAGTATTTCATATCGTTTGGCGGTGAACATTTCCATTTTATCTGCCGGCAACCGCAATTCATAACTGCCATTAGCGGCAAGTAGTTTGTCAAAATCAGGATTGTACCTGTTGAACTGGAGAATATCGAAAGTGATATGTTTTGTGATAACAAGGGAATTATATTTTCCGCTCACTGATTGCACTTTCGAATTATTCAACTCTTCAGTACTGAGATTTTTTTCTGCCGGATTTACTGATGATGCAAGACCAAGGTCTCTTGTTTCATCTTTGGTAAGGGTAGTGATGCCGCCTTCGCCTTCCATAATATAATGCGTGGCAATAAATTTTTTTACATGGTCTCTTGACTCTGCGGGTAAATAATATTGCAGTGTCCAGAAATCACTGCTGCCACTGCGGCGAATGGCTTTATCTACAACACCCGGTCCTCCATTATAAGCAGCGATCACCAGTAACCAGTCGCTGTAAAGACCATACAGTTCTGCAAGATGTTTGGCAGCGGCATGTGTGCTTTTGAAATAATCAGTTCTTTCATCAACATAATTAGAAACACGCAGGCCCATTCTTCTTGCGGTGGCCGGCATAAACTGCCATGGTCCTACAGCGCCTGCCCATGACACAGCATAGGTTTTTAAATAGGATTCAATAACAGCAAGGTATTTTAATTCCTTTGGCAATCCATGCTGGGTAAGAATGGCATCCATCATGTCAAAATAAGGACGGCCCCAATCTTTGAGCTTTTTCAGGCCGTCGCCATGACGATCGATATAATCCTGTACAAAACTGACAGCCCTTGGATTCAAATGGGTCGCAGCAATGCCGGATTCAGCGGGTATGTTAACAAATAAATCTTTAAAACCTTGCTTAGGATCATTCACTGGAGTATTGGCAGGTATAACAGATGAATCCTTTGCGACAACAGCGGTTGCATTGCCATTACCTTTATTCTGCTGGGCAACTAATGAAAATGACCCTGCACATAAAAAACCAAATAACAGCATTTTTTTTACCATAACATCGCCTGTTTTCATTAAACTGGCTGATACACTTTATAACGTTGCATCAGCTGATTTGAAATCCCCAGCAAAGATAGCTCATCAAAACTTTTAGCCATAACTTGCAAGCCAAAGGGCATGCCTGATGAGTGTGTAAAAAGAGGAATAGAGATGGAAGGAATACCGGTAAGATTTGCAAATACAGTATAAATATCCGCCAGGTACATAGCAATGGGATCATCTGTTTTTTCACCGATCTTAAAAGCAATGGAAGGTGATGTAGGCATCAGGATAAAGTCATATCCCCTGTAAACCAGTTCTGTTTTATCCACCAGCAACTTTCTTACCTTCTGGGCTTTGGTGAAATATGCATCGTAATAACCGGCACTTAGTACAAATGTGCCAAGCATGATTCTTCTTTTCACTTCTTTGCCAAAACCTTCACTTCGGTTATGCTTATAAAACTCTGTTAAATCATTTAAGGGTTCTTTTGATCTGTAACCATACCTCACACCATCATAACGGGAAAGATTGGAAGATGCTTCTGCAGTAGTGAGAACATAGTAAGCCGGTACAATGTAATCAAGGTATTCAAAATTTAATGCGTCAATCGTATGACCATCTTTTTTTAATTGCTCCATCAGGTTTTTTATTGAAGAAGCAATTTCGGGATCAAGTAAAGGATGTTCGAGAGTTTCTTTAAAATAAGCGAAACGATATTTTTTATTTTCAGAAACAGGCGATGAATAATTTTCAACTTGTTTTTGAGAAACGGTGCTGTCATATTCATCCGGACCTGATATTACTTCAAGCACTTTTCTTACGTCTTCCACATTATTTCCAAAAATTCCAATCTGGTCAAAAGAAGAAGCATAGGCAATAAGGCCATAACGGGAAACACGGGCATAGGTCGGTTTCAATCCAACGATACCACAAAAATCCGCAGGCTGTCTTACGGAACCGCCGGTATCACTGCCCAAAGAAACCATGGACAGATCTGCCTGCACTGCAACTGCAGAGCCACCGGATGATCCGCCAGGAACTCTTGTTTCATCCAGTGCATTTAAAACTTTTCCGTAAACAGAATTTTCGTTGGTGGAGCCCATGGCAAATTCATCGCAGTTGCAAACACCGATGATGATAGCATCTTCGCTTAAAAGTTTTTCAACAACAGTTGCTGAATAGAGTGAAGTAAAATTTTTCAGGATGCCGGATGCTGCTGAAAGGGGATGGTCTTTATAACAAATAACATCTTTAATGGCTACGACAACACCATGAAGTTTGCCAACACCGTTTCCTGATTTTCTTTTTGCATCAAGTTCAGCAGCCCGTTGCAATGCTTCATCGGCGAAAACATACACGAATGCATTCAGGTGTTTTTTTTCTTCAATCTGTGAAAGATAATGACGTACAATTTCTGCGCAGGTAACTTTTCCCTGGCCTAAATCAAGATGGTATTGGTAAATTGAAATGTATTCAAACAAAAGCGAAGGTCTTTATTAAATCAAAAGACATGGATCAATTGCCAGACTGATTAGTAGTGTTGGTGTCTTTTTCAGTTATACTTTCTTCAAGCTCCTTTCTTACATTATCTTTTGCATCTTTAAATTCACGAACACCTCTTCCCAGGCCACGCATCAGTTCGGGTATTTTTTTGCCTCCGAATAATAACAATACAACGAAAGCTATCAATATAATTTCAGTGGCACCCAGATTTCCCATTGTATAAAATTTTAAAGGTGATATAAATTGAAGCAGGGTTAATTAAAGTGTTAAACAGATGCAGATGTTATTGTATCAATAATTATCAGAATCAAACAGAAACCGTACTATTTTTTTTCAGAACCAGTTTCTTCCAGTTCTTTTTTTACATTGTCTTTGGCATCCTTAAATTCACGAACGCCTCTTCCAAGTCCACGCATCAATTCAGGAATTTTCTTACCACCGAATAACAGTAACACTACAAAAGCAATTAACAGTATTTCTGTCCAACCGAGCTTCATACTTAAAAATTTAGTGGGTCAAAGTTACTGCAATTTCAAATCGGAATTGTAAATTATTTGTTATGACAACTCCTTCAAAAACAAAAGGCAATACTTCACGTATTGCCTTTAAATATGATTGGTTAATGATTTATTCAGCAGTTTCTGTTGCCTGGCGTTTTTCACGGATCCTTGCACTCTTACCACTGCGGCGGCGCTGATAATACAGTTTAGATCTGCGCACAC
>Ga0255310_10000147_pt1 | contig 13900 bp, 12 predicted proteins | sample EtOH1_T0_E1_meta_FD_201359 | JGI IMG/M metagenome (GOLD analysis project Ga0255310, IMG submission 201359) | Sandy soil microbial communities from University of British Columbia, Vancouver, Canada - EtOH1_T0_E1 | ecosystem: Engineered > Artificial ecosystem > Sand microcosm > Unclassified ...
GTAGCTGTCAGTGGCGGGTATCCCGGGGAATATACTAAAGGATATGAAATAGAAGGACTGAATGATGTTGACTCATCTGACAGTATTGTATTTCATTCCGGTAGTATTATAAAAGATGGCCGCATTGTAACCAATGGAGGCCGGGTGCTTTGTGTTACATCTTTCGGCAAATCTGTTTTTGATGCAGTTGAAATATCCAAACAGGAACTGGAAAAAATTTCTTTCACCGGTATGGAGTACAGAAGGGATATTGGTTTTGAATTCAGTTAGATTTATTATTTGACATGCAATAGTAATTCTATTTAACTGCCGTTGCATCGCTCCCGATAGCTATCGGGACTTGTGCTTTCAGTAATTCTACTGGGCTTGCCGAAGTATCAGCTTTTTCGTGGGTTTTAAGACATGAATCATGAGTGTAAAGCTTTCTCACGACTGACGATTCACGTCTCACGTCTTACATTTGCACAAACGCCGGCCATGTCACAAATGCACTACCATGATTATCTTCAATTGGATAAAATTCTGAATGCACAGTTTCCCGAAAGCGATAAACAAAAGTTACCGGCACATGATGAAATGCTTTTTATCATCATTCACCAGGCTTATGAACTCTGGTTCAAACAGCTTCATCATGAAGTAGATTCGGTAGCAGCCATCATGAATAAACCGGCGTTGAATGACAATTCTCCGGAATTGCAGACTGTGGTGCATCGTTTAAAAAGGGTGGTTACCATTCTCCAGGTATTGGTGCACCAGATTGACATTATGGAAACCATGACGCCAATGGACTTTCTTGATTTCCGTGACATGCTTCGCCCTGCATCCGGTTTCCAGAGCTGGCAATTCAAAGAACTCGAAGCAAAACTGGGTTTAAAATATGAACACCGCTACGGACAGGAATATTATACATCTGTGTTGCGCAAAGAACATATTGACCTTATAAAAAAAGCAGAGTCGCAAAAATCATTATTGCAACTGGTAAATGTATGGCTGGAGCGGATTCCTTTTCTGAAAGATGAAGACGGAGAAACTTTTTGGAAAAACTACCAGGAGATGTATAAAAAAAGTTTAGCTGATGCAGAAAAAGATAATATCAAATCATTTGAGGGAATTTTTTACCAACAACCAGCAACAAGTAACCAGCAACGTTCTCTCTCATCCTCTGCCTCTCGTGCAGCCTTATTCATCATGCTCTATCGTGGTTATCCATTATTGCAATTACCATTTCAGTTATTGAACAGTTTACTGGAAATAGATGAACAACTGAGTTCCTGGCGGTACCGGCACATGAACATGGTGCATCGTATGATCGGTACAAGGATAGGAACCGGCGGCAGCAGCGGCAAGGATTATTTAAAAGCGGCAGCCGACAAACATTATATCTTCCGGGAAATTGCACAACTGAACAGTTTCCTTATTGAAAGAAGGAAATTGTCGGTTCTTTCAACGGAGATGGAAAAGCGTTTGGGATTTGTGCATCAGTGATGGCTCAAAAGAATCGTCCTTCTTTTTCAATTTTCCTGTAAGGCTTTTTAAAAAATTCGTCAATTTTTTTATTGAACTCATCAGCATACACTATCGGTGTGCTGTGTCCCGAGTTAGGCAGTATCCATAAATAGGCCATTGGAATATTTTTATATATCTCCATAGTATGCTCTTCTTTGATTACATCATGATCGCCGCCAATAACCAGGGTGGGGCAATGAATTGTATGCAGATCATCCAACGGGATATGTGGTTGTTCTATTAAAAGACGCATCAGTTTGTATCCTCCTTTTTCCATTTCATTTTTATCGGGCTTGTTCTTCAGTTCAGTATACATCGGCGCTACCATATCCCAGATTTCCTGTGGCACAGCCGTAGTATCCGGACGAAGATTGGCGCCGGTTACAGCCAGTTTCTTTACTTTTTCAGGATGGCGTATGGCCAGCAACAGGCCATTGATGCCTCCATCACTCCAGCCAATCACATCAGCAGAATCAATTTTCATAGCATCAAGTAACGCAGCATAATCATCCGCCATCATCTCATAGGTCAATGAATCTCCTTTATCAACGGATTTTCCCTGTGCCCGGCTGTCAGCTATTATTACTTTATATTTTTTTGAGAAATAAGGGATTTGTTTGATAAAATTATTGATGGAACCCCCGTTGCCATGAATGATCAGCAGAGGTTGCCCCTGTCCATACACTTCTGCATACATTTTAAAACCACGGATGTTGTAATATTTACCAGCTGCTTTATTTTTGCCGTAAATATTCTTCGGGTCATTCATCATCTTCTCAAATTCCTGCTGCAGTTTTTCAAAATCGTTTTGTGATAACACCGATATGCTGATCAGAAGTACGGGCAACAGAATGGCAAGTAATTTTTTCATGTGTGAAATTTTTGAGAAATGAAAAAGAAGTTTAAGATAAATAATCCTTTCAACAATGTTGACTTGCAGAAAGAATTATTTTCCTGGTTTCAGGAACTTATTTTTAAAATAAGAAAGGAGGAGCAAGAATGCTCCCCCGTTTGCAATGATTACTCTGAAAATATATATTAGAAGGTATAACGGATGCCAAGTCCGCCCCAGTTGCCATTGAAGCCTACATAGTCTCCAAATTCAAATGAGGGTTGCCAGTCGAGTGACATATTGATCGGTGCGCCTTTAAATTTATAATCCAGGCCAAGTACGCCATCAATCCCGATATATGTTCCATCAATCCTGTAATTTTTTCTATAGTAGTCGTAAAATCCAATATGCGCACCTGGTCCTATATACCATTTTAATCCCGGCGCATCGGAAAAATTTCCATGGATTTCGTATAAACCCGTAAGACGAAAACCCCTGTTCCAGAAATAACCGATAAGTTCCCCGGCATTATTACCTTCAAAAAAGTGTTTCAATGTAATACCACCACCGTCCCATATTTTTACACCCAGTGCAGTTTTGTATGCTGAGGAGTTTACACTTTTACTTTGAGCCCATGAAGCGATAACCATGAATAATGCCAATACTGATACGATTGCTTTTCTCATAAATGTTTTTTTGAAGATTTAAAACTTCAATATAACGACCCCAAACTTTCCATTTTCGTGCCAGAAATTTTAAAAACGGGGAATTTGTTCAGTTCTTCCTGAATTTCAGGAGGAAATAAATCAAAACAAAAATGGTGACAACAGATGTGATACCAAATGTATAGACGCTTCCGGCACTGCTCCAGATAAATCCGGCAATAATACTGGCTAAAAGGGTGCATACACTTTCGCAGGAAGTATAGAACCCGATTGCGGTTGCGGTATTTTCTTTATGCGATAAATTGGTGATCCATGCTTTTATAGTTCCTTCTGTGGCTGCAGCATACACCCCGTAAACAAAAAATAAAATAAAAATTACTGCAGTTGAGGAGGTAAATGCAAACCCTCCGTAAACAATAGCAAACAATGCGAAGCCCAAAAGAATAACATTTTTAAAGCTGAACTTATCAGCCAGTTTTCCTAAAGGGTAAGAGGCCGCTGCATAAACAAGGTTATAAAAAATATATGCAGCAATTGTTATCCGGTCATCACCGGTTATTTCTTTTGTTTTGAGCAGTAAAAAAATATCTGAACTGTTGAATAAAGTAAACAGGAGTAAACCGGTTACTGCTTTTCTGTATTCCGGGTCAGCTATTTTCCAATAACGGAAAAACGAAAAGAAATTTCCATTAGCTAAAGTAGAAACCGGTTGTTTCTTTTCGTTTAAAAAAAATATCAGCAGTACAGAAAGAATGCCCGGGATGAATGCCAGATAAAAAATGGTTGTGTATTGTCCCGGGTAAAAAAACAAAAACAATAATGCCAGCGTAGGACCGATTGCGGCCCCAACAGTATCCATTGCACGGTGAAATCCAAAAACTCTTCCTTTTGTTTCTTTTGTTCCCTGTTGGGAAAGAAGTGCATCTCTTGCTGCAGTGCGAACACCTTTACCCAACCTGTCAATTGTCCGCACAAAAAAAATCCAGAGTGGATAAGTGAATGTAGCCATAAGTGGCTTTGATAGTGCACTTAAAAAATATCCCAGTTTTACAAACGGCAGTCGGACACCTTTTTCATCACTCAGTTTTCCAAAATAACCTTTGCTGATGCCGGCAGTAAAGCTGGCAATACCTTCCAGCATGCCAATCCAAACAACGGTGAAACCAATTTCTTTTAAATAAACCGGAATAACCGGGTACAGCATTTCACTTGCTATATCTGCCAGCAGACTGACAATCGAAAGAATTAAAACTGTGCGGTTGATGATGTGCATGCAATGGGAAAATTAACAAATTTGTTCCGAAGGAATCCCTTCGGGAAAAATGTGAAAATGAAACATTGCCACAATCGTCAAAGAGGTATGATGAATGGTCAATATTTAATATTTTTTCACGATTGACCATTCACCATTCACGAAAAGCAGATACTTCGGCAAGCTGAATAGGATAAGACATAACCGGATGCACAAGTGTGCGACGCAACCAGAGTATAACAGATATTTAGTTGCCGGCAACACACAAAATTTCTTTAAACTCCAAATTGGATAAATGGCAAGTTCAAAAAAAACCTTGCCGTCAAAGGTTTTCGCTTTGATAATTCGGAATAATTCCTCCAACTTTGCACACATTAAATCCAATCCGCACAAATGGGACTTTTTAACTGGTTTACACAAGAAATAGCCATCGACCTGGGTACTGCCAATACCCTTATCATCCATAATGACGAAGTAGTAGTGAACGAACCCTCGATTATTGCACTGAACCGCAACAATCCAAAAGAAGTTTTGGCTGTGGGCAAGCGGGCATTAATGATGCATGAAAAAACTCACGAAAGCATCCGCACCGTTCGTCCTCTTAAAGATGGTGTGATAGCCGATTTTAATGCTGCAGAGCTGATGATCCGGGAGTTTATTAAACTGGTTTATCCCAAAAAACCGCTATTTCCCCCCAGCTGGCGAATGATGATCTGCATCCCTTCCTCCATTACCGAGGTGGAGAAAAGAGCTGTTCGCGACAGTGCCGAACAAGCGGGTGCCAAAGAAGTATACCTGATTCATGAGCCCATGTCGGCTGCACTTGGCATTGGTATAGATGTGGAAGAACCGGTTGGTAATATGATCATTGATATTGGTGGTGGTACTACAGGGATAACCGTAATTGCACTGGCTGGTATTGTCTGTGATCAAAGTATCCGTATTGCCGGTGATGAATTTACAGCAGATATTATGGAAGCGCTGCGACGTTACCATAGTTTATTGATAGGTGAACGTACTGCTGAGCAAATCAAGATACAGATAGGAGCCGCTATGAAGGATCTGGATAATCCGCCGGAAGATATACCGGTAAATGGCCGTGACCTTGTGACAGGTATTCCCAAACAAATTATGGTAAGCTACCAGGAAATAGCCGAGGCCCTGGACAAAAGCATTTTTAAAGTTGAAGAAGCTATTTTGAAAGCGTTGGAGCAAACCCCGCCGGAGCTGGCTGCAGACATTTACCGCCGTGGTTTGTACCTTACCGGTGGCGGCGCATTGCTGCGTGGTCTGGATAAACGGATAAGCCAGAAAATAAAACTGCCGGTGCATGTGGCGGATGATCCGCTGAAAAGTGTGGTGCGTGGCACAGGTATTGCGTTGAAGCACTATGACAGATTCCCGTTTGTGATGAGATAAACAAGCCACGGGCTTTTAGCTGCGAGCTTCGGGCTAAAAACCTCGCAGCCCATAGATCAAAGCTCAAAGCTTTTTTGATGCGTAACATATTCCTCTTCATTCGCCGCTATTTTACTTTTATCAGTTTTCTTGCATTGCAGGCATTGGCTCTTTCCATGCTCTTTCGTTACAATAAATACCACAGGGCAGTTTTTTTGGGAAAGGCCAATGAAATAACCGGGTATGTGAATTCCAAGTATGATAATGTGGATGACTATTTTCACCTGAAGGAGGAGAACCTCCGTGTACATCATATGAACGATTCGTTGATGAATCTTCTGCGCAGTAATTATATGGCTGTTGATACCGGGATAAGGATAGTTACCGACTCTGCAAAGTACGACACATCGGGAACCGTATTGCGCTACTTGTGGCGGGATGCAAAAGTGGTCAACAACTCTGTTCGGGAGCAGAAAAATTATATTCAGATCAACCGCGGTGCAAAGCAAGGGATAAAAGATAATATGGCTGTGATCAATTCCGACGGGAGCGCTGTGGGAGTGGTAATGAATGTAAGCGACAATTTCAGCCAGATAATGAGCCTGCTACATGTACAAAGCCGGGTAAATGCCATGATGAAAAAAAGCAGGAACAGCGGAACTATAGAATGGGATGGAAAGAACCCTTTATATCTGACCCTGCGAGGAATTCCGAAAAGCGATTCCATCGCAGTGGGAGATACCGTTTTGACAAGTATTTATTCTTTCAATTTTCCCCCGGGGTTAATGCTGGGAACGGTAGCAGAAAAAGTAGAAGATAAAAGCACCAATTTTCATGTATTGAATATAAAAACAGCCGCTAACTTTCAGAACCTGCAACAGGTTTTTGTAATTGAAAACCTGCAACGGGAAGAACAGATGCAACTGGACAAAGACACCAGGAAAAAAATAGAAGAGATTAATAAGAAAAAACAATGAGTCAACTGCTGCGAAATATTATCCGGTTTGTTCTATTGATAGCACTTCAGATCTATGTACTGGATAATATCCCACCGTTGCACCGGTTCATTATCCCGGTTATTTATTACCTGTTCATTCTCTGGCTACCCTTTGCCATTCCGAGATTCTGGCTCCTTATCATCGGCTTCATTACAGGTCTTTCCATTGATTATTTTACCATGACACCGGGCCTTCATGCAGCTGCCTGTGTACTGGTTGCCTATATCAGACCTTTCCTCATCAGCATCCTTACTCCCAAAGACAGTTCAGATTTTAATTACCGGGAACCTTCAGCACAAGGTATGGGTTGGGCGCCTTATGCGGTGTATGTGTTTGTACTTACCCTGCTTCATCACAGCTACCTCGTATTCCTGGAGTGGCTGCAGTTCGGAAGTTTTCTTGATTTCATTGTAAAAGTAATAGCCACTACCGGCATCAGCATACTACTGATATTTACCGCCGAACTCCTTTTCCCACGCCGGTTGAAATTCCGTACCAATACGGCGTAAAAAATCTTTCACAAATTTTGGAGCAAAATATACAAAAGGATTTTTTGCATTGTAGTTTTGATATTTAACATTATACTCCGGACATCTGTCTATGCCTGTGTTTAACCAATCAAGAAGCCGTATCATCAAGCTTATCTTTCTCGCCGCTTTTATATTGATCCTGGCGCAACTGTTCAACCTGCAGATATTTTCAGGCAAGTACATCAAGCTGGCCATGAATAATGCGGTATATCCAAAAATCATTTACCCCGAACGGGGAATCATTTATGACCGGAAGGGGAAACCCATTCTTAATAATTCCATTATGTATGACCTGATGGTAACGCCTGCCGAAGTAAAAAATATAGATACATTGGGTTTTTGCCAAATGATGGGAATTGATACAGCTGAGTTTGTTAAAAAACTGATTGAAGCAAGAATTAAAAATACTTCGGTACGTCCTTCTGTGTTTGAGGATCTGCTGCCACCCGAACTGCAGGCGAGGTTTGATGAAAACAGCTGGAAATTTCCTGGCTTTGTAATGGTACAACGTCCGGTTCGTCTTTACCCCTACAATGCTGCAGCACATATCATGGGATATATTGGTGAAGTAGACACGGGACAAATAAGACGCTCCGGAAACTTTTACCGCATGGGTGATTATGTTGGTAAAAACGGCCTGGAAGCCTACTATGAAAGAGTATTGATGGGTGAGCGGGGTGTACAGTATATGATTAAAGACAACAAAAACAGATTAGTTGGTCCTTACGAGAATGGCATTTTTGATACAGCCGCTACTGCCGGAAAAAGTCTGCATACATATATAGATATCGAACTTCAGCAATTGGCCGAAAAGTTATTAAATAATAAAATAGGTGCAATAGTAGCGGTGGAGCCTAAAACCGGCGGTATCCTTGCCATGGCATCGGCTCCTGATTTTAACCCGAACAATCTTACCGGGCCCGACAAACAGAAAAACTATGCAAAACTTGCACTCGATGTCAGCAAGCCATTATTCAACAGGGCCATTAAGGGTCAATACCCGGCTGGTTCCACTTACAAACCGCTTGGTGCATTGATTGCATTGGATGAAGGAGTGATAAATCCGCAAAGTGGCATTGCATGTACCGGGGCTTATTATTATTGCAAAAGACCTGTCCGGTGTACAGAGCACTGGGCTGGTCATGCAGCTAATCTTCGGTTGGCTATTGCGCATTCCTGCAATTCATTTTTCTCCAATACATTTCGTTTAACAGTTGATAATCCTGCTTATAAAAATATACGGGTCGGTCTTACCAAGTGGGATGAATACATGTATGCGTTTGGATACGGGCACAAATTAGGTGTGGACATTCCCAGTGAGGATGGTGGCAATATTCCTGACACTGCGGATTATGACAAAGAATACCGGGGCCAGTGGAATTCGTGTACAATGGTGACTATCGGTATTGGCCAGGATAAATTGCTGGTAACTCCTTTACAGATTGCAAATGGTATATCTATTGTTGCCAATAAGGGATATTATTATGTGCCGCATTTTGTAAAGAATATCGAAAATGAAACTGAAGAGGATACTGCCTTACTTAGCAGATACAGAAGAAAACACGAAGTGCTTACTCATATTTCCGACAGTGTATATGAAGTGGTGATTAATGGCATGCAGGATGTAACTGAAGTGGGCACGGCAGCAAGAATACCTAAAATCCCCGGTGTGAATGTCTGTGCAAAAACGGGTACTGCAGAAAATAAGAGAGTATTAAATGGAAAGGTTGTTCAGTTGAAAGATCACTCTGTATTTGTATGCTTTGCTCCAAGGGAAGATCCCAAAATTGCAGTATCTGTTATAGTAGAAAATGGAGGGTTTGGGGCCACCTGGGCCGGCCCAATGGCTTACCTGATGATTGAAAAGTATTTGAAAGACACATTACGTTCAGACAGATTAAAAGATGTGGAAAGAATTGCGGCCGCTAATCTTATGCCTCCATGGTTAACAGAGGAACAGTTCAGGGAAGACTCCATCCGTGCATTCAAATGGTTCCAGATGACAAAAGACAGTGCTTATATTCTGAAATATGTTTTTGACGAACCGCCGTACCGGGATGATAATAAAGATCAGAAGAATCATAAATCCAACAGCCTGGAATTATATACTGAAGCAGGCAATAAAAAATATTCATGGAAAAAATTTATTCCTGAATTAATATGAACCAGCAAAATCCGGCTATATCAAAAGGTGTTGACTGGAGCCTGGTATGGCTGTGGTTATTGCTGAGTACTATTGGCATTCTTGCCATTTTTGCCGCTACCTATCGTGAGGGAGACAGTATTATCCAGAGTTTTATTGCTTTCAAAACGGATTACAGTAAGCAATTCTATTTCCTTCTTGTGTCGGGTTTCATCGGCATTTTTATTTTACTCACGGACAGTAAATTTTTTCCCGCCACTTCCAACATCTGGTATGCTGCAGGTATACTTTTATTATTACTGGTGTTCCCGTTGGGAACTAAAGTGAAGGGCACCGAGTCCATTATCCGTGTCGGTGGTTTTCAGTTTCAGCCGGCTGAGTTTTGTAAAATATGTGTGTGTCTTGCACTGGCAAAATATCTTTCACGTACTGAAACAAATTTTTCAAAAACCCAGTCGCAACTGATAGCGGCGGGCATTTCACTTTTACCGGCTGTTTTCAGCATTTTTCAGAGTGAAACGGGGCTGGCATTAGTTTATATGTCATTTTTTATTGTGATGTACAGGGAAGGATTACCATCGTCCGTATTGATTATCGGCTTTAGTATAGCGGCATTGGTAGTGGCCACCTTGCTGGTAGAAAAAAATTTACTGGCCATCAGCCTTACTGCCATTGCTGTTTTGGTTGTTTATTTTATGCAACGGCAAATAAAGCGTCAAAAGGGTGTTCTTGTAAAAATTATCATGGTATGGTTACTGTGTGTCGGCATTCAACGGTTTGGAGTTCCTTTTATATTTAAACATGTACTGAAGCTTCACCAGGTAGAAAGAATTTTCAGCACTATTGGTAAAGATGTTCCGTCGGAATATTCAAGAGCTCACCAGGGAGAAAGTGCAGAGGAAAGAAAAAAGGATACGGACTATAATGTAAAACAATCTAAAATTGCTATTGGCAGTGGGGGATTTTTCGGAAAGGGGTTGTTGAAAGGCACCCAGACCCGGGGTGATTTTGTTCCTGAACAACGAACTGATTTTATTTTTTGTACCATTGGCGAGGGCTTTGGTTTTATAGGGAGTATTGTTCTACTGGGTTTGTACCTCGTTCTTCTTTTCAGAATTGTGACTGTTGCTGAAAGGCAACGGAGTGTATTCAGCCGTTGCTATGCTTATGGAGTAGCTGCAGTTTTCTTTTTTCATATAGCCATTAATCTTGCCATGACAGTGGGGCTTGCGCCAGTAATTGGTATTCCATTACCTTTTGTCAGTTATGGAGGTACTTCCTTACTCACCAATACAATTCTTCTTTTTATTCTTATCCGGCTTGATGCTGACAGGCAGATGGTGTTGAGATAATTTCGAAAAGTGGAATTGGGAAATTGGGAAATTGTGTCGCATCTTGCAACAATCATTAAATTTTAATTTTCCCAATGCGGATCATCCCTTTATCAGAAGGTACATTCACCATAGATAAAACAAAACTCTTCGTTCCTTTTGATGAAGATGAACATAACCTTCAGGACAGGCCAGCAGGAAGTTTGCTGGTAGAGGTACAGCCCTTTGTAGTTGTTACTTCAAAAGACATCCTGTTACTTGATACCGGATTGGGATTTGAAAAAGGAGATAAAATGCAGCTTCACCTGAACTTAATCAATGCAAGTATCAATCCATCCGGAATAACAAAAGTGTTGCTTTCGCATTTACATAAAGATCATGCAGGTGGTGTAAGTCATGAAGACCGGTTAACAAGCCGGAAAGAATTGAGTTTTCCCCAGGCAAAATATTACCTGCAAAAAAGGGAACTTGATTTTGCATTTGAAAAAGGATTCCCCTCTTTCATTACTAATGAACTGGAAGAATTACAGGAATCAAAACAGGTTGTTTTTCTGAATGAAGACAAAGGAGTAATTGATGGGCATATACATTACGAAATAACAGGGGCTCATTCTCCCTTTCACCAGGTGTTTTGGATTAAAGAAGAAGAACAGATTATTTTTTTTGGCGCAGATGATGCTCCCCAGTTACAACAAATGAAACACCGTTTTGTAGCCAAATATGATTTTAACGGGAAGAAGGCATCACAACTAAGACAGCAATGGTGGGAGAGAGGAGAGAAAGAAAAATGGATTTTTCTTTTTTATCATGATATAAAAACGCCGGTTTATAATTTTGCCTGATATTATCATCAACTGATTTCAAATAATTCATCCCATCTTGTTGTATACCTCTGGCTTCTTAATTCCTGTCGCATCTTCCAGTCTCTCGTTGTTCCACTCGCTGCAAATTTCAGTACATCATCCCGCTGGCTGAAGTTGATGTTATCAATCATATCCATCAGTTTACGTCTGCAGTTTTTTGAGTCAGATAAAAAAAGATTTCCCTGAATGGAATCATCCGCAACAATACCACTCAGCATGACGCCGGCTTTTTTGTATTCGTTTCCCCTTTTATACAATTTGTCTACTAATGCCAAAGCCGGTTTTATTAACTCCTGTGTAATGGAAGTAGGAGCTGGCAGCGTGGTGTAAGTGCTGATGGTGCCACTTTGCCTGAAGTTCATCATGTGGTCTTGCTCTTTCTTTACAACAAAGACACTGATAATTTTAGCAGCACTGAATTGGCGACGCAGTTTTTCAGCGGCTCTTGATGTGTAAGTGGCCACTGCCTCTTTTATGTCTTGTATATCGGAAACGGGACTGCCAAACATCCTGGTAGTGGCGATCATTTTCTTTTCCATCAACTCTTCTTTCATGCCGATGGCCTGTTCGCCATTCAGTTCTTTAATTAACCGTACACCAACTACACCACCCATGCTTCGGTGTGCCCAGTCTTCTGACATGGCAGCGAGTTCCCACCCATTCGTGATGCCCATGTTGATGAGTTTATTGGCATAAGCTCCTCCAACTCCCCAGAGACTGCCTACTCTTGTTTGTTGTAAGGCTTCCCGTTGCTGTTCTCTTGTAGTCAGGACGGTTACACAACCCGATACCGCTTTAATTTTTTTGGCAATATAATTAGCCAGCTTGGCCAGTGTTTTAGTAGGTGCCACACCAACAGAAACAGAAATACCTGTCCATTTTTCAACAGTATCCTTTATCATTTTAGCTGCTTCATATAATTCTTCAACAGGAATAATACTCAGATCAACAAAAGCCTCATCTACTGAATATACTTCCACGTTGCTTTTACCTGCAATCGTCCGCAGTGTATCCATTACCCGCATACTGAGGTCGCCATACAAATTATAGTTAGAAGAAAAAACAGCTACATCGTTTTCTTCTATTAAATGTTTTGCTTCGAAATAGGGTCCCGCCATTTGTACACCTAATCTCTTGGCCTCATCGCTACGCGATACAATGCATCCATCATTGTTGCTTAATACCACAACAGGCTTTTTCTCCAAGTGTGGTTGAAATAATCGTTCACAAGAACAATAGAAACTGTTACAATCTACAATGGCTTTCATACTGCATGAATAACATAAGTCACTACTCCCCACACCGAGAAATTAGTGAACTCGGCAAGATTAATAGTTTTGAAACGTTCGTTTTCCGGTATAAGAAAGGCAGATGAAAAATTTTTATGAAAACGCCGCACCAGTAATTCTCCGTTCAACACGGCAACGATGATCTTGCCATGAACCAATTTCAGTGACCGGTCAACAATCAGCACATCGTTATCAAAAATGCCGGCGTTTATCATCGCGTCGCCCTTCATGCGGAAGAAATAAGTGGCCGGTTTATTTTTAACCAATTGTTCGTTCAGGTCAATGCCCCGTTCGGCATAATCGTCAGCAGCAGCGCCGAAACCGGTGGCATTGGCCGTTTTCACCTGCTGTTGTGTGAATTGCTTTGAGCCCTTGTAGGCGGCGCCAAAAAATTCTTCCCCATCCATAAAAATTATTTTTGTAAAGCTAAATTAATTAGTAAATTTATACTAATAAATGTGGTGATTATTTTTTACGCTAAAGCGGATGGGTTATGAAAACTATTGTCAACACGATCCCGGGCTACCGGGTGTATGAGTATTTGCTGGTATTGAGTCCACATGAGGAATTATGGAACAGGATCATGAGAGTGAAGGGAAAATTTGCTGAGCAATACGATTCCGAGCATGCCCGGTGGGGCGGGCCGCAGGTTGCACTGGTGAGTTTTGTGCAATATAGTATGATGGAAGAACGGATTATCAACCGCCTGAAAGTTATTGCCATGGGTTATCCTCCAATCAAAGTGGAATTAAAGGATTACGGAAGTTTTCCTTCGCATACCATATATATAAATGTAACCTCCAAGCTTCCTGTACAGAATCTCGTGAAAGAAATTCGTAGTGAAGCACAGCGCCTGATGAAACTTAATGATGATAATAAGCCGCACTTTATCCTGGAACCACACCTGACGATTGCAAGAAAACTAAAGCCCTGGCAATATGAAAAAGGATGGCTGGAATACAGCAATAAACATTTCACCGGGCGGTTTATTGCTGATGGTATGTTGTTGTTAAAGCGGCCTGTGGATGAATTGAAATACCAGGCAGTGCAACATTTCGATTTTCAGAACCTGCCGGTAACGACAAAACAGGGA
>Ga0255310_10000148_pt1 | contig 13887 bp, 16 predicted proteins | sample EtOH1_T0_E1_meta_FD_201359 | JGI IMG/M metagenome (GOLD analysis project Ga0255310, IMG submission 201359) | Sandy soil microbial communities from University of British Columbia, Vancouver, Canada - EtOH1_T0_E1 | ecosystem: Engineered > Artificial ecosystem > Sand microcosm > Unclassified ...
CCTCACCGGGGGGGGTGATCGACCATGGATGCATTGCACCGTTTTTATCAGGAGATCTGGCGAGTCCGTTGGGCCCTGGTCATCTCGATTGTGGTGCTGTTCGCCAAGGCGTACGGCTGGTTGCCGCCGGGCCATCCCCTCGCGGTGATCCTGACCAAGGCGTCGAATGTCACGCTGGGATTCATTCTCGCCCACGTCCTGCGGCAGCAGACCTTCCCCTACATCAAGCTGAAGGAGATGCTCGCGGCCAAGGATCCCGCGTTCGGCTACACCTTCATCGGGATATCCCTGCTGTACGGCTCCATCATTTACGCGGTCGCGCTGGGCTTGTGAGCCACGCCGGTGCAGGGCGCGCGATCCTGCTGGCGGCGCTGCTCGCGGGGTGCCGGCGGGCCGAAGCCCCCGGCCGGCCCGATCCGGGTCCAGGCGCAGCCCCGGCGGCGGCGACCCCGGCTCCCGCGGTCGAACAACCGGCGGCGCCCCCGCCGGTAACGGGCCCGCCGTCGCCGATGGACATGAATCCCCCGCCGCCCTCCGCGATTCCGCGCGAAGCGCTCGCCTACCGCGATAGGTTCATTCGCATCTGGCGCTTCTATTTCGCCTTCGCGGAATCGCCGACGGTCGGGTTTGCCCAGGTGCACCAGGAAAGTCGCTGGAAAGCCGATGCCCGGAGCGTCTACGCCTCGGGCCTCGCCCAGTTCACTCCGGCTACGGCGGCGGACTATTCGCGGCTACTGCCGCCCGAGATCCGGGCGCAATGCTCCAGCACGGCGGGCTGTCCGACCGACCCGACCTGGGCGCTCTACGCCCTCTCCCTCTACGATTACAACCTGCACCGCGGCTACGGCTGGGCCGAAACTCCCGACGACCGCTGGCGCCTCGCCCTGGCCGCGTACAATGGAGGCGGGGGCTGGATCAAGAAGGAACGCGTCCGGGCCGAGAATTCGGCGCGCTGGGCGGACATCGCCAAGGCGTGCATGCGCTCCGCCGCCTCGTGCAAGGAGAATCACGATTACCCGGTTGTGATCATGGAACGGTGGCTGCCGCTCTACCAGCGCTGGTTGGGCATATGATGCCCCGGCTGCTCGCCCTGGTGGCCTGCCTCGCGGCCTTCGGCTGCGCCACGCCCTACGCCAAGCTCGACGGAGTGCTCTCCGACGTCCGCCCCACCCCGCAGCCGGCCTCCCAGGGTGTGACGATCATCCATGGGGGGCAAAGCCGAACGGGAGCGCCCCAGCAAAGCGTCCTCAAGGGCGACACCATGCGAACGCTGCCCGGCGGCGTCGCCATTCTGACACTCCGCCCGGGATACGAATTGATCGTCGAGCCCGGCAGCGAGATCAGCATCGAGAACCCCTCGATCTTCGTGACGGTGGGTAAGCTGTTCTTGAAGAAGCTGAAAGCGGCGCGCGAGGCGCTGCGGCTGAATACCAAGTTCGTCAGCGCTGGTGTCGAAGGCACCCAGTTCGTCTTCGAGGTGACGCGGGATGATGTGGTGCGCCTCACCGTGCTGGAGGGTTTCGTCTGGCTGCGCAGTCGCACTACCGGCTGGACGGCCGTGACCTACCGGGCCGGCGAGAGCGTGACGATTCGCGATGGGGAGCCCCCGGGACGCATCCAGCAAGTCGACCCCGCCAGCATGCGCGCCATCCAGGAGCGCAGCCTCGCGATCGAACGGGCGGCGGGCTACCGGACCGGGCAGCCCTGGTCGCGCTTCACCCCGTTATTCAAGAAGCCGATCTTCTTCATTCCCGCCGCCGTCGTGGGCGCCGCGGTCGGCGTGATCCTCGTGACCCAGGGTGGAGATTCCCAGGGCACCGTGACGATCCACATTCCCTTCTGACCAGCGAGCTCGGCGAGAAAGGAGCGGCATGCCATCGAACCCCCTGAAGCTTGCGACCCTGCTGCTCTTGGTGGGCACCCTGGGCATAGCCGCCTGCAACCCGCTGACCGAATCGGCCGGCCGTCCCACGCGCATCGTGCTCGCCATGGGAAGGCTCCTCGCGGCGCAACAGGCCGGTGATTTCCTGTCGGTGGTGGATACCGCGCGTCTCACGGTGACCGGCGGGAACGGTCCGAGGTCCCAATCCCTGCTGGTGGGACCCGGCGAGTCGGAAGCGGCCTTCGATGTCACGGTGCCGTCGGGCAGCGTGCGATTCACCGCCGATGTGCTCAGCAACAGCGGAGTACCGGTCTACCGGGGCGACACCACCATGACGATCAACGGGGATTTCACGCTCGACCTCAACGTCCACCCGGTGAATCCCGTGATGGTGGTCAGCCCGGGGCACGTGACCTTTATCATCACGGACAACGGGCAGTTTCGTACCGTCGCCGCCACGCTCCGGGTCCGCAACCCGGGCGTCGGGACCCTGATGTGGAGGGTGGACTCGACCGTGGCACGGCCGGCGGGGGTCTCCTTCTCCTGCGGAGTGCTCCCGGGGGAGGACGACAACTGCAAGACGACGCTTCCCTGGACGGCCGGGAGGGACGCCGCCATCATCCTGCGATTCGGCATGCCGAGCAGTTTCAGCTTCCTGCCATCGAGTCTCAGGTTTCTCTCAAACGTCGGCAGCATCACCTTCACACCCTGAGTTCTCCGCGTAATCATGCCCCTGGCAGGCCTATCACTGCTGGGGAGCCTGCACCATCCCCGCTCCGACATCGGCTGGATTGAAACCGGCGGCGAACCCCATCAGGGTCCCCGACCCCGCCAGCCGGTCGGTCAACAGCTGCCCCGTCAACTGATTTGCACTCCGCAGCTTGTGAACCCAGAGCGCCGCGACCCCGGCGACATGCGGCGTGGCCATGCTGGTCCCGCTCATGGAAACCAGCGACCCACCGGGCTTTGCCGAGAGGACCCCGACCCCCGGCCCCGACACCCGGGCGCCGACGTTGGAGAACGGTGCGATGGTGAACCCCGCAGGATCCGGCCCCACGGCCGCGACGGAAACGATGCCCTCGGCGACGGCCGGCGGACTGACTGCGATGACATACTCCGCATTGATCTCGCGCCGGCTCTCGTTGCCCGCCGCGGCCACCAGCACGCACGCCTTCCCGAACGCGCTTTGCGACCGCACCAGTGCCGCAAGCCGTTCGAACAACATGACGTTGGCCCGGTAACCTTCGAGCGCCAGGGTGGTGGCCAAATCAGCCGGGAAGCCCTGGGTGACCAGGGAGGCGACCATGCCGGGGAAATCGATGCCGAGCGACATCGAAATGACGTTCGCGTCGTTCAGAAGGGCCCACTGAATTGCCGCCAGCAGGACATCACTGCCGCCGCCGCCCTCACCCAACACCTTGGCAATCAGCAACTTCTTTACACCGCGTGCGATGCCGATGCGGGTTCCGCCCACATCGCGCCCGGCGATGGTGCCGGCGCAATGGGTACCGTGGCCGTGCAAGTCGTCGTCGGCCTCGCTGGTGAAATTCTTGCGCACCAGCTCGATACCCGCGAACGCCGGGTGGGTGGAATCGATGCCCGTATCGAGGATCGCGACGGCAGCCCCTTCTCCCGAGAAGGGAGACTGGTCCGCTGCGACCGCTTTCACGCCCCAGGTGCTCCCTCCGGCCTTGGCATCGGCGGGAGCATTGAACGGCACCGGCGCGATCAGTTTCAACGGCACCACCGGCGCGACGCAGGCGACTCCTTCGCTGCGGGCGACCTCCGCGGCGCGACGTGAGGACAGGTTGTCGACCTCGACGGCCACGGGAGAGTGGGCCGCCTCGGCAACGGGTGCGGCGCCCGGTCCCCGAGTCCGAAATTGCGGTTTCGGCGCGGGGACGCTCCTCAGAATCACATAGTTCGTGGCCATGGAGACCACCTCCTCACTGCTAGTGCATGGTGACTTCGAAGGGAACCGGGACCTTGGTCCCCTGAGAGACCGTCAGGACGTTGTTCGCAAAAGCGTTCGCATTGACCACAGCGAGCCGCTCCTGGCCGGCGGGCACCACGACCACATAGGATGACGGCGATCCGCAGGGATTCGCCGCGGGGCCGACACAGAAGTTGAGCGCGTAGGCGACCCCCGCGTTGACTGCAGGCGCCGAGAACTTGAACTTCACGACGTCGGTAACGGCAGGAGTCGGCATCTTGTTTGGCTGGATCAGCACCAGCCCGGCCGGGCCGGTGGGTACCGTCCCCTTCATTACGATTTGTCCGAAAGCGGCAGGCGCCGTGAGCGCCGACAGCAGGATGGCCACGGTAAGAATCCGCAATGTTGGGTGTTTCATGGTTCGATTCCTCCTCGGCGGGAACTCCTGGACCACGTATCACTCTGGCCTGACAGGGGCGGGGACAACCCACGCGGTCGAATGTGGAGTCGGAACGGCGAGCGGGCAACTAAATGTTCTTGGACCCCTACAAGATCTTGTAGGCGGGTGGTGAGGTAATCAGCGGATGGTTGTCGTCTGCCCCGCTCGAATGCGAACCGGGATGTTGCGATTGCCGAGTTTGACAACATAGGTCCCGGGCAACAGCTCTCGGGCATCATTGGTGCGAGCATCGGCGAGTCCCACCGTGCCGGTGGAGTCGTAGATGCCGTACCGCTCTGCCCCCGTGCCGATCACCCGCAAAGCTCCTGTCTTCCGGAGCACTTCCTCGACCTGGGTACTCCGTGCCCGCATTGCATCGATGGCTCCCTGGTCGAGTCCGGGGGTCCGCTCCGGCGCGGCGTTGGGGCGGATCACCCCGGCCTCTCCCGCGTTGAACAAGGCCGGCTGCCACTGTGCCCCTTTGGGCGCGACACGGACCTGCCCCTCGAGCACCGCGATTCGAACCGTCGACTCAGGGTCGACTTCAATGACGAATTCAGTGCCCTCGACACCGGCGCTCACGAACCTCGTGCCGATCCCGAACCGCTTGACGGCGTCCCGGATTCTCTTGGCAATGAGCTTCCCAATGCCAAGCACCGTCTCCTCGTCACCGATGGTCACTTCGGTCTCGGGCTCCAGTACCAGTTCGTAGCCCGAGGCTAAGGTCAGCAACGCCGTGACGCCCGCACCGGTCCTCACCCGGTCGCCCTCCTCCAGCGCCATTCCAGGACCGGCGGGCTTCGGCTCTCCCCGCCGTGTCACCTGGACCCGATCGTATTCCTCCGGAGGCGCACGCCGCCCCTCGATGAGGAGCCCCTCCAGGGCATCGGCGGGTACCGGCGAGGTCACGGAATCCGCCCGCACAGAGCCGGGGAGTCCAGCTGGTGATCTTGATCGCGTGAGGACATAGATCGCGCCGAGGCTCACCAGACCTGCCGCGATACCCAGCCAGAGCTTCGCGCGTGACACCATTCACCTTGAGTCGGGGGAACTGTGGACCGGCCTTCATTAACGCTCCATCACCTTCCTTCTGTCCTTATATATGTAGAGAGGTCCATAAGATCTTATGGACCCCTCCCCACTCCATCCTCAGGCCGGCGCCGGCTTCCACACCATCGTGATCACCACCACATACGCCGCCGCGAGGAAGGAGGCCACCACGAACCCCGCTTGACTGTCGACCCCCAGCGCGGCGAGCGGACCGGTAAACCGCTGCGTGAAGGTGAGCAGCACGAAGGCGCCGCTGGAGATCGCGGCATTGGCGATGCCCTTTTTCTCGACCAGGCGCCCGATGAAGTTGATCACCAGGCACACGCCGGTTACCAGGAGCAGCAGCCAGCCGTACTTCTTGGAGACTTCGTCCGGAGTGCTTGCGATACTGGAGGCGAGTCCGATGCCGAGCACGTACAGCGCGAGGGTGCGGGCCGGGATGAGATCCCGCAGTTTGTCGAGATAGACGGACAGGCCGTTCATTGGCTCCTCCTTGGTGGTGGCGGCAGCGGATCAAAACCGGATCCCTATAAGATCTTGTAGCACGCCCTCCCGCCGTGATCTGGCGTATTCCTCCCCGGTACCTAGTTTGGTTTCCAAGCGTCATGCGCTGGTCACCACCGACTCCACCCCGAGGTCCCCATGGCCATTCTCGCCATCAAACCGTCCCGGGCCTTTATCGGCGCTGCGCTCGGCGCCGCAAGCTTCGTCCTCCTGAGTCTGCTCGTGCACTCGCTGTGGATCGTCCTGCTGGTCTATGCCGCCGTGGTGCTGCTGGCCTATGTCATTGGCGCCGCGACCGTGGGCAATTCCGCCGGCGAAGTCTTCCGCGGCCTGCTGATCGGCAGCAACGCGGGAATCAACTGGGCCATCGCCTTCGTCGTCTTCCCGAAGGTGTTTGGGCAAACGGCGGGGACCATCATGGCGCTCGTCGTGGCGGCCCTGGTGTTTCTGTCCACTTTCGGAGTCTTCTCCCAGAGCCGGGTGTTCCAGGGCCTGCTCGGGTACCTGAACTGGTTACTGCCCCTCTCGTGGCCGATCGTCGCCCTCGGCTTCGGCTTCTTCCTGGTCAGCCTCCTGGGCGCTCTGGCGATCGGGCTGCCCGGCGTGGCCTTCTTCAAGATCCAGCGCGTGGTGTTCGATTGGCCTACCGGCACCTTGTTCCTGCGAGGGGGATGGATCAGCAACCTCAATCCCATCCATACCGCCTTCAACATGGGCAACTTCGCCTTCGTCGACGCCAGCTACGGCGCCATGGCGATCGATCATGAGGCGGGGCACACCCTGAACCTTGCCGCCTTCGGCAGCCTGTTCCATCTCATCGGTGCTCTCGACGAGAATGTTCTGCGCGGCGCGAACGCGTTCTCCGAGTGCCTGGCCGAAAGCCACGTCCCCGGCAGCGGCGGTCCCTCGCTGGCGATGTGGGCCTGATCCCGTTCAGTGCTCCGTTCCGTACGCCCACAGCTCGATGAGGGTGGCATAGTAGATCCAGCCGAAGAAGCCCTTCACCGCGGAGGTATCCGGCGGTCGCAGGTAGGCCGTGTCCCGTTTGCCGGTGGCCTTCAGGATCGCCCCCAGCGTGATCGTGAATACCACCTGGATGGTACCGGTCACGAGGTAGTTCGCCACCACAAAGGGGATGTAGAAGGGGCCCAGGATCCGCGCCTGCAACAGGTGCACCTTCTCGTGCTTGCCCGCTCCTCCGATGTTCACCGTGCCGATGGTCTGCAGCACGTCGACGCCGAGTCCCGATGCCCCCCGCGCCCGGTAGGCGATCCAGCCCTCGTTCTCGCTCAGGGCGCGGTCGGGGTTCCCGAAGAAGATGTAGACGATATTGCCCAGGATGAACCCGACCAGGGTGCTCGGCAGGCTCCAGGTGAGGTCAATCAGCAGCCCGGCCACTCCGCCGGGGCTCGAGAGATCGTAGGCGCGCAGCAAACCTGCCATGAGTCCATACAGCAGCCCGAAGCCCATCCCGAACAGGAGCGCCCAGCCCGAGCCGAGGATTGCTTCATGGGTGATCACCGCGAACAGCGCAGCGGCGAACCCGGCCGCGATCGGCGCAACCACGATCGTGCCCAGGACCTTTCCGGTGTCGGTCATGTTGTGGCTCCTCTCCAGTCCCTGGCCCTTCTTGCTGGTCCCTATCCCTTTCGGATCGCGCGCGACATATTCTGACCACTTCGAGCAACGAGCCGGCCGATGGAATTGATCCGCAAGCCATTCATCGTGGCAGCGCTGGCGCTGTTCGTGACGGCCTTTGCGATCGAGGCGGGCTCGCGGCCCTGGATCGCGGCGATCGCCCCCAAGGATGCTTCGCGGCCGGGGCTCGGGATTCCGAGCCTCGCGGCGCTCGACGTCTTGGTGCTGCTCTCCCTCGTGGTCCTCACTCTGGTGGTGGTAGGCGTCCCGGCGCGTGTGGTGGGCCGCGTGCAGGGCATCGCCGCGGTCATCGTCTCGTTCCTGGGGTGCCTGGGCAGCCTGGCGTTACTGATGATCACCATCGGGCTCTTGTTGCTCATGGTCGGGCTGCTGGTTGCTGTCCCCTTCGGGACCGCGGTCTATTTGGCCGTCTGGGGGCACTTCCCCCGCTCCGCGGCGGCCGGCACCATCGGCTTCATCATGCTGCTCAAGCTGGTCGCAACCTTCAGCCTGTTCCTCGGAAGCGCTCAGATCTTCAAGAGCAAGCTCACGGTCCTGCTCCTGGCCTGCTCGATCGGGCTGACCTTCCTGCTGACCTTCCTCCATGGCATTCCGCCCCGAGCCCTCGCCAGCATTACCGATGCGATCGGCGCCATCATTACCTTCATCGTGGCGATTGTGTGGGCCCTGATCTTTCTGGTGTCGGGAATCATTTCGATCGTGCGCAACCTCCGGGTCGATCGGCTCGGCGGGAAGACGGTCACTCCGCGCGGCTGAGTCTCACAGTACAGGGGCCGCCCCCGACGGGTTGACAGTAGAGTCGCAGGATCGCGCTGTCCTTGCTCACCATAAAGCGCTTCCCTTTCTCCACCTTGCCGCGCTTGTCGGCGTCATCGATGCATTTGGTCAGTTGATCGCGCTCGAACCCGAAGCAGGCGTGGACCACCCCGGCGATGGCTACCAACTCGAACCCGCTGGACCGCGATTTGCCTTCGGCGATGGCGATTTCGCACTCCCCCGCGCCAAACTGGAACATCTGGCCGTTCCATCCACATACGCCATTAGCGATGCGCAGGGTATCGAAGGGCTTCCGGAACCGGCGTCCGAAGACCCGGTCGAAGCCTGCAAAAGCAGAATCCTGCTGGTAGGGTGTGTCGGTCCTGTCCCGGTGCAGGCCCACACCGATGAACATCGCGGTGAGGACGGCGATGACGATCAACACCAGGAGGAGGATCTTCTTGGCATCCATGGATCAAGTCGTCAGGGCTATTTGGGCTTCCAATTCTGGAGCGCTTCCTGGTTGGCGTCGGCTACAGCGGCTCGCCTGCGTGTGAAGAGCAGCTGCCCGACGGCCGGGGAGCACGCAGGGGGCGTGCACGGTACCCGGGTAAGAATCAGGACGCCGATCCGCTGGCCCCGAACCACCAGTGTCCCGGCGGGCGGGCGGGACTCCAGCACCACGTCGTCCGCACCCTGACTCTCCTGCTGGCCCAGAATGATCAGCAGACTCTCCGCTCCCAGCCGCCTGGCGGCTTCGAGTGACGTCCGCTTGATCAGCGACGGGACCACCGCATAGCTTCGTTGGACCACGAGGCGTAGCACGTTGGAATCCGGCTTCAGCTTGGTCTTGGGCGGAATACTCTGGGAGATGATCACCCCGCGGGTGAAACTCGTGGTATCCGCGTGCAGCGTGTCCACTCGAGTGATGACAAACCGGGCCGTGTCGAGGTCTGCCATGGCCTGCGCGTAGGGACGGCCTTGCAGGGCTGGCATCTTCGGGCCGCTCCCCCCGAACACCCTCCACAGGGCGAACCCCACTCCGAGCAGCAGGACCCCGGCGCCCACCACCCAGGGCCACCAGGGTCGCGGCTTGGTGCCACCGCCGTTCTCGGGGATCTTCTCGAGGACCAACGGGACCGGGGCACTGGTACCGAAATGGTCATCGGGCAGATCCATATCGATGACGTCGAGCAGGAACTGGTAACTGCCAGCGGGCGCATCGGCCGGGACTTTGAGGGTAAACAGGAAGTCCTGGGTCGCATTCCGCTGCGGAAAGCGCCCCTGGACCTCGCGCACCGCCGTAATCCACCCTTTGGCCGCCTGCGATTCGGTCCGCACGCTTGCCCGCGCCGTGGCGGGGCGTTCGATGGTGTTGGTGGCCGTTACCACGATCGCCTGCTCGCTCCCGCGCTCCCCTCTCAACGCGGGCGGATTGACCAGCACCTGGAAAGTCGGCATCGGGCGTAGTGTCCTTATCTGGACGGTTTCGTCAGGCCATCCTCAATCCGGCGGTCGCCGTTGCATTTCCCAAGTCCTTCGTAGCACGACGGCATCTATCACGCGAATGCATCTGGGGTCGTTACAGGGCTCGCTGTAGGAACGGACGAAGAACGTCACCTTGGTGTTGCCGAGCACCATGGTGGCGGCCGGAGGATTGCTGGAAACTACCTTTCCTTCTTCCGGTGTGTGTGTCGTCTTGGCCTCGAAGTTCTGGGTGAAGTCCAGGCCGGCATCGGCCAGTTTCTTCACGGCGTCCAGGGGGAGGAGCCCTACCAGATTGGGGACCGCGGCATAGTTCTGCTGTACCAGCAGCGTGAGTTGATTCGAATCCGCCTTCAGCTTCGTCTTGGCGGCAATGCTCTGGGAGATCACCACGTTGCGCCCGTAGGTTACCGTGTCCGAGTGCAGGGTGTCCTTGCGGGTAATCACGAACCGGGCGGTATCCAACGCCTTGAGCGCGTCGTCGTACGCCAAGGCCTCTACTTTGGGCATCTTCTTGGCACTGAAGAAGAGCTTCCACACCGCAAAGCCCACCCCCAGCACGAGGACACCGGCAACGACCAGTATCCACCACTTGAACGGGGGTGGGGACGGGGGAACGATGACGGGGACTTCCGGCACATGGATGGCGACGACCTGGCTCTGCCCGAAGTTGTCGTCCGGAAGGTCGACGTCCACGACGTCGAACCGCAGCGTGTACGCTCCCGGCTTGGCCTGTGCTTCCACCTCGAACGTGAACTGAAACTTCTCGGTCGCATTGGGCTGATTGAACAATCGCTGCGCGTCGGGTGGAGCCGTGACCCACGCCCCCGCGACGGGTGGGTCCGCCACGGGGACCGCCCGGGCGGTGACAGGTCGGCCCAGCCGGTTGGTAGCCGTCACAATGAGGGTCTGTTTCTTTCCACGCGTTCCATCCAGCGTGGCGGGATTGAGTGTCACATCAAATGCCGGCATGGGCTTCTCCCGTGAGGCTCAGGTTGTGCTCAGCGACCGATCACACCGGCAAGGACTAGAATCGCCAGGACCACGAGAATCGCCCCGACGATACCCACCATGGCTCGGACACCCGGCGCCATGCCCCGGCCACCGGTGCCGACGCTCGGCGTGGAGGATGGGATCGGAACGATCGCCCAATTGAACAGGGCAGCGAGCACGAGCAATAGCCCGACGATGCCTCCGATGACAGCCGCAACGGTACCCATGGCAAGCCTCCCGGGTAGTGTTTACGCGACGCGAACCTCGTGGGTCAAGTGCACTGGCTTCTCGTAGCGGACGATCAGGTCCGCGAGCCGCTGAGCCGCTTCCGCGCCGGCCGGCAGCTCGACCAGAACGTGGAAGGGCAGGGCGGGGTCGTTGTCCCGCACTCGAATATCGGGTAAAGCAAGGGCGACGGCCAGGAAACGCTGCAGCCCGGCGAGGGTTCCGCGGCGTGCTGCCAGCTTGGGCGCTTCGGCGACCAGCGCCCGGAGTCGTTCTATGGTGAGCCCTTCCCCACCCTCCTCGTCCCGGACCGGCAACCAACCCAGGTCCACCCACGCCGCCAGATAACTCACCATGTCGTCGGGGGCGCGGTACGGATCGAAATAGGCATCCAGCGCTTTCAGCCGGCGGTCCGCTGGGTCGAGCAACGTCGTCATGGTGTGCAGGACGGCGTCCAGGGGTGTGCCCTCCCCGTAGGTGCGGAGGATGATCTCCGGGAAGAGCCGCAGCAACTCAGCGGCCTGCATGGCTGCCTTCGCTCACTTCGTCCTCCGTCTTCACGGTGACGACGTGCTCTCCCGACCGGAACAGCCAGGTTGGTGGCAGCGTCACGAACTCGCGCAGCTCGGGTGGGAAGCTCTTTCGGTCAGTGACGGCGACGTACCGCCCCGACGGTTCCGTGGCCCGGTACACCCCGCGCACCGTCCCCGCCGCGATGGATCCTTCCGCGTCAACCCCGAGGACCTGGATCGGGTGCAGATCGCGATCCTGCTCCCCGGTGCCCGCGATCTGTTCACCGCGCACCGGCACCCCGACGTCGTCCTTGGGCGCCTGCCACTTGGCGGCGGGGCCGGGCGTGAGCCAGAGCACGCCCTTGGAGTGACTTCCCGCCACCACGGTGCCGTTGGCGGTGAACCCAAGCGCGAGAAGGCTTCCTCCCTTCCACCCGTCTAGGAATTCCACCCAGCCGTCGGCCGGCGGGTCCGGCAGCAGCTCGTAGCGGACCGCGCCGCCGCGAACCGCCCCGGTGCCTGGTACGGATAGTCCCCCCCACAAGAACGCCCGCACGTTGTCGCGCTGGATCGCGAGCTCACCGACATCTCGCCCGCTCAGGCCGATCGCGGTAAACGAACCGCTCTTGCCCCCGGCACGCGAGAGGTAAACACCCCCCTGGTTATTGGTGGCGACCGCAACGTATTGTACGCCGCGCACGTCCTCATAAGCGGCCACCGCGCTAAACCCTTGGTCCGCATGATCGGTGACGCCGAGCTGGACCGGCCCCGACTGCCCATCGAGGAACAACTCCCACAGTCCGCCGTCGGTGGCCAGAAAGAGCAGCGGGACGCCATTGCGATCGGACCAGGCCAGGTCGCGCACTTTGAAGCCGGAACGATTCACCAGCTCCCAGGTCTCCCCGCAATCCTTCGACAGGTACAGCTTGCTCACCAGGCTGTGCTTGATGTCCAGGAATTCGGTGAGCACGGCGACTCGCCCGGCGTGCTTCCGGCTCCCGCGCACCAGAACCACCTTCTCGTCGGCGCTACCCGATCCCGTGGCAAAGTCCTGGAGCGGCTCCCAGCCGTCGCCGCCGTTCACGGTTCGATACAGGGTCGAGCGACACCCCGCATACCAGGTGCGAGGCTGGTGCCGGTCGACCGCGATCGAGGTGATGACATCGTCGGGCATGTCGTCTGCGACCAACTCGACCGGGGTGGTGTACAGCACACCCGGCTCCGCCCGCACCGCCCCCTCGACGTGGTAGCGGCGCAGCGCCCGGCCATACTCCCATCCGTCATCCCACGCCGACCGCGGCAGGGGCGTGATCAGCCGGTACAGCCGGTCGAGTACGCGGCGCTCCAGCGCGATGCGATCCTCTTGCCGCGAGACCACGACTTCGAGCTTGACGCTCACGGACTTGAGCTGGGTCCATCGGACCTCGCAGCTGCTCCCGAGCGGCCGCGACATTTCCAGGGCATGCAGGACCTTCTCCAGCTCTTCGGTGGAGTCCGGCCGCAGCTCACGCAGCGTAGGCCGGGCTTGCGACGAGTCGGAGCCGAGCGTCGGTACCAGCCGTACCTCGATGATGCCCGGCGCCGCGTATTTCCAGAATTCGGATTTGGTGAAGGCTTTGGCCCTCGCAACCCCGCTCACCCGCCGAGCCAGGGTCTCGACGTCCCGAGCGGTTACCGCCCGCTCGAGGCGGTGAAAGTCGGTGGGTCCTCGCACCAGGGAGTTCTCGAACGATTCGGCGTCCCGTCCCCCGGACCCGGCCACCGAATTGGTCACCGTGATGCCCGGGATCGCGTCGCGCAGGGTGGTGATGGCCCCCGCCGCAACATTGCCGGCGGCGCCTCCCCCGCTCCGATAACTCACCCGGATCTCCCGGCCCTGGGGCGGCACGCTCGCCAGCGGCGCGCGGCCCTGGCCGAGGACCCCGCGCTGATCCGTGATGTCGGCGGCGGGAGCGAATCGGATGATTCCCGCGCGACGATCGGCCGCGAAAACCCGTTCGTTGCGGCTGAGATTCGCGAAGCTCTGCACCTCGCTCCAGACCCGGTACGTGCGCCCGTCGATGCGCACCGCCCGCGCCTCGGGAGGGATTGGCTCGGTCTCTTCGATCGCGACGATCAGGTCCAGGCCGTCGCTCATCGCGGCGACAATTGGCGCATGCTTGACCTTCAACTCGAGTCCCGCAGCACCGGTTCCGAGCCCCACCAGTTCGTCCTCGATCGCTTCGCCGTGAAACGCCTGCGCCTCTGCCTGCGGCTGGGTTCCCTCAATGCGAACTGCAGCCACGGTGGTGAATTGGACCGGACCGGCGGCGACCCGCGTGCCGGCCGGGATCGTGATCCGCTCCGCGCCGGCGCCGGTCCGCTGGAATACCAGCGTCGTGGTCGCCGCCGCCGGTGGGAGCGGAGTGATGCCGATCAGGCGCAGGAACGCATTGTATTGCTTTTCGGG
>Ga0255310_10000149_pt1 | contig 13797 bp, 9 predicted proteins | sample EtOH1_T0_E1_meta_FD_201359 | JGI IMG/M metagenome (GOLD analysis project Ga0255310, IMG submission 201359) | Sandy soil microbial communities from University of British Columbia, Vancouver, Canada - EtOH1_T0_E1 | ecosystem: Engineered > Artificial ecosystem > Sand microcosm > Unclassified ...
TTGTGCGTCGAGCAACGCCTGTCGCATCGGCTCCGTCAAGGATGCGCGGCCATGCTCCGCTAACTCTCGGTTTAATCTGGCCAGCGCGCCATCACCCCAAGCCCACCAGTCGCGACCAAATTCAGCAAAGAACTGCCCAAGTTGCTGCTCGGCGGCCTGGGCTGTTGGTGGCGTGACGTCGTATAAGACGACTTCCACCACCGTGCCCATGGCTAAAATCTGAAACCGAGTTTCTGTGTTCTGGCGAGAGTCAAGGGTGCGAAGTCCAAATACGGCAAGCAACGCTATCGCCAACAAGACGAGTAACAACCGCCTGCCTTTAAAAGGCACTAACCACACCGCTTTGCCTGTATCACGTCCATTAACTGGCCCGCAATGTTAAGGCCATAAAGCTTGTCTAGTTCACGCGCACAGGTGGGGCTGGTGACATTAATCTCGGTAAGGTAATCACCAATAACGTCTAGCCCGACAAACAACAGGCCTTTTTCTTTTAGCACTGGCCCCACCTGGGCGCATATCCAATAATCACGTTCGCTGAGCGGTCGACCTTCGCCATGCCCCCCAGCCGCCAAATTGCCCCTGGCCTCACCGGCAGCAGGTATACGCGCTAAGGCGTAGGGTACGGGCTCACCATCAATCATTAGGATGCGTTTATCACCGGCCGTGATTTCTGGCAGATAGCGCTGGGCCATCACATGTTTCTGGCCATTTTCGGTGATGGTTTCCAGGATGACGCTGGTGTTTAGGTCTCCATGCCGGATGCGAAATACGGACATCCCGCCCATGCCGTCCAGAGGTTTGACCACGATATCACCGTGCTCATGGAGAAAGTTGCGGATCCGCGCCATATTACTACTGACCAAACTGGCTGCGCAGCACTGAGAAAACCAAGCGATATAGATTTTTTCGGAGACATCACGCAGGCTGTCTGGCCGATTAACCACCAAGACGCCTTCTGCGGCGGCACGTTCCAACAAATAGGTAGTGTAGATGTAATCCATGTTAAAGGGCGGATCCTTACGCATCAGAATCACGTCCAATGTGTTCAGCGGGCCGTCAACCCCCCGCCCCATCTGAAACCAATCATTATAAGAATCATTTACCGTGAGCTGACGCTGGCGAGCCATGGCTTGGCCGCCTTGCAGATACAGGTCGCCGAGCTCCATATAGCTCAAAGCCCAGCCTCGGCGCTGACATTCCAGTAGCATGGCCAAGGTGGTGTCTTTGGCGGGTTTGATTTGGGCGATGGGGTCCATGACCACACCGATCTTCAACGTCATGGATGCTCTCGCTTGCTTTGATCAATTTCACGCGCAGCGGCAAGTGACGCCAGCCGAGCAATCAGGCCATAGGTATACAGCCGATTTTGCGGCGCGTGCGGGCTGGATTTGGGGTCGGGCAGCGTACAGCATTCGCTAAAGGCCAAGGGCTCAAAATGCATGCCGGGGGCATTGAGATTTTCGGTTGGCCCACGCTCTTTGTGGACGCGATAAAAGCCACCCACGACCCTTCGGTCTATCATATACACCACCGGCTCCGCGACGGCGCCGTCGGCTAAGGTTTCGATGGTATGCACGCCTTCTTGAATCAAGACTCGGCTAACTTCGAGCCCCTCTTTGCCGGCGCTCATTTTAACTCGCTGCTTGCGGTTGATTTGTACGATGTCATCGATACTGGTCACGGTCATAACGTTCATGCCATAGGTACCCGCATCGGATTTGACCATAACAAATGGCTGTAGATCGATGCCGTATTGCCGATATTTACCTTTAATGTCGCTCAGCAGCTCTTCCACATTGGCAATCAGGCAATCCTGGCCCTCCCGAGCTTTGAAGTTAACCTGACCGCAGTAGCGAAAATAGGGGTCGATAAGCCATGGGTCGATACCTATCACTTCGGCAAACTCCACCGCGACGTCCTGGTAGTGGGTGAAGTGCTCGGTTTTAGTACGGCGATGCCAACCCATGGCAGGCGGCGGCAGGATCGGCTGAGCGACGCCCGTGAATACGGCAGGAAGACCACCCGATAAGTCATTATTAAGAATAATTAAATCGGGGTCGTAACCCTGAATACCCACCCGATTCCCCGTGCGCAACACAGGTTCCAGGATAACTTTTCCACCCGATGGCAAATCCACAGTGACGGATTCGCTCAAGTCATCAATTAATGAGCCGATACGTACCAGGAAACCAGAGCGCTCTATAAGAGCGACAAGGCTAGCCAGGCTTTCTAAGTAGAACAAATTGCGGGTATGGCTTTCTGGGATGATCAAGATTTGACGAGCGGCCGGACAAACCCGCTCGATGGCGGCTTGCAGAGCCTGAATGCATAACGGATGAGCGGAAACGGGCAGATTGTTAAAGCCGGCGGGAAAGAGATTGGTGTCGACCGGGGCTATCTTAAAACCGGCGTTGCGCAGATCAACAGATGAATAGAAAGGCGCTGGCGTGAGCGCCCATTGAGATCGCAACCAAGCCTCGATTTCTACCTGTTTTTGCAACAGAAGGTGGCTGATTTTGTCGACAGCGCCGTAAGGGCCGCTCTGCAAAACGGGCATCGGGTCGCCGGGTGTGACCATAAATCGTCCTGAATAATCCTGAAGTTCAGCAAGGTTACCACAATCAGGCGTGATGGCAGATAGACGGAGAGCATGGTGCAAACGATTGAGGCGGATTCAAAGTTGCAAGGCCTGAAAATCATGGTGGTAGACGACAGCAAGACGATACGTCGTGCCGCCGAGACATTACTGGAAAAAGAAGGTTGCCAGGTTATTGCCGTAGTCGATGGTTATGAAGCCTTAGTCAAGATTAAAGAAACCAAACCGGATGTCGTCTTTATCGACGTCATGATGCCCAAACTGGATGGTTATCAAACGTGCGCCATGATTAAGCAAAACCATTTATTCGCCAGTGTTCCAGTGATCATGTTGTCGAGTAAGGACGGCTTGTTTGATCGAGTTCGTGGCCGCGCTTCTGGCGCCACTCGCTATCTCACTAAGCCATTTACTCGCGATGAATTGATCAAAGCAATTTCTCAATGCATACATGGGAATAGCCAGGCCGAAGCCGCACAGCCTGCCGATAACCCATCATAAAGGTAAGGTTTTTGTTTAGATGCACGGTTAAATAAACGAATTAGTTAAAGATTATTCAAGCGGAGCTGGAAATATTATGGCGCGAATTCTAATTATCGACGACTCGCCTACAGAAGTTTTTGTATTGCAAAAAATGATACAAAACAATGGGCATCAAGCCATGGTTGCCGTGGATGCGGAGCAAGGGTTCGATATAGCGGCGAAGGAAAAGCCCGATCTCATTTTGATGGACGTGGTTATGCCCGGAATCAGCGGATTCCAGGCTACCCGCAAGCTCAGTAAAGACGAGCGGACCGCCGGCATACCCATTGTGATCGTCACCGGAAAGAATCAAGAAAGTGATCGAGCCTGGGGGTTGCGGCAGGGCGCGGTGGACTACATCACCAAGCCTGTCAACGAAAAAATGTTATTGGCGAAAATTGGCCAGCTAGTGAAAGGTTAATCCATAGTGCCCAAAACAACCAAACTGCAGCAAGGCGGGGACCCATTTACCGTGCTGGTGCATCTGGAAAACTTATATCGGAAACTGACCGTTGAGCGTCCCGAATCAGCGAATAATCGAGCCAGCTGGCTGGGTTATCGGGTGGGTACGCATCGATTTCTCATCACTCGAGAGGTGATTAGAGAAGTCTTAAGCTGCCCTCACTTAACCCGTGTACCTGGCGCTAGCCCGTGGCTACGCGGAATAGCCAACGTACGCGGCATGTTGCTGCCTGTTACCGATTTGTCCCTGCTCAGTGGTGGTGAAGCTATCCCGCTGGAGCAGCGTCGAGTCCGAGTGATTGGAATAAAGCACCCTACCCTGCCGGTAGGTTTACTGGTAGATGAAGTTTTTGGCTTTAAGGCAATCAATGAGAATCTCGTCACCAAAGCCACCGCCCCGTTACCTTCGCCTTTGGGTGAACATGTCGTGGCCATGCACCAGGCAGGTGATCAGTGTTGGTGGATTTTTGATTTGTACGGATTCATAGAAAGTGAAGAATTTCAGTCAGCTGCCAACCACTAACGCGAATAAAACCGACGTTGGCAAGCAAGCAAGTCACAGTCAATTAATTGCGATTAAGACAATAAAGTTGCGGCAAGGGGGCCATGATGGCAAAAAATACTAAGGGTAACGTCAAAAAACTGTGGGGTATAGATCGACGTTTTATCGGCTTGCTGGTATTGCTTGCCGCAACGTTGGCAATGACCACACTCGTATGGATGTATCAAGCCAGAATCAAATACGTCGATGAGCAGTATACGCTTTTGACCTCAAGGCAGCAGGTACTCAGTGAGCGTATCGGTGCCCGAGCATCCGAAATCATCCGCATGGATACAAACGCACAGCAAGGCCAAGATGGGTTTTCTGCCCTACGGACTGCTGCCGAGGAAATGACAAACGCCATCACCTTACTCAAGCAGGGAAATAAAGCTGAAAATTTACCCCCCGTGCCCGCCGCCATTGCTACTCAGGTCGAAACCGTAGAAAAAACCTGGGTAAGCAGTCAAAAATCATTGAATCAGATTTTGGCCGTGAATAATTTGTTTTCCGCCGCCAAAACCCACAACAACGAGCTGGCCCGACACTGGGCAAAAATCAAAAAGGAACTCGACCAACTTAAGAAATTCACTCGCACCTCGGGCAACATGACGCAGCACACTTTAGCGTTAGAACTGGCTGAGCAATATCAGATCATCAACGAACAACTCGGCAGCTTATGGGTAGATCAATTAAATAATGATGCCAATATTCAACAGTCGTTGGCGGCCGCGCTGCTGAATGTGCGCGAGGGCATACAGGGATTGACGAGGGGGGGGCGAGAGGTGCAGGCCTTGCCTGAAGGCAGCCCCGCCCGGCAGCCTGTGATTCGATTGGCTCAGGCCTACAACGACTGGGCGCTGTCTGTTCAGTACTTTATCGATAATGGCGGCGCCATCCAAGAAGCCGGCAAATCACTGCCTACGTTATTGACTGCAATGAGCTCACTCAACGACGCATTAACTCAGCAGCAGCAAGCATTAAAAGCGGAGATCGATCATCGCTTAGTCAATGATCGAGTACTCACCCTGCTGGGATTCGTATCACTCGCTTTGCTGGCCTTGGTGATTTTTATCATGGGATCGTGGATACGGGGCTTGGTGAGTAATGCCCAAAGCCAAACTCAGCGCAACCAAGACGCCATCATGCGGCTGCTCGATGAGATGGGTGGTTTGGCCGAAGGTGATTTAAGCGTACAAGCCACGGTGACCGAGGATATCACCGGCGCCATCGCAGATTCTGTGAATTACGCCATTGAAGCACTGCGTGAATTGGTGCAAACCATCAATAACACCGCCGAAAGTGTCGCTAACTCCGCCGGTGACTCCCACCAGAACGCCAGTCGATTGGTCAAGGCCAGTGCAGCCCAAACCCACCAGATTCAGGCAGCCACCAACGCTATCGCCACTATGGTGCGTTCCATTGCTCAGGTGTCCGACAATGCCCAACGCTCTTCCAAAGTGGCGCAGCAATCCGTGCAGATTGCCGCCAAGGGTAGTCAGGCCGTGCGCCGCACCATTGATGGCATGGACGGTATTCGTGAACAAATCCAGGAAACTTCCAAGCGCATCAAGCGGCTGGGCGAATCCTCCCAGGAAATCGGCAACATTATCGAGCTGATTGACGACATTGCTGAACAAACCAACATTCTGGCGTTAAACGCTGCTTTGCAAGCGGCGGCTGCCGGTGAGGCGGGACGCGGCTTCGCGGTGGTAGCCGACGAAGTGCAACGACTTGCTGAACGTTCTGCCAATGCAACCAAACAGATCGAAGCGCTGGTTCGAACCATTCAATCCGACACCATCGAAGCCATTGGCTCCATGGAAAAGAGCACCAGCGGTGTGGTGCAAGGGGCCAAGGTCGCTGAAGACGCCGGTAATGCCTTGGACGAAATTGAGCAAGTATCCAACCAAATCGCCACCCTGGTGCAAAGTATTTCTGACGCAGCGCGCCAGCAGACAACGCAGGCATCCGAAGTATCGGGAAACATGAGGACGATTCAGGAAATCACCGTGCAGGCAAGTCACGACACCCGCGCCACGGGCGAAGCGATTAGCCGGCTGGCCAAATTAGCGGCGGAATTACGGCGCTCTGTGGCGGGTTTCAAGTTACCCGGCGCCAAGTCAGTTTAAACAAAAATTAGAGGTCGGCTGGAAGATTACTCTCCAGACCGTTTGATTTTCAGGAGGATGCATGTCCTTAGCTTTAAGCAATACCCCCGCTGGAGCTCTCCGGGATGGCGAGCCTGATGCGTTTCCTGTGCTAAAAATTCGTTCTCTGGAAAGCTTAAGGCGCGTCTGGACTCAATTGGAGGCTGGACAGGAAAACTGGCAGGATGGCGCATTGTGGACTTCCTGCGCCGCTGAATTTTCGCAGTGGCGCGAAGACTGCCGGCGCGCACGAAGTATGGGGCTGGTTGAGCTGGCCGGATTACTTGAGCGTGCTTGCCTGGTGTTAAGGGAAGAAGGTCAAATTGCAACGGCTATGGAGTTAGCAGAAGCCGTTGGCATAACCGTGCTACGGCTAAATCGTTACCTTGATCTTTTAGACGACAACCACTTCGAAACGGCTACATTATTATCAGAAATCAATGCCCTTAGGAAAAATCTGGGTGATTCGCTGCTAACAGAAATCAGCCTGTTTAGCCTGGTGGAAGCCTCGCTCACGGAGGCCGCAGCGGTCGCTGTTCCCATGTCGCCAAACGGCGAACCTCCGACGACCAACCTTGCCAAAGTACTCAAACCGGCGTTCCAGACGGCCCTGGCCGGCTTATTAAAAGATCAAGAACCCTTGCGCCAAATAGAACGCATAGGCAAAGTAGCCAGCAAGCTACTGGAAAGCTCAACAGACACCCGCCTGGCCAGCATTTGGTGGATCAGTGCCGGTTACGCCGAAGCACTGGCCGCAGGAAATCTTCCTCTGAATGACAACTCGAGTGGCTTACTGGCAAAACTTGAGCCCCTCATCTCCCAGTTGGCTGAAACCGGCGAATTAAAAACGCCGCCGGTCATTGCGCAAGAAATTGTCCTGCCCATGTTATTTGCCCTTGGGCGCTGCCAACCTGCCGGAGTTATTGCACGAACGGTAGTGGAAAAACTAGCGCTGGATCAGCGGGTGTCCTCGCAAGATTTACTGAAGACGCATCGAAAATATTGTATCGGTCCATCACAGGAGGTATGGCACGCTCTGGCCGATGCCTGCATCGGCGAGCTGACCATGGTGAAAGCGTCGCTAAAAGCTCAGTCGGGGCTGCCCGAAGTCAAGGTAACTGACATCGCGTCTTTGCACGACACGCTGGGACAGGTTAGCAAAGTTTTTGGAGTCGCCAACCTAACCAAATACCAGGAGACCATTCATCAACTATTGTCGACATTGGGTGCAAACGGCACCGCAACCGTTGTCAGCGGCCAGGCGCTGGAAGCGGCCGCACAAGAAATCAATACTCTCGAAAAGCAGCTGCGTCGCCTACCGGCCATCCCTGATGAGAACGAGATAGAGATCACTGCCGACCTTATTGAATCTGATAACTCCGTTGTCGAACCCAAGATCGCCGCAACCTCTTTGGAACTTTCGCTGGAAGAACTTTCGCTGGAAACGGCCAAACCCACTGATTTTGGCGATTCGTTTGAAGCAACAAACAACGGCATAGAAATCACCCTTGAGCCCCTACCACCAGACAGTACTAATTTTGAGGTATCCGTCAGCTCAACCTTAGCTGTTGAAAACAAGCCTGTGGCGCCAGTAACTCTACCATCGACACCATCTTCTCCTATCGCTGTGGCGAATCAGGCCTTGCTGCCGGTGCTGGTGGAGACTGTAGATCAAGAAATCTTAGACATCTTTCTGGAAGAAGCCGCTGAAATCAAAGAAACGTTGGCCACCTACTTGCCACGCTGGCAAGCCAGCGAATCTGATTATGAAGCCCTGGTAGAAGTACGCCGCGCCTACCATACCCTAAAGGGCAGTGGCCGCATGGCCGGAGCGCCGCGAATTGGCGAATTTGCCTGGTCCATAGAGCACCTTCTCAACCGGGTGCTCGACCAAACCTTGCCAGTCACCCCCATCATCGTCAATTTTATTGTTCAGGCAACGGCCTTGATACCCCCGCTTTTGGCGCAAATTAAAGGCGGCCCAGCCCCCGCAGCGGACATTGCCACCCTCATGGCGCAAGCCCATGCCTGGGCGAACAATGAAACGCCAGTAGCCGCAGCGGTGACGATGACTGCGCCCGCCCCAGCCCCGACACTCACCCCGCCCGACAACAATAACTTGCCCAGTGATGGCAGTGCGGATGAATTTATTGAGCTGTCCAGCGAGATTATTGAGGAGACGCCCACACTCCAACCCCATATTGATCAACAGCTGTACGAAATTTTCTCGCAAGAATGCCTGACCCATCTCAATGTGATTGATCAGTGTTTGGCAAGTACCAGCCACTGGCCAATGCCGGCAGAGACCAGTAAAAACCTGTACCGAACCCTGCATACTCTGAAGGGTAGCGCCTACATGGCAGAGATCTCGGGCATTGCCGAACTGTCTCAGCGCCTGGATCGTCTGATCAGAATGGTCGCCGATATGAACGGTACTGTTGGATCCAAGTTTATTGATTTGCTGAAGCAAGGGCGTCAAGCCATTTACGACGAACTGATGGCGCTTGCAGATATCAATCGGCCGCTACCCAACCACCAAGCCTTATCCCAACAACTGGATGATTTGGTGGGCCATCTGGTAGCGACAACGGCTGAGCCGCCAACCGCGACCACTACGGCACCTGAGCAAATTCCAGTTTTAACAACGGCTGCAGCCATCACGTCAGCTCAAATGCAATCACCGCCCCGCTTGGCCGATGAACATGGGAACACCACCCTGCCGGCGCTGGATCCCGCATTAACCGGCTTGTATCTGGAAGAAAGTGAAGAGCTGCTCGGCAACCTTGAAACCGGATTAAACAGTTGGCGCGCTAATCTGGCAGATTTTTCGACTCATAGCGGCATGCTTCGCGATCTTCATACGTTAAAAGGCGGTGCCCGCATGGTCGGAGTGACCGGCATGGCTGATGTAATCCATGAGACTGAATCACTCCTGAAACTAATCAACGACGGCGGAAAGCCGGCAACAGACGTCGATATCCAATTGCTGTTGCGCGCGGTAGATCGATTGAACAACGGTAACGAGCAACTACGTGCGGGTGTTAACCCGCCGACTGATATCGAGTTGCTGGCTGCTTTACGCGGCGAACCTGTCAATGCGATTCAACCCAAAGCAGACGTTGCAACGCCGGTTACTCTCACACGAGTTGAGCCTGCTACGCCGGTCGAGATACCGGGCGAGGTCATCCTATCCACCGCACCCGCCGAACCCATCCTGCTCACTCGACTGGTTCGGCAACCAGAAGAAAATCCCATTAAATCTCGGGAAGAGGTGGTTCGTATTGCATCGACCTTGCTCGACACCCTGCTCAATCGAGCCGGCGAGTTGGGTATCTTCCACAGTCGACTCAATCAACAGTCCAATACCCTGGGCTTCAATCTTAATGAACTAGGGCAAACCGTCACCCGGTTACGCGGTCAACTGCGCCAGCTTGAGCTGGAAACCGAAGCGCAAATGATGAATCGCCGCGAGAGCGTACAAGTTCGAGACGAAACTGGACAAGCTAATGAAGACTTCGATCCCCTGGAGTTTGATCGCTACACCCGGGTGCAACAACTCTCGCGCTCCCTCAGCGAAAGCGTGTCCGACTTAAACAGCTTAAAGGATCTATTGGATACCCTGCGCAGTGAAATCGAAGTTTTGCTACAACAGCAAAGCCGGGTCACTGTGGAGTTACAGGATGCGCTCATCCGCACCCGCATGGTGCCCTTTTCAACCTACAGTCACCGTTTCAGTCGCTTAACTAGACAAACCGCGGAAGCCGTCAACAAGCAAGCCCATCTCGAACTGATCGGCGGCCAGGAAGAACTGGATCGCGACGTTTTAGATCGTATGATCGCGCCCATCGAACACATGATACGTAACGCCATCGCCCATGGCCTTGAAAAATCAGAGGATCGAACACTTAAAGGCAAAACAAATGTGGGTCAAATTCGTCTGAGCGTAAGCCGCGAAGGCTCTCACATCATCCTGATAGTAGAAGACGACGGCGCCGGACTCGACCTGGCGGCGATTCGCCGTCGTGGTATTGAGCGCGGATTGATTGCCGCCAATGCTAAAGTGAGCGATGAGGTACTCATTCAGCTCATTCTCAAACCTGGATTCAGTACCGCCGAGAAAGTCACCCAAGTGTCGGGCAGAGGCGTGGGTATGGACGTGGTCGAGGCGGAAATCAAACAGCTGGGTGGCAGTTTGATCATTACCTCACAACCCGGTCGCGGCACTCGCTTTAGCGTGCGTCTTCCCTACACTCTGGCAATGAGCCGCGTTCTCCTGGTCAGAGTCGGTGACGAAAATTACGCCATTACCGCAGATACCGTGAAGGGCGTGGTACGGCTCTCTACCCGTCAGGCGCGGGCATGTCTGCAAGGCGAAATAACCACCCAAGAATATGCTGGAGAGACTTATTCCATCGAACTGATGGCAGACTGGCTAAATGCCTCCAGCAGAACTAACCCCGAAGAATCTCAGGGCTTGGCTTTATTGCTTATTCAAGTGGGCAGTAAGCGACACGCTCTGGCCGTCGACCAGTTGCTGGAAAACTGCGAAGTCGTCGTAAAAACCGCCGGCAAACAATTGGCCAGCGTCACCGGTGTTGCCGGAGCCACCATCATGGGTGACGGGCGAGTCGTGCTGATCATCGACCCTATCGCCATGATGAATGCCTTCCGCCACCGCGCAAGCCCCGAATCTGTGGCCGTCGCCACGAGCCGTCCCACTATCATGGTGGTGGACGATTCCATCACCGTACGCCGCGTCACCACTCGTTTCCTGGAGCGTGAGGGCATGAACGTATTGACCGCCCGTGACGGCATCGAAGCCATCACCGTGCTACAGGATAATCAGCCCGACATTATGTTGTTGGACATCGAAATGCCGCGCATGGATGGCTTCGAGCTGGCCAGTCATTTGCGCAAAGACCCGCAATTTGCCAGCCTGCCCATCATCATGATCACCTCCCGCGTCGGCGACAAACATCGCATGCGGGCCAGCGAACTGGGTGTTAACGAATACCTGGGCAAACCCTATCAGGAACCGGAATTGCTAGGCGCCATCCAGCGGTTGCTAGAGAAACAAAATCAACCAAAACAGAATCACTCAGTTCAGGTTGAGATTTAACGATGAGCCAGGTGAAAGAGGTTTTTTGCCAGTATCTGCCGCTAGACAACCTCCGTCTACTGGTCCCCAACGGCGCGGTCGATGATGTCATCATCCCCATCAAACCCACGCCGCTGAGCGAAGCACCTTCCTGGCTACTCGGCAGCATACCCTGGCGGGACGGCACCATCCCATTGCTTAGCTTCGAAGTTATCCTGGGAGCCGCCCTACCTGCGCGCAGCTCAAAGACCCGAATCGCCATCATTCCGGCCGTCACACCAGAAGCCAGCTTTCGCTACCTTGGCCTGCTGCTGCAGGGTTTGCCTCAATTACTTAAAGTCGAGCCCGGCGTGCTGCAACCGGTTGCCCTGGAACCTGAAGATAAAGGCCGGCCGGTTCTGACCCGCGCCCGAATCGGCAACTCACAGCTCATCATTCCCGACATGTCGGGGTTAGAAACCATGATTGATCAGGTCTTCGGCGATCCAAGCCGCTAAAGTTACCGCCTAAAAATCCCCCCACAAAGCCTGTGCAGCCGCCAACGCCGCCACACCCGCCGTTTCGGTGCGCAATACACGCGGCCCCAGAGTAATCGGCGTAAATCCTGCGGCCAGAGCAGCTTCGACCTCCGCTTCACTTAGTCCGCCCTCCGGCCCAACCAACATCACCAACTGACTAGGCTGATCAACTTGTTGAGCCAGCGCTCGCAGCGGAATACCCCGAACCGGATCCAGAACCAGACGAATCGGCTCACCCGTCAAGGCTTGAAAATACTGCGGCAACGGCTGCGGATCATCCATCGCAGGCAAGCAATTACGGGCACATTGTTCGCACGCGCTGCGAACCACGCCACGCCAGTGAGCAGCTCGCCGTTCGGCGCGCTCACCAGACAAATGAACAACACTACGCTCACAAAACACCGGGACAAGCCGATTCACCCCAAGCTCCACCGCTTTCTGGAACGTATAATCCATACGATCACCTTTACTGATGCCTTGCACCAGCGTGATCGCCAGCGGGGATTCCCGCTCAATCGCCTCATGGTTCAAAGTGGCAACCGTCACCTGCCGACCAACAATCGCCTGAATTTTCCCCGAATACTCACCGCCCATGCCGTTAAATAGAATCAACGGTGCGCCTACTTTTAGCCGCAGCACCTGGGTCAAATAATGAGCAGAATCCGGCTCCAGCATGAGCTCATCATGGGGCCTTAGCGATTGTTCAGCATAAACGCGGGGGATACGCATTCGTCTAATCCTTAGTGGCGAGCGCAATACCCTCACCAGCCACCCGAACCATCAAATCGACCTGCTCTGGGGTAATCACATAAGGCGGCATAAAATAAATCACATTACCCAGTGGTCGCAGCAACACACCTTGACTCAGAGCGTGCCGATAAACCTTCATCCCTCGACGTTCCTGCCACGGGTAAGGTTCACGAGTCGTCTTATTCTTACCCATTTCGACGGCTAAAATCATTCCGTGCTGACGCACCTCTGTTACATACGGATGATCTGCCAAACCCAAAGCGGCTTGCCCAAGATACGCCGCCAAATCTCGATTGGCTTCGACCACCCCATCCTCAGCAAAAATATCCAGCGTCGCCAGCGCCGCCGCACAAGCCAACGCATTACCTGTGTAGCTGTGCGAATGCAAAAAAGCCTTTTGCGTCGCGTAATCATCGTAAAAAGCGCGGTAAACCTTATCCGTCGTCAGCACCGCCGACAGCGGCAGATACCCACCCGTCAACCCCTTGCCAACGCACATAAAATCAGGCGTGATGCCGGCCTGTTCACAGGCAAATAGCGTACCGGTACGACCGAACCCAACCGCGATCTCGTCCGCAATCAAATGCACACCGAACTCGTTGCACAATTGCCGCAACAAAGTCAGATAAATCGGATGATACATCCGCATACCGGCCGCACATTGCACCAGCGGCTCGACGATAATGGCGCAAACTTCATCGGCAGACTGTTCCAGTATCAACCGCATGGGCGCAATCATCCGGCGACTGTGCTCCTCCCAGCTCACACCGGGCTCGCGCAGAAAACAGTCGGGGGAAGGCGCTGCAATCGGCTCCAGCATAAGAGGTTGATAGGTTTGCCGATACAAGGGTACGTCACCCACGCCCAAGGCGCCCAAGGTCTCGCCGTGATAACTGTTACTGAGCGTGATAAATCGAGTCTTGCGCAACTGGCCACTATTGCGCCAGTAGTGATAGCTCATCTTCAGTGCAATCTCCACCGCCGCCGAGCCATTATCGGCATAAAAGCAGCGCGCCAATCCAGGCGGCGCCAAACTTAACAACTGCTCCGCCAGAACAATGGCAGGTTCGTGACTAAATCCCGCAAGAATCACATGCTCCAGCTGCCCAAGCTGAGCCCGCAAGCGAGCGTTAATACGGGGATTACAATGCCCAAACAGATTCACC
>Ga0255310_10000151_pt1 | contig 13735 bp, 9 predicted proteins | sample EtOH1_T0_E1_meta_FD_201359 | JGI IMG/M metagenome (GOLD analysis project Ga0255310, IMG submission 201359) | Sandy soil microbial communities from University of British Columbia, Vancouver, Canada - EtOH1_T0_E1 | ecosystem: Engineered > Artificial ecosystem > Sand microcosm > Unclassified ...
CGGCGGGCGCCATCCACTCCGACCTGCAGAAGCACTTCATCCGCGCCGAGACCATCCACTGGGATGCGCTGCTCGAGGCCGGTTCCGAGGCCAACGCCCGCGCCCGCGGCACCCTGCGCCTGGAGGGCAAGGACTACATCGTCAAGGATGGGGATGTGGTTCACATCCGCCACTCGGGATAGAGTACTCGGTCTGTTATCCTCACCCCGCACATGCACCCATTCGCCATCAGCATCCTGCTGGGCCTGACGGCGGCGCTGGCCAACGTTCTGGGCGGCACCATCATCGTCAAGCGCAACTGGGAGCGCAGCTACCTGAAGTATTTCGTGGCTCTGGGCTCGGGATTCATGCTGGCCACCGCGCTGCTGGAGATGATCCCGGAAAGCCTGAACCTGAATCGGGAGCACGCCCTGCCCTTCATTCTGGCCGGCTACCTGATGATGCATTTCTTTGAGCACACGGTGACGCCCCACTTCCACTTCGGGGAGGAAGTCCACCAGGAAGAGTTCAAGCGCGGCATGATGGGCTACTCGGTGCTGGTGGCGCTGCTCATCCACACCTTCTTCGACGGCATCGCCATCGCCTCCGGCTTCCTCATCTCCAATTGGCTGGGCTGGGTGATCTTCCTGGCCGTCTTCCTGCACAAGATTCCCGAGGGCTTCACCGTGGCCTCGGTGATGCTGGCCAGCGGCAGCAGCCGGCGCATGGCTTGGAGCGCCTCCGCCATGCTGGGCGGGGCGACCCTGCTGGGGGTGCTGGCTATGGCCGGGTTCCAGCATGCGGTGGCCGTGGGCCTGCCACTTTCCGCCGGCGTGACCTTATACGTGGCCGCCTCCGACTTGATCCCCGAGGTCAACAAGGAGCCGGGCGTGAAGATGGCGCTGATGGTCTTTGTAGGAGTGGGGCTGCTGTTCCTGCTGGACCTGGCCTTCCGCGCGCACTAGGTGGCGTTCCCCTGGTTCCCGCCGTGGCGGAGCGGGACGCTCCCGCGCCAGCCGCCGAAGCGGCTACGGCCTCTACTCCACCTGCGGCTTGGCCGTGTATCCCTCGCGCGCGATGATGTTGACCTTGGAGGGCTTGCCGTTGACGTTGACCTGCAGCGGCCCGCCGTTCTCATTCACCAGCTCGATCTTGATCTTGCGGTAGGTGCCATCCTGCTTGCTGTTGCTGGGGTGGTAGGCGATGGAGTACTGGCTGCGGATGGAGTTGGCGACGTCGCGGAAGATGTCGGGCAGGTCGCCTTCGAAGCGCGGCTTGTACCACTTGCCGCCGGTCATGCTGGCGAAGGCGCGCATCTGGTTATCGGCCTGCAGGAAGTCCAGCCGCTGCACCGGCCCCAGGTATCCGCGCGCATCCGCCCGCATCAGCAGCGCCTCCCCGGTGCTGATGGTGAAGATGCCGACGTCGGGCGTCTCCTTCACCTTCTTCAACGCGCGGTCGAGGGTGATCTTGCTGAAGGTGTCCACACCGGTGCCGACCAGGACGATGTACTTGCGCCCTTCCACCCGGTCCAGGCGGTCCAGCGTGTCGTAGAGCGCGTCGAACACGTTGGTCTCGCTGAACATGGGGACCCGCATCTGGCGTAGCGCGCCGAACACCTCGCCCTTGTTCTGGGTGAAGTCCACCAGCATGTGGGTCTTCATGTCGTAGGAGACCACGGCCACCCAGTCGTTGGGCTTGAGCGAGTTGGCGAAGGTGTAGCTGGCGTTCAGCGCGTCATAGACGAACTGGTAATGGATGCTGGCGAACTCCACCACCAGCACCGCCGTGATGGGCGCCTCGGTCTGGCTGAAGGAGGTGATCTTCTGCGGCACGCCATCCTCCAGCACGCGGAAGTTCTCCTTCTTCAACCCGGGGATGAAGTAGCCGCTCTTGGAGACCACCATCACATCCACGTTGACCAGGGGGACGTCCACGCGCAGGGAGTAATCCGCCAGGCCCTCGGGCGGCTTGCGCTTCACCGGCTCCGGCGGCGGCTCTTCCTTCTTCTTGGGGACGGCGATGGGGCCGATGTCGCCGGTGGGACCGCCGGCTTCGGCGGGCGTTTCCTGGGTGGGCTTGTCTGGGGTCTTGGTCTGGGGCTGGGAACTTGAGGTGGAACTGGACTGCGCCCACAGCTTAGCTCCCGCGGCCAGCGACGCGGCGAGCAACGCGGTCACGGCCACCGTCATCCAAGAGAAACGTGTCCGACCCGAACTGCGGAGGGGTGGTGCGGGAAGCCTGACTGGGAACATGGACGCCGCCTTTTGGCCCGTGGGATTGATGCTAGTATAGATGCGGAAATCGTGATTTGGTTCTTCGGTTCCGGGGATTTTTGCGCGTCTCCCGCCAAGGTTCCAGGACCAGTGTGAAGCCTTACCCAGCGATGAGAAAAGCGGTTCCTGCCCGCCTGTTGCTCCTGGCCTTGACCAGCCTGGCCTCCCTCTCCGCCATCTGCGCCCAGCCCGCCCCTGCTCCTGCTGCCGCCGGCATCATGACGGTGGACCAGGTGCGGGCCGGCATGCGCGGCGTCGCCTACACCGTCTTCCAAGGGACCAAGCCCGAGCCCATGGAGGTGGAGGTGCTCGGGGTGCTGAAGAACCTGAATGGGCCCAAGGGCGACCTGATTGTGGTGCGCCTGCACGGCGCCAAGGCGGAGTACACCGGCGTGGTTTCCGGGATGAGCGGGAGCCCGGTGTACATCGAAGGCAAGCTGGTGGGAGCGCTCTCCTATCGCCTGGCCATATTCGCCAAGGAGGCGATCGCGGGGGTAACTCCCATCGCCGATATGCTGGAGATCAACGAGCTGGACAGGAGCCAGCCGCGGACCGCGTCGGTTGCAGTTCACTCCGGCCAGGACGCCACGGCGACCGCGGTAGCGCCGCCGCCCGAGCTGCAGGGTTACTCGCAGCAGCTCACGCCCATCGAGACGCCGCTGGTGTTCAGCGGCTTCAGCGACGACGCCGTGCGCCGCTTCGCGCCGCAGTTCGCTGCGGCCGGCATCGCGCCGGTGATGGGCGCAGGTTCAGCCAGCTCCGATCCGCAGCCCGAGCCCCTGGAGCCGGGTTCGGCGGTGAGCGCCCTCCTGGTGCAGGGCGACATGAACATCGCCGCCACCTGCTCCGTCACCTACGTGGATTCGGAGCGCCTGCTGGCCTGCGGCCACCCTCTGTACCAGTTCGGAGCCGTAGACCTGCCCATGACCAAGGCCACGGTGCTGGCCACGCTGGCCTCCAGCTACGCCTCCTTCAAGATCATCAACACCACCGAGCCCGTGGGCTCGTTCGTGCAGGACCGCCACACCGGCATCCTGGGACGCTTCGGGCGCAGCGCGCGCATGATCCCGGTCACGGTCCACGTGCACGGTGGGACCCGCGACAAGCAGTTCCACTTCCAGGTCCTCAACCATGCCAAGATCACGCCCCTGGCCATGATGATCACCGTGTTCAACGCGCTGCAGGGGGTGAACGACTTCGGCGAAGAGGCCAGCTACCGGTTGCGCGGGAAGATCGGCGTGGAAGGCTATCCCGACGTCGGCCTGGAGAATATGTACGCGCCCGCCGACGGCACGCTGCCCACCGCGTACCTGGTGGCCATCGGACTGGGAGACCGCTTCGGCCGCATCTTCCAGAATCCCTACAACACGCCCGCCATCCAGAAGGTGGAGCTGGACTTCGACCTGGTGCGCGAGCGGCGCTCGGCGCGGCTGGAGAGCGCCCGCACCGACGTGACCGAGGCCCACCCCGGCGACCGCATCATGGTGGAGGCGGTGCTGCGCCCCTATCGCGGCGAGCGCATGGTGCGCCAGGTTCCCGTGGTCATCCCGGCATCGGCGCCTCCGGGGACGCTGCGCATCCTGGTGAGCGACGGCGAAACCCTGGACCGCACCCGGCGCTTCTTCGGCATGGTTGCCCGCCGGCTGGACCTGGGCGCGACCATCGCCTCCCTGAACCAGGAGCATTCCAACTCCCGGCTGTACGTCTCGCTGCTGCAGCCCGGCCCGCAGGCGCTGCTCGAAGACAAGGTCATGCCGGCGTTGCCGCTCTCGGTGCTGAACGTGCTCGACCCCCTGCGCAACAGCCAGGAGATGCTGCTCACCGCGGAGTCCACGGTCGCGGAAACTTCCATCCCTCTGGACTCGGTGGTCAGCGGCGCCCAGGTCATCACCATTACGATCAAGTGAGACCCGCCGGATGCGACCATTCACTTTGGGAAGCCGTCATCCTGAGCGAAGCGAAGGATCTATGCATTTGATTTCTCTGCGCGGTTGGACGAAAGCGCTTTTGGTGACACTCCTGCTGGCGCCCGCCGCCCTGGGCGAGGGCACGCGCACCTGGCAGACTACCCGCTTCGAAGACTTCGAGAAGGGCGAGGCCAGGGGCGTGGCCATCTCGAGCGACGGCACTCTGCAGCTGGCGCCGGCGCTGCGCCCCCTGGTCACCACGCCCTCCGCCTACCTGTGGGCCATCGCTACCGGCGCGGATGGAAGCGTGTACGCCGCCGCCGGCTCCCCGGCACGCGTCTACCGCATCGCGCCCGACGGGCAGTTCACCGTCCTCTTCGCGCCCCAGGAGCTGCTGGTGCAGGCGCTGGCCGTGTCCAGGAGCGGCGCGGTCTTCGCCGCCACTTCCCCCGACGGCAAGGTGTACAAGATCGAGCGGCGCACGTCGCCGCTCCCCGCCGACGCAAAGCCCGCCGAGGGCGTAGACCCCAGCTTCACCTCCTCCATCTTCTTCGATCCCAAGAGCAAATACATCTGGGACCTGAAGCTGGACTCCGAGGGCCGCCTCTACGTGGCCACCGGCGACCACGGCGAGTTGTATCGCGTGAACCCGGACGGCACGGGTTCGCTGTTCTTCGACAGTGACGAGACCCACATCCGCACGCTGGCCTTTGACGCCAAGGGCAACGTGCTCGCCGGCTCCGACCCCAGCGGCCTCATCTACCGCATCACGCCCGCGGGCGAGGCCTTCGTCCTTTACAGCGCGCCGCGCAAAGAGATCACGACGCTGGCGGTGGATGCCGCCGGCAACATCTACGCTGCGGCCGTGGGCCAGAAGGCTCCAGCCGCGCCGCCGCAGATGCGGATGCCGCAACCGGCCGTTCCTGGGATGGTGATCGGAGCAACGGTGGGCGGCGTGGTGAGCGGCACCATCCTCAGCGCGCCTCCGCAGTCCGGGTTGGCTCCCATCCCGGCGGGGATGCCGCTGGGCCCGGCGACCGGCTCCGACGTCTATCGCATCGCCGCCGAGGGCGCGCCGCGACGCATCTGGAGCTCCAACGAGGACCTGGTGTATTCCCTGGCCTTCGACGCCTCCGGGCGGCTGCTGGCGGGCACCGGCAACAAGGGACGCGTCTTCTCCCTGGCCGCGAACGGCGACTTCACTGACTTGCTGCAGGCCTCGGCGGCGCAGGTCACCGGACTGGCCGCCGCCTCCGGCGGCCGCGTGCTCGCAGCCACAAGCAACCTAGGCAAGGTCTTCGTCCTGGGAGGCGAGCGCGAGGCGAATGCGGAAGCCTTCTACGAGAGCGACGTCTTCGACGCGGGCAACTTCTCGCGCTGGGGACGCGCCGAGGTGCGCGGCTCCGGCTCCTTCGACTTCTTCGTGCGCAGCGGCAATGTGGAGAACCCCAGCCGCAGTTGGAGCCCGTGGAAGAAGGTGGACCTGGCCCACGACTCCGCCGTGGACGCTCCCGCGGCGCGCTTCCTGCAATGGAAGGTGGCGCTGCGAGCGGGCGAGCCCGCGGCGCGCGTGGAGAGCGTCACCATGAACTACCGTCCGCAGAACGTGCCGCCCCAGGTGGACGACGTGGCGGTGCAGCTGGGCGCGCGCTTCCCGCCCGTGGTGCGCCCGCCGGTGGAACAGGTCCCGGTGGCGGTCGGCGGGGACAGCAACCCGCTCCAGCCTTCGCCCGTCACCCTGGCGCCGGGGGCCCTGCGCGATTCCGACTCGGTCGCTGTGCGCTGGAACGCTCACGACGACAACAACGACGACCTGACCTACTCCGTCTACTACCGCGGCGACGGCGAGACCCGCTGGAGGCTGCTCAAGGACAAGCTCGCCGACAAGTTCTACTCCTTCGAGCGCGACCTGCTGCCAGACGGCGGTTACACCATGAAGGTGGTGGCGTCGGACTCGTCCTCCAACCCCGCCGACGAAGCCTTGAGCGACGACAAAGAGAGCGCACGTTTCGAGCTGGATAGCACGCCTCCGGTCATCGAAGGCCTGAGCGCCACCGTGACCGCGGGAAAGCTCCACGTCACCTTCCGCGCCGCGGACACCTTCTCCCCCATCACCCATGCCGAGTACTCCGTGGACGCCGGCGACTGGCGGGTTCTGGAGCCGGTGGGACGCATTTCCGATTCGAAGAGCGAGAGCTATGACTTCACCGCCTTGCCACCGGCGGCCGGCGCCCCCGCCGCGGGCGAGAATCCCGCGGAGCACATCGTCGTGGTGCGCGTGTACGACCGCTACGACAACCTCGGCAGCGGCAAAGTGGTGGTGCGCGGCAAGTAGAGACGCTGCAGGCAGCGTCTCTACGGTAGAATCCCGCCATGCGCAGCGTGCTGCAGCACCTGGCTTGGGCCGTCTCCATGATCTACGGGGCGGTCCCCGTTTTCTGGTTCCTGGTGCATCCCCTGGTCGGTTTCTGGCGGCGGCAAAAGCGCTCGCCCTACTGGGTGCTGGTTCCGGCGCAGCTGGCGACCATCGCCGTGGGCCTCATCCTCACCTGGCCCTGGCGCCAGGAAATGCTCTACGACACGCCTTACGCCTGGATCGTCGCCCTGCCTTTCTTCGGCACGGCCGTATATATCTTCCGCCACGTCCGGGGACACTTCACCAACCAGCAGCTGGTGGGCCGCAACGAGCTGTCGCCGGAGCGCTTCGAGCAGCGCCTGGTGATCAGCGGGCTGCACGCCCGGGTGCGGCATCCCATCTATGGTGCGCACTTCCTGATGCTGCTGGGGTGGACGGTGGGGAGCGGCCTGCTGGTGTGCTACGCCATGGTGGGCTTCTCGCTGGTGGCCGGCACCATCATGATCACGCTCGAGGAGCGCGAGCTGGAGCAACGCTTCGGCGACCAGTGGCGCGAATACAAGCGGCGCGTGCCGGCCTTCCTGCCTTTAGGTTCAGCTCCGGAGGAACCCGGCTCGTCCGAGGACCCGCGTGCGCTTTGAATTGTTTGTCGCCGCCCGCTACCTGCGCGCCAAACGGCGCCAGGCCGTCATCTCGCTGATCACTGGGATCTCGGTGCTGGGAGTGGCGGCGGGAGTGGCTTCGCTCATCATCGCCCTGGCCATCACCAACGGCTTCCGCCAGGACCTGGAGCAGCGTCTGGTGGGCGCCAGCGCGCACGTCAGCCTGCTGCGCGTGGCCAACGACGGCATCCGCGACTGGCCCGCGCTGGTCGGGCGGCTGGAAAAGCAGCCGCACGTCGCCGCCGCCGCCCCCGCCCTTTACGAGCAGGTGCTGGTCTCGCGCGGCGCGCGCGCCCGCGGCGTGGTCATCAAGGGTGTGCTGCCCGACTCCGAACGCCGCGTGGGACAGCTCCTGCAGACGGTGAAGTTCGGCTCGGCCGCGGCGTTGGAGGAGCCTTCCGCGGGCGAGGACGCCGGTGCCACGCAATCGCCTGCGTCCGCACAAACCATCCCGCCCCTGGTGCTGGGTAAGGGCGTGGCGGATGAACTCGGCGCCACCGTCGGCTCCGTGGTGCTGGTGACCAGCCCACAGGGCGAACTCACTCCCTTCGGCATGGTCCCGAAGTACGTGCGCTTCCGGGTGGTGGGCATCTTCGAATCGGGCTTCTACGAGTACGACACCGCCTGGGCCTTCACCCGGCTGGCGGACGCGCAGCGCCTGTTCGGCCTGGGCGACGTGGTCTCGGTGGTCGAGTTCAAGCTCGACGACCTCGACCGCGCCGGCGAGATCGGCACCGAGCTCGAGCGCGCGGCTGGCCCGGGCTTCATGTCCACCAACTGGATGGAGCAGAACCGCGCCCTGTTCCGCGCCCTGCGCCTGGAGCGCCGCGTCACCTTCATCACCGTGGGGCTCATCGTGCTGGTGGCCGCGCTCAACATCCTCATCTCGCTCATCATGATGGTGATGGAAAAGACCCGCGACATCGCCGTTCTGCTTTCTCTCGGCGCGCGCCGCGCCCAGGTGCGCAACATCTTCCTGCTCGAAGGCGTACTCATCGGAGTGGTGGGCACCGTGCTGGGACTGGCGCTCGGCTATGCCCTGGCCTGGGCCGGCGGACACTACCGCTGGATCTCGCTCTCTCCCGAGATCTACTCCATCGATTACGTCCCGTTTGCGCCGCGACTGATCGATGGCGTGCTGGTGGCGCTGATGTCGCTGGGCATCTCCTTCGTGGCTACGCTCTATCCCTCCTGGTCGGCAGCGCGCATTCTGCCCGCCGAGGCCCTGCGCTACGAGTGACGTTTTGTCGCATGTGGTGTTGGCAATGGCGTTCTCATATCAGCCGTATCTACAAACTTTGGTAATGTTTGCGAGGCGGGGATGGGCACCAAAGTCCCTGGCCCTGTGGTCTAATGCTTGCAGCGACAGAAGATAGCGCTTCCGGGTTTCCACATATAGAAGAACGAGCGTTTGGAGACCGACGTGCATCCAATGACCAGCGATGACCTGCTGCAAGTGGAGGGGCTGAGCAAGACCTTCCCTTCCGGCGGGTCGGAACTGGTGGTCTTTGACAACCTGTCCTTCCGGGTACGGAAGGGAGAGATGCTGGGGATCGTGGGTGAGTCGGGTGCGGGAAAGAGTACCTTACTCTACATCCTCGGAGCGCTTGAACGGCCTTCCAAGGGTGACGTATACTTCGCGCAAATGCAGCTCGGCTCGCTGGCCGACGATGCGGCAGCGGAATTTCGGAACCGGGAGATCGGTTTCGTCTGGCAGTTTCACTATTTGCTGCCGGAATTCACCGCTGTGGAAAACGTCGCCATGCCCCTGCGGATGCGGGGACGGCCGGCGGCGGAGACTCAGACGGAGGCCTTGCGCCTGCTGCGCGAGGTGGGGCTGGAAGAAAGGGCGCACCATCGCTCCGGGGAACTTTCCGGAGGCGAGCAACAAAGGGTAGCCCTGGCCCGGGCGCTGGTGACGCGGCCGCAACTGCTGCTGGCCGATGAACCCACCGGTGACCTGGATGCCAAGAGCGCGGATGTGGTGTTTGAATTGATTGCCAGGCTCCATCGCGAGTATCGGCTGACCTCCCTCATTGCCACCCACAATCCTGCCTTCGCGCGGCGCTGCCATCGCGTGCTGCGGCTGGAGGCTGGGCGGTTGAGCGAAGTCGAGCCGCATTCGTTGGTGGCCGGTTGAGGACAGGTCTGGGGATCTAAAAGGGGGAACATGTTCGAACGCTATACGGAAAAGGCGAGACGCGTGATTTTCTTCGCGCGCTATGAAGCCAGCCAGTTCGGCTCTCCCTACATCGAGACCGAGCACCTGCTGCTGGGCTTGCTGCGCGAAGACAAGGCGCTCACCAACCGCTTCCTGCGTTCGCACGCCTCGGTGGAATCCATCCGCAAGCAGATCGAGGGACACACCACCATCCGCGAGAAGGTCTCCACCTCCGTGGACCTTCCCCTTTCCAACGAGTGCAAGCGCGTGCTGGCCTACGCCGCCGAGGAAGCGGAGCGGCTCTCCCACAAGCACATCGGGACCGAGCACCTGCTGCTGGGCCTGCTGCGCGAGGAAAAATGCTTTGCCGCGGAGATCCTGCACGAGCGCGGCCTGCGGCTTTCCAGCATCCGCGAGGAGCTGGCGCGCACCACCCAGGAGAAGTCGCAGCCGCAGCGCTCCAAGGAGTCGTCTCTGCTGGGCGAGTTCTCCCGTGACCTGACCCAGGCGGCCATGGACAACCAGCTCGACCCGCTGGTGGGTCGCGAAGCCGAGCTGGAGCGCGTGGTGCAGATCCTTTGCCGCCGCACCAAAAACAACCCGGTGCTCATCGGCGAGCCGGGCGTGGGCAAGACCGCCATCGTCGAAGGCCTGGCGCAGCGCATCGCCGACGGTGAAGTGCCTTCCTTCCTGGCCGACAAGCGCATCCTGGGCCTCGACCTTTCGCTCATCGTGGCCGGCACCAAGTATCGTGGCCAATTCGAGGAGCGGCTGAAGACCATCATGAAGGAGCTGATGGAGAACCAGAACGCCATCATCTTCATCGACGAGCTGCACACCCTGGTGGGCGCGGGCTCCGCCGAAGGCTCGCTCGACGCCGCCAATATCCTGAAGCCGGCGCTCTCCCGCGGCGAGATCCAGTGCATCGGCGCCACCACGCCGGGCGAGTACCGCAAGTCCATCGAGAAGGACCGGTCGCTGGAGCGCCGCTTCCAGTCGGTGAAGGTGCCGCCGCCCAACGAAGCGGAGGCCATCCAGATCCTCAAGGGAGTCAAGGACCGCTACGAGAAGTTCCACGCCGTCACCTATACCGACGACGCCATCGACTTCGCAGTGTCCCATTCCAACCGCTACATTCCCGACCGCTACCTGCCGGATAAGGCCATCGACCTCATCGACGAGGCCGGGGCGCGGGTGAAGCTGCGCCAGACTTCCCTGCCCGACGAGATCACGGACGTGCAAAAGCGCATCAAGTTCATCGTCCACCGCATGGAGAACGCCATCGCCAACCACGAGTTCGAGAAGGCGCGCTTCTACTCGGACGAGGAACGCAAGGAGCGCGATAACCTGCGCGCCCTGCGCGAGAAGTACCACCTGGACGAGTCCTCCACCGGCGTGGTCAGCCGCGAGGACATCGAGGACGTGGTCTCGCGCTGGACCGGCGTGCCCGTGGCTTCCGTCAAGGAAGAAGAGACGCAGAAGCTGCTGCGCATCGAGGAAGAACTGCACAAGCGCGTCATCTCCCAGGACAAGGCCATCACCGCCATGGCCCGCGCCATCCGCCGCTCGCGCGCCGGGCTGAAGAATCCCAACCGGCCCGTCGGGTCATTCCTCTTCCTCGGCCCCACCGGCGTGGGCAAGACGGAAGTGGCGCGCACGCTGGCCCAGTTCCTGTTCGGCAGCGAAAAATCGCTCATCCGCTTCGACATGAGCGAGTTCATGGAGAAGCACTCGGTCTCCAAGCTCATCGGCTCGCCTCCGGGCTATGTCGGCTACGAAGAGGGCGGCCAGCTCACCGAACGCGTGAAGCGCGCGCCCTACTCCGTGGTGTTGCTGGATGAGATCGAGAAGGCCCACCCGGACGTATTCAACATCCTGCTGCAGGTATTCGAGGACGGGCAGCTCACCGACGGCTTGGGCAACACCGTGGACTTCAAGAACATCATCCTCATTATGACCTCGAACATCGGCGCCCGCCACCTGCAGAAGCGCACCGGCATGGGCTTCCAGTCGGAGCAGGAGGACGCCATCTCCACCAAGGTGGATGAGCTGGTGCGCGGCGAGGTCAAGAAGACGTTCAACCCCGAGTTCCTCAACCGCCTGGACGAGGTCATCATCTTCAACGCGCTCTCGGAGACCGACCTCATCCAGATCGTGGAGCTGCTGGTGGGCCAGCTCAACCAGAACCTGGCGCAGAAGCAGATCACCATCACGGTAAACGAAGAAGCCAAGAAGTGGATGCTGGAGAAGACGCTCAGCGATCGCAGCTACGGCGCCCGCCCGCTGCGCCGCGCCCTGCAGAAGTACATCGAGGACCCGCTGTCCGAGGCCCTCATCCAGGGCACCATCCAGACCCGGCCAGCCTTCATCGAGGTCTTCCTCGAGGGCGACAAGTTGTTCTACCGCCCGGTGGATTCGAAGGAAACCGAGGGCGTGCTGCTCTACAGCAATTAGGGGTCGCCGGCTAGCCGCGAATCCCCGTCCGTTCCGGCCTGGCGGCTACCAAACCCTGAACTCGCCACTCACCCTGAATCGCTGAACCGTTTGGGAGCACTCGGAGTTTCGACGCTTCGGTGCGGCTGGCCCAGAATCTTGAGCCAGCAGTCGCGGTTGATGATGCCGACCAGGCGCGAGCTGTCGGTGCGGCTCAAAACCGGCAGGACTCCCGGACTCCTGCCGAAGCGTTCCAGGGTGAGGTCCAGGGGATAGTCAGGGTGAGCGTAGGGCCAATCCCCAATCACGGCGGAGGCAACCCGCTCCGAACCCCGGCCGGACTGTATGGCCCGCTCGACCACTTCCCGCGGAACCAGTCCCTGGAGTGCGCCGTCGTGGCCCACCAGAAAGCACTCCGCGCGACCCGGTTGGGCGGCCTGCCAGATCTCCTGGAAGCTGGCCTGGTCCGGGTAAAGCGTGAACTCGCGCGACATCAGGTCCTTGGCGCGCCAGACCCCGACTGCCAGCCGCACCTCCGGCTCGGGGAGGTGGACGTGATCCTGCTCCAGCAGGGCGTGGTAGATGGGCTTGGGCTGATACTTCCGGGAGATCGCGTAGCTGGTCATGTTGGCGACCATGAGCGCGATGACGATCTGGTAGTCCTGGGTGAGCTCGAAAATCATCAGAACCGAGGTCATGGGAGCGCGGATGATGCCGGCGAACAGCGCGCCCATGCCGACCAGGGCGTAGGCTCCCACGTCGCCGGTAGGAAACGGAGCGTAGCGATGCACCACCACGCCGAAGGCGCCGCCCGCCATGGCGCCCAGGTAGAGGGCGGGGGCGAAAATGCCTCCTGCGTTCCCCGACGAATAAGAAATGATGGTAGCCACCAGCTTCACGGCGCACAGCAGCACCATGATCTTGAGCGGCATGCTGCCGTTCAGGGCCTGGTCCACGTATTCGTAGCCCACGCCCATCACCTGCGGGAAGAAGAGGAGGATACCGCCGATCAGCAGGCCGCCCATGGCGGGTTGGAGCGCGCGAGTGGAGCGAGGCAGCGAGAGGAAGAAGGCCCGCAGGCGAAGCAGTCCCTTGCAAAACAGCAGAGAGATCAGGCCTCCAGCGACTCCCAGCACGGCGTAGGCGAGCAGCTCCAGGGGATGCGCCAGGTGGTACTGTGGCACCCGGAACAGGACCTCGTTGCCCAGGATGGAGCGCTCCACGATCACCGCAGAGACCGAGGCCACCACGGTGGAGCCGATGACGGCGGCGTTCATGTCGCCGATGATCTCTTCCAACGCGAACAGGACCGCGGCGAGCGGGGTGTTGAAGGCAGCGGAGAGGGCGGCGGCCGCGCCCACCGAGACCAGTTCCTGAGTGCGAGCCGGGGAGAGATTCAGCCATCGCCCCACCACGGAGGCGATCCCGCCCCCGATCTGCACCGAGGGCCCCTCGCGCCCCAGGGAATGGCCCGAGCCCACACACAGAGCCCCGGTCAGGAACTTGCCGAGGACGGTCTTGGCGGGAATGAATCCCTGGTTCAGATGGTAGGCGGCTTCTGTCTGCGGCACGCCGCTGCCCCGGGCATCGCGGAAGTATTTGGCCAGCAGCACCCCGGTGACCAGGCTGACCAGGGTCGGCACTAGGACCAGGCGCATCTGGCTCGGAGACATCCCAAACAGCGCATGACGAACGGCCTCGATGGCCAGCGTGAAGAGCACGGCCGCGAGCCCGGCAATGACCCCGATGATGATGGTGAGGGCAAGAAAAAGCTGGTTCTCCCGCACCCTCAGCCGTTCCGCGATCAGGGTTCCGACATTCATCGTTCCGGGCTCCGGAAGTACTTGGCCCCGATGGCCAGCAGGGCGCGGTCCAGGCTGGTCGAGGCGTCACAGGACTGCTCGTTTTCCTCTTCCAGCTCGTAGGCCAGCTTGAGGGTGGAGGAGACCAGTTCCGAATCC
>Ga0255310_10000152_pt1 | contig 13695 bp, 11 predicted proteins | sample EtOH1_T0_E1_meta_FD_201359 | JGI IMG/M metagenome (GOLD analysis project Ga0255310, IMG submission 201359) | Sandy soil microbial communities from University of British Columbia, Vancouver, Canada - EtOH1_T0_E1 | ecosystem: Engineered > Artificial ecosystem > Sand microcosm > Unclassified ...
CCATGTTCTGGCGGACCATGTGGCTGGCAACGAAGCTAAGTTTGTTCGTTTAATGAATGAACGTGCTCAGGCGATTGGGCTGAAAAATACCCATTTCACCAATGCTTGTGGGCATCACCATGTCAATCATTACTCCACAGCGAACGAAATGGCGGATTTAGGTGAAAGATTGCTTCGTAATCCGGTCGCAGCGGATTTGGTACGTACGGAGTCGATGGTTATCCGGTCGACAAATGGGCGACGCAAATTCCAGGTAAAGAACAGCAACCAGTTATTGGGTCAGTACCCAGGATTGCTGGGCGTCAAGACAGGTTATACGCCCGAGGCAGGCAAATGCCTGGTGGCCGCAGCTAAGCGTGGCGAAACCCGAGTATTAATTGTGTTGCTTAATGCGCCTAATCGATGGAATCTGGCGACGGAGATGCTAGATAAGGCATTTACCGATGTTCGACAGACGGCTATGTTGGGATCATTAAAGTAATTTGATCCAGGAGAGATTCATTGCGGTCTTTGCCTCTGGTGATTCTCGCGGGAAGTGATCGCCGGGTCGGTAGTTTGCCGCCGGGCGTGCAGTCATTTCATCCGTTAGGTGGCGGTTATAAGGGGCTTGATCTTAGGGTTGCCAGTCGGCCTTTAATCGAGATTCTGTTGTCGCGAGTTCGCGCTTCACGAGCGTTTGATGAGATTTATGTGGCGGGTCCGGCTCAGCACTACGCTCAATATCTGTTACAGGCCAAGCCTGTCGATACCGACGGTGGCCTGGCGGATAATGTCCTGGCTGCGATAACGGAGGTGAGTGCCCGGCATCCGACCTCGCCCATCGCGTTTTTGGCGTGCGATGTTCTGCCTGAGCCTGAGTCGCTGGCTAAACTTATCGAAGAATACTGGGCCGTCGCTCCGTGTGATATCTGGTTTCCGGTGGTTCGTATGCCAGAAGATCGCAGCCGGCTGGCGTCGTCAATTTGGAAGCCGACCTACCAGTTTGTTACTCCCGATGGTGTGACGGTGAATACCCTGCCGGGGCATTTGGGGGTTTTGGATCCAGGTGCACTGAATATGCCTTTGGTTAAACGATTTATTCAGCTTGCGTACAGTACCCGCAATCAACCCCTCGCGAGTCGCCGTTTTGAAATTGTGCGCGGCGTACTGAAGGTGATGCTCAGCGAGGATTTTCGCGAGTTGTTTCAGGGCTATCGTCCCAGCCTAAGCTGGGCGGTCCTTGGGGCGGCGCGCGCTGCTGCTAAGCTGCGTCGAGGTAGTTTACCAACACAGAAATTGTCCCATCTTATGCGCGAGCTTTTTATTCGCCCCAGTCATCGGCGAGCCTACCCAGATAGGCAAGTGCATGTCCCGATTATTTCTGCGTTATCGCTGGCTTTAGATTTGGATACTGAAGAAGAAGCTAAAGCAGCCGGTGTTGCCTGGGTAGCTTCGGATAACGGTGCCAAGAACGGTAATAGTTAGTTCAGCCAATCCAGGATATCAGCCGGCTTAGACAGGTGACCGTCGGCTCCCCATTGATCGGGATCCTCGCCGGCCCCTAAATAGCCGTATCGGGCAACCAGGTTGATAGTGCCGGCAGCACGACCCGCCAGAATGTCTCGCAAATCATCTCCTATAAATAAGCAGGACGCCGGCGCGAGTTTTAGTAGATTACAGGCGAGTAATACCGGTGCTGGGTGAGGTTTGGGGGTTGGGGTGCTGTCGGCGGCAACCACGCAGTTTGTTCGATCCGCAAGCCCAAGTTTCTGTACCACAGCCTGAGTTAGATAGCCGATCTTATTGGTGACTATGCCCCAGGGTAAAGCTCGCTCGTCCAGGGCAGTTAAAACGTCGGCCATGCCGGGGAATAGCACGGTATGATCACAGACATGTTCAGCGTAAATGTCCAGCAAACGCTGGCGAAACACCTCGTAGTTGGCATCCTGTTTGTTGATGCGAAAACCCAGCTCGATTAATCCGCCACTGCCAAGCGAGACGTTGGGTCGTATCTGCTCGTAAGCTAGGGCTTGCCTGCTTTGTTCCAGTAGCACAGCATTCAGTGCGTAGGCCAGATCGGGGGCGGTATCTGCGAGTGTACCGTCAAGATCGAAAAGGACACCGCGTATTGCCGCCATGTTTAAATGTCATCCCGAATAGTGTGCATGAGGTAATTAACCTGTGTTCCCGGCGCCAGCCAGTAATATTTGAGGATGGGATTGTAATGCATGCCGATTAATTCGTGTACGTTGAGCCCCGCGCTTCGCGACCAGTTTTCCAGCTCGGAGGGGCGGATCAGTTTGGCGTAGTCGTGGGTGCCTCGGGGCAAGAGACGCAACAGATATTCCGCGCCAACAATGGCGAATAGGAAGGCTTTGGGTGTGCGATTAATGGTGGAGAAAAATACATGTCCGCCAGGTTTGACTAAGGTGCGGCAGGCTTTAACAACCGCCGATGGATCGGGTACGTGCTCCAGCATTTCCAGGCAGGTCACGACGTCGTATTGGCCGGCTTCTTGTTCGGCCAATTCCTCGGCGGTGCTTTGCTGGTAGGTGACTTTGGCGCCGGATTTTTCGGCGTGCAGCCGTGCAACCGCCAAGGGAGCAATGCCCATGTCGATGGCGGTGACATCGGCGCCGAGATGGGCCATCGCCTCGGACATTAAGCCGCCACCGCAACCTACATCGAGCACTTTTTTGCCACGTAGGCCAATTTTTTGATCGACGTAATTCAGCCGCAGTGGGTTGATGTCGTGCAGTGGTTTAAATTCGCTGGTGGGATCCCACCAGCGCTCGGCCAGGGCCTCAAATTTGCGAATTTCTGCGGCATCCACATTGCCACGGTTGGCGGTGGTCGCGTTGGAATTTTTTCCCATTATCGTAGGTCTCCCGTGGTTTGGCTGATGCGTTTGGCCCAGAAATCAAGTTTGGCTAGTATTTCATTTTTATCCAGCCGCGTTAGTTGGCCGGATCGTAATTGTCGATGCCCGGCGATCCAGACATCAGAAACGTGATGGCGGCCGGCAGCATACACCACGGTTGAGATCGGATTATAGACGGGTTGGGTATCCAGGCCGCCCAGATTGACGGCAGCGAGGTCGGCCGATTTTCCGGGGATCAAGCTGCCAATTTCGTTTGCCACACCCAGGCTGATGGCTCCACCCAGGGTTGCCATGCGTAGTATACGTGCCGCCGGGATCACGCTGGGGTCGTGCGCCACTGCCTTGGCTAATAGAGCCGCCGAACGCATCTCACCGAGCATGTCTTGATCGTTATTGCTGGCGGCGCCGTCGGTGCCTAAGGCGATATTCACGCCGGCGGCATCCAGCTTGGCGATCGGGCAGAGGCCACTACCCAGCTTCATGTTGGATTCCGGGCAATGCAGTACATGGACGCCCTGATTGGCGATGAGCTCGATTTCATCATCGGTAAGCTGAGTCATATGCACGGCCAGCAGGCGCGGACTGAGTAAGCCCAGCCGGTTCAGGCGCTCTATCGGGCGCATACCAAAGCGGTTGATACTCTCGTCCACTTCGTGAGCGGTTTCGTGGAGGTGGATATGAATCGGAATATCCAGGACTTCTGACTGATTGCGTAGCCAGGTCAGCGGCTCGTCGGAAACCGTATAAGGGGCGTGCGGAGCAAAGCAGGTGCGCAGCAAGGATTCGCCTTTGAATTCTTCTCGTACCGCCAGGCCTTTGCTTAGATACTCGTCGGGGCCGCTGGCCCAGGCGCTGGGAAAGTCCATCATGATCATGCCGATGCAGGCGCGCATTCCGATCTCTGCGGCTGCCCGTGCCGTGGCATCGGGGAAGAAGTACATGTCGTTCATGCAGGTGATTCCGCCCTGCAGCATTTCGGCGATACTGGCGCGGCTGCCATCGTAGGCGAATTCGGGGCTGACCCAGCGTTGCTCGGCGGGCCAAATGTGTTCGGTAAGCCAGCGCATTAGCGGTAAATCATCGGCTAACCCACGCATCAGGCTCATTGGGCTGTGGGTGTGAGCATTGACCAGGCCGGGTATCAGGGCGTGGTGCGGCAGATCGACTTCTTCACGCGCTTGATAGGTGACTTTGGCTTGTGGTGTGGGCAGGACGCCGACGATACGGCCATCACGGATTGCCAGGCTGTGATGGGGGAGTACGGTAGATTCATCCGGCTCGATCGGCAGGATCCAGCGGGCATGTATCAGTGTGTCGGTAGGTTCCATCGGCTGTTTTCTCTCCGCCGTCACGGCTATGTGTGCAAGGCTAGCAGATTCTAACGCCTTGCTGGCCATATTCGACGGTTGACGTGTTAAAATCGGCGACCAAATATTGGCGCGGTAATTATGACTAATCACGACACGATACGCCCTATTCAATGGCGACAGGACGCTTTGTTGTTGTTGGATCAGCGGCGGCTGCCAGCTGAGCAGGCTTATCTGACCTTGCGGACGGCTCAGGAAACGGCCGAAGCTATTCGCGCTATGGTGGTGCGCGGCGCGCCGGCCATTGGTATTGCGGCGGCATTTGGGCTGGTGCTTGAGGCGCATGCTCTGAGGGATCAGCCAGAAAAATGGCGGGATGGTCTGGCCAGGGCGACGGACGTTTTGGCGGCTTCGCGGCCAACCGCCGTTAATCTCGCTTGGGCATTGGACCAAATGCGTACTTGCTGGCAGCGGGGCGTGCTGGGCGACTGGCAAAGCCTGCTAGGCCGTGCAAACCAGATGCTGGATGACGATGTGGCCGGCAATCAACGTATGGGAGCGCTTGGGGCGGCAATGATTGCACCGGGTAGCCGAGTGCTCACTCACTGCAATACTGGATCGCTGGCCACGGGTGGTTACGGTACGGCTTTGGGGGTCATTCGTTCAGCCTGGCGGGAAGGGCGTTTGCAGAAAGTCTTCGCTACGGAAACGCGCCCTTGGCTGCAGGGTGCCCGGCTGACAGCTTGGGAGCTGATACAGGATCAAATCCCGGTCAATTTGCTGGTTGATTCGGCGGCGGCTTATTTGATGGCTCGTGGCGAGATTGATTGGCTGATTGTTGGCGCGGATCGCATTGCCGCCAATGGCGATGTGGCCAACAAGATTGGCACCTATGCCCTAGCCGTTCTGGCCTTGCGCCACGGTGTGAATATGATGGTGGTGGCGCCGACCTCAACCATCGATATGACGCTGGCGATCGGTGCGGATATCCCGATTGAAGAGCGGGGTGGAGAGGAGTTGTTGGTTGCCTCTAACTTACAAGTTAGTCCCTACCTTACCGTGATTAACCCTGCCTTTGATGTGACTGTTGCGGAATTAGTGGATGCGCTGGTCACTGAGCGTGGCGTGGTCGAGAGGCCTAACGCGGCGGCTATGCAGCAATTGATGGCCGGTTCGGCCTGAATTGTTGGGCGGGCATCTCGGCCTGTGGTAAGCTCGCCACTTTATGTGTAGGTGTCGAATAGGGGCAGAATTATCATGTCCTGGCGGCATTCATACGACTGAAACCAACTGTAAACCGAAGAGATCAAGCCTCCATGGCAGAAGTAGCAGGCAAGGAAATCCTCCAGGTCAATCTTGAAGACGAAATGCGTCAGTCCTATCTCGATTATGCCATGAGCGTGATCGTAGGGCGGGCGCTGCCAGACGTGCGTGACGGCCTCAAGCCCGTGCATCGACGTTCTCTTTATGCCATGCATGAGCTAGGCAACGACTGGAATAAGGCCTACAAGAAGTCAGCCCGCGTGGTCGGTGACGTGATGGGTAAATACCATCCACATGGCGATTCGTCGATTTACGACACCATTGTCCGCATGGCCCAGCCGTTTTCGCTGCGCTATCTGTTGGTTGATGGCCAAGGCAACTTTGGCTCGGTCGATGGTGACGCTCCGGCGGCGATGCGCTACACCGAAATTCGTATGGCCAAGTTGGCCCATGAGTTGCTGGCTGATATCGACAAGGAAACGGTGGACTTCGTCCCTAACTATGACGAGTCCGAGCGCGAGCCGGTGGTGCTACCCACGCGGGTGCCTAACCTGCTGATCAACGGTTCGGCGGGTATTGCCGTCGGCATGGCGACCAATATTCCGCCGCATAATTTGACGGAAATCGTTAATGCTTGCCTTGCCCTTATCGACCAGCCCGCGCTGACCGTCGAAGACTTGATGGAGCATGTGCCGGCGCCGGATTTTCCAACAGCGGGCATCATCAGAGGGCTGATCGGTGTTCGCGAGGCCTATCGCACCGGCCGCGGCCGCTGCATCGTACGTGCGCGTGCTGGCGTGGAAGAGATCGCTCGTGGCCGCGAAGCCATCGTGGTTACCGAGTTGCCTTACCAGGTTAACAAGGCGCGATTGCTGGAAAAAATTGCTGAGTTGGTGAAAGAAAAGCGCATTGACGGCATCACCGAATTACGCGATGAATCTGATAAAGATGGCATGCGAGTGGTGATCGAGGTGCGTCGTGATGTGTCGGCGGAGGTCTTGTTAAACAACCTCTACATCCACACGCAGATGCAGACCGTATTTGGCATCAATATGGTGTCCTTGCTGGACGGTCAGCCCAGGTTGCTGGGGCTTAAAGAAATGCTTGAGGCTTTCTTGCGGCACCGGCAGGAAGTGGTTACCCGGCGGACAGTTTTTGAGCTGCGCAAAGCGCGTGATCGGGCGCACGTCTTAGAAGGGTTAGCGGTTGCGCTGACCAACATTGATGAGATCATCGCTTTGATCCGCGCGGCTGCCAGCTCTGCGGAGGCCAAGGCCGGCCTGTTGGCGCGCTCTTGGCCGCCTGGCATGGTGGTGCAGATGCTGGAGCGTGCCGGTGCCGATGATATTTCACGGCCACTGGATTTGGACCCCGAGTTGGGTTTGGCGGGGGGGGGGTATCGACTATCGCCGGTTCAGGCGCAGGCCATCTTGGAATTGCGTCTGCATCGATTGACCGGCCTGGAGCGCGAGGGGATTTTTAACGAGTACAAAGAGTTACTCGAAAAAATCAAAGAATTGATGGAAATCATCGCTAATCCGTCGCGGCTGATGCACGTCATTCGCGAAGAGCTGGTGATGATCCGTGATAACTACGGGGATGCCCGGCGCACCGAGATTGTTGCCGATCACCTGGATTTAAGCACAGAAGACCTGATTACGCCTGAAGATCGAGTAGTTACGCTGACTCACCAGGGCTACATTAAGACGCAGCCGCTGGATGTCTATCGGGCGCAAAATCGCGGTGGCAAAGGCAAAACCGCGACCGTCAGTAAGGAAGAAGATTTTGTCGATAAGCTGTTTATCGCCAACACTCACGACACCCTTTTGTGCTTCTCCAGTTTGGGCCGCATGTATTGGCTGAAAGTTTACGAGCTGCCTCAGGGCAGCCCGACCGCGCGCGGTAAGCCGATTATCAATCTGTTACCGCTGGAAGCAAAGGAGCGCATTAATGCCATCCTGCCGATCCGCGACTATCCAGACGACCAATATGTCTTGATGGTTACCAGCCAAGGTACCGTTAAAAAGACCCCACTGTCGGAATACTCGCGCCGACGTAACGGTGGCTTAATTGCGGTCAATCTGCGTGATGACGACTTCCTCGTTGATGTCGCAGTCACCAGCGGTGATTCGGAGGTTATGTTGTTTACGGATGCTGGCAAGGCCGGGCGTTTTCACGAAGAAGAAGTTCGCCCGATGGGTCGGACAGCCACGGGCGTGCGCGGGATCAAGCTGGGGCAAGGGCAGCGCGTTATTGGCATGGTCATCGGCGGGGCTGGCGATATTCTCACCATCACTGAACATGGTTACGGCAAGCGGACGGCGCTCGATGAGTTCCCGCGTCATGCGAGAGGCGGGCAAGGTGTCATCGCCATCCAGACCAGTAAGCGTAATGGCAAGGTGGTCGGGGCGATTCGTGTTAGCGATACTGACGAAATCATGATGGTCAGTGCGCACGGTGTGTTGATACGTACCCGGGTGGCGCAGATCTCTGTGTTGAGCCGCAATACCCAAGGTGTTCGCTTGATTCGTCTGGAAGGGAGTGAGCGCCTGGTGGCGGTGGAACGCATCGCTCAGCTGGACGGTGAAGAGGCTGGCGAAGACGAGTAGCCTTTACATGGCCGCATTGATCTGCGGTCACGTTAGTTAGGTTAAATCAGATTAACTATTTCGTGAGGTGTCTTAGATCTTATGGCACGAGTACATAACTTCAGCGCGGGACCGGCTATTTTGCCGGAAGAAGTATTAGCGCAAGCCAGAGAAGAGCTTCTGGAGTGGCGCGGCAGCGGCATGTCGGTGATGGAGATGAGTCATCGCGGCAAGGAGTTTATCAGCATCGCTGAACAGGCAGAGCAGGATCTGCGTGATTTGTTGGCCATCCCCGCCAATTACAAGGTATTGTTTTTGCAGGGTGGCGCCTCGCTGCAATTTGCCATGGTGCCGATTAATCTGCTGCGTGGCCGTAACAAAGCCGATTACGTCAATACCGGGGCCTGGTCAGAAAAAGCCATCGCTGAAGCTAAGCGATACTGTGCGGTCAATGTGGTTGCCAGCAGTAAATCGAGCAACTTCAGCCATGTGCCTGCGGTGGCAGAGTGGAAGACGGATCGTGAAGCGGCTTATCTGCATTACACGCCTAACGAAACGATTGGTGGCGTTGAATTTTCTTGGATTCCCGATGCGGGCGATGTTCCTTTGGTAGCTGATTTTTCCTCGACGTTGCTGTCTCGGCCGATCGATGTGTCGCGATTCGGACTGATTTACGCCGGCGCACAGAAAAATATCGGCCCGGCCGGGTTGACTATCGTCATCGTTCGTGAAGACCTTATTGGCCAGGCGCTGGCCGGTCAGCCGTTGATGTGCGATTACGCCAAGCATGCCGCCGAAGGCTCTATGTACAATACCCCGGCTTGTTACTCATGGTACGTCTCCGGCTTAGTATTTCAGTGGCTTAAGCGTCATGGCGGTCTGGGTGCAATGGCGAATCGCAATGAAACAAAAGCCAAAAAACTCTACGACGCCATTGATGATTCTGGATTTTATCGTAACCCCGTGAGTCCGGCAGATCGCTCCTGGATGAACGTGCCCTTTATTCTTCCCGATGAATCGCTGGATGCGGACTTCCTGGCAGAAGCGAAGAAGGAAGGGTTGGTTGGGTTGAAGGGGCATCGTTCGGTGGGGGGGATGCGTGCGAGCATCTATAACGCCATGCCAGAGGCGGGTGTCGATGCTTTGATTGATTTCATGGCTGATTTTCAACGCCGTCGCGGCTGACGGTCACTTTAAGTACAACGCTTAGCGGGTATTGCATGTACCGGATTCTTACTCTCAATAACATCTCCAAAAAAGGCTTGTCACAGCTGCCGGCGGAGTCTTATGTTTGTGGCAACGATATTCAGGAGGCTGACGCCATTCTGGTGCGGTCCCAGAAGATGCAGGGCATGGCGATTGCCAGCTCGCTTAAAGCGGTAGGCCGTGCCGGCGCGGGCGTTAACAACATCCCTGTGGACGAGTTTAGCGCCAAGGGTATCCCGGTGTTTAATACCCCAGGGGCTAATGCCAATGCCGTTAAGGAGCTGGTTTTGGCGGGCATGCTGCTGGCGGCTCGCAATATTCCCGGTGCCTTACAGTTTGTCAGTAAGCTGGATGGTGATGATAAAGCCATGCATGAGGCGGTGGAGTCGGGTAAGAAGAATTTTGTTGGCACGGAGCTGCCCGGTCGCACGCTGGGGGTTATTGGCCTCGGCGCGATTGGCGTCAAAGTAGCCAATACCGCTCATGCGCTGGGTATGAAGGTCATTGGCTGCGATCCAAAAATCACCGTCGCAAGCGCCTGGCAGCTGTCCTCCGCCGTGGCGCAAGCCAAAAGCATCGGTGATTTAGTAGCTCAGGCCGATTTTCTGACCTTTCATGTGCCCTTACTGGAAGGCACTCGCAATATGCTCGGGGCGGATCTTTTGAAACGCGCTAAAGATGGAATAGTGATACTCAATTTCGCCCGTGAAGGTGTGATTGATAACGACCTCATCGCAGCGGGGCTGAATAGTGGCAAAATTGGCGCGTATGTTTGTGATTTTCCGGGCGTGAAGTTTAAAAATCATCCCAAAGTTATTGCACTGCCACACCTGGGCGCGTCTACGCTCGAAGCTGAAGAAAACTGTGCGGTTATGGTGGCGCAGCAGATTCGAGATTTCCTCGAAAATGGCAACATCGTCAATTCGGTGAATTTCCCCGAGGCCGTGCTGCCACGGACAGATGGTTATCGGATCTGTATCGCTAATGCCAACGTGCCTAATATGCTGGGGCAGATTTCCTCCGCCTTTGGTAGTCACAATCTCAATATCCTTGATATGCTGAACAAATCACGGGGTGAGATCGCCTATACCGTGGTGGATGTCAACAAGCCGGTGCCGGCCGAGGCACTGGATAAGTTGCGCAGCATTGAAGGCGTGCTTTCAGTCCGGGCGTTGTAATTTTTTATGTCAGAACCGACCAATGGATCAGCTGATGGGCAGTTAGCGGACATCCGTCGCCGTATTGACGAGGTGGACGAACAGCTGCAAGCGCTGATGAATAAGCGCGCTACGCTGGTTCAGGACGTGGGCAAAATAAAAAGCCAGCAGGGCGATGAGGCGCGGCTGTATCGGCCGGCCCGAGAAGCTGAGGTTTTACATGCGGTTGCGGCACGTAACCAGGGGCCGCTCAAAACAGAAACCATCATCCTGTTATTTCGCGAGTTGATGTCTGCTTGCTTGGCTCTCGAAGGCGGCGTCAAAGTGGCTTATTTTGGCCCGGCAGGCACCTACACTCAGGGCGCGATGCATAAGCATTTTGGCCATGGCGTCGACGCCATACCGCTGCCCGGAATTGCTGAGGTGTTTCGAGAAGTCGAGTCGGGCAGCGTGAATTATGGCGTGGTGCCGGTGGAGAACTCGACAGAAGGCGGCGTCACACATACCTTGGATAGGCTGGCCCGCTCTCCACTGCGTATTTGTGGCGAGGTTCAATTACCGATTCACCATTGTCTACTTAGTCAGGCCGCCGATTTAAAGCTGATCAAAGAAGTGCGTGCCCACGCCCAGTCTTTGGCGCAATGTCGGGAGTGGCTTGACACTTACCTGCCCGATGCTCACCGACTTGCAGTTAGTAGCAACGCCGAGGCGGCGCGCCAAACGGCTACCACGCCCGGAGTTGCAGCCATCGCGGCTCGTCAGGCAGCAGAGGTTTATGGGTTAGGTTTGTTGGCGGAGAATATTGAAGACGAGCCAGACAATACCACTCGCTTCCTAGTTCTGGGCAAAGAGGCTGTGCGCTCCACGGGGCGAGATAAAACTTCGCTGATGCTTGCGGCTGCCAATAAGCCGGGCGCTCTGTACCGTCTTCTGGAGCCTTTTTCAAATCATGGAATTACGCTGACGAGGATAGAATCTCGACCGTCGCGGCGCAGCTCCTGGGATTATAATTTCTTCTTGGATTTCGAAGGCCATGAAGAAGATGCTTTGGTGCGTCAAGCGCTTGACGAAGTCCGGAGCGAAGCCATGATTTTTAAAGTGCTGGGATCCTATCCCCGGCCCGTTTATTGAATGTTATTAAATAGTTCTAAAAGCACGCAGCATGAGAGGTCAACAGCGCATGTTTGATCCGTCGGCGTTGGTTGGCCGAGCGCAATCGGGTGTCCTGGGGCTGTCACCTTACGAGGCGGGCAAGCCTATCGCCGAATTGCAGCGACAATATGGCGTAAAGGATGTCATCAAGCTGGCATCCAACGAAAGTCCCTTGGGCCCCAGTCCATTAGCTAAAGCGGCGATAACGAGGGTGTTGGACGAGTTAGCTATTTACCCTGATGGTAATGGCTACGAGCTAAAGCAGGCGTTGTCGAGCCATCTCGGCGTTGATATTTCCCAGTTGACTTTGGGTAATGGCTCGAATGATATCCTGGAGCTCGTGGCTAGGGCGTTTCTCGGTCCCGGTCGGAATGCGGTTTACGCCGACCACGCATTTGCTATTTACGCCATGGCCACTCGTGCCACAGGCGCTGAAGGCCGCAGTGTTGCCGCTCATCCTGGTGGTCACGCGCAGCCCTATGGCCATGATCTTGCCGCCATGGCAGCGGCTGTTGACGATCAAACCACGGTAATTTTTGTCGCCAATCCTAATAATCCGACGGGAACCTGGTGCACTCGCGCCGAGTTGCTGGCATTTCTTGATGCGGTGCCCTCACAGGTGGCGGTGGTTTTGGACGAGGCCTATTTTGAATACGTAGACGAAGCCGAATACCCTGATGGAATGTCCTTGTTATCGAAGTATTCTAATTTGATTGTCACTCGTACCTTCTCCAAGGCGTATGGCTTGGCGGCGTTAAGAGTGGGCTATGCCGTCTCGCATTCTGCGGTGGCTGATTTGCTCAACCGAGTGCGTCAGCCGTTTAATGTGAACCACTTGGCGCAAGTTGCCGCCGTGGCTGCGTTGGCGGATCAGAATCATTTGGCAAAGGCTTGTGAGATTAATCGTGCGGGTTTGAAACAACTAAACGATGGTCTGCGTGGCATGGGATTTCGGCCCATTCCATCGGTAGGTAATTTTCTTACTTTCCGGATTCCCCATGCCGCTGCAATTTACGACGCCTTGTTGCGCCAAGGGGTGATTGTAAGGCCGGTGTGGAATTACGGCTTAGTTGATTCTTTGCGTATCAGCGTGGGCTTGGCGGAACAAAATGATCGAGCGTTGATTGCGTTAAAGCGGGCTCGGCAGGAGGTAGGCCAGACGTGATTCGCCGGCTTTGTATCATCGGTGTCGGATTAATCGGTGGATCGCTGGCTTTGGCGCTGCGCCGTTCCGGCTATTGTGGTGAAATTGTCGGCTGCTCTCGCGACGAAGATCACTTGCGCCGGGCGGTTGAGTTGGGCGTGATTGATCGTTATGTGCGCAATCCGGCTCAGGCCGTACAGGGCGCGGACATGGTGGTGCTGGCGGTGCCGGTTCAAGCGATGCTGACTATCCTGCAAACCATCCGCGATCACCTGGATAGCAAGGCTGTTATCACCGACGTAGGCAGTACCAAGGCGGCGGTGGTTCAGGCTGTCAAGCAGGTATTTGGCGCGCTGCCGGCTAATTTTGTGCCTGCGCATCCCATTGCAGGTACCGAGCGCAGTGGTGTAGAGGCCGCGTTTGCAGCTTTGTTCGATCACAGGCAAGTTATTTTGACGCCAGAGGCAGCCACTTCACCTGTCGCCATTGAGCAGGTGGCTGCCATGTGGCGCGCCGCTGGGGCCGAGATCTCTCAGTTGACGGTGCAAGAGCACGACGCGCTGCTCGCCGTCACCAGTCATCTGCCCCATTTACTGGCTTTCGCGCTGGTTGACGCCGTGACGCAGGGCGGTGAACAGATCGATATTTTGCGTTATGCTGCCGGTGGTTTTCGCGACACCACTCGGATTGCGGCCAGTGACCCGATAATGTGGCGCGACATCTGCCTGACCAATCAAGCGCCGTTATTGGCCGCGTTGGATCGGTTTTCCGCCGGCTTGAATCAAGTCAGGCAATCTGTGGCGCAAGGCGACGGCCCAGCACTCGAAGAAATGTTCCGCCGTGCCAAGCGAGCAAGGGAAAAATTTCATGACTAAGTCTTCTACCCACTCAGAGGCGCTGATGAATTTCGGCGTGTCGCCCGGCGGCTCCTTGCAGGGCGAAATCACCGTGCCGGGGGATAAGTCGATTTCTCATCGATCAATTATGTTGGGCGCCTTGGCCGAAGGCGTAACCGAAG
>Ga0255310_10000153_pt1 | contig 13638 bp, 17 predicted proteins | sample EtOH1_T0_E1_meta_FD_201359 | JGI IMG/M metagenome (GOLD analysis project Ga0255310, IMG submission 201359) | Sandy soil microbial communities from University of British Columbia, Vancouver, Canada - EtOH1_T0_E1 | ecosystem: Engineered > Artificial ecosystem > Sand microcosm > Unclassified ...
GCGCTGGGCCCGACCGATTGGGGTCGCGCTGGCCGCGCGGTCCGGCTCCTCGACGGCGGCGCCTACCCTCCCAACAACATGGCGACTGCGCGTATCGACGCCCCCTCGAATTCCAACGAAGACGCTCTCCGGAAGGATCTCGACACCGCTCGTGCGGACGCGGACGCCATTCGGAAGGAACGCGACGACGCGCGCAAAGAGCGCGATGCGGCGCGCGCCGATGCCGACAAGGAGAAGGCCCGTGCGGATCGCGCCGAAGGCGAGCGCGATGCAGCGAAGGCCGACACCGTGAAGGAGAAGGAGCGCGCGGACAAGGCCGAGAAGTCGGTCGACGAGAAGGTCACGGCGCGACTCGAGCTCCTCGACAGCGCGCGGCTCGTGCTCGGCGCGGACTACGACGCGAAGGGCAAGACGGACCGCGACATCCGCATCGCGGCGATCACGAAGCTCGATCCGGACGCGAAGTTCGACGGGAAGTCCGACGACCACGTGATGGGCCGCTTCGATGCAGCCATCTCGTCGGCGAAGAAGGACCGCGGCGCGCTCGCGGGAGTCCAGGCGGTCACCGCGCCCGTGCCGACGCCGGTTGCCGGTGCGGGTGGCGCTCCCGCGAAGAGCCGTCTCGACGAGGCGCTCGAGCAGCAGGCGAAGGAGCGCGAAGAGCAGTCGAAGGGTGGCGTGCCGAAGGGCGCGATGACCCGGAAGTAACAACACATCACCGTCACTACCCTCCGAGAAGATTCCCCATGCCCCAGCAGAACTACAACATCGATCGCGTCGCGGCTCTCGCCGGCCAGGTCACGAGCCAGGAGACCGTCGTGGGCCGCTACCAGGCGGTCGAGGCGATTCCCCCGGGCCGCGTCGTCGAACTCGACGGTAACGGCAAGGTCCAGCTCTTCCGCGGCACCGGCAAGCGCATCGGCGTCTCGATGTACCGCGACACGCACGCCGTCTCCGACGCGGGCGACGGATCGTGGCAGATCGACGAGTTCGTGCCCGTGCTCCGCGAGGGCGTGATCTACATGGAATTCGTCGGGACGGAGGCGAACATCGCCGACCTCACCGACGTGAACGTGTCTGGCAAGGACACGACGGCGACGGACCGCGGCAAGGCGACCGATGCCGGACTCTCGAGCGCGGCGGATGCCGAGGTCTACGAGGTCCCCGGCCTGAAGTACGCCGGCACGCCCGTCGCGTCGACGACGTCCGAGGGTGACGCGCAGAAGGTCGTGCTCGTCGAGGTCGACATGACCGCGAAGCGCGATCGACTGGCGCCCGTCATGCTCACGCAGGCGGCGAACGACTTCGCGGTGCCGGCGACGGCGCGCGACGGCCAGATGTTCGAGATCGGAACGACCGCCGCGGCGAGCACGGTCTCGCTGCCCGCGTCGCTGCCCGACGGAATGGTCCTCAACTTCTTCGCCGACGGCACGAAGAACGGCCACACGCTCACGTTCCGCGACGTCGCCACGGCGATCAGCGCGGCGACGACGGCCTCGAAGCGAGTCGCGGGCACCGCGATGAAGCAGGCCGGCAAGTGGGCCATCAACCTCACGGTCGGCCCGTAATCGATTCCGACGACCCCCTAGGAAAAGCCAAGAGAGCCCTCAGAGTCATGAGCAAGTACCTCAACATCATCAAGCACGACTGCGGCGACCGCTTCGACGCAGGCGAGACCGCGGCGTTCTCCCGCGAGCTCGAGTACGTGCACGCCGAGGTCATCGCGGCGAAGTATCCGGACCTCACGTTCCGGAACGTCGTCCCGATCAAGTCGGGCGCTCCGCTCGGCGCGACCTCGCACCGCTGGTTCGAGATCGACGGCTTCGGCGAGGCGAAGTTCCTCGACAACCTCGCGACCGAGGACTTCCCGACGCAGGAGCTGAAGGGCGACGAGCAGCTCGGCAAGATCCGCTCGTTCGGTGCGAAGTACATCGTCACCGTCGAGGAGCTCCGCGCGAGCGCGCTCATGCGCATCAAGCCGGACACGGAGAAGGCGATCCTCACGCGTCGGTCGATGGAGACGCTCCTCGACAAGACGGTGTGGGGCGGTCGCTCCGCGAAGTTCGGCGGCTTCGAGGGCCTCATCCACAACAACACGTGCACCGACTACACCACGTCGCTCGCGAACTGGTTCACGGAGTCCGGTGGCGGCGCGGGTGACCCGAGCAAGATCATCGCGAACATCCGCGGCATCACCGAGGCCGCGTTCCTCGCGACGAAGGGCGCCTTCCAGCTCTTCGATCTCTTCCTCCCGCCGGAGCTCGGCGTGCTCCTCGACCGTCCGATGTCGCTCACGATGAACGGCGTCACGACGGCGCTCCAGCAGACCATCGGGCAGTACGCGCTCCAGTCGTGCTCGCACCTCCGTTCGATCAGCACCAACAACTGGCGCCTCTCGAACGCGGGTGGCAACGGCGACAAGCACCGCGTCCTCTGCTACCCGAACGACCCGACCGTCTTCGACGTGTTCATCCCGCTCGACTTCGAGCAGTTCGCGCCCGAGTTCTCCGGCATGGCGTTCACGACGCACTGCCACGGCAAGTACGGCGGTGTCCGCAAGAAGCACCCGCTCGCGATGCGCCGCATGGATCTCGCGACCTCGTAATCCGAGTCCTGACGACCCCGACGCCCTGGCCGCTCCCCCGCGGTCGGGGCGTTCGCGTATCTGAAACGTACTAACACGGTGATAGTAGCGATCTAGCTTCCCTCGTGGACAGCAGCCTCGGAAAATGCGGGTACGAGGCCTACGCGAAGAGCACAGGCGGCAAGACGTTCGATGGGCGCGACATGCCCATGTGGGAGCAGCTCCCCGAGAACATCAAGCGCGCGTGGGCCGACGCGTCCAAGGCCATCGCAGAGCAGATCTACAAGGCCGTGAAGGACGCTGACGCGTACGACCGCGCCCCGGAGACGCAGCCCGCGCCGTCGGGGTACCCCGTATGACGACGCCGCTGATGTTCTTTTCGTTCGCGCTCGGCTTCGTGCTCGGCGTGAGCGTGGTCGTGCTCTGGGCCTCGGTTCCTCGGAGGCTCGACCGATGAGCGCCACCAATCGCAACGGGCTCGAGCGACACGAGCACGACTTCTACGAGACGCCGACGTGGGCGATCGATGCCATCCTCGACGTGCTCGGCATCGGGCCGGAGTGGGACGGCTACGCGGTCGACCCGGGCACCGGTACCGGCGCCATCGCGCATCGCATCGCCGAGCGCGCGCCGAAGGCCGACGTCCGCGGCATCGAACTCGTGCCGGAGCTGCTCGAGCAAGCGAAGACGACGCGCGCGGCGAGCATCGCGTGGGAGAACGCCTCGTGGCTCACGTGGACGCCCGACGGCACACCCGACTTGATCGTGGCGAATCCCCCCTATCAGTTGACGCATTGGGACCCGAACAAGGTCGTCATGAAGAAGGGGAAGGACACCGGCGAGCGCGGCGGCATCGTCATCGACGATCCGAACTACGCCGAGAAGTTCATCCGGAAGGCTCTCGAGGTCGCTGGGAAGAAGGGCACTGTCGCGATGCTCCTTCGCGAGAATTACTTCGCGCCGAAGACGCGTCGAGCTCTGCGCACGCTCGGGCTCCCCGACATGCACACGCTCGAAAAGCGTCCGTCGTTCAACGGAAGCGGCACCGACGCGACCGATTACTCGTGGTTCGTCTGGGCCTCGAAGAAGGGTGGTCGCTGGGACGTGATCGAGATTCGAGGTCCGGAGAGCGTCGCGAAGACGGAGCCTCCGAAGGAGACCGCGCCGGCACCGACCGACGACGCACTCAAGCTTCCCGCGTGAGCCGCGGCGAGCACGGCTCGTATCGACTTCTTCTTTGCTTGAAGTGTGGATTCGCCATCCCGGCGAACCACTGGGCTCGGCACCGGCGAGGGTGCGAACGGAAAGAGGAATGTCCCTCATGTCGAGGGCGATTCCCATGTTCGAGGAAGGGTTGTCCGGCCGTGGAGAAGCCGATCGCGGTGACCGACGGAGAGGCACCCACGCCCGCACTGCTTAGGAGCTTGCGAATGAAGGCGACGAAGAGATCGGACGGCTCGTGGAGCGTGAGCGCGCCCTGGCTGAAGGACTCCGTCGTCGCTGACACGTGGGAGGACGCCTACTGGCTCGCCGTGCGGAGGATGAAGTGATCGACCGACCCGCGCAGCAGCGGTGGCATCTTTCGTACAAGGCCGACCCTCGAGCTCGTGCGATTGCCGACCGACACTACAACCGGCAGAAGGTGGGCGCGAAGCAGTTCGTTCCGCCGGGACGCTGTCTCGTTCTCCTCACCGAGAACGCCGACGCGCTCTGGATCACGTCGTGGCCGTTCGGAGAATACGTCCGTCACGCGTGGCCCGGGGCGTGGGTGTGCTCGTGTTTCCGAAACGAGTCGCCGCATCTCTCGAGTGAATTGATCGTCGAGGCCGTCGCGGCGACGCGTGCGTTTTTCGGAGTTGCTCCGAAGCAGGGTTTCATCACGTTCGTCGATACAAAAAAAACGAGAAAGAAACGAGATCCGGGCCGTTGCTACCGACGCGCCGGCTGGTCCGTAGTCGGTTGTACACAGGGAGGCCTCGTCGCACTCCAACTCGCGCCGGCATCGATGCCGATGGCGCTCGCGGCGTTGCCCGCGGTCACCGGAGACGCGACGTGAGAATGCTCGGAGCGCGTCCCGACGACGAGCTCGTCGACATCTTCCCCGGGTCCGGCGCCGTCACGCGCGCGTGGGCGACGTGGTGTCGGCTTTTCGTTCTTCCAGAAGGGGCGCGAGGGCAATGATCGAGCTCGTCATCCAACCGAAGATCGAAGGGAAGGGCCGCGCGTTCGCCGCGACGTGCATCGCGCACGTGCGCGCGGAGTCGCTCTGGCCAGCGGGGAACGATGCGACGCGCCCGGTGTTTATGTCGCTCGTCGGAACGGACAACGAGCTCCGGCCGTTCGTCGCGAATCTGCGCCTCGGCCGCAAGGCGGAGATGGGATACCGCGGGCGCGAGAAGTTCGAGGTGCTGAAAAGCGCCGGCTTCCAGTGCGCGTGGCAGCGGACGACGAAGGGCACGCGCGTCGACATCTTCGCGCCCGACCTCTTCGCGCTCGATCCCGGCATGGTCGATCCGGCTGGCGTGAAGTTCATCATCCTCCCCGCGAAGAGCTGGCTGAAGCCGCTCGACGTCCCGCTCCCGGAGTGCGTGCCGGCGGAGCGTGCTGAGGCGATTCGCGCGCTCGCGCCGCTCTTCATCGCCTACCTCGATCGCCGCACGCGCTGTCCGCTCGTGCCCGACCCGCGCTTCTATGCGCAGGTGCTCGCGAACGCGCTCGATCAAGGCCTCGCGACGTTCTCCACGCACGACCGCTCGTGGGCACGCGAGTGGGGCGCGGGCGATCGCGGATACCGCGAAGTCGACATCGACGTCGCGGGATTCGGCCCGGGGCTGCTCTTCCGTGCGTCGCACGAAACGCTGGAGACGTTCCTCGCGGACCAGGTTCGCATCTTCTTCGCCGCCGACGAAGCGGCACCGTCGTCGAGGGCAGCATGATCAAGCGCATCGTCAGTTTCAAGCCGTCCGTGAAGGAACTCGCCGACGCCTTCGTCGAGATGTCCGGCGAGGATCAGGCGAAGTTCCTCTCCCTCGTCGCGACGTCGTTCGAGTCGTGGGGAGCGCACGGACGTAACTGGCAGCTCATCGCGATCGCGGAGCGTCTTGCCGGGGTGAAGATCGTCTCGGACTTCGTGTGTGATCTGCTTTCGTTCATCGCGACGTCGGCGGTGAAGCGCACGGGAGGCGGCTGATGGCTCACACGTGTCACGCGACCGGCTGCAACGCGCACGTGCCTCCGACGATGTGGGGATGTCGTCGGCATTGGTTCATGGTTCCGCCCGCGATTCGGGCACGGATCTGGGCGACGTATCGTGTCGGACAGTGCGACGACAAGCGACCGTCGAAGGCGTACTGCGAAGCCGCGCGTGATGCGGTGATCGCCGTCGCGAAGAAGGAGGGCATCGAGCCGGACACGCGGCTTTACGACTTCTTCATCGCCCGCGCGGAGGTGCGCGGTGGCTAGGCTCGAATCCGTCGCCGTCGGCGGTTACTACCCGACGCCCGAGAAGGTTGTCCCGCTTATCGCGCGCCTGATCAAGGCGGTCCGCGATTCGTCATATCTCGACCCGTGCGCCGGTGACGGCGAAGCGCTCCTCACGCTCGTCGAGGCGCTGCACGGCGGCGAGACGCAGCACACGAGCATCTACGCCGTCGAGCTCGAGAAGACGCGACACGAGGCGCTGCAAGCGAAGATGCACGATCGCGCCTCGTGGCGATCGGCGCAGGAATCGCTCCACGGCGACGCATTCAAGGTCGACTTCCGAGGCGAGGGCGTCTCGCTTCTCTACCTCAACCCGCCGTACGACACCGACCCGGAGCACGGCCGGCTCGAGCAGAAGTTCCTCGCGCGATTCGTCGACGCCCTGGCCCCGGTTGGCGTGCTTGTCTTCCTTGTTCCTTTCTATGCGCTGAAGGCATCTGCGACGACGCTCGCGATGCACTTCCACGCGCTTTCGTGCTTCCGGTTCCCCGACGGCGAGTTCGAGGCGTACAAGCAGGTCGCGCTCTTCGCGACGAAGCGGGAGACGGCGCTATGGGAGCCAGACCCGGCGATCGTGAACGACGTCGTAAAGTGGGCCTCCGACGCGGACGCGTTGCCTGCGCTCGACGACGCGGACGGCATTGCCGCGGTCTCCTACGCCCTCCCCGAGCGAAAGCCCTATTCCTACGCGCTCACCGAGTGGAAGATGCGTCCGCTCGACATGCACGCGCTCCTCGCGTCGACGGTGCCGTGGATGCAGACCGATCGCGGAGGGAAGCGTGCGCCCGTCCCCGGGATCGTGCCCGAGGGCGCGCTCGACGACCTCCTCGTGCGGAAGTACCCGCTCGCCATGCCGCCGCGCTCGGCGCACATCGCCGCGGGCATTGCCGCCGGAATCTTCAACGGCGCGCGCCTCGCGCCCGACGACGCGGCATCGCCGCTCCCGGAGATCCTCGTGAAGGGCGTCTTCGACAAGGAGTTCAAGACGGTCGACGAGAAGCGCGACAAGGAGGGCAACGTGAAGGCCCTCGTCCAGGTCCAGCAACCGAAGCTCGTGACGACGGTGCTCGATCTCTCGACGTCGCGCTACGTGACGATCAAGCCCGCGATCGAGGTCACCGACGCCGCGCGCGTCGACGACATGACGATGGCCGATCTGCTCCGCGTGTACGGGCGCGGCCTCATGAACGTCATGCTCCGGCAGTGCCCGGTGCTGCACGAGCCCTCGCGCGACGAGGACGCGTTCGATCTCCCGAAGCTCGCGCGCCCGCTCTTCCACGCGCAGAAGCACGCGACGATGGCCGCGGTGAAGTTGCTCGGAGGGCCCGGCAAGGCCCGCTCCGGACGCGCGGCGTACGTCCTCGGCGAGATCGGATCGGGGAAGACGTCCGTTGCGCTTGCCGCGGCCCGCGCCGTCGGGTCGAAGCGCGCGCTCGTCATGTGCCCACCGCACCTCCTCACGTCGTGGCAGGACCAGATCAAAGCCGTCACGCCGTGGGTGAAAGCGGTCGTGCTCTCCGATGTCACGGACGTGCAGCGCCTCGCCGACGACGCGAGCGACGAGCCGATCATCGCGATCCTCTCGCGCGAGACGGCGAAGCTCGGCCACGCGTACGCGAGCGTCGCGCGCTGCGGACGATGTGGAGCGATCCCTCCGTCCGACGTCGACCATGCGAAGAAGCGCTCTCGTTGTGAAGCGAAGCGCATCCGCGAGAAGACGCCGTTCGGTGCGACGGTGCGCGCGTTCGGCCTCGACCTCTTGCAGTGCTTCCCTGACGACGTGCGGCTCCTTCAGGTGACGCGCGGGCCCGCCCTGGCCGCGGCGAGGCGTTGGGCTGCGAATGGCGTCGATCTCGATACGGCGTGGAAAGCACTCGTGCGGCGCGGGACCATCGATTGGATTCTCGACCGCGCGCTCGAGGACGCGCAGAAGGACGGAACGGAGCACGAGGCGCGCGACATCGGCCTGAAGGTGCTAGAGCTCCTCCTCGTCGCCGACCCGGAGCCGGAGATCGTCGTCGGTGTCGCGAAAGTTCTCTACGAGCACGGCGTCGCGCAGTCCGGGTGGTCGACGCCAGCGACGGTCTCGCTAGCGCGCCGTTTGCTGCTCCTCCTTCCCGAGGTCGACGTCGAGTCGTTCAAGGCGCTCGATGGCGCGAAGAAGTACCAGGCGTACGGCGGCGAGTCGTGGGAGGAATGGGAGCGTCGTCACGCCTTCCTTCACGGCGACGGTGAGGACACCTGGAACCGTCTCGGCGTCGAGAAGAACGAGGTCGGCAAGCTCGTCGTCGGTGGGCACGTCGTGGGTGATCACAAGGGCGCGCTCGACGCGTTCGCGCTGCTCGCGAAGGAGCACCTGCGATGGTCGACGGAGTGCGGCGAGCCGTTGTACCAGGCGATCCCGGAACCGCGGCGTTTCCCCCTGGCCACGTTCATCGCGAAGCGCCACGCCGATCTCTTCGACCTCCTCATCCTGGACGAGGGGCACGAGTACGCGACGGACGGGAGCGCGCAGGAGCGCTCGGCGCATCGTCTGACGAGCCTCGGAATTCCGACTCTCCTCCTCACCGGCACCGTCATGAACGGCTACGCGGAGTCGCTCTTCACGAACCAGTGGGCGCTCTCCGACGACTTCCGCCGCGAGTTCGCGCGCGACGAGCGCATGCGTTTCATCGATCGCTACGGCTACAGGAAGCGTCTCGTCGAGGACCGAGATCGGGAGACGGGGAAGGTCGTCGAGTACGGCTCGATGAGCGACCGCGTCGAGCGCTCGGAGCGCATGATCGGTGACGCGCCAGGCGTGCTCCCGCTCTTCCTACTCCGCTACCTCCTCCCGATGGCGGTGACGCTCCACAAGACGGACCTCGCCATCGACATCCCGAAGTGCTCGGAGTCGACGGAGTTCGTTACGCCCGAGACGAAGCAGGGTGAGCAGTTCCGCTCGTTACAGACTCGGCTGCTACAGCAGATCACGCAGGACCGGTTCAAGGAAGATCTCGCGGGGAAGTTGTGGGGCGCGATGGCGGAGATGCCGAGCTATCTCGACCTCGCGACGGAGGACGTCGGGAACACGGACGAGGGGCGCTACGAGATTCGGTACCCGGAGACCGTCGGCGGCGAGCTCGTGGCCGCGGCGGACCCGCTGCCGTCGGACGTGCTCCTGCCGAAGGAGCGTTGGCTCGTCGACTACGTCATCGAGGCTGCCAAGGAAGATCGGAACGTCATCGTCTTCGCGTGGCACGTGAAGCTGCTCCCTCGCCTCGCTCGACTGCTCGAGAAGGAGGCCGGCGTGAAGACGCAGATCCTCATCCCGTCAAAGGTGCCGACGGCGAAGCGAGAGACGTGGATCAACCAGGAAGTCATCTCGAAGAAGAAACGCGTGCTCCTCGCGAATCCCATCACGGTGCAGACCGGCCTGAACAACCTCGTCTACTTTGCCGACGAGGTGTGGCACGAGAATCCGGCGTGCAACCCCGTTGTATATCGGCAAGCCGTCGGGCGCGTCGATCGCATCGGGCAGAAGAAGCCCACGCGCATCGTCTTCCCTCTGTACGACGGCACGTCGCAGGTCGACCTGCACTCCCTACTCATGCAGAAGGTCGGCGTGTCGATGAGCGCGGACGGGCTCGACGGCGAGAGCGCGATGCAAGCCGCTGGCGTCGGCGAGGACAGCGGTTTCTCTTCGTTCGCGGTTGGACGGCAGCTTTACGAGCTACTCGCGAAGCGTTCCTAGTCGCAGTAGAGCGCTTTGCGGCAAAGGTCGCGGTCGGCCTCGGAGAACTCGAGCGTGTCCGTCGAGTCCTTCGAGATGCCGCTCATGATGTCTTTGCCCGCGGTTGGAAGGTCGGGGAGGCCGATGGCGTGACCCATCTCGTGCTGCATGATCTGGCGGAACTTCGCAGGCTTGATGCGGTCGACGACGGCCCACATCATCACGATGGGGTGCTTCGGCGGCGCGGCGGTCATCGCCTGTACCTTCACCGTGCCGACGGGGAGCCCGTATTGCTGCGCGAGGAACGCGTCCTCTTCTTGGACGATGCGCGCTTGCTCCGTGATCGAGATGAGGACGTTGTGCTTCGCGTCCTTGTGCTGCTTCAGGCCGATGGGTGAATCGAAGTCGAGGTCGTAGACGACGCTGATGCGCACGCGTCCGCCGGAGAGCTTCTTCCACTCCGCGGCGGCTCGCTCGATGCCGGCACGCTGCTCCTTCGTGAAGTCGACGTCGGCGTGGAGCACGAGGTCGATCTCTTTGCGAACGACGGTGACGTCCGGCTTCGGAGGATCAGCGTGCGCGGGAAGGGCAAAAAAAACCGACGCGATGAGAGCGAGTACTGCGAGCCTCATGAAAGAGGCTAGGAACTACGTGGGAAGAGGAATGTTGAACGCGACGGCGACGGACGGCCCGGTCGCGCCGTTCGGAAGAGCGTCGTCGGCGTAGACGAGCCGAAGCTGGCCGTCCTTCGAGCGCACCGAAAGCTTCGGCGAGCCGCTCACCGAGTGCCAGATGCTCGCGTCCTTCGTGATCCAGACAGTGCAGCTTCCCGCCGGAATCGGAAGGGCGATCGTGTCGTCGTAGGCCGTGTATTCACCCTCTTCCGTCGGCTTCGCCGGGAAGTCGATCGCGAGCGAATAGCCCTCGGGCGTCGGCCCGGCGTTCACGTACCAGGACTGCGAGTCGGACGCGGACGTCGGCGTCACGAACCTCGTCACGCCATTCACGAGCAGCGCATTCGCGGGCGCGAACGCCATGTCGACCGCCTCGATGTAGCCGGGCTGCGTGATGGTCTTCGTCGTCGATACCGCCTGGTTGAACATGAGGTCCACCTGGCCGACCGAGATGGCGCGATTCTCCGCGGTGCCGTTGAGCATGTTCACGGGCGCTGCCTCGGTGAACGCGATGCCGGCGGCGCGGCACGTCGCCCGGTTCTCCTCGCGTCCGAGCTCGGTGCGCAAGGTCTCGAGGAAGTCGAACGCCTCCTCTTCCGCGTAGCCTTCGAGGCGCACGTTCACGGTGACGACACGCTGACCCTTCGTTTTGATGACCGTCGTGTTCGGGTCCGGGTACGTGCGGTTCTCTTCGTCGACGCCGAGCGCGCGCCGTGCGGAGCAGTTCAGCTCGATGAGCCCCGTGACCTTGCCCGTCTCGTCCGGTCCGACGAACGGCCGCTCGTCTCCGGCCCAGATCACCTGCGACGCAGGGAATCCGGTGAGCGTCGCGATCAGCGCGGCGAGCTCGTTCTTCGGGAAGGCCGTGGCCACGACGGAGCGTAGGACCGCGGGTCTACTTCTTGTCTTTCTTGACCTCGAACGTGATGGCGCTACGGAGCTGTCCGGTGTCAACGAGCGGCACGCTCGAGCCCTTCGCTGCGATCGTGCTCGCGGCGTTCGGCGGAGGAATGCCCTGCGCGATGCGCTTCTGGATGTCCGCCTGCATCCAAAGCCCGAGGCGCTCGAGCGCGACGTCTTCCGAGATCTTGCCCGCGATGACATCGGCGAGGAGGCGCTTGATGACCTCTTTGATGCGTTCCTGGTTCTCGTCGAACCACGCGCGGAGGAACGAGCGCTCCGGGATCGAGCCCGCGCCGAACTCGTTCCACGTCGCGACGTCGGCGATCGTCGTCCCCTCGCCGTGCTCGGCTCCGCCGTCCTTCTCGTGGACGCCGACGGTGATCTTCGGGCGCCCGAAACCGAAGACGCGCGCGACGAGCTCCTTGTAGCCCTTGTCGTTGTCGGTGATGCGGAAGGCCACGGCTACGCCACGCGGAAGCCGCTGGCCACCTGACGCGCGAGGGTGTCGTAGTGCGTGCCGAACGTCGTCTCGCCGTGAGGGCCGTCACCGATCTTGCGGGTCGGGACCATCTTCGCGTTGTTGCCGAACGGCGAGAGGGCGAGCTTGTGCGCCGCGAGATATCGCTGTCCCTGCGTCGCCTTCGCGCCCCACACGGAGGCGTCGATCTCGAGGAGCGCCGCGGCCAGCATCTCTTCGACGAGCGCGACCTGGGTGTTCGTGAACTCGGGGAATTGAACGACGAACGCGTCTCGTGCCGCACCCATGCGGCAAGCGTAGGAACTACTTCACGCAGAGCGCGACACGCACGACGTCGCCATCGTTCCCGTTGTCGATGTGGAACGGCGTGGCCGAGCACGTCGCGAGCGTCAGAGGCTGGGCGGGCGTCTGCAAGTCCTTCGCGTCGGTGTCCGTCTTGAGATCGATGCATTTCCCGTCGCCCGTCATCGCGTTCCACAAGTCGGTTGAGAAGAACGCGCCGGGGAGCGGGCAGCCGGGAACGGCCTTCGCGATGACGTCGATCTCCGCCGCGGTGGCCGCGCGAGCTCCGAATTCTGCATTGCAGAGGGCGTTCGCGAACGCGATTGCCCTCGTCGCTCCTGCTCCCGGCGGATCGCCCGGTTGGTCGACGAACGTTCGTGCCGTCGCGGGCGTGAACGTGATCGCCTCCTTCACGGCCCACACGAGGCCCGTCGTCGAGTCGGTCACGCCGTTCGTGTCGCGCACGAAGCGCGCGTTGGCGCACATGTCGGGATCGACCGGCCACGACGGCATCTTGCCGAACTTGTCACCGGGCGATTGTTCTCCGGCGAGCGTGTGACGCGGGATGTCGATGCCTCCAGACGGCGGTGCGGGCGCGTCGATGGTGACGACAGGCGCGGTGGGCTCCTCCGTGGCGGAAGCGCAGGCGGAAACGAAGACGGCGGCGATCACGACGATGACGTAGCGGATGGTCATGGCTTGCTCCTCGGAGCGTAGGACGAGGTGCTAGCAGATTAATTCATCGGCCCCGGACTAGTCGATACTCCCTAGGGAGTACGGAGCCATGTCGCAGAGTCCCGTCTTGCGCGTTCTCTTCACACCGTGTGAGGATGAGGAATGGGGAAACGAGAGCTCTTCTCGATTGGGGTGATGGGATTGTTCATGTTCTCACTTGCGGGGACGGCGAAGCCTGACAACCGAGGCACACAAGGAAACAACGATCCAACGCCGACACCTACAGTTGCGCGAACGTATGAGCCGGTGCTCGCATCAACACTTCTGGCCGATTACAAGGCGAACGAGGTTCGTGGCGACGCGAAGTGGAAAGATCATTACGTCGCTGTCACCGGAATCGTTGGTGATGTGAAGAAGGACGCATTCGGCGGCATCTACGTAACTCTCGGCACCGGCGCGCAGTTTGAGATCAGCACCGTGCATTGTCAGTTCCCGAGCAATGCAACAGGCCAAGCCGCGGCCCTCTCGAAAGGACAGAAGGTTGTCATCCGCGGAAAGGTCACCGGGATGATCTTGTCGAGTGTGATGGTCGACGATTCTGAGGTCGCGTCGCCTTAGGTGACGCTCTTGACACCCATACCGCTGCCGCTGCCGAAGCACATGTTCGCTCCGGAGATGGTCGCGAAGCGTCCCGCGCCCTGGTAGAGGTACGAGTTCGCGACCGAGAGGTTCTCGTCGGTGTAGTGCCAGGTCACGCCTCGATCGATCGAGAAGATGACACGCCCGACCGCCGCCGAAGTCTTGCAGAGCGCGACGAGGAGCTCACCGAGAGCTGCGATGCACGTGATCG
>Ga0255310_10000154_pt1 | contig 13609 bp, 9 predicted proteins | sample EtOH1_T0_E1_meta_FD_201359 | JGI IMG/M metagenome (GOLD analysis project Ga0255310, IMG submission 201359) | Sandy soil microbial communities from University of British Columbia, Vancouver, Canada - EtOH1_T0_E1 | ecosystem: Engineered > Artificial ecosystem > Sand microcosm > Unclassified ...
AGCTGGCGCGGCCTCGCGTCCGGCCGAAGCGGCGGCAACTGAAGCCGTTGCGGCAGACGACGCCAGTGCGAAGGGGCGCTTCTCGCTGCAAGCTGCGGCGTTCCCGACCCAGGCAGGGGCAGATGAATTCGCCGAGAGGCTGAAGCGCGCAGGCGTGCCGTCATACGTGGTGCCTGCCGACATTGCCCGCCGTGGCAGGTGGTTCCGAGTTCGCGTCGGCAGATTCAACTCCGCCGAAGATGCCCAGAGGTTTGCCGGCGAGGCGCAGCAACGCGCACGCGCAACCGGACTCGCTCTGCAGTTGATAGTGTGTCAGTACGGCGAGCCCTGATGCAGCAGTCTGAGGATTCTTTGGCGATGCAGGGATTTCATCCGCAGAATCTCAGATACGCAAAACTTGTCGACCGGTACTCGAGATATATCGAGTCGCCGGTGCTGCGACTGAAGTTCCTTAAGAGCGCGCTGAATGTCGATCAGCCGCGTAGCTCCTGGAAGAGGCGGCTGCCGCTTGTAGGATCGCTTCCGGATCGCGCAATGATCATCGTCGAGTTGTCAAAAGTACTACCGCTCGGTCAACCGGCGCCTCTCGGAATACGGGTGGCGACGCTGATGTATCGGGTTCGCTACGCTCTCTACGCAATGTGCGTTGCGGTCGTGCTCCTCGCCGGGTCGAGTCTTGTTTATGCGGTGTCAAGGATTGTGAGCAGCCTGTCAGTTTCCACCCAGGCGAAGGACATCGCCACGGACAATCAACCGGCAGCCTCGGGCTCAAACGGAAGCCAGGTGGTTGCGGCCATCGCCTCCGGAGCTGGTCTGACGCTTGACCAGGTCTGGCTTGCTGAAGAGGGCGACGGCTACGAGTTCTACAGCAACGGCGCGCGCGTGCTCACCGAGTTCGAGACCAAAGGCGCGAGCCGCAGCTTCTACCGATTCGATCTTGAAACGCTCGCCGAAAATTCTACTCAAGGCGAGATGCTTTCGCGTCCGGTCGGGATTGTGTATCACGTGTCGGAGAGTGATCTGCTGCCGTTCGCCGATAGCAACAACTCGTCCCTTAGAAACACGTCGCGAGCGCTGCTCGGATACGCGCAGGAACACAGATTGTACAACTATGTGATCGACAGGTTCGGGCGGACCTACCGAATAGTGGGCGACGCGTTTGCGGCCAGTCACGCCGGCAATTCGGTTTGGAGCGACGGCCAAAGCGTCTACGTCAATTTGAGCGCGAGCTTTGTGGGCATCTGTTTCGAAGGGCGCGGGGCGGCGATTGGCGCCGAAGGAATTAACGAAGCACAGATCTACGCTGCGCGCGTGCTAACAGCGGTGCTGAGATCCAAGTACGGAATCGATGACGCCAATTGTGTGACCCACGGACTGGTTAGCGTGAATCCATCGAACCGGCTGATGGGATACCACACCGATTGGGTTTCGGAGTTCCCGTTCGATGCTCTCGGGCTGACCAACAAGTACGAGACCGAACTCGCGGCGATCTCGCGGTTGGGATTCGGGTACGACCAGGCCTACGTTGCGGCGGCAGGCGGCAAGTGGCCCGGGCTGGAGAAGGCGGATGCCTCGCTTCGTGAAACGGCTGAGAAGAACGGCCTCAGTGTTGAGAAAGAGCGACAGTTGTTATCGCGAGTGTTTGGACGGGTGTACTCGAAGCAACGCGCGCTGGAGAAGTAGCATAGCCTTTAGTGTGTCTCCGGCGGGTTTCGCGTCCGTCGAATTTGCCGGCACACACTGAAGTCTTTGTTACCTCGGATATGAACAAGACCGACCTAATAACCGAGGCGGTGAGACAGAGCGGATTGACGCGGCGCAAAGCGGCCCGCGGCGTCGACGCCGCGCTGGACATGATCAAGCGCGAGCTTGGCGCCGCCAGTGTCATTCACATACGCGGTCTCGGACAATTGAAGTTGACACCGAAACGGCACGGTTCCCTGCCTGCATCCGTCGTTGGTGGCTCCCGGATACCGATTCCCGCAGGCAGAGCCGTCCGATTGAAAGCGTCTCGAAAGGCCGTCGCAAGCCTTAACTGTGAGCCCCTCAAGCTCATCAACAAGAATAACTTTGGAGGCAACATGGATAAGAAGCACGAAAGGGAAGCCAATGACAACCAATCGACGCCAACTGAGGGCACAGCCCTCGGCCTGGACGTGGGAACCAGCCGACTGGTACTGGCCAGCGGCGCTGCCGAACGCGTCAAAGCCAAGGCAGAACTAAATGCGTTTATCGCTGTTCCTTACTCGAAGTTCACAGAGAACATCCTGAAGCAGAACAAGGTCAGTTATCAGTTGAACGGGGGTTCGACTCTGCAGGTCTACGGCAATGAAGCTGCGCGTTTTGCGAATGTCTTCAACACCGAAGTGCGCAGGCCGATGAATGGCGGGACGCTCAACCCAACCGAGGAATACTCGATGTCGGTGATGCAGGCCATCATTCAGCAATTGGTGCGCAAGACCAAGAATGGCGAAACCATGCGATTCAGCGTGCCCGGCGCGCTGCGCAATGACGGATCACCCAATCTCGTCTATCACGAAGCGATGCTCCGCGACCTGCTTAACTCGATGGGTTACAACTCAAAGGGCATCAACGAGGGGCTCGCGGTCGTCTTCGCGGAGTTGGAGAAGGAGAACTTCAGCGGCATCGGGATAAGCTGCGGCGGCGGAATGTGCAACGTCGCCCTGGCGTTCATGTCAATTCCGGTGATGACCTTCAGTATGAACAAAGCCGGCGATTACATCGACCGCAATGTCGGAAACGTGACCGGAGAATTGCCAACCAGGATTCGGCTGATCAAGGAAGAGAGTCTCGACCTGTCGCGCGCGCCGCAGAACAAATACGAAAGCGCGCTTCATATCTACTATGACGACGTAGTCCTGTCGCTAGTGGAATCGTTGCGCAGCTCGCTAGCCGAGCAAAAGAACCTGCCGCGGATCGACAAGCCGATACCGATCGTGCTGAGCGGCGGAACGGCCAAGCCTAAGGGATTCCTCGACAAGTTCCGTCAGGCAATTGACCAACACGAGTTCCCGCTTGAGATATCTGAGATACGAATGGCCGAAGACCCGCTGACTGCGACCGCTCGCGGCTGTCTGATCGCTGCGATGTACGACGCGTAGAATCGAAATCAGTCTGTGCGCGTCAGCTATTTGCCGAAGGAGCCTTCTGCGAGTCCGCGCGAGTCGACGCGAAGAGCATTCGCGTTGATTCGCGCGGATTGCGGAGTATCTCGCGCGGTGCTGCTTCACACCGTCACAGTTGGCGGACTCCCAGGAGCTTGATCGGCGCGAAGGTCAAGTTCTCAGTCTCAACCTTGTCTCCGCTGATGACGCGTATCTTCGCTGCATAAATGAGCGTGCCGACGCCTTTCTCTCGCTCGCTGTCTCCGGTCTTCAGATCCAACTCCAGGATCCCGAACTGGTAGTCTCTGGATCGGCCGCTGGAGTAGACTTCGAGGAACCCGATCGGCCGCTCAGCAACCGCATAGATGTGCCGCCCCGTAGCGGTGGGTTGTGAAATTATCAACTTGAAATTGTAAGAGTCGACCGATGCCTCTCGTTGGATGCGGCCCAGCGTTTTCATTTTCCTGAGCGCCTTGAGGAGTGCGTTCGGACCACCTTTCAACAAAGTCGCCTGGAGCCGCTCGGCGTCCTGCTGAGTTGAGTAGCCATTGATGTAGATCTTGACGTTCGTCGTGGAGCCGGCGACCGGAAGCTGCGCCAGTGCAGAGAAGACCTCGCTGCGTCCCTCGGCGCCGGACGTTGCGTTCGTCGGCGCGCATAGCGCAACGCAGAAAAGCAGGAACAAACCGATGGCTGACTTGATTCTCATGGGTCCTCCTATTTGATTATCTGAGTCTGTTTCGTTCTTTGCCAGGCTCATCCTCGAGTGATTCTACACCCGTAGTTAGATTTTAGCCGACAGCAAGAAGCGTTCCCAGGTGTCGCGCGTAGCCTAAGCGAGGCTCCCAAGAGCGCGTATTATTGTTGGAGCTGGAGTGGGAACCCTCGGAAGTCGCGGCTCGCAAAACGCGAACCTCGAGCGGGGACGCGCCTATACGGAGCCTACACTCGGGTCTGCATTCATGTCACGGCGGCCCTGAGGTCGCACAAGTTGCAAGGACGCACAAGTGTCACCGCTCACTTCGTCTGTTGGGTCGCTCCCAAAAATTGTGAGTCGCAGGCTCCTCATTGTTCGGCCAGGTGATGTTTGAACCCCGTTTGCCATGGGTGGTACAATATGCCTGTTCCCAGACTCTTGCACCGATACCAGGTTAGCCGGAGACGACCATGAAGACATGTCCAGTATGCAACGACTCCTTCGCGGACCAGTTGAACTTCTGCGACATAGACGGCGCGCGGCTAACTCGCGAAGGTTTCGCTCAAGCGAGGAACAATTGGTGGTCGCTTTTGGGAGCGGGGTTGTTGATCGGCGCGCTTGTGATTACGGCGGCGTCGATATTCTTTCTTCCAAAGGGCCGCGTATCCACCCCGATCGTGAACTCCGAACCTCAGCCTATCCCCGCTCCACCCAGGCCGGCCCCTGCTGAGAGTGCCGCCAATGTTGCCGCCGTGCCCGAGGTGGTCGTTGAGATGCAGGGTGGTCCGACTGACGCGGCAGTTCCAGAGACGAAGAAGAAGGATAAGGCACTGGCGAACGGCAATCTCAGTGGAGCAGCGCCAAACCCGAAGGCGGCAGCGCTAGCCGCCGAAGGCGCCGACAAAAAAGCTGCGTCAACCGAAGGAGACAACTCGATTCCTCCCGCCCCGAAGAAACCCGAAGCGGTCACTCCCGTCAAAAGCGTTAGCGACTCACGATCCTCGGACGCAGCTTCCAAAACTCAACCCCCTCCCGATCTGAAAAAGGACCAGAAGACTCAGTCCGCGATCGCCAAGAGTTCCGACAAGGAATCAACGGATAAGAAGAAGAACGATGAAAAGGACAAGAAGAAGGGCGGGTTTCTAAGAGTCTTCAAGAAGATCTTCGGTAAAGACTGAACTGCAGGCCAGCCACAAAAGGCACAACGCACAAAATAAGTTCAACCAAACCCGCCGGCCCGTGGTGTCTTTGTGCATGAACTAGCCCAGGGTTTACAGACGGCTGAAGACGCGGCTAAAGTTCACAGACGAGCGATTGGGCTCGGACATTTCTTCCGAAGAAAGGCTGAGGTCCGAATTCATGCACTCTCCGAGCACAATTGGTGAGTTGAAGGTTAGCGAGTTCAACGAAGCTCGCATTCGTCATCGCTCTATCAAAGATGAACTCCGCGAGAATTTGTTACGCAAGCTCGAGCGGCGTGAGACTATTTTCCCGGGCATCGTTGGCTATGATGATTCGGTCGTTCCTCAGATAGTCAACGCGTTACTCTCGCGACACAACTTCATCCTGCTTGGATTGCGGGGACAAGCGAAGAGCCGAATCTTGCGAGAGCTTGTAGCGCTACTCGATGAGCTAACGCCCGCAATCGAAGGCTGCGAGATCAGCGACAATCCGTATGCGCCGATTTGCAAGGCTTGCCGGCTGATGATCGAAGATCGCGGCGACCAGACTCCGGTCACGTTTGTCGCTCGCGACAGGCGGTACGTGGAGAAGCTGGCGACGCCCGATGTGACGATCGCCGATCTGATCGGCGACCTCGATCCCATCAAAGCCGCGCGAGGCGGGCACCTGCTCTCCGACGAGTTGACGATACATTACGGGCTGCTACCGCGCGCGAATCGGGGAATCTTCGCGATTAACGAGTTGCCTGACCTCGCAAGCAAAGTGCAGGTTGGATTGTTCAATATCATGCAGGAGGGCGACATTCAGATTAAGGGTTACCCGATTCGAATGCCGCTCGATGTAATGTTGGTGTTCTCAGCAAACCCGGAAGACTACACGGCGCGAGGCAAAATCATTACGCCTCTCAAAGACCGAATCGGTTCGGAGATCAACACGCACTATCCCCCAAGCGTCGAAGAAGGCATCGAGATCACCAGACAAGAAGCGTGGCTGAAGCGGGACGGGCAAACGCTCAATGTGCCCGATTTCATCATGCGCGCGGTCGAGCAGATAGCGTTCGAAGCTCGCACGGACCAGCGCGTAGACAAGCGCTCGGGAGTCAGCCAGCGGCTCCCGATTTCGGCGCTCGAAAATGTTATCTCAAACGCCGAACGTCGCAGGCTTGTCACGGGTGAGCCGGCAATCGTGCCCCGCATTTGCGATATCTACGCGTCGCTGCCGTCAATTACCGGCAAGCTCGAGCTTGAATACGAAGGCGAACAGCGAGGCGCGAACGCGGTCGCGCGCGATCTTATCAGAACCGCGGTCGGCAGGACGTTCGAGGAGTACTTCGCGCACATCGACTGCTCTGAGATCATCGGCTGGTTCAACGATGGTGGTTCGATTCGCGTAAGCGACGCCGACAGCACCGATCTGTGCCTGAAGAGTTTCCGTCATGTGAGCGGATTGATCGCCACAGCGTCGCAATCGGGGTTGGCCGCGCCGTCTGACGGCCAGGTGCTGGTTTCCGTGTGCGAGTTGATCCTTGAAGGCCTGCACGCGCACAAGAAGATCAGCCGAAGTGAGGAGCGCGGATACGTCGCGGCCAAACCGGAACCGCGGGACCAGGGTTACGACAGCTTTAGTCGTTCGCGAAAGATAAACTGATCGTCGCTGGTCGCCGGTCATTGGCCGTTGTACCAGATAGACCGACAAAGGAGCCGGACAATGCCCATCGCATGGCACGCACCATACGAGATGTTGAAACCGAAAACCAAGGACATGGCTCGCGCCATTCAGTCGCTGATGGAGGAACTGGAAGCGATCGACTGGTATGGGCAGCGAGTGGATGTCACCGATGATGACGAACTGCGACGCGTTCTTGAGCACAATCGAGACGAAGAGAAGGAACACGCTTCGATGCTCTTGGAGTGGATCCGGCGCCACGACACCAAGTTTGATGAGGCGCTGCGAACCTACCTGTTTACAGCTGGCGATATCCTTGCCATCGAAGAAAAGTCAGAGAAGTCTGAATCATGATGAGTGATACGTGCGTGTTCGGAACCGAAAAACCTGCTTCGGTCGCGCATCATGAATCACGCATCACCCATCACGAGTCACGCAAGCTACAATGGCCTTCATAAAGTACACAAAGTGGGACGGTTCAGATTGGGAATCGTTGAGTCTGGAAGACCTGCTGGAGCGGCTCGCTGAATTCCTCTTGCAGAGCGGCTATGAGCGCCAGTATTCGAGCTACTGGGGTGACGACCAGGAGCGCACGTTGGAAGCGCTGCGCGAAGCCATCATGCGGGCACTGATGGAAGGGTTCCTGTTGGACGAAGAGATAGAAGCGCTGACTGATGATCGCGGCGAGCTAAACGATCGAGCCGTCTCCGAGTTGCTTGACGGACTGATCGAGAGGCTCATCGAGGAAGGCTATATCTCGCTGACTGAAGGGCCCGCATACCAGCGGCCTGGGACCGGACGTGCCTCAAAGACAGGCCGGGCCGGCAAACCCGTTGAGCGCAGCGTCAAGTTCGAGATGACAGACAAGGGCCTGGACTTCCTTGGATTCAAGGCGCTAAAGGAACTCATCGGGTCGCTTGGGAGATCCTCTCTCGGCCGCCATGACACCAATCAGCTTGCGACGGGAATCGAGGCCAGCGAAGCTCCAAGGCGCTACGAGTTCGGCGATACGTTGAACCTGGATGTGAACGCGACGCTCCGCTCGGCGATTCAGCGCGAAGGTCTGGGCGTCCCGATCAATCTCGAATACGCGGATCTGATGGTCCATCAGACTGAGTATCAAAGTTCATGCGCGACCGTATTGTTGCTTGACTGCTCGCATTCGATGATTCTCTATGGTGAAGACCGGTTCACACCGGCGAAACGAGTGGCCCTGGCCCTAACACATCTGATCCGGACTCAGTACCCGGGTGACAGCCTTCGGGTAGTGCTCTTTCACGATTCCGCCGAAGAGATTCCTCTTTCCGCCGTTGCTCGCGCGCAGGTTGGGCCGTATCACACCAACACCCGTGAAGGCTTGAGGCTCGCGCGGCGCATACTCATGTCTCAAAGAAAAGACATGCGCCAGATCATCATGATCACCGATGGAAAGCCTTCGGCTCTGACGATGGATGGCGGGCGAATCTACAAGAACCCGATGGGCCTGGACCCGATGGTCTTGCGCGAGACGTTCCGCGAAGTAGCGGCCTGCCGCCGCAGCGGAATAATGATAAACACTTTCATGCTTGCCGATGATTACTACCTGGTTGACTTCGTCAAACGGGTTACCGAAATCTGTCAGGGGAAGGCTTACTTTACAACGACTCTAACGCTGGGCCGGTACATTCTGATGGACTACGTTCGACGACGCACCCGCAAAATACGCTGATTCCACGGACTCGAATCTGATCCATCTTGCGGGCCGCCTAAAACAGCCACAGCTCCGGCCTCAAAGCCAGCCAAACCTTCTCGGCCAGGATCAAGCCAATCGATTGACGCCCGAAGCTGATGCGCGCGTAGCCGGTCATCCCCGGGCGCAGCATTCCGTCGGAGTTCTCGATCAAGACCTCCACTGGATAGAAGCGCTGGGCGTACTGATTCGGAATCGGTTCGGCGTTTATCTTTGAGACTCGACCCGTGAATACTCGGCCCGGAACCGTCTTAAGTTTGAACCGCACGGGGCTATCGAGCCTGACATTGCCGATCTCCCGCTCGCTGACATCAATCTTGAGGAGAAACTTCCCGATCTCGCCAATGCGGCAGATTTCTTCCCCTCGGCTGTAGCGGCGGCCAACCATCTTGCGCAGATCATCTCCAAGCACGACTCCTGATTTCGGCGCCACTATTGCCATTCCTTCGGACTCGCGCTTTAGCATTTCGTGTCTTTGCCGGAGCGATTCAAGCTGCTGTCGGTTCGAGTGTAGCTCCGTGATCAGCGATTCGAAGTTTGATCGTGCGGCGCGCGCCTCCGTTTCCGCCACAAGCGAATTTGTCTGGGCACCGGTGGTTAGCCTGCGATGGTCTACAACCGCTGCATCAAGGCGCGCACGGGCGGCGCGGAGTCCAGCCTCGCTCAGGCGAGCCTCGGCGGCGGCTCGGTCGTAGATCTGCTCTCCGACAAGCCCTTGATCCAACAACTTCTTGTAGCGATCCACCTCTCGACGGTTGTGCTCGAGTTCGATCTGCTTTAACTCTATTTCCGATTGAAGAATCGTGAGTGCAGCGGGGAGCGGTTGTGCGGTTGAGGAGCGCTGCCCGCTTGCGCCAGTCTCTGCTTTTGAGATTTGGGTCGACTCATCTTTGAGCTCGCTTGCGAGGCGCTTGCGGTCGAACTCCTTGAAGTTGGCTGAGAGCATGTTCTCGCTTCGGACCCGGAGCTCTTCCTCTATTCTCGAGTTGTTGGTGTTGAGCCGATCAGTCTCGGCGCTCAGTTGCGTAAGCCGGTCGTCGATGTCAGGGTTCGAGAGGCGAGCGACTTTCGCGCCTTCGGCGATTGCATCGCCGGGTTGTACGTAGATTTCTGCCAGCACCGCATCGGTATTTGCGCGCACAACCCCTTCACGCTCGGGCGGCAAGAGAAGCGAGCAATCGCTGCCCGTCGCGGCTTCCCACGGCGCGATGAGTACGGCGATGACGATCAGCGCGAACCCAAATTTGATCACTCGACGGCGCTTTGGCAACCACTTCGTTCGCGCCGCGCTCGGCGGGTTTTCCTGTTCAGTAACGGGCTTGTCGACAAATTGTTGTGCTGACATTGTTGGTACTCCTTCGATTGTGCTTGATACTCGCTTCAGGGAGCGGTTTCTCACCGCCGAAGCAAGAATAGGACGCCCTTTGATCAAGATCGGTTTCCACCATCGCTCCGTGAGCAGCGCCGCCAGAAGCATCGTTAGCAGCACTCCGAAAAACCGCAACCCGTCCATCAACTCACCGCTCACCCATCTGAGGATGAGCCAAATCAGGATCACGGAATAGAGAATTGAGCAGGCCCAGTAGCCGACATAAAGGACAGGCCTCCGGGAGTCTGTCGTTTTCGGTGGCGCGCCCAAAAGGCGGGCGAACAGTGACCGCGTGTAGTCTGAGGAACGGCCTTGCAGATTGACAACTCCTAACGCCTGCGAAAGCGCGTAGTAGCCGTCAAGTTTTATAAGAGGGTTGCAGTTGATGAGTATATTGAATGATCCTCCGATGAAGACCAGCAGCGAAAGATCCGCCAGCAATGTGTACGGCGTTGCAACGAGCCACAAGAGACCGCCGAATGCGCTCACAAGCAATTGCCAGTAGATCCCGGCGAAAATAACCCACATCCGCTCTTGCTTGCGGCCCATTCGGTGAATGTCCGTGACGTTGCAATAAAAGGCAGGCAAAACGTAATAGATTAGCAAGACACCCATCTCGCGCACATCGCCGCCAAAGTGCTTGCAGGCTAGCCCGTGCGCAAACTCGTGTAAGGCGGTTATCGTCAACGCGATCACAAGGATCACTGCGATGCCGTACTCGCGATATAGATATGATGTGTACGTTGAGACTTCATCCCCTCGAGCGAGCATCCAGAAGGCGACGAACACCATCAAGATGAACGACGAAATAATCGATGTCCGGGTGAATGCCCATCCAAAGACCTGATCGAGCCAACCCAACAGTTTGTCGGGATTGAAAAGGCGGAACCTGATATAGAGCCCGCGCTCACGCTGGTGAGCAGCGACCGGGTCATCAGTACCGCCGCGAGCTAGAAGACCGAGTGAATCGAGCTTCCCGAGGAATCTCACCAACCCGGGAAGCGAAACGCGCGGACCGTTGGCCAGAGGTCCGCCGCTGGCGACTTCCAAGAGCGTCAGCGAGCCATCGAACTGACTCAGGACTCTGTACTCGGGCTGTTTCAGGATAAAGTAGCGAGCAGTGGCCGCGTTGCGGACGACGTAACGCGCCACGCCCGCTTCGAGTTGCTCGGTGATGTCGACTTCTCGGGCGAGCTGGGGCGGGTAAAGGCAATATGGCCCAACTTGTTGTTGTTGCGTGTCCATATCGATGTGCGCACGAAGGGCGCGGTGGCTTCGACTTTGCGGATCATCCATTGCGGTTCTGCTTGCGGATGATGCGCTTCAGTTCACTGTCACCGCGCCCTTCGTAGGGTGAGTTGTGACCTCTAGGTGTTTATCAGCACGGTGGGTGCAACCACCTCTTCTACTTCTTCGATTTCCAACTCGAAGATCACTCCGTCTTCGACTATCTTGATTTCGTTTCGCATCATGGTCTCCTTGTTGTTCTCAATCTCTGTTATTGGGCTGTCTTAGCAACCTGAGGGCGGCCTTTTCAACCCTTTGCTTCTTGCGCTACTAGCCGGGCAATGTTCGTGCCGTAGCAAAGGATAAGCGCAGCCGGGTTGCCGCGTGTGTGAAATCAGCAAGTTAACCACTTGACGGAGCGGGATGCTGAGTCGAAAGAAGTGGGAACCCACTACACACTCGCAGGGGGGAGATCGTAAGTGGGATAAATGCGCAGGTTAGCGGGTTTGTGTATCAACTATCCGTGCGTGTACCTGCTACACAAGTGGCAGGTTAGTAGACCGGGCCCTCAGGCGGATGCTTGAATTCTGGGCGTAAACAACGTCCGCGGGAGAGCGGTACCACGAGATCTCTAACTCGGCGCTTTGGTATGCTGGTTCGCAAAGGTGAGAAATGCCAGGTCGGACATCGTTCCAACACAATCGATGCTGGCTGCGCTCGCGGCTCGCACCAGGTCGTCAAAGCTATGTCCATCATCGACGCTCGTCGCAGCTCCCAAGGTAACGGAAGAATCGTGCGCCAATCCTGACATTACGATCTCTCTTCCAATACGGCTACAGACTTCGGACGCCTCAGTCTGCCCGATGTCGGGCAACAACGCGATCAAGGAGTCACTCTCGAAGCGCGCCACCAGGTCCGTCTCTCGCACCTGTTTCTTGGTTAGCCTGCAAAGTTGCGCGAGGGCCAGTTCACGATTGTTCTCGCCATCGCCGCCGGCAAAGCCGAACTGATTGACATTGACCACTATGAGGGAGAGTGGAGTCCCGAGTTTTCGGCTTATGGCGCGCTCTCGCTCGTATTGGGTGATCAGTGCACGTTCGTTGGCGTTTCCTGTTGCTGCATCTGTGGACGAACCTCGCTGCGCCTGTTCAAAGGTGAGCGCATTGCGGATTGCATCGGAAGCGGGCTGCGAGATCGATTCCATCAACTGTATGTGTTCACTCGCATAGGCGGCCAGCTCAGTTGAGTAGAGCGCGATCGCTCCGAGGGGCTCTGAGTTCTTTATGAGCGGGAACACAACCACGCCCTTATATGCACTCGCTGTTTCAGTGCCCAGGAACCCGAGGTCAAGCACCGGGTTGGTGTTATACATCGGCCTTTGATTGGTTATTACCCATCCGGTAATTCCTGCTTCCGCGGGCATTCGCCGCTTCAGGAATCTCTCGGCGTGCAGACCGGTCGCGTGCACTATTTCAAACTCAGATCTCGACGCGTCGAAGAGCGCGATTGCGCAGGTGGTAAACGGAATAAGCTTCGATAGTCGATTCGAAAGTATGGCGACGGTGTCTTCCAGCGAGAGAATACTCGATAACGTGCGAGACATCTCGTACAGCGCGGTCACTCGCTGATTTGTCTCGGCGATCGAGTTGAGAGCCGCGGCGGCCCGGTCGACCTGAGGCGCTGTGTCAAAGCCCGCGGCGGGGCTCGCATTCGCCATGGCGGTGCTTTCCACCTTGGTGGTTTTGTTTGATGGCGGCGGCTTGAAATTCACGGCTTCAACTTCGAGCTGGTCTGCCATCGACAGAAAGGTTTCCACCAGACTTGGATCGAAGAAAGTGCCTGCGTTCTCTTTTATGTATGCGAGCGCTGCTTCGCGAGTCATCCCGGTCTTGTAAGGCCGATCTGATCGGAGTGCGTCGTAGTTGTCCACGAGCGTGAGGATACGTGCGGTGATCGGGATCCCGTCGCCTTTCAGACCATCGGGATAGCCGCGTCCGTCCCATCGCTCGTGATGATGCCGGACGATTGGAACGACCGGATACCGGAAGTCGACGTTTGAGAGCATGTCCGCGCCGATGATGGTGTGCATTTTCATCTGCTCGAACTCGTGTTCGGTTAGCTTGCCGGGTTTGTTGAGTATGTAAGCAGGGACTCCAATCTTGCCGATATCGTGAAGCAACGCGCCCGCCTTGAGCGCTTCGATCTCGAGTTCCGATAGCCCAACCGCTTCGCCCATTCTGCGTGCAAAGAGCTTCACGCGCTGAATGTGATCGTGCGTGACGTCGTCTTTGGCGTCGATTGCCATCGCGAGCATTTCTAAGATCGAGTCGTATACGCTCGTGAGCTTCTGGTAATGGTTCTCCTGTTCGCTAAGTTTGTCATGGTAGGTTTTGAAGGCGTAGTAGATGATTATTGGAACTGGTAACGCTACTGTCGTGATGCCAACCGTCGCAGGAATACCATAGTGGAGGAATGAGTAGTTAATCAGTCCAGCGACTGTGGCACAAGCGGCCAACGAAATCGGTTCCCAAGGGAATGTGTCACGAATCCTGTCCCTGATTTTTACTAGATTGGTAACCCACGAAAGCAGCAGCGGTATCGCGAACTGCACAGCA